>Ga0210402_10004477_pt1 | contig 12730 bp, 11 predicted proteins | sample IncBWC7MmetaG_FD_161055 | JGI IMG/M metagenome (GOLD analysis project Ga0210402, IMG submission 161055) | Forest soil microbial communities from Barre Woods Harvard Forest LTER site, Petersham, Massachusetts, United States - Inc-BW-C-7-M | ecosystem: Environmental > Terrestrial > Soil >...
CTGAGGTATAGGCCATGAAGCGATCGAGCGTCGCTGCCTCAGCGTCTGAAAATATAAGGACGAGCTTGGTGCTTTGCCCTATGGACTAGACAGGGTGGCCCCGGATTGCGCGCTCAACGCGGGCTACCCTTCGCGTTTGCTTATCCGGTCTTGCGGCCTTCAAGTCCTGCCATCCTCAACCGGAGATTCTGCAAGATGACGACCGCAACCGCGATCACAAGCCCTAACGCGAGTATGGTCCAAGCCGGCGGGATGCCGAGGATAGGCGTAAAATAGATGCTGAAAATCTCCGACAGCGCATAGCCACGGAATGCCCAGATACAGCCGATCTCAAAAGCGGCCGTGAAAAGCGACGAAGCCACGGCAAGCAACGCCAAGGCCCCTGCATTTACACCCCGCCCACGCCGCTTCAGCCCCCGCCACACGATGAGCCAGAAAAACAGGCCGCTCAGCAGAAATTGGTCCGGAAACAACCCCGGTGACAAGAGGTAGTGAAGGATCGCCAAGGCCGTGATCACATAGACGGCGCTGTGCAGACGTTGCCACCCGTTCGCGCCCATGCGCCGAACTGCAGCGTCGAAGGAGGTCGCGCCCAAGGCGATCAGGCCGATGGTCGAGGCTGTTGCGACGATCAGGGAAAGCCTGGTCGCCATTTCGTTAGCGATGGACGCAAAGTTCCAAAACCGCAACGCGAAGTAGATAATGATATGCGCCACCGTGTAGGCGAGCGCCGTCACCCCGATCATGCGTCGCACGATGGCGAGCCGGCGCCAGCCGAATATGGTCGCCGCGGGCGTTATGGCTAATGCCAGAAGCAGGAATGCGGTCGCCCAGAAGCCTGACCAGTAAGTCATTCCGCCGAGTGGAACCGGTCCGAATTCCCCGGTGGCGACCTGATCGATAATCCAGATCGCCGGCAGGAACATGAGGGCAAATGTGCCTGCCTTCAGCCACGAAAACCCGCGGGCGCCGTCCTGCCACGGCCAGATCAAATGCAAGTGTCATTCCTCGGCTGCGATCGTTTTCGCTCAATGCATCTCGGGAGGTTATTGCACGTTTGCGTCGCGATCCAGTGTTCCGTCTTCAGCGTTTGGTTCTCAAGGGTGTCGTCGCCCGCAAATGCGGGCGATCCAGTATCCCTCGAAATTGGTGAGGCGCGCGCAGTCTCTCCGCGGCCATGCTCTGCCCCGAAGGCAGGCCACAGCACCGACATGCTGCCCAGAAGGCAGGCCGCTGCACCGCTCGCTTGGTGCGCCATCGATATCCTCCTCATGGCCGCGGGATTGTCCACCTGCGCGCGTAATGATGATCTCAAAGAATTTGCAATGGTATTGCCCGGCGGGGCCATCGTGCGCTCGCATGCGCGTTCTGTCCAGTAAGGCGTTTTCGAAGTTCCAATCATGACATATGATCGCCATGATAGATTCCGCAGCCTGTAAGGAGAACATCATGACCAATGCGAACGGCACCCAATCGGCGTCGCGGCAGTCTGCAATTACTTGCCGTGTCATTCTGGGCTGTGTCGCCGCGACCGCATTGGCGTCGGCCGCGGCGGGGGAACCAAGCAATACCATTCCCCAGCTTGCTTCGGCCGACTTCGGCTGGCAGACCAACGTGGCGGATTGGCGCGATCCGCCTGCGGGGCACGGCCACGGTCCCATCAAGCCCGATCCCGCCCATCCATTCACCAGCAATGCCGAAGCGGCACGGACCGGCACTCAGCCGACGAAACGTATCGGGAATGCTAGAGATCCGGTGCTCAAACCGTGGGCCGCGACGCTGATGCAGGCGTCGAACGATGAGGCGCTGCGTAGCGAGATGGCCATACCGTTTGCGGCCCAAGCCCGGTGCTATCCGGGCGGCGTTCCGGGTCAACTGCTATATCCTTTCGAGCCCGTATATTTTATCCAGACTCCCAAGGAGGTCTGGATGATGTGGCAGCGCGACCACATGGTGAGGCGCATCTTTCTCACCGACCAACATTCGGAGCATGTGACACCGTCGTGGTTCGGCGAATCGCTTGGTCATTATGAGAATGGCGCGCTGGTGGTCGACACCCTCGGCCTCTCGACGAAGAACAGTTACATCGATAATTTTCGTACGCCGCACACTGAAAAGCTGCACGTCGTGGAGCGCTTCACGATCGATCCGGACGGCAAGAATCTGACCGCGATCGTCACCGTGGAGGACCCCGACGCGTTCAACGAGCCGCTCACCATGCAGCAGCGCTGGTTCAAAGTGAACGCTCCCATGAAGGAGACGGTCTGCGCTGAGAACAATCGGGATTATTTCAATCAAGGCCTGTTTCCGGTGCCCGAGGCTGACAAGCCGGATTTTTGAATGAGCTCTGCTATCACCGTAAAATGAATTGAGCGCCAGCGAAACCCACCAGGGGCCTGCTCGCACAGTTTGGTCGCTGATGGGTTTCGCTTCGCTCAACCCATCCTACGGACTACGGACCTACGGATTATCCCAGGGGTGCCGCTACGTCACTGAGCCATCTGCGGGTATCAGCGGCGACCAGCGGCATCAAAGTCTCGCGCACTTCGACATGATAGGAATCAAGCCAGTCGATCTCGTCGGCCGTCATGAGATTGCGGTCGATAAGCCTGAGATCAATTGGCGCAAGCGTGAGTGTATCAAACCGGTTGAGCGTCTTCTCGCCGCCCGCGACCGCCGGCGCTTCGGTGACGAGCATCAAGTTTTCGATGCGGATGCCGTAGTGTCCGTTTTTATAGTAGCCCGGCTCGTTGGAAAGGATCATTCCGCGTATCAGGGCCGCGGTGCCGAGTTTCGCGATGCGGGCGGGGCCCTCGTGCACCGAAAGATAACTGCCGACCCCGTGCCCGGTGCCGTGATCGAAATCAAGTCCCGCCGCCCACAGATGGACGCGCGCCAAACTATCGAGCTGGGATCCGGAGACACCGTCCGGGAAGACCGCGCGCGCAATGGCGATGTGGCCCTTGAGCACGCGGGTGAAACGGTCGCGCATCTCGGGCGTCGCTTCGCCGACCATTACAGTGCGGGTGATGTCGGTGGTTCCGTCCTGATATTGGGCGCCGGAATCGATCAGAAACAGTTCGCCGGGCACGATCTTGCGGTTTGTCTTGCGGGTGACGCGATAGTGCACGATGGCGCCGTTCGGACCAGCGCCCGAAATCGTCGGGAACGAAACGTCCCGTAGGAGCCCGGTATTGCGGCGGAAGGTTTCCAGTGCCTCGACGGCATCGATTTCCGTAAGTTGACCGTCGGGCGCCACGCGATCGAACCAGGCCAGGAAGTTCGCGACGGCTGCGCCATCCCGGCGATGGGCGGCGCGGCTGCCGGCAATCTCGGCGTCATTTTTCACCGCCTTCATGATGGCAATCGGATCGGGACCTCGCGAAACCTTGCCGCCATTGGCCGTGATCGACTGCGAAATGGCGTGGGCGGCGGTGGCCTGATCGAGCCGGACCACAAGATGCTCGGCGCCAAGCGCAGCGAGGTCCTGAGCAAATGTATCTTCCGGCCTGATATCGGTCAGACCCGCAAGTGCGTTGCGCGCCGCGCCGGTAAGCTTGCTCTCATCCACGTAAAGCCGCGCACCTTCTCCCAGGATGATCGCGAAGGCGAGCGGCAGCGGCGTGTGCGCCACGTCGGCGCCGCGGATATTGAACGTCCAGGCGACCGCGTGCGGATCGGAGACCACCAGCGCATCGGCATTAAGCTTTTTGATCTCGCCTCGGATACGGTCGAGCTTTTTCGCCGCGGGCTCACCAGCGAATTGCAGATCGTGCGGCACGATCGGGCCGCGGGGCGGCGCCGGGCGATTGCGGTGGGCCGCATCGATCGGGTTGGGCTCGGTGGCAACCAGAATTGCGCCGATAGTGGAGCAGGCCTTGGTGAGCCGTTCGGCCCCTTCCGCCGTGTGCAGCCACGGATCGAATCCGAGCTTCTGCCCGGCCTTGAGGTTGGATTCGATCCAGGCGCTCGGCGGCTTGTCGACAAGATGCTCGATCTCGAACAGCCTGGAGTCGGTCTGCTCACGAGCCTGGAGGGTATAGCGGCCGTCGACGAATAGCACGGCGCGCTCGGCGAGAACGACGGCCACGCCGGCAGAACCCGTAAAGCCGGTGAGCCAGGCGAGCCGCTCCTCGTTCGGCGGCAGATATTCGTTCTGGTGGCGATCGGCGTGGGGCACCACGAAGCCATCAAGCCCGCGGCGCGCCAGTTCCGCCCGTAGCGCAGCGAGTCGCGAATCGGACTCCGACGCCTCCGGGGGGTCGTCGAAGTTTTGGAACTGAGCGTGGAAATCTTGCGAGGTCATTTCGGTCATGACCGTATCCTAGAACCGTCGGCCGCGCCTCACAATTCGAGTCGCGCCAGTGTAGGGCTGGTTCGCTTTAACCCGCCATTTTGGAGCATGAAAAGGCCGGTTAGCACGAACCCGCCCTAAGCGCCGCACAAGTCGCGTCGCCGGGCACACCAGGACCAACGTTATCCAGCCATCGATGAGAATGCGCCGTTCGAGCACCAGGCCGAGGGCCCGATAGGCCGTGAGCGCCGCATTGGCTTGGCTCGGCAATAACCCCGAGACGACAACGCGAGCGCCTGGTGCTCCAACCCGGAAGATCGGTTCAGCCAGTTGCTTCAGCGGATCCAGCAGAATATTGGCGAACACCAGATCGAATGGCGCGCGCACTTTCATCCGGCGCTCGGAAAGGCCGTTCGCCCGAATGACCTCGACAAACGCGTGAACGCGGTTGAGTCGCGCATTGTTGCGTGCCACCCGAACGCTGACGGGATCGATGTCGCCGGCCAGCACCGGCCGCCGCGTCGTCAGCGCTGCCGCGATGGCGAGCACGCCGGTCCCGCAACCGATATCAAGAATTCGGCGCGGGTGTCCTCGGTCGAGAATGCGGTCCAGTGCTATGAGACAGCCGCGCGTCGTGCCGTGGTGTCCGGTGCCGAAGGCAAGTGCAGCCTCGATCTCGATGCCGATCCGATTTGGCGGAATGCGGTCGCGGTCGTGCGCGCCGTGGATCACAAACCGCCCGGCTGCTACCGGCGCAAGCCCTTTGAGACTTTGGGCCACCCAGTCGCGCGCCGCGACAGTGGTGAACACCAGTCGCTCGCGCACCGCGTCGCCCGCGATTGTGCCCAGGAGCGTGCCCACCGCATCATGGTCCGGCGGTCGCTCGAAATAGATTTCGACTATCCACGCGCCCGCCTCCTCGAAGGTCGCAACAGCGGTCTCGCCCGTCTCGAACGCCTCCGCGAGGGCATCGAAGAGCTGGCGGGCGGTGCTGCTGTCGGTGATGAGCCTGGCAAGCACCGAAGTTTGAGCGGACGGATTGTTCATCCTTCCTCATCCATGCACCGACTGTCCGTCATCCGTCCACCTCGATTTTCACAGCAACATTCACCGAATGTTCATCGCGAGGACGTTCGCAGCGGGCCCGAGCATTCTTCGGCTACATTGACGTTACCGCTGTAAATGGAAGGAACATGAGGTTATCCCCGCAATCCGCAAAATTCGGACGGAGAAAACGCAACGAGGCTGCCGACTGCGTCAGCACAGGGCAATGATTTGCACCGCTTTTCCACTGCGCGTTCACATGATCGGCATCCCCTTCATCGTCATTTCCACATGGATGCGTTGCGCGGCGCTGTGCTGCCGCCCCGATAACCGCTGTGCTACGCAGACCCGCCGCTTTCGGAGCCGGTTCCATTCGCTCCGTCAATCCTGCGAGGCGATGTGACCGATCAGCCACCGGCCGGCATTCGCAACGTATTCCATCAACTCGGCCCGGCCCTGACGGCCGCCGTGATGTTCACGGTCTCGGACGTGTTCGGTAAGCATGCGCTCGAACGCGGAGCCGACGTGCTGAGCCTGCTGTCGTTTCGCAGCATTCTCGGCATCGGTCTCGTATTTGTCTGGTTGCGCGTTGGCGAACCTGCTGTCGCGCTATCGCAAACCGCGAGATGGATTTCGCTTGCGCTCGGCGTATTGCTCACCGCCAATCTGTTCAGCCTTTTCAAGGCGATCGAACTCATCCCAGTATCGATCGCCATCCTGACGTATTTCATTTATCCAATGCTGACCGGCGTCCTCGGTGCCATGACTGGCATCGACCGTTTGACCGTGACAGGCGCCGCGATTGCACTTGTCGCATTCTTCGGCCTTGCGCTGATCATTGGGGCGAACCCGGCGGGCGTTGCGGTGGCCGGTCTTTTTGCAGCAGTCGGCGGCGCCTTATGCCGCACCGGGATGCTGCTGATCACCCGTGTGACTCTCAAAGGCGCCGACGCGCGGCTTGTCACCTGGTACACTCTGTGGTCGTCGATGCTTTTGTTTATCGCGCTGTCAGTGCTGACGTGGAACTGGCATTGGCCGCATGGCATCTCCGGCTGGGTGGCGTTCCTCGGCATCGGCTTCACCACGACGGCCGCAATCCTTGCGCTATACTTGTCGACCCAACGGATCGGGCCGTTCCGGACCGCAATGTTTATGAATCTGGAGCCCTTGATGACGGCCGCACTCAGCGCTGCAGTGCTCGGCGACCGCTTGACGCTGCTCCAGGTGTTTGGCGGCGGGTTGATGATCGCGGCGTTGTGCTTTTTTCAGGCGCGGCGATGGCGATAAGGAAAAAACGGCGCAGCACGCGACGCTGCGCCGTCATGGTCATAGCAGAAGCGCAGCCTATTTCAGCTGGTCCGCCACTTTGTCGATTCCGGCCTTGGCACAAGCTTCGTCCTTGTCGCCGCCCGGTGCGCCGGAAACTCCGATGGCGCCGATGGTGTCCTCACCGACCTTGATCGGCAATGCACCGCGCGCCGTCACGATGTTGGTGAGGTGCAGGGCGCCGGCCGTGAAGTTGTCCTTAATGGAATCGCCGAAATCGCCGGACGACCGGCGTTGCGCCCGCGCCGTATAGGCCTTCTTCATCGAGTTTTCGAGCGTATGCGGACCGGTGTTGTCACCTCGCATCGCGACGATGACTTCGCCGTTGCGTCCGACCACGTTAGCGGACACGTTGTAACCATTGGTCTTGCAGGTCGCGACGGCGGTCTCTGCCATGGTCAGCGCCATGGCGGCCGAAAGATCGTGACGGGCGACCAGCTGAGCATTTGCCGCACCCGCGAGGCTGCTGGCGAATGCCACAGAAAGCGAGATTCCGGCAGCACGTAATGTAGTCTTGGACATGAGTAGTTCTCCTGATGACGGCCGCGCCAATGGCGGGCTGTCGCGAAATCGGTTCGATTGTGTTGGATGGATCGTTTCAGCAGCGGATTATTTCAGGTCGGCGGCCACCTTCTCGATGCCGGCCTTGGCGCAGGCCTCATCCTTTTCGCCGCCAGGAGCGCCCGACACTCCGACCGCGCCGATTGTCTCGTTGCCGATCTTGATGGGGAGCGCGCCCTGCGCGGGCGTGATGTTCGTGAGAAACAGTGCGCCGGCATTCGGGTTGCCCTTGACGCCCTCTGCAAATTCACCTGACGACCTTGAGAAGGTGCGGGCCGTGTAGGCCTTCTTCATCGAGTTCTCGAAAGTGGCAAGGCCAGCGCTCTCGTTGCGCACGGCGAGCACCACCTGACCCTCGCGGCCCAGTACGTGCACGGACACATTGTAGCCCTGCGCTTTGCAGGCGTCGATCGTCGCCCGTGCGATTGTGGTCGCCATGGCAAGCGACATATCCTTGTGAGTGAGGAGCTGGGCGTTCGCCGAGCCGGCGACGCCGCAGACGAGTGCCGAAGCAATCGAGATACCCGCAATACGCAACGCAGTCTTGGACATGGGTATGTACCTCCCTGGGTTAGAGCCGCTGCACCCGCGGCCTGATACCTATAATAGGTTATTGTCTCGGATTTGCATCAGCTTTAACGGCCCGAGCCCGATCGTCGCTTCGGCCAGCCGCAAGCCAGGGCTAGCCGCTTGCCGTCGTTCTGGTCCGCGAGCCCTGCAGGTCAGTACCGGAAGCCGCGGTATGACTGGCCCCAATAGCCGCCCGCGTATGGCGACGCATAGTTCCGATAGGCCGCGGCGGTACTCCACGGCATACCGCGCCGTGCGAATGCGATCCGTACGTCGCCCGTAACCACAACTTTGGTGTTGGGCAACCCCTCCTTTTCCACCAAAGCATAGAGCCTCGCCGCATTCGCCGGTTCGAGCCGCACACAGCCGTGCGACGCGGGTCTGCCGATCCTGCGGGTGTTGAGATAGCCGTGGATCGCGTGTCCCTTCTGGCTGAAGAAGATGGAATGCGGCATCGGGGCGTCGTCCCATTCCTTCGAAAAATGGTCGGCCTCCATCCGGAACGCCGTGTATTTGCCGCTCGGCGTGTCATGGCCGAGTTGCCCGGTAGATATCGGCCAAATCCAGCGCAAGGTGTTATCGACTTCGACCTTCATGTGCTGGGTCGATTTGTCGATCGTCACGAGCACCGCCGCACCGGCCTCGCCGGCCGGCGCAGCGATGAACGTGGCAAGCGCAATCAACGCGAGGCGAAAAGCATGCATCAAACTCCGGCTCCGGACGTGTCAGAACAAATGGCCCATCAGCATTTGACAAAGCCCGTGGCGGAGATTTGGTTCCGGAAAGGCAGGCCGTTCGTTTCCAGTTCCGGATGGGACTGAACCGTCGGGATTAGACCGTCGGCGCTACTTGTAGAACTCGATCGATGCCTGGCGGAAGAATACGAAATTCGGCGGCGCGACCGAAATCGGCCCGTTGATGCCGAAGATTGCGATCTCGACCTTGTCCCCGGCCTTGACGGAATCCGCGAGCACCACGCGGTTCGGGATGTTGAAGCCCTGGATCGTGGCCGGGCTGGTAATGCCGGCGCGGCGCGGCATCTCGCCATTGACCCACACTTCGGCGTAGTCGTCCACGTAGGCGGTCAGCACCATCTTGGCGCCCGCGGTCTCGAAATTTCCTATCTTGGCCGGGACCGTCAGGTTGGTGCGGTACCACAGGAACGACACCTTGCCGCCGCCGCGCCGGTCAGCGAGCCCTTTGGCTTCGATTGTCGGCCACGACGAATCATCAAAGCCCTTTCCGCCCGCATGGGGCGCGATGTCATAGGACGTCTTGTAGCCCGGCATCGCGGCCGGCAGCGCCGGCCCTTCGACGATCTTCGCCTCCATGTGCTTCCACTGGGCGCCGAACGCCGCCATGCCGTCTGCCGTCATCAGGTCGACCACGTGTGCGGGCACGAGGAACGGCGCAATCTGCGGGGGTGAGGTCGGCGGCAGGGCTTGGGCCGAGGCGTGGGATGCGAGTGTCAGCGGTACAGTCGCAAGTGCGGCGCAGGCGAAGAGCCTGGCGAGATTGTGGGTACGCATGGTTGTCCTCCCGTTTTTTATTCCTCACCGACACGTCGGAATGACGTTCGACGGCGGCGTGCATCGCCGCCGCGCGTGGTCGGAAGGGTAAGCCCCGGAGGATGGGGGGTTCAAGGGGTGTAACGGGTGTTTCGCCGTGGCGGCGAAAATCACTCCGCAGCCTCGGCTTTAATTCGGAAGGGTACGGCTGCGATCACGGCGTCGGCAGCGTCGCGAAAATCCGGATCGGCGCGCAATTCGTCAATGGTACGAGGCTTGGGAATTCCCTTGACGCCGTCGTAGTTTTCCCAGTCTTCCGCCGCGAAGGTCAGGACTTCGGCGGCCCGCTGCATGGCTTCGTCGATTGTATCGCCGGTCGTGACGACCCCTGGCCAATCCGGGAACGACACGCCATGGCAACTGTCCGCATCTTTGTGGATCAGGGCGATGTAATAGGTCATTGCGGTGACGGCGTCCGACAAGTTATTCGGCCGCATGCGCCGCGGCGGCCGGCAAAGCAATTAGTGCGATGGCATGCTCGTACAAATCGGCTGAGACTTCGGGATCATTCTTCAATGCAAAAACAGTACGTGGCGAAGGAAGTGCGCGCCCTTCCTTCGCCTGTGAGTCGGCATAGAGGGCTAAAGCCTCTTGTGCATTTTGCAACGCTTCATCGATGTCATCGCCGGCAGAGAAACAGCCCGGCAGGTCAGGAAACCAAATCCCAACCGCGTTCTCAGGTCCGGCATCCTCGACAACTGCGACGTAGTGGGGCATGCAAACCCTCAATCACGCTTCCATTTTGCCTGCCTATATATGCCGCGCACAAGACCTGGACCCAAGTCCTTTTTTGGATGTGGTAAAATGACAGTTTCAGCCGATTGAGGATGTTTGAAGACGTGATGTGAGCCGGTAACTCTCTCAAGCACCCATCCTTCCTTTTCGAGGCGGCGTTTGATATCGCGGCTGTTCGTAATCATCGGCATTCTCGGCGAGAAACGAGGATGCCCATTGCACACCATTGTTTTCTAATTGGTGCAACTGTGTAACGGTTTGTCTAAACTTCAGATTAGTCATGTGTTTATAGTTATTTAGGATAGGAAAACGGCATTCGCGGGTAGTAAAAAACGGACTTTTTTTGTCGTGGAAAATGTTCACACCCGCTCCACAAAGCTATCCACCACCTTCTTCTCCCCCGCCCGGTCGAACGCGATGGTGAGCTTGTTGCCCTCGACCTGCACCACATCGCCGTTGCCGAACTTCTGGTGGAACACGCGGTCGCCGATCGCGTAGGCTGAGACCGTGCCGGTGGATTTCGCCACCAGCTCACCCTCGATGGTCAGCGGACCTGTCCGGAGGCCGCGCCCGCGTGCTCCGGCAGGGCCCGACCACGGCGCGCCGGCGTCGCGAAAGCCGCCCGCTGCGCCGCGGCCGTTCGATCCGTTTCCGCCGCCGCTGCCGAACCCGCCCCCGCGGCTCTTGGCGCGCTGCCAACCGGGCGTGCTGTAGGTCGAGCCGAACGTCTCCATCTGATCGAAACGCGAGCCGCCCACATTGGCGTAAGCCGTGAATCCCCCGAAGCCGCCCTTGGATTCCTCGACCGCCACATGAGGCTCCGGCAGTTCGTCGACGAAGCGCGACGGCACGGTTGAGGCCCAGGAGCCGCGCATGCGGCGGTGCGACACGAAATAGATTTTGGCGCGTTTGCGCGCCCGGGTCAGGCCCACATGGGCGAGGCGGCGCTCTTCTTCGAGACCGGCGCGGCCCTGATCGTCGAGCGAGCGCTGGTGCGGCAGCAGTCCTTCCTCCCAGCCGGGCAGGAACACGGTGTCGAATTCGAGGCCCTTGGCGGAATGCAGCGTCATCACCGATACGGCCTCGGTTCCGGCGGTCTTGTCGGTGTCCATGACCAAGGAGATATGTTCGAGAAAGCCCTGCAGGTTCTCAAACTCCTCGATGGAGCGCACCAGTTCCTTGAGGTTTTCGAGGCGTCCGGCGGCGTCCGCCGAGCGATCCTTCTGCCACATCTCGGTGTAGCCGGACTCGTCGAGCACGATTTCGGCAAGCTCAGTGTGGGAGACGGCGGCGGCTTGGGCGCGCCAGCGGTCGAACGCCGCCACAAGATCGCGCAGCGCCTGGCGCGGCTTCGGCTTAAGCTCGTCGGTGGCAATTACGGCGCGGGTCGCCGCCATCAGGGAAACCTGCGCCATGCGGGCATGGTCGTGCAGGAGCTTGATGGTGGCATCGCCGAGGCCGCGCTTGGGAACGTTGACGATGCGCTCGAAGGCGAGATCGTCGCTCTCGGAGTTGACGCAGCGCAGATAGGCGAGCGCGTCGCGGATTTCGGCGCGCTCATAGAAACGCGGCCCTCCGATCACCCGATAAGGCAGGCCGAGGGTGACGAAACGGTCCTCGAACTCGCGCATCTGGAACGAGGCCCGCACCAGGATGGCGATCTCGTCCAGCGAATGGCCTTTGCGCTGCAGGTCCTCGATCTCTTCGCCGATGATGCGGGCCTCCTCCTCGGAGTCCCAGGCGGACGTCACCGTCACCTTTTCGCCCGCCTCGCCCTCCGAGCGCAGCGTCTTGCCGAGCCGGCCCTCGTTGTGGGCGATGAGATATGAGGCCGCCGCAAGAATATGAGTGGTCGAGCGGTAGTTGCGCTCGAGGCGGATCACCTTGGCGCCCGGGAAGTCCTTCTCGAAGCGCAGGATGTTGTCGACCTCCGCGCCGCGCCAACCATAGATCGACTGGTCGTCGTCGCCGACGCAGCAGATGTTCCTGGGGGGGCGGAGGGCATTCTCTCGGTCCCGGTGAACCACGTGTTGTGCACCCTCCCCCGAATGGGCGAAGGAATCGCTTGCGGCACGGCTCTTCTGCTCCCCTCCCCCTTGTGGGGAGGGGTCGGGGGTGGCGGTCACGGATTGGGGCATTTCCGTGCCAAAACTTCCCGACCCTCCACCACGGCCCTCCCCCACAAGGGGGGAGGGAGAAGAAACCGTGCTCTGTCCCAGAAGCCGCAGCCATAGATACTGGGCGACGTTCGTATCCTGATATTCATCGACCAGGATGAAACGGAACCGCTGCTGATACTGCCGCAGTACTTCGGCGCGCTCGCGGAACAGACGAATGTTCTCCAACAAAAGATCGCCGAAATCCACCGCGTTGAGGGTCTTGAGTCGCGCCTGATAGGCCGCATAGAGCTTGATCCCGCGGCCGTCCGCAAAGGCGGCCGCTTCGCCGCGCTTGACTTGATCCGGCGTGAGCCCGCGGTTCTTCCAGCCGTCGATAATGCCGGCGAGGACGCGGGCGGGCCAACGCTTCTCGTCGATGTTTTCGGCTTCGAGCAGTTGCTTCATCAGCCTGATCTGGTCGTCGGTGTCGAGAATGGTGAAATTGGCTTTAAGGCCGACCAATTCGGCATGGC
>Ga0210402_10004478_pt1 | contig 12728 bp, 10 predicted proteins | sample IncBWC7MmetaG_FD_161055 | JGI IMG/M metagenome (GOLD analysis project Ga0210402, IMG submission 161055) | Forest soil microbial communities from Barre Woods Harvard Forest LTER site, Petersham, Massachusetts, United States - Inc-BW-C-7-M | ecosystem: Environmental > Terrestrial > Soil >...
CATGGCGGGTTTGCGCGGCAGCGGCCGGATGGCGCTGGCGCTGCTGGCCGCGTTGGCGCTGGGTTTTTGCGCCGCCAAGCTCCGGCAGGAATTTGTCTCGGCCCCGCTGATGGATCGCACCCTGACGTTGCACCTGACCGGCACGCTTTTGTCGGCCGATCACGCCGCCCGCGGCGTCAGGATGGTGGTGGGCGATCTGCGTTCGGGTGGATTCGCGCCGGCCGCCATGCCCTCCGGAGCGCGCATTCTTGTTCGTGCCCGTGACGCCATGGACTTCCACGCCGGCGACGGCATTTCCCTGACCGCAAGACTGATGCCGCCGCCCGGGCCGAGCGAGCCGGGCGACAGCGATTTTGGCCGCGCCGAATATTTCGAGGGCATAGGCGCGGTTGGCTTTGCCTTTGGCACGCCCATCCCCGCGCCGCTCGCCTCCGCGCTCGCTCCGGTGCCGCAGCTTGCCGCGTCTGTCGAGAATCTGCGCCAGGGCATGACGGCGCGTATCCGCGCCAGCCTTCCCGGCGGCGAGGGCGCCATCGCCAGTGCGCTTATCACCGGTCAGCGCGGCGGCATAGATGAAGGCGACCAGGCGGCGTTGCGCGATGCCGGCCTCGCCCATGTCCTGGCCATCGCCGGATTGCACATGGCGCTGGTGGGCATCGGCCTGTTCTGGCTGGTGCGGGCGGTGCTGGCGGGTTTTCCAATTGTGGCCCTCAATTATCCGATCAAGAAATGGGCGGCCCTGGCGGCATTGGCCGGCGCGGGATTTTATCTCCTGATCAGCGGCGCCTCGGCGTCGGCGGTGCGCGCTTTTGTGATGCTGGCCATGATGCTGGCGGCGATCCTGCTCGACCGGCCGGCGTTGTCCATGCGCAACCTGGCGCTGGCCGCCGCGCTGCTGCTTCTGTTACGCCCCGAATCCATTATCGAGCCCGGCTTTCAGATGTCCTTTGCGGCGGTGACAGGATTGATCGCGGTGGCGGAATGGGAGCAGGCGCGCCATGCCAAAGCCGCGCCGCAGGGAATGTTTTATCGCTATCTCAGGGCGATCGCGCTGACCAGCCTGGTGGGCAGCCTCGCCACCATGCCCTTCACCCTTTTCACTTTCGACCGCGCCAGCCATTACGCGGTGCTGGGCAATCTGCTCGCCATGCCGGTGATGGGATTCTGCGTGATGCCGATGGCGGCGCTCAGCGTCATGGCGATGCCCTTTGGCCTCCAAGCCGTGCCGCTGCACGCCATGGGCATTGGCATAGACATCATGCTGGCGATGGGCCGTTTTGTTTCCGGCCTGCCCGGCGCGGTGAATTTGGCGCGCGCCTTTCCGGCGGGCGCGCTGGCGCTGATGGCGCTGGGCGGCTTGTGGCTGGCGATCTGGCGGCGGGGCTGGCGCTGGTGGGGCACCGCGCCGCTCGTCATCGGCATGGTGTGGGCGCTTGCGGCGCCCGCGCCCGACATTCTGGTGGCGGATGATGCCCGCACCATTGCCATCCGGGGCAGCGACGGACTTTTCTATTTCCCGCGTCCGCCCCGGGATGCCTTTGCCGCGTCGCGCTGGCTGGCCCGCGATGGCGATGCGCGCGCCCCCGCCAACGCGGTGGGCATCGGACGATGCGACAGCGAAGGCTGTGTGACGACAGCGCCGGACGGCAGCATCATCGCTATGCCGCTCAGGCCCGAAGCCGTGGCCGAGGATTGCGCCCATGCTGCCGTCCTGATCAGCGCCGTTCCGGTCACGCGCTGCCCGGGGCCGAAACTGGTTCTGGATTCAAATACCATCGCCCACGACGGCGGCTATGCGATCACGAATGGCCAAGCGCTCAGTGTGCGGGCATGGCGTGGCGCAAGGCCATGGATTCCATAACAGGGCGCGGGCCTTTTGCGCCCTGAGTTTGTCGCGCGTGCTCACGTACCTTCGCACGCTCCGCGCGACGCTCCTGCTCAGGTCGCAAAATTCCTCGCGCCTTTAATAGCGGCGTATGAGACCAACCAGCTTGCCCTGAACCTTGACCCGGTCCGCGCCGTACAGCCGTGTCTCATAGGCAGGATTGGCCGCTTCCAGGGCGATGGAGTCGCCCCGGCGGCGCAGGCGCTTGAGGGTCGCTTCATTGTCGTCCACCAGCGCCACCACGATCTCGCCGGTATTGGCGGTCGAGGCTTCTTGGATGATGACGGTATCGCCGTCCAGGATGCCGGCATTGATCATGGAATCGCCGGTCACTTCCAGGGCGTAATGCTCGCCGCGCCCGATCATGCCGCTGGGCACCGGCACATCGGCGATGCGGTTCTGCAGCGCCTCGATCGGCGTGCCTGCCGCGATGCGCCCAACCAGAGGCACATTGACCGCGGCCTCGCTGTCGCCCATCGCCCGGCGCGGGGAGGCATGGCGCGGATCAGCGCCGCCCCGGCCATGGCGGGCCGATGGCAGAATGCGCTGGGACTGGCTCCTCGTGGCGGCGGGGCGCGCCGTCTCCGCCATATTCTCCGGCAGGCGGGTGACTTCCAGGGCGCGGGCGCGTTTTTCCATGCGGCGCAGGAAGCCGCGTTCCTCCAGGGCGGTGATCAGGCGGTGGATGCCGGACTTGGATTTCAGGTCCAGCGCATCCTTCATCTCGTCGAACGAGGGCGGTATGCCGGTCTCACGGATCCGCTCATGAATGAACATCAGCAGCTCGTGTTGCTTGCGTGTCAGCATCGTCCATGTCCTTTCGCAGCGGTACCGGTCCGGCGCCGCAATCCACCCGGGTTTTCATTCACTTTTGGGCACAACCGCCCAAGGCGAACAAACCCGAAACATGGAGAATCGTTCTACTTTAGTTCTCACCATTGGTCAACGGCCGGAAATGGCCCTGAAACCGCCCGGAACCGGCAAATTATTGGAACATGTCTTCCACACGCACCCGCGCGGCCTTGGCGAGTTTCTCCGCCACGCCGTCGGAAAAGCCGCGCGAGCGGCCGGTTAGAAAGCCCAATATTTCACCGCTGGAGACGCCGGCATCCTTGGCCCAGACGGTGGGGCGAAGGCGATGGCTGGTCATGAAATTGCGAAAGGCTTCGCGGCTCTGGTCGGGTGAGGGCTTGGGGCCTGTCACTTCGCCCATCAGCACTTCAGGCCTGATGCGTCCGTTATTTTCCTTGCTCAGCGAGCCGCGCGACTGGAATTTCTGTCGCGGCGGCCTTGCTGGTGCAATCGCCCGCACCCCTTCGATGGACGCGCTCTCGTCTTTCAATGCGGCGATCAGCGCCAGCGCCGCCATCGCGGCGGCCGTCAGCGCGTCCATCCTGTTGTCAGCGCGCGCTGCTATGCGCAGGCCCCCGGGCAGGGGTTCAAAGCTGACGGGGCCGCCCGCCGCGCCGCGCGCCGCTTCCAGCGCCGTCTTTCCGGCCGCGCCGGAAAAACGCACAAAAGCCTCGGCCTCTACGCTCATTGGCGAAAACCATCGCCGAGCAGATGCCGTGTCGCCGCCTCGACGTCCTTCTGCCGCATCAGGCTCTCGCCGATCAACACCGAGGTGACATGCGCCCCCGCCAGGCGCTTTAAATCCGCCGGCGCGGAAAGCCCGCTTTCGGCCACCAGGTGCACCGACTTTGGCGCGCGATGGGCCAGCCTCAGCGTCACCGAAAGATCGGTGACAAAGGTCTTGAGATTGCGGTTGTTGACGCCGATGAGTTTGGCATCCAGATCCAGGGCGCGCTCCAACTCCGCTTCGTCATGCACCTCGACCAGCGTGTCCATGCCGAAGCGTTCCGCTTCCTCCATCAGGGCGCGGGCGACGCCGTCTTCCACCATCGCCAGGATGACCAGGATGGCGTCGGCGCCCCAGCTGCGGGCTTCGGCCACCTGATAGGTCTCCAGCATGAAATCCTTGCGCAAGACCGGCAGGCGCGTGGCGTCGCGCGCGGCGGTCAAGAATTCCGGCGCCCCCTGGAAGGACGGCGTATCGGTCAGCACCGAAAGACAGGCCGCCCCGCCCGCTTCATAGGCCTCGGCCAGCGCCGGCGGATCGAATTCGGCGCGGATCAGGCCCTTGGACGGGCTGGCCTTCTTGATTTCGGCGACCAGGCCGAATTCGCCGCGTGTTTTCTTGTCGTCCAGCGCCGCCAGGAAGCCGCGCACCGGATCGGCCTCTTTGGCGCGCGCCTCGATATCCTTCAGCGGGTTTTTCTTTTTGGCCGCCGCGATCTCTTCGCGCTTATAGGCCATGATCTTGTCCAGAATGGTGCTGCTCATCGGTTGGAAACGGCGATCAACTCATTCAACTTGGCACCTGCCGCTCCGCTGGTGAGGGCAAGGGTGGCCAGCTCCATGCCCGCCATTATATCCCGGGCGCGCCCCGCCACCATCAGCGCCGCGGCTGCATTAAAGAGCACGATGTCGCGGTAGGGGCCGGTTTCGCCCGCGAGCAGTGCCCTCAGGCGCGCGGCATTGTCCGCCGCGCTGCCGCCCTTGAGATCGGCAAGGCGCGCACGCTTCAGGCCTGCCTGTTCGGGGCCGATTTCGCTCCGGATGACCCGCGCCCCCCAAAACGATGCCAGATAGGTCGTGTCGGTCGTGGTCAGTTCGTCCAGCCCGTCCTTGCCATGCGCCACCAGGACCCTGGTCGACCCCAGGGCTTTCAGCGCCTCGGCATAAGGCATCAGCCATTCCTCCGCGAAGATGCCGACCAGCTGGCGGGTCACTTTCGCCGGACTGGCCAGGGGACCCAAGAGGTTGAAAATCGTGCGCCGCTTGATCTGGGCGCGCACCGGCCCGACATGCCTCATGGCCGGATGATGGGTCTGGGCGAACAGAAATACGATGCCGGTTTGCGCCAGCACGGCCGACGCCTCATCCGGCTCCAGCCCGATCTTCACCCCAAGGGCTTCCAGGATATCCGCGGCGCCGCTTTTGGACGAGGCGGCGCGATTGCCGTGCTTGGCCACGGGAACGCCCGCCGCCGCCACCACGAAGGACACCGCAGTCGAGATGTTCAGTGTGCCACGGCCGTCGCCGCCGGTGCCGCACAGGTCGATCGCGTCCGGCGGGGCCTGGACTTCGCGCATATGGCCGCGCATCGAGCGCGCCGCGCCGATGAGTTCCTCCACGGTGGGCCTGCGATCCGCGGTCGCTTCCAGATAGGCGCGAAGCTGATCCTCGCTCAAGACCCCCTCGAAAATCCGGTCGAACAGGCGTTCGGTTTCATGGGCGTTGAGCGGTTCTTCCCGTATCCGCGTCAGGTCGGTCAAATCGCTCATGCCGGTTCGCGGGCAAAATCCTGCGCGATGGTCAGGAAATTCCTCAAAAGCGCATGGCCATTTTCCGAGGCGATGCTCTCGGGATGGAACTGCACCCCGTGCACGGGATGGGATTTGTGCATCACGCCCTGGATCACGCCATCGGCGGACGTGGCGGTCACGTCCAGCGCCGCCGGCATGCTTTCCGGCGCGATCGTCAGCGAATGATAGCGCGTGGCATTGAAATCATTGTTGAGGCCCCGGAACACGCTTTTGCCGGTGTGGTGAATGCGCGAGAGCTTGCCGTGCATCGGCTCGGGGGCGCGCACGATCCTGCCGCCATAAACCTGGCCGATGGCCTGGTGGCCCAGGCACACGCCCAGGATGGGCACGCGGCCGGCCGCCTTTTCGATCAGCTCCAGGCAGATGCCCGCTTCATTGGGCGTGCAGGGACCGGGCGACAGCACAATGCCTTCCGGTTTTAACGCCAATGCCTCGGCGGCCGTCAGCGCATCATTGCGCTCCACTTGCACCTTGGCTCCCAGCTCTCCCAGGAAGTGGAACAGATTGTAGGTGAAGCTGTCATAATTATCGATCAGAAGAAGCATGCATAACTCATTGTTATATATATAATTTCACGGCGCGGCAGCAGAACATTAGACGCCCCTAGTTCCTATTCTAATACACCAAACGGTCCCAATGGTGGATTTCCGTGGGCAAGCCGCAAGAACGAGAAATCCTGTCACAATAAGGACGCGCGGATGCTATCTTCCGATAGAGGGGCGTTCGCGCTGGGATGCTGTTTTTAACGGCGCTTTTCCGGCGCGTTTATCCCCGATTCAGGTTTTAAATTCTCGCACGGGATTTCATGGTCCGATCATCGCGGCTTGCCGGCAGGCTTGTGTTCTGGATGGGGATGCTGTGCGCGGGAGCGCCCGCCCTGGCCCAGGATCATCAATATAGCGCCGAGCAGATCCAGGCAGGCTACCGGCTTTATACGGGCCAGTGCCAGCTCTGCCACGGCGCCAATGGCGACGGCATCGCCAGCGTCAACCTTGCGCGCCAGCAATTCCACACCGTCGTGACGGACGACGATATCCGCAAGATGATCACCACCGGCAACACGGCGGGCATGCCGCCCTTTGTCCTGAAGCCCGAGGAACTGGATGCGCTGGTCGCCTTTGTCCGCTCGGGCCTGGACCAGGGCGGCGTCCCCTTCCGGCTGGGCGATGCGGGCCGCGGCAAGGCGATCTATGACGGCAAGGGCGGCTGCGCCGCCTGCCATCGCGTCGCCGGTATGGGTTCGCGCGCGGCGCCGGATCTCACCGATGTCGGTTTCATCCGCCGTCCCGGCCAGATGCTGACCTCACTCACTGAACCTCTCAAGGGCACCATGCCGATCAACCGGCCGGTCACCATCGTCACCAAAGACGGGCGCACCATTCATGGACGCCGCTTCAACGAGGATACTTTCTCGGTGCAATTGATCGACGCCCAGGAAAAAATGCTGTCGATCCAGAAATCCGATATCCGCCAATATGACGTCGGCATGACCTCCGCCATGCCCTCCTACCAGGGCAAGCTGGACAGCGACGAGATGGCCGATCTGCTGGCCTATCTTGTTTCCTTGAAGGGGCAATGATGCGCCAAACCCTCTCACGCCTGCTGCTGATATGCGCCGCTCTGTTCTTGGGCGCTGAGGCCCATGCGCAAGTCACCTCGGCCCGGATCGAGCGCGCCGCCAGCGAACCCCAGAACTGGCTGGTCTATGGCGGCGCCTATACCAACCAGCGCTACAGCACCCTCAGCCAGATCAATCAGGGCAATGTAAAGAATCTGGAACAGCAATGGGTGGTGCAGAACCAGGTTCCGGGCGCCTGGGAATCCAATCCCCTGGTGGTTGACGGCATCATGTACCTGACCCAGCGGCCCAATGACGTGATGGCGGTGGACGCCAGAACCGGCAAGATGTTCTGGCTTTATCGCTGGACGCCCGATCCCGCCGCCCGCGTCTGCTGCGGCGCCAACAATCGCGGCGTGGCGATCCTGGGCGACACTTTGTTCGTTGGCACGCTGGACGCCCATCTCATCGCCCTTGACGCCAAGACCGGCAAGCCGCTCTGGAACACGGTGGTGGCCGATGTGAAGAGCGCCTATTCGATCACCATGGCGCCCCTGATCGTGAAGGACAAAATCCTTGTTGGGGTGGGCGGCGCCGAATTCGGCATTCGCGGTTTTATCGCGGCCTTCGATCCCAAAACCGGAAAGGAAATCTGGCGCTTCTATACCATTCCTGGTCCCGGCGATCCCGGCTTTGAGAGCTGGAAGGGCGATGACTGGAAGACCGGCGGCGGCTCGGTCTGGACCATGGGCTCCTACGATCCCACGCTGAATCTGGTCTATTTCGGCGTCGGCAATCCCGGTCCCGACTGGAATCCTTCCCAGCGTCCCGGCGACAATCTCTACTCCGACAGCGTGGTGGCGCTGGACCCGGACACCGGCAAGCTGAATTGGCATTTCCAGTTCACGCCGAATGACGGCTACGATTATGATTCCACCCAGGTGCCGGTGCTGGCGGACATGGACTGGAACGGCAAGCCCGCCAAGGTGATGATGTGGGCGAACCGCAACGGCTTCTTCTATGTGCTCGATCGCGTGACCGGAAAATTCCTCCAGGGCCAGCCCTTTGTGAAAGTGAACTGGGCGAGCGGTCTGGATGCCAATGGCCGCCCGATCCAGACTCCTCAGCCGCCGGGCCAGCCCACCTATCCCGGCAACCAGGGCGGCACCAACTGGTATCCGCCGGCCTATAGCCCACGCACCGGGTTGTTCTATTTCTCGGTGTGGGAGAATTACGGCAGTGTCTTCCGCCGGGAAGAAGCGGTGTATCAGCCCGGGCGCAATTTCGCGGGCGGCGGCGCTACGGGCCTTGCGCCCGCGCCCGGCGCTACCACGGTGGGCATCGGCCGCCGCGGCCCGATCGACTATTGGACCAGCGAAGTCGGCAGCGGCGCCACGGTGGCAATGGACCCGCATACCGGCAAGCGCGTCTGGACCTTCCCGCAATATGACGTGGCCGACGCTGGCATGATGACCACCGCGTCGGATTTGCTCTTCACCGGCGGGCGCGAAGGCTATTTCTATGCCTTCGATGCCAAGACCGGAAAGCTGCTCTGGAAGACCAATCTGGGCGGTTCGATCGTCAACGCGCCGGTCACCTATGCGATCGACGGCAGGCAATATGTCTCGGTCATCTCGGGCAATATTCTTTCCACCTTCGCCTTGAGAAACTAAACCGTTTCCTGTTCCATCGCCGCTTCGGCCTTCAGGCTTTCGACATCGCGATAGATCGAGGCGGCGGCCAGCACGCGCCCGCCGCGCTTGAAGCGCAGCAGGCAGTCGCGCGTAGCGATATCGCCGTCACCAACGATTTCGTCCCATTTCCCGGCATGACCGACATAGTTGATCGGCACGTCGTAATGCTGGCTCCAGAAAAACGGCACGGCGGCGAATTTTTCGCGATGCCCAAGCATGTTGCGCGCGGCGGTCTGGCCCTGGCGCTCGGCCACCACCCAATGCTCGACCCGGATCGCTTCGCCGCTGTGCGGATCGGGCCAGCGCGCAATGTCGCCAGCCGCCAGGATCGCGGGATCGCTGGTCTCCAGATAAGCATTCACGGCGACACCCCGATCGATCTTGAGTCCGGCCTTTTCGGCCAACTCAATGCGTGGGCGCACGCCAAGGCCGGCGACCACGAAATCCACTTCCAGCGTTCCTCCGTTTTTGAGCTTTAACTGCTTGCCCTCCATGGATACGGTTACATCCCCAAGATGGAAGATCACGCCATGCTCTTCGTGCAGGGCGCGCACAAAACGGCCCATCTCAGCCCCCAGAATGCGCTCCATTGGTATTTTTTCCGGCGCAATTACGTGAACTTCCAGGCCGCGGGCGCGCAGAGACGCCGCAACCTCAAGCCCGATGAAGCTGGCGCCCAGAACGGCCACCCGGCGCGCCGCCCCCGCGCGCGCGATGATGGCCCGGCAATCCGCCAGGCTGCGCAGGGTGTAAATATTTGACGGGTCAGCGCCGGGAATGGTGAGGCGGATGGGTTCCGCGCCCGTCGCCAGCAGCAAGCGGTCATAGGCAATCCTGCTGCCATCACCCAGCGCGACCTCGCGCGAGCCCGCATGGATGGCGGTGACGTTCGCGCCCAGACGCAATTCTATGCCGTTCTCGGCATAAAAACTGTCCGGCCGCAGCGGCATCCATTCTTCCGGCGCGCTGCCCGAAAGATAATCCTTGGACAGGTTCGGCCGGTCGACCGGCGGCGCATCGTCATTACTCAGCATGACGATGCTTCCCTGATAGTGCTCCCGCCTCAGCATCTCGGCCGCCGCGAACCCGGCCGCGCCACCGCCGACAATCAGGATTTTTTCGGGTGCCTTGCCGGGGGCTTTGCCGCGTGACGCCGCCGCGGTATGCGTGCTCTTCTTTCCGAGAAAAATTTTGCCATCGCGTTGCTCGACCGGCCAGCAGGCGATGGGATCGATGGCCGGTGCGTGCAGGGCTTCGCCGCTGCGCAAATCAAAGCAGGCGTGATGCCAGGGGCAACGCAGCGTGTCGCCGACCACAAGCCCTTCGGAGAGCGGGCCGTGATAATGCGTGCACTGGGCCCCGACCGCGAATATCTCCGTCCCGCGCCGTACCAGCAGGACCTGTTCGCTGCCGTCATGGCCGACAAGCATGGCGCCATCGGCAAGATCGTCAGGCGCGATGCCCTGGGTGAGATCGGGACCGTTCAGTTGGTCTTGAGCCATGGTCTTTTCCTTTGGCGACTGAGCTCTTGGGTCACGTTGCGTACTTCAAACCTCATCCAGCGGCCGCTGAATGCGATGGATCACCAGCTCGTCGATTTCCAGCCGCCTTATGCGGCCCCGCTTCAACGCCATCCCGCCGATCGTCAGCCTGCCGATCGCCAGATGGCCGATCGCCATGGCGCCCACCGCGCAAGCGCCCAAGGCCAGCGCGCCAAGCGCAAGGGCGATAGCATGCCGGGCGTTTTTCTGCGTCATGATTTGCGGATTCCAGGCCCGCACGCTAGCCCTTCGCGGGGCCGAGGTGAAGAGCTGCTGCTTGTGCCCCGGCCGCCAAAATGCGATGCCGCAGGCATGGCGCTGACGATTCTTTTCATCGCTTCATTGTGGGCGGGGGTGCAGAACGCGCTGGCGGGCGGCGGTTCTTTCATCACCCTGCCGTCCTTGATGCTGACCGGGATGGATGCGCGCGCCGCCAATATCACCTCCACCATCGCCCTGTTTCCCGCCCAACTGGTCACCGGCGCCACCGGCGCCTCGCATGTCACGGGCGCGAGCGGTATTTCGCTCAAGGCGCTGGTGCTCATCAGCCTCGCCGGCGGGGCGCTGGGCGCGGTGCTGCTGCTGGTCACGCCCTCGAATTATTTTTCCGCCATGGTGCCCTGGCTGGTGTTGTTCGCCACCGCCGTTTTCGCCTATGGCAGCTTTGTGCCGCGCAAAGCCGGCAGCGCGCCCCGCCTGGGTCCAGCCGGGGCGGGGTTGGTGCAATTCCTGATCTCCATCTATGGCGGCTATTTCGGCGGCGGCATCGGCTTTCTGATGCTGGCGGCGCTTTCGGCGGCAGGCCTGGCCATTCGCGCCGCCGGCGCCACCAAGAATGTGCTGGCGGGGGCGATGAACGCTTCGGCGGTGGCGATATTCCTGTTCTCGCCCCAGGTGCATTGGCTGCCGGCCGCGGTCGCCTGCGCCGGTTCGGTGGGCGGCGGGTATGCCGGCGGCCTGATGGTGAGCCGCGTCAATGAAAAGGCGCTGCGTCTCCTGGTGGTACTGATCGGGCTGGCGCTGACGGTCGGCCTGTTCCTGCGCGCGCCATGAGCGGGGCTGACGCCATTCTGCGCCGGGGCGACCAACGCGCCGCCGATGGCGATGTCGCCGGCGCTCTTGCCGAATATGAATCCGCCGTCAAACGACATCCCGATCATGCCGACAGCTGGCTGCGTCATGGTGCGGCCCTGACCGAATTGCATCGCCCGGCGGAAGCCCTGGCCAGTTACGCCAGGGCAGAGGCGCTGGCGCCGAACCGCCCGGAGATTTCCTACAGCCGGGGCATGGCGCTGCAGGATATCGGCCGCCATAACGAGGCGCTGGCGTCTTTCGACCAGGCGCTGGCGCTGGGGCTTGATTTTCCCGTCGTGTGGAACAATCGCGGCACATCGCTGCGGACCCTGGGGAAATTGCCTGAAGCACTGGCCAATTTCGAGCGCGCCCTTGCGCTCGATCCTTCGCATATTGAGGCGTTGGGCAATCGCGGCGCGGTGCTGCAGAAACTCAATCGCCACGTCGAGGCTTTCGCCGCGTTCGAGGCTTTTTCCGCAGCCGCGCCGGGGCATAAATATGCCCTGAGCGGCCTGCTGGTTTCCGCCGCCGCGCTGTGCGACTGGGCGACGCTGGAAAAATTGCGGCCCCGCATGGAAGCCGAAGTAGCCAGCGGCAAATCCATCGTCAATCCGTTTTTCCTGCTGGGTCTCAGCGACGATCCTGTGCTGGCCAAAAGCTGCGCCGCTCATTATGTCCGTGACCTGCTCCAGGACCTGGCCACGGCGCCATCGCCCGGGCCAACGCCGGGAAAGAAAATCCGCCTGGCCTATCTGTCGACCGATTTTCGCCTGCATGCGGTGGGTCATCTGATGATCGGCATTTTCGAGCATCACGACCGGGCGCGTTTTGAATTGACCGGCGTTTCCTACGGCCCGGAAGAGAACAGCGTGTTGCGCCGCCGCTTCAAGAAAGTCTTCGACCATTACATCGATGCGGAGGCAATGACCGACGCCGACGTGGCGGCGACGCTCAGGCGGCTGAATGTGGATATCGCGGTGGACCTCAGCGGTTATGCCAAGGGCGCGCGGCCGGGGGTAATGGCGCGCCGCGCCGCACCGGTTCAGGTCAGCTATCTCGGTTTTCCCGCCAGCATGGCGGCGGATTTCATGGATTACGTCATCGCCGACGGAATTGTGCTGCCGGACGACCAGCAGGCGAACTATTCGGAAGCCATCGCCCGCATGCCCGATTGCTACTGGCCCGCCACCGCGCATGACGTGGTTCAGCCGATCGCGCAAACGCCGTCGCGCGCCGGGGCGGGCCTGCCGCCCAACGGTTTTGTGTTCAGCTGCTTCAACCATCACGGCAAGATCGGCAAACCGCAGTTTGAAATCTGGATGCGGCTTTTGAAAGCCATGCCGGACAGTGTGCTGTGGCTGATTGACGATAGCGGACGGGACAATCTTTGCCGCGCAGCCCAGGCACGCGGCATTGATCCGGCGCGGATTGTCTTTTCGCCCAAATTGCCCCAGGCGGATCACCTGGCGCGCTTGCCCCTGATAGACCTGGTGCTGGATACGCTGCCCTACAACGCCCACACCACTGCGACCGACGCGCTGCGCATGGGCGTGCCGGTGGTCACCTGCATGGGCCGGAGTTTTTCGT
>Ga0210402_10004479_pt1 | contig 12727 bp, 9 predicted proteins | sample IncBWC7MmetaG_FD_161055 | JGI IMG/M metagenome (GOLD analysis project Ga0210402, IMG submission 161055) | Forest soil microbial communities from Barre Woods Harvard Forest LTER site, Petersham, Massachusetts, United States - Inc-BW-C-7-M | ecosystem: Environmental > Terrestrial > Soil >...
CGCCATTGACCCACACGGAACCATCGTGAATGTCGATCTTGTCGCCCGGCAAGCCGATGACGCGCTTGATGAGATCGGGTTGGTCTGGCTTGCCGTAGGGTGGACGAAAAATAATGATCTGGAGCCGCTTGGGATCGCGCCAAAGGGGAACGTGAATATTGGTGAAAGGAATGCCCGCATCGTAGCCGACGCGGCTCATGATCAGATGATCTCCGACCAAGAGAGTGTTCTCCATCGAGCCGGAGGGGATGACGCGAGCTTGTCCGAGAGTGCCGTTGACGAGCAGGAAGACCAAGCCGATCCAGAACCAGGCGATGATCTCGCTTTTGACTTTGGCGCTCATGGAGGCGTCGGCTTCTTTGGCAGCGCCGATTTTGGCCTTTTGTTTGGTTGCGTCAGCTTTCACGATTCACCTTGATTCGCTCGATGGGCATTGTCGCTATTCTAGGGCTGGCCGGGCTAAAGCCCGGCCACTACATTAGGATTCATGTTCTACCGTTACTGGCTCGGTTGGCTTCCCGTTTGAAGAGCTTTCGCGAACTTCGAGTTGAACTAGGTCCGTTGGATAGTTGCCTGTGTAACAAGACGTACAAAATTTGCCTTCGGTGTCGTTCACGGACCGCTTTAGGCCGCCGAGAGAGAGATAGCCGAGGGAATCGGCGCCGAGGTACTTGCGAATTTCCTCGGGCGAGTTGGAAGAGGCGATCAGCTCTTCTTTTGTGGGCGTGTCTACACCGTAGTAGCAGGGAGAAATCGTGGGGGGGCAACTGATGCGCATGTGGACTTCTTTGGCGCCGGCGTCGCGCATCATGCGGACTAGCTTGCGGCTGGTGGTGCCGCGGACGATGGAATCGTCGACGAGGACGACGCGCTGGCCGGCGACGAGTTCGCGAACTGGATTGAGTTTCAGTTTGACGCCAAAATTGCGGATGGCTTGCGACGGCTCGATGAAGGTCCGGCCAATGTAGTGATTGCGGATGAGGCCCATGCGGAACGGAATTTTGGATTCGAGCGAATAGCCGATGGCGGCGGGGACGCCGGAGTCCGGGATGGGGACGACCATATCGGCTTCGACGGGATGTTCCTGGGCGAGGAGGCGGCCAAGCATTTCGCGGGAGTGCGTGACGGAGCGGCCGAAGATGATGCTGTCGGGCCGGGAGAAATAGACATGCTCGAAAATGCAGTATTGGTGCGGCTTCGGAGGGCTGAAGCGGATGGACTCGATGCCGGAGCGGGAGATGCGCACCATTTCGCCGGGTTCGACTTCGCGGATGTACGTGGCGTCGAGGAGATCGAAAGCGCAGGTTTCGCTGGCGACGACCCAGGCGTCCTGGCCGTCGGGGGAAGGAAGTTTGCCGAGGACGAGCGGACGGAAGCCGCGGGGATCGCGGACGGCGTAGAGTTCGTCGGTGGTGAGGACGAGAAGCGAGTAAGCGCCTTCGACCTGATTGAGCGCGTCGCCGAGCGCGCCGGAGAGATTCCGAGTTTGCGAGCGGGCGATGAGGTGGACGATGACTTCGGTGTCGCTGTTGGTCTGAAAGATGGAGCCGCGATGTTCGAGTTTGCGGCGCCAGTCGGCGGCGTTGGTGAGATTGCCATTGTGGCCGACGGCGATTTTGCCCTTGTTGCAATCGATCATGATGGGCTGGGCATTGAGGATGGCTTTGTCGCCGGCGGTGGAATAGCGGGTGTGGCCGATGGCGCTGTGGCCGGGGAGTTTCGCGAGGACGCTGGGGATGAAGATCTCCTCGACTTCGCCCATGGCGCGGTGGACGTTGAGGTCGTGACCATCGCTTGCGACGATGCCGGCGGATTCCTGGCCGCGGTGTTGCAGCGCATAGAGGCCGAGGTAAGTGAGATTGGCGGCTTCGGGATGGCCGAAGACACCGAAGACACCACACTCGTCGTGGAAGTGATCGTCGGCAAAAGCGAGTTTCTGCTTCATTGAACCTTTAGCGTGCGCTGCAAAGAGTTGGCCCAGCCGTCATGGAGAGACGGCACATCGGACTGGATCACTACATGCCCCTTATATTCGATGCTGAGAGAGTTGTCACGGGTGACTTTGCCGATTTCGTGGGCGCCCACACCGTATTGTCTCGCAGTGGCGCGTAGAGCGGCAAGTTTTGTGGGGGAGACGGAGACGATGGCGCGGGCGCCGGATTCGCCGAAGAGGGCGTATTCGGCGGAGGCGTTTTCGGGGAGGGTGATTGCCGCACCAAGAGAGGAAAAAGCAGGTCCCTCGCTCCGCGGACTCCGCTCGGGATGACAGGTTGGTGGTTGGTTGGCGTATGCGGCGAAGAGGGATTCGGCAATCGTGACGGCTGCGCCGCCGTCGCTTAGGTCGTGGGCGGATTCGATCGTGTTTGCAGAGGCTAGCGCGACCAGGCAGTCGATTAGCCATTTTTCGGCGCCGAGTTCAATCGATGGGGGTTCGCCGGCGACGATGCCGGAGATCGTTTTTGAATATTCGGAGGAGGAGAATTCACGGCGGCGTGCGGATGGCGCCGTGGTGTGCTGACCGGCACCGGAAGAGTTGGCGCCGTTGAGAAGGACGATGATGTCGCTTTCGTTGCGGAAGGCGATTTTCAGGACTTTGGAGGCGTCGTCGAGAATGCCGAGGATGCCGATTACGGGCGTTGGGTAGATCGATTTGCCTAGGGTTTCGTTGTAGAAGCTGACGTTGCCGCCGGTGATGGGCGTGCCGAGAGCGGTGCAGGCTTCGCCGAGGCCGTCGATGGCCTGGGAAAATTGCCACATCACTTCGGGCTTTTCGGGGCTGCCGAAATTGAGGCAGTTGGTGGCGGCGATGGGACGCGCGCCGGAAGCGGCGACGTTGCGGGCGGCTTCTGCGACCGCGTGCATGGCACCGACTTTGGGATTGAGGAAGCACCAGCGGCCGTTGCCGTCGGTGGAGAGAGCTAGGGCGCGCATCGTTTTTCCACTCGGGCCGTCCTTCTCGGATTCCTTGATGCGGACGACCGCAGCATCGCTGGCGCCGGGGCCGGCGAGGGTGTTGGTGCGGACGCTGGTGTCATACTGCTCGGTGATCCAGCGCTTCGATGCGATGGTGGGGGAGGCGAGAAGTTTTTTGAGATTCGCGGTGAGGTCGGTTTTTTCGGGAGCGAACGGGAACCAATCTTTCTCGGATTCGTTGCGCGGCGCAGGACTCGACATGGGGCGATTGTAGACGGGGCCTTCTTCAGCGAGCGGGTGCGCGGGAATTTGGGCGACGACATTGCCTTGATCCTTGACGACCAGCAGGCCGCCGATTGTGACTTCGCCGACGACGGTGGAATCGAGGCCCCACTTTTTGAAGACGTCGAGAACTTCGTGCTCGCGGCCCTTTTCGGCGACGAGGAGCATGCGCTCCTGGGATTCGCTGAGCATGATTTCGTAGGGGCTCATGCCGGTTTCGCGCTGGGGAACTTTGGCGAGATCGATTTCGATGCCGGTGCCGCCGCGCGAGGCCATTTCGCAGGTGGAGCAGGTGAGGCCGGCGGCGCCCATGTCCTGGATGGCGACGATCGCGCCGGTCTTCATGGCTTCGAGGCAGGCTTCGAGAAGAAGTTTTTCGGTGAAGGGATCGCCGACCTGAACATTGGGACGCTTCTGCTGGGACTCTTCGGTGAATTCGGCGGAAGCGAGGAGCGAGGCGCCGTGGATGCCGTCGCGTCCGGTTTTTGCGCCGACATAGATGACGGGATTGCCGAGGCCTTTGGCTTTGGCGAGGAAGATGTCTTCCTTGCGGGCGATGCCGAGGGCGAGGGCGTTGACGAGAGGATTTTGCGAATAGCAGGGTTCGAAGGCGACTTCGCCACCGACGGTGGGAACGCCGAAGCAGTTGCCGTAGTGGGCGATGCCGCGGATGACGCCGTCGAGAATGCGGCGGTTGGCGGCGGCTTCAGATTCAGTGGTGTTTTTGCCAGCGACAATTTCTCCGAAGCGGAGGGAGTCTAGGACGGCGATTGGCCGGGCGCCCATGGTGAAGATGTCGCGGAGGATGCCGCCGACGCCGGTGGTGGCGCCCTGGAAGGGTTCGACGTAGCTGGGGTGATTGTGGGATTCGATTTTGAAGGCGGCGACCAGGCCGTCACCGATGTCGACTACGCCGGCGTTTTCTCCTGGGCCCTGAACGACTAGCTTGCCGCGGGTGGGGAGGCGCTTTAGGTGGACCTTGCTGGATTTGTAGGAGCAGTGCTCGCTCCACATGACGGAGAAGATGCCGAGTTCGGTGATGTTGGGGTCCCGGCCGAGGATTCTCTGAACGCGGGCGTATTCGTCGCGGGTGACGCCATGTTCGGCGGCGATTTCGGGAGTGACTTTGATTTCGGTTTGGGTGGTGGCCATTTTTAGCGCTTGCGCGTTACCTCGGGAAATTCAAAAGCAGGTTCCTCGACTCCGCGGCCCGGCGTGCAAAAAGCGTACGCAGGAAAAAGCCGGGCCGCTCCGCTCGGAATGACAAATTTTGCGGACACAAGACACCTTGCCACGTCACGCGGTGGCCTTTGCGGCGCCTACGAGGGCTTCGACCATGGAGCGGAGAATGACGAGGCCGTCCTGGGAGTCGAGGGCGAATTCTACGGCGCGCTCGGGGTGCGGCATGAGGCCGGCTACGTTGCGTTCGCGATTGCAGATGCCAGCGATGTTGTTCATGGAGCCGTTGGGATTGCCAGCACTGTCGTCTTTGCCGTCGGGCGTGGTGTAGCGGAAAAGAACCTGGTGATTTTTTTCGAGAGCGGCAAGCGTGGCTTCGTCGCAATTGTAGTTGCCGTCGCTGTGGGCGATGGGCAATTTCAAGATCTGGCCTTTTTGCGCGGCGTTCGTGAAGGGAGAGTTGGTGTCTTCGACGCGGATGTGGACGTGGCGGCAGATGAAACGGAGGCCGGAGTTGCGCATCATGGCGCCTGGGAGCAGGCCGGCTTCGAGGAGAATCTGGAAACCGTTGCAGACGCCGAGGACGAGGCCGCCGTCTTTTGCGAATTTGGCGATGGAGTTCATGACGGGAGAGAAGCGGGCGATGGCGCCGGTGCGGAGATAGTCGCCGTAGGAGAAGCCGCCAGGGAGGATGATGGCGTCGCAATTGTGGAGATCTTCGGACTGGTGCCAGATGAATTCGACGGGCTTTTGGAGGACGTGGCCGATGGCGTGGAAGGCGTCGTGATCGCAGTTGGACCCGGGAAAGACTACGACTCCGAATTTCATGGGCACCTCCGGGGAGTGATGCGGGAAGATTCATTTTAGCACAGAGAAGAGAGCCTAACGCAGAGACGCAGAGGCGGAGAGAATTTTGTTGGGTGCATACGGGAGAGTGTTGCCGTGGTCCCTCCACTTCGCGACCCGGCGCACCTAAAATGCGGCGCGGAAGAAAAAGCCGGGTCGCTTCGGTCGGGATGACAGATAAGAAAGCCACCCGCCTCAGAAGGCGGCCGCTACAAAATCGCTAGCGGCGTTTTTTGTGGGGCTTTTTTGGATGATGGGCGGAGGTGGCGGAGAGTTCGCGGCGTTTTTTGGCGGCCCAGTTTGGTTTGGTGGATTGGCGGCCGCGGGCTATTCCTAGGGCATCAGGAGGAACGTTTTCGGTGATTACGGAGCCGGCGGCGATGTAGGCGCCGTCGCCGAGTTTGACCGGTGCAACGAGGACGGTGTCACTGCCGACGAAGACGCGGTTGCCAATGGTGGTGGGGTGCTTGGCGAAGCCGTCGTAATTGCAGGTGATGGTGCCGGCGCCGATGTTGGATTTGCTGCCGACTTTGGCGTCGCCGATGTAGGAAAGGTGCGGAGCCTTGCTGCCTTCGCCGATGGTGCTTTTTTTGATTTCGACGAAGTTGCCGACGCGCGCGCCTTTGAGGAGATGGGATTCGGGGCGGAGGCGGGCGAAGGGGCCCAGGATGACTTCGGACTCGAGACGGGAGTTGTCGATGACGCAGTGCGGTTCGACGAGGACGTCGTCGCCGAGCGTGGCGTCGCGGAGAACGCTGCCGGTGCGGATGGTGCAGCGCATGCCGATTTTTGTTTTGCCGAGGAGCTGGACGGTGGGCTCGAGGATGGTGTCTTCACCGATCGTGACATCGGGATCGACAAGGACGGTTTCTGGAAGCTGGATGGTGACGCCGTCGCGCATGAGCTGATCGCGTTTCCATTCGCGGAAGGTGCGATCAACGCCGGCGAGATCGGCGCGGGTGTTGCAGCCGAGAGCTTCGCGGGGATCGGGAGCGATTTCGGCGAGGACGGTTTCGCCGTTGGAGTTGAGAACGGAGATGGCGTCAGTGAGATAGATTTCGCGATGCTTGTTGTTGGGTTTTACATGGGCAAGCGCGGGCCACAGTTTGGCGGCGGTGAAGCAGTAGATGCTGGAATTGATTTCGTTGAGTTCGCGCTGGTCGGGAGTGAGCTGCGATTCCTCGATGATGGCGGCGACAGTGTCGCCGGATTTGCGGAGGATGCGGCCGTAGCCGGAGGGATCGGCGAGGACGGCAGTGAGGATGGTGGCGGCGGCGTTGCCGGTTTTGTGTTTCTGCAACAGGGCGCGAAGAGTTTCGGTACGAATCAGGGGGGCGTCACCGGGAAGAACGATGACGTACTTGGCGTTGCCGATGGCGCGTTTGGAAACGAGCAGGGCGTGGCCGGTGCCGTTTTGCGGCTGCTGCAGAACAGTTTCCGCGCCGAGAGGTTCGACCGTGGCGGAAACTTGCTCCGCCTGGTGGCCGACGACGGCAATGATTTTTTTCGGGTGGAGAGGCAGGCAAGCGCGGACGACGTGATCCACGAGCGGGCGGCCGCCGGCATGATGGAGGACTTTTGCGAGGCTGGACTTGAGGCGTGTGCCCTTGCCAGCGGCGAGAATGAGGACAGCGGCGTCGTGATTGGACATGGCCAGAGCATTGTCCATTGGACGCGGAGTTTTGACAATGCGGGGTTATACGGATGAGAAGGGGTAGGTGGTTGGCGATGCAGGACAGGCGATAGACGAGGCGGGAAAACTAGGCTAGAGTCCACGCGAAGAATGAGTGCCGAGGCCGGGAAGCCGGTATCGAAGGAGAAACAGACGGCAATGAAATGTCCCTATTGCGGTGAAATGCTCGCGGATGGATCGCAATTTTGCGGGAGATGCGGGAACCGACTGGTCTCGGCGGCGGCAGTAGCCGGGGCGCCGGGCGCCGGATACACGCCAACTGGAGCGGAAACGACGAGTGGCAAGGCGATCGCAAGCCTGGTGATGGGGATTTTGGTGTTCATCCCGTTTTCGGCGGTAGCGGCGATCATCCTGGGCCACCTGGCGCTCTCGGAGATTAAGAAGAGTGCCGGCCGACTGAAAGGCCAGGGATTGGCGACGGCGGGGCTGATTCTGGGGTATGCGGAGATCGCGTTGATCCCCGTGATTTTGATTATTGCGGCGATCGCCATACCGAATCTGTTGCGGGCGAGGATGGCCGCGAATGAGGCGTCGTCGGTGGGCGCTCTGCGCAGCTATAGCCTGGCAATCGTTTCATACGCGGAGAAGTGCCCGGAGCAAGGCTATCCAGTCTCAACAGTGAACCTCGGCCCCGGAGTTGGAAACTGCGATGGAGCGAATCTGGTAGACCGCGCTCTGGCAGGACCCATGCCGAGCAAGAGCGGATACGTCTTTCACTACGAGCCAGGAGATCCAGACGCGACTGGAAAAGTGATGTCCTACACGATCACGGCGGACCCCGTTCAGGAAAACACTACCGGTATTCGACATTTTTTCATAGACGAAAGCGGGGTCATCCGAACGGCGCAAGGTCACCCAGCCACTCAAGAGAGCGCCCCGATACGCTGAGTGTTTCGGGGCGGATAAGGTGGAGCGTCAGTCCGCGGCGGAGGCTGGCGAGGCGAACTGGGGAGTGCGTGGCGGGGAAGCGGCGGCGTGTTCGGCGGTGGTGATTTCCCAGGCGGAAGGGTCGGCGAGAAGGCGGCTGACGAGTTGAGTGTGGAGGGAGTGGCCGGCTTTGCGGGCTTCAACGCGGCCAAGAAGCGGGAGACCGACCAAGGCGAGGTCGCCGATGAGGTCGAGGGCTTTGTGGCGGCCGAATTCATCGGGATAGCGGAGGGGGCCGTTCCTGACGCCGTCTTTGGTGAGGACGATGGCGTTATCGAGGGAGCCTCCACGGATGAGGCCCATAGCGCGGAGGGGCTCGATATCGGATTCGAAGCAGAAGGTGCGGGCGCGGGAGAGAACCTGGCGGAAGGAGTCGGGATTGACGAGCAATTCGACTTGCTGCTGGCCGACGAGGGGATGAGGAAAATCAACGTAGCAGCGGACGCGGAACTCGTCGGCGGGATAGATGCCGATGCGGCGGCCGTCTTCGACGACCTCGACCGGTTTGAGGACTTTAAGGTAGCGGCGTTTGCGGCGCAGGCGGCGGAGGCCGGCTTGATCGAGGAGTTGGAGAAAAGGCTCGGCGGAACCGTCGAGGATGGGGATTTCAATGTTGTCGAGGTCGATGAAGATATTGTCGATGCCGTAAGAGTAGGTGGCGGCGAGAAGATGCTCGGTGGTGGAGAGCAGGACGCCCTGCTTCATAAGGCTGGTGGCATAGCTGACGCGAGCAACGTTGTGGCCGTGGGCCTCAATCGGAAAATCGTCCAGGTCTACGCGGCGGAAAACGATGCCGGTATCCGGGGGAGCGGGGAGAAGACGAAGGTGAGTGTGCACGCCGGTGTGGAGACCCACACCTTGGGTTTCAACCGGGCGATGGATGGTGGATTGAAACATGGAGATACCCAAATAGGATAGCACATTGTCGGCCAAATTAAATTTGCTTTGTGCTTTGTATTCAATAAGTTATGGCGATGCAATAGAGGCGATATGCGTTGCATGTGGCAATTACACAACAGAATGTAGGATTGGCGTGTCTGCGGCGCACCCCGGCGAGCATTGGGTTAATGGTTTTAATCGGGAGGCAAAGGGTATCCAAGTGGGGCTCTGGCGCGTCCTAACAGAATGGTATACTCAGAATTCGCCTTTCACGACGATGGTCCGGAATGAATCGTTTGACGCGCTACAGCATCTTGGCAGCTTCCGTGTTGATTGTCGGCTGGGTGGGGATTGGCCATGTGCTTGGCCGAACCACGAATGACAGCAACGCGTACAAATCGCTGGTAGTGTACGGCGAAGTGCTGCAGCGCATCCAGACAGATTATGTGGACGAACCGAACATGCACCTGGTGACGGCGGGATCGCTGCACGGATTGCTGGAGTCACTGGATTCGGAATCGAGTTACCTGACGCCGCGCGAGTACACGGAATACCAGCAGAAGCAGGCGAATCCGAGTACAGGTGAAACCGGGCTGAACCTGAGCAAGCGGTTCGGATACATCATCGTGACTTCGGTGATGCCGGACAGTTCGGCGGAGAAAGCCGGGTTGCACAGCGGAGACATTCTGGAATCGGTGGCGGGATTCACGACGCGGGAAATGTCTGTGGGGCAGGCAAAGAATTTGCTGGCAGGGCAACCGGGAACCGGAGTGAAGGTCGGCGTGATCCGCCGCGGAAAGACGGACCCGGAGGAAGTGGACGTCGTACGCGTGAAAATGCCGGAGCCGAAGCTGCAGGTTCAGAAGGTGGACAACGATACGATCGCGATCCGGTTTTCGACACTGAACGCGGGGCGCAAGGATGAGTTGCGCGCGAAGCTGCTGGAAGCGGAAAAGCAGGCTGTGAGCAAGGTGATCCTGGATGTACGGGATTGCGGGCGGGGACAGACTTCGGAAGCGATTGAAATCGCGCGGTTGTTTGTGCCGTCTGGAACGCTGACGAAATTGCATGGGCAGACCATCAAGGAAGAGGTTTTCAACGCCGAGCCGAGCAAAGTGATTTGGAAGGGACCGGTTTCGGTGCTAATGGATGGAACGACGACCGGTGCGGCGGAAGTGCTGGCGGCGGCGATTGCGAACACCAAGCGCGGCGACCTGGTGGGCGACCGGACGTTCGGGCTGGCCTCGGAACAGAAATTGATTCCGTTGGACGATGGCGCGGCGCTGATCCTGACGGTTGGGAATTTTTCGAATGCGGACGGAAAATCGATATTGGATGAAGGCGTGACGCCGACGGAAGTGGTACGCGCGGCGGCTGCGACCGAGACGGATGACGGCGAAGATGTGGCGGCAACCAGCGCACAGAAAGAGCCGCCGCCGGGGCCGCGCCCGCTGTCAGCTGACGATCCGGTTTTGCAGAAGGCGCTGCAACTGTTGAAGAATCCCGCAAAGAAGGCCGCTTAAGGCGTAGTGGCCCGCAAGAACTCCGGAACCGCACGCAAACTTTTATTTTTGCTTTTGGTCTGCGCAGCCGGGGTGGCCGTGTGGATGGCGGGCTGCGACAAGATTGCCTCGAAGTTCCGCTCCAAGACAAAAACTCAACCTGCGAAAAAAGAGCGGGTGGCTCGCCGCGCGCCGAGCACGGGTGTTTCCGGGCCGAAGCTGGCGATTATTCTAGATGATCTTGGTAACGACCGGGATGCCGCTGAGGCTGTATTCGCTTTACATTGCGCACTGACGATTTCCGTGCTGCCCTATCATGCGCATTCGACGGAGATTGCGGAGGAGGCGCAGCGACGGGGCCTGGAAGTGATGCTACATCTGCCGATGCGGGCGGTGGCGAATGAAACGCCGGAGGCGCACCAGCTGGAGGCCGGGATGAGCGGTGAGGAAGTGGCGCGGGCGCTCGGCGGGATGTTGCAGAGCGTACCGACGGCTAGCGGCGTGAATAACCATGAAGGCTCGCTGGCTACGACGGATGCGAAGTTGATGGGAGAATTGATGCCGCAGTTGAAGCAGCGAGATCTTTTCTTTGTGGATAGCCGGACGACGGCGGCTACGGTGGCGTTTGAAGCGGCGGAGCACGCCGGTGTGCGGAGCGGATTTCGGAATGTACCGTTTTTGGATGATGTGCAGGATGTAGCGGCGATTCGGAAGCAACTGGAATTGGCGTTGCGCGGCGCGAAGGAGAAGGGAGCCGCGATTGCGATTGGGCATCCTCATGCGGAGACGCTGCGGGCGTTAAAGGAGATGTTGCCTCTGATGGAGACGCAGGGAGTCCATTTGGTGTATGTGTCGGAGTTGGTGAAGTAGGTTTGGAAAGTCGGTGTGATTGAAAGCGCTAGCTTGTGGATGGATTTTGCGGTGCGGTTTACGTTGAGGTCCTTCGACTATCCTTATCGGATAGCCTCAGGATGACAAGGTTTCTACCCGCTTAGAATCTCGAGAAAACATTTAGGTCGTGTGAGGCAGAGCGGATGGCGCCGCGGATTCGGTGATTGTGTTTTTCTTTGGGAAGAGCCACATGACGACTAGGAATTGGAGGCCCATGGTGAGGAAGCAGAAGACGCTGCCTTCGGGGCCGACGGTGCCGCCGGTGAGCCACTTGGGGCCGTGCAGAATGGAATTGGAGAGATGGCCTTCCATAAAGGTGCCGCTGTTGGGGACGGAGAAGAGAAAGGTTTCGCCCCAATCGAAAGTGGCGTGAAGGCCGACAGCATACCAGAGATTGCCGGTGCGATAGAGAGTGAAGGCAAAAAAGATGCCGACCAAAGCGACGCTGGCGGCGCCGACGAGACCTTCACCCGGATTGCTGAGATGAACGGCGCCGAAACCCAATGAGAGAAGGATCGCGGCAGGCCAGAAGCCGATGCCGTCCGCCAGCGTGAACTGCAAGTACCCGCGAAATAAAAACTCCTCAAAGAAGCCGACGAACGTGAAGAGCACCAAGTGGAGAAGACCCCAATGCAGGATCCCGGAGGAAGATAAGGCCAGACTGCCGAAGGAATAGCCTCCAAAGACGGAGATGAGTCCCATAAGGACACAAATTTCCGTCAATCCAAACAGCATGCCCAACCAGAATTTCGTGCCAAAGGCTTGCGCGATGGGAAGTCCGTAGTCATCGGGGGAGCGTCGCTCGATTCTAGACATAATGAGTGCGCAGCCAAAGACGACGAAGAAGCCAACCATCTCCTGAACGAGTAGCGCAGAGGGCGTGGGGAATTCGTGCGTGGGCGGATGGATTTTTCTGATCGCAAAACTGATGGCCGTGCCGATCGCAACGACAAGGAGAATGTAGATGAGCAAGCGCCAGCCGGAGCGGAGCCCCCGCTCGTTAAAGAGCACTGGATTTCGCCTGGGGGGAATCGACAGGACGGACGGAAGTTGGCCTGCGAATTCCGGCGCGTTGGGATCAGGAGAGGTGAGATTGTCCACGAAGGCTCCTTGCAACAGATTCGACGACGAAGTTGACTGAAAGACAGTCCCTATTCGAAAAGGCGTTGAATCGAGAACGACCGTCCCTAGATACGGGGATGCCCTGGGAAATGTTGCAATGTGCTCGGCAGGGAGAGTATAACCTGCCTGAGACGGATGACTGGTTAGAAATTAACCGGGAGATGGAAGGGAGCTGGATTGAAAAAACGCGCGACGCCGCCAAAATTGATTGCAGGGCGTTTGGCGCTGGATTTTGCCAACCTGATTCCTGTGGCACATGACCTTTCGTGGGGGGAGTTTGTGGAGTTCTTAGTGGATTCGAGGGTGGTTAGCGAAGAGCGTGGGATGCGGCTGGAATCGCTGGAGGGGAGCGAGCCGGGGGCGGTGGATGCGGTGCTGCTGAAGATTTTGCGTTTGCGGGAGTGTGTGAGGGCGGTTTTTTCCGCGGTAGAAGAGGGACGCGAGTTTCCGAAGGCGTGGGTGGCGCCGATCAATGAGATTTTGCGGGTTACGG
>Ga0210402_10004481_pt1 | contig 12724 bp, 17 predicted proteins | sample IncBWC7MmetaG_FD_161055 | JGI IMG/M metagenome (GOLD analysis project Ga0210402, IMG submission 161055) | Forest soil microbial communities from Barre Woods Harvard Forest LTER site, Petersham, Massachusetts, United States - Inc-BW-C-7-M | ecosystem: Environmental > Terrestrial > Soil >...
CTCACCAAGCAGCATTCAATGCAATTAAAGGTCTGGTGGTTAGTTGGGAGTGTCTGATGGTCATTGATCATTCAAATCCTGGTGACAACAAAATTTTTGTGACCACCAACACAAGTGACTTGCGAACGGGGGCAGTTCTGAGTTGGGGCCCATCATGGGAATTGGCCTGCCCCAGCCTGATCATGACATCAGATGGCATGGAAGAATATGTGATTGACAAAATCATAGACGAATGGTGTAGGGGCGGGGGACATCAATACCTTGTACATTGGGTTGGATATGGGCCTGAAGAAGACCGATGGTTACCACAACACAAACTCGATGATTGTGAAGCTTTGGACACCTGGCAAAAAAGGGAGGGGGCTATTGTGTGATGGTAGCTTTTTCCCACAGGGTTTTGACACACCTGTCCATGGTTGATGTTGAATTTCTTGTCTTTTTATTTGAATTACCAGACATTAATTTTTTCAGGGTGTGGAGGAGTGTAAGACTCTTGCTTACTAACTCATTACATAATCCACACTTTACTTCCGTTATGTCCCATTCCATAACTTAACTTCTCACTTTCATTAGGGTAATACACAGTAGTCAAATTTGGTCAAATTTGGGCCTGATTTCGATCTGAATTTCAATTTAATTTCAAAAGCAGCTAGCCACGGCATGTGGGTGGAGTTTTAAACTAAGGCTGTGTCACCACACTAAAGAAGCTCGGAAGATCCCAATGACACAAGTGAATTATGGGCTATTATAGGCTGATGTTCTTCTGTTGTTTGGCATCCTTCGGAATGTCATGCTCACTGTGCCAGACAGTGAGTTGGTGCATTTGCATTCGTCATTGATACACAACTTGTATTTAATGCTTTTTAAACCATCAACTACCTTAGTCTGTCATCTTGTCCACTTTGCTTTTTAGCTGGTGGGCTAAGTTATTGTATGTGCTCACTGTCCGGCACAGTGAGCGCGACATTCTCCAAGATGCTGAACAGCAGAAGAATGTCGGCCTATAATAGCCCATAATTCGCTTGCATCATTGGGATCTTCTGAGCTTCTTTAGTGTGGTGACACAACCTTAGTTTTAAACTCCGCCCACATGCCATGGCTAGCCGCTTTTGAAATCAAATTGAAATTCAGATCGAAATCAGGCCCAAATTCAACCAAATTTGACTACTGTGTATTACCCTATTACCTCTGCTTTAATCATATACACTCGTCTCATTATTCGTCCGATCTAAGTGTTCACTTACAGAAACTTGTCTCTCTGCGGCAACACATACTTGGGACTCTTCAAAACATTCATGACAATAGGGTGTTTCAAAGTTAAAGTTTTGAGGAAAGTTTAAGGTCTGTTTTGAGTAAAGTTTTGAGAGATTGAGCAGAGAAACAGCAGAGCAAACATCACAAACCAGAAAATGTTTTGGGCAACAGTTTCACTCGGCATCACCAGCGGCACTTGTCGGACTATCAAATATTAGTAAGTTTGTCAGGCCAGAAATCCCTGAAGTGACATAAGCCCAGGTTTGAGCCAGTTGATTGTGGCAATCTAGCTGGGAATGTTCCGGAAATACCTCCCACTCATCGTGCTGAATCGTGAGGGGAGGTCTTTGCATTTGTAGTGTATATATAATTTTGAATTTATCTGATTTAATTATTATTATCCACCATTTTGTCCATTTTGTTTGTTAACTGGTGGCCAAGTTACCACATGTGCTCACTGTCTGGCATGACGAGCACAACCTTCACTAGACAGTTTAGGAAGGAGCGGGAAGAAGGCTTAATGAAACTGCCAATGGGGATGCCCATTGACCATTGACCCCAGGATTGAAGCTCCGACACATCAAAACTGTCCTGTCAAAGTTAAGAAAAGTTTTGAACAAGTTTTGAAGGGTTTTTTGGGTCAAAACGACAAGCAAAATCAATGCTAAAACGGCCTCAAAACTTCCTCAAAACTTTAACTTTGAAACACCCTAATATGTCACAAGCCAACATCAGCACTTATAACCCACTTCAAGTTGCTCCTGGGCATTTCGTCATTGTTTGCCATCCAGATAAAAAAACTCCCGAAATCATTGTTGGTGAAGGTTAGATATATTTTTTGGCACTCCAAATTCTCTCAAATGTTTGAAATTCTATCACAGTAACGACCATGTACTCACAAAGTGGCTATCCAGGTACTAAGCACGAATGGCTGCCAAGCATTGACAGTGTGGGAGCCCTATCCTATATCAACATACAGGTTTTTCGGCCATTCGCTAACAATGTTTATTCTGCCCTACTCCGCATTGCTCTACGTTTTTACGAATCCCTGGAACTCATACTTTTCTTGTTGGCATCTTGTGCCAACTTCGTGCGTCAAGAGATCTCATCTGCCAATGGCCATCCAGTTTCATTGATTACATTGTGCCCATTCTTGGTTGGCATCTTAGACAGACTGCAGTTGCGAACCGAGCTAGTTAGCACACTGATGCAAGATCTGGTTCGGGAGGTTAAGTCATCCAAGAAAGCTACGAGAGAGGTGCCGGTTGCTACTGATAATGACAAGGAGAGTTCGGGGGAGAGCTCAGATGAGGAGCAGCAGAGGGAACAATAGATATACAACATGGACCGTTTTCAATAGTACTAATGCGTATGAATTTCTTGTTCTATGATGTCCGATCCGCAATGCGTACGAACGACCGTCGCTACCTATGTCCGATCCGCGATGTGTACGAAGTCTTGAGGAAAGTCCTAGGTCCGATCCTAGTGTGTACGAAATTTGCCCGTACGGAAGTGCCCGAAAATACCGATTTCGGACCGGACATATTGGAGCATATGCCGGGGGCCTATGTACTTGAATTTGAACAATGTACCTCCGAATCATGAGAACAAAAGACCTTGCTCCTCTTTGTCCTTTGGCCGGAGTACAGTATATATACACTTCAGGCCAAGATGCCACCTTTCCACGATCTTTGAAGACTTCAAATTGGTCGGACTGTGCCCTCTATTTCACGTCGTCATTCTCTGAGAGATTACTAGGCGCCCTTTATCCTAACGATTCAGACGTTAAAGCCTACCTTTAAATCATCTTAATGGAAATTTCGCCTGTATTTCAGCGAGCGCGAGCCATTGCATTCTGTTCGTGCTTCCCAGTCCACGTTCATGGCCGCTTTCCTGACAATCGACCCTCAGCTTGTATTTCGTTCACTAGCCTTCTTTGGATTATATTGCTATGTCTGGAGATATTCTGGCATTGGGATTTATCAGATCACTCAGAACGTCCGTAAATCCTAGTTGGTTTGTACCATACAACTAATTCATATTGCAGGATCCTTAATCTTAGTAATGCTTCTTACTAATACAACAACTGTGATAATGCTTCCTGTTCTGTAGGTCGAATTTTCCGTGTTAACGTTGTATGCGCATGGTAAATGATACAAGGTATCATTTGCAGCATCCTGTTACCATTCAGGCCCTGGCTCGACGCTGTACGTTTCATGTTCTTGCTTGTCGCCCATATAGGTATGTTTCTTAAGCATCTCCTCAGCCAACAAACTCTCATGCGATTTACATAGGCACGGCCGCAGTATTTGCATACTGGAACCCTAAGTTTGGTTGCCCGACTCAAAGTAAGAAATGTCGCCACGTTTTATATAAGATTATGGCTCAATACTTTGTAGTCCCTGATCAAGAAGGCTTATGCAAATTACTCCACATGTACATTCTGATTGGCAGCTGGGTGAATCCTGCTCTATGTGCGTATTCCTTCCAACATTATTCGACACGGACTGACTCTGGGTGTAGTGATGGCATATGCCTTTGGCCTTGCCCTTATGGTATATCGTCGCTCACGTCAAGACACAATCATGGTGCAATCAAAAACTAATTTGAAAAATGATGAAGAGTCACGGATTCGTAGACAGTCTATTCTGCCTGTGATGCAGCCTGACGTGGTACAGCAGAGTCCGTCGACCATCGTTCCTCCAAATGCATCGAAAATGCCCGTGCGAACCTTACGCACTTCTGGGCAGAGATCTTACTCGGAGGGCCGAGAAAAGTCGTCATTGTCAACAGACAGTCGCTTTAGTACAAGCACGGCTGGACGGCTGTCGAAGCGCTTACCAGCTTGGTATCTCTAGCCTGGTGCTGATCGTATTATCGCGGATTCTACCTATCATGGTCACATTCAATATCCAGATTTAGCGTGTAATATGATATGTAGTGATTTCCGTGGAGAAATGTGAAACGTCTTTCTTCTACACGTGACGCTTTGGCGGTGTTCTGTAGTGTCGGCATCGAGTTCTCCTTTATCTGAGCTCATTCGATAACTTTGGCTCTCATTACAATCACAAGATTAAAGATCTGTACTTTCTGTGGTAATATTCTTGACGCCATTTACGACAATCTAATGGCCAGTATGCGATGGGAACCTAACTCTGTGAAGGTTTGTCAAATACTCGATTCACTTTTGACAGGCCAAATGAATTGAAATGAACCAACATAAATGTCCAGGCTCAGCTTAGGTTGACCAGTCAACGACTGGGCCAGTTACAAGAAAAGAAAGACTCCAAGGGAAATATCACGCGGAGGGACACTGCGACTTTGTTACAGCAAGGTAACATCGGACTTGCGCGGGCCAAGGCTCAGAACCTGATTCAAGAAGATGCTTCGGGAGATTTGTTGGAGGTGCTGGAAATGCATGTTGGTTTGATCCTAGAACATTTCAATGAATTAGACCAAAAGTAATCTTCCTGGATTTTCATCTCGTAGTTTCTAACTAAATTTTTGCGTAAAGTGTTTCCCCAAGTCCGATTGTAGTAGAAGCTGCGTCCACTATAATCTTTGCGGCACCTCAAACAGAGTCAAAAGGTGCGTCATGAATTGATAGTAATAGCCAACCCCCGCCTCACGTGTGGTCTATCCAGACCTCAATATCGTTCGTGAACTTTTGGTTCAACGTCTTGGTCCTGATTTTTCTCGTTCTGCTGTCGGAAACCGTGACAATCACGTTTCTTCGCAAGTAAGCTGAAACAGCCATCATTTATTTTCACCTCGTCTGATGTTAGCCTAGGTCATTCATGCCCTATCTGCACCTCCTCCTTCCGCCGAAAATCTTAACGCCTATCTCATGGACATTGCTAAGACATATGGGGTGAAATGGACACCCGAGCGTCGACGACAAGACATGTATGGACGCGTTCCCTTCCTTTTTGTATTTTGGCTAATGAGATGTCTAGTTTGAATCCTCTGTCTGAGATATTGGATCCAGAGACGTCGCCCGTGGTTGATTTAACACAGCTACGCAAGTTATGCTCCCATGGTAAGAAATGCTATGAAAATTCCATTCTTTGTGACTTATATGTCGGCTGCAGGTATTCCCGATGAACCTGCCTGGCTTCGCCCCCGTATCTGGAAGTGAGTCCTCAACGAGATGTATTATACTGTTAACTCATGTTCTTCGATAGGCTGTTTTTCGGTATACTCCCTGTCGCAAAGGCTTCATGGAATAGTGAAATAAGCAAACTAAGAGAAAGTTATTATGTATGTTCCATTTCAACGGCACTTGGATGTGAATTACTCATCGAGCACTGAATAGGACCTTATTCGCCGAATACTTGGGCCTTTCTCAGACCTCCCTCCCCCCGAAACACCCTTGGCACCATTGGACTCCTCGTTACTAAGCGTCTCCAAGCAGCTGAGCCGTGTTCCGCCCAGTCTCTTCAGTGGCCTCGAAGATGCACTTGAATGTTCGAACCTTTGCCCAATGGATCACATTGCCTCTGACGATATCAAGATCGTTTGCGCGAACAACCTAGATTATCGCTTGAAAGTCATTCAAGATTGGAATTCCGAACCGTCGATAGATTCAATAACCCCAGAGATCCGTCTTGAATCAGATGGTGACGGGACGCCCGAGATTTCTCTCTCCGCTCCTGAATCGCTTTCGTCCCTTCAGCAAAATACACCGACTACCCTGCTCCCTTCCAAAGTCTATCACTCCGGAAGTGCCAACCAGAAGCATTCGTCGGCATTGCTCCGTCTGCTCTACTTGCACACCTCCATCAATCCTGGTAATCACTCGCCACACTTGCCGACACTGCTCGTTCCCTTGTATTCTGTCCTCACTCAAGAAATCGAACCACAAGATTCAGCTCACGTTGAGGCAGACACATTTTGGCTGTTTGAAGCGATGGTCGGGGAATTTTCTGTGCTGGAAGATGAAGAAGGAGGCAAACTGTGGATGAAGAAATTTAGTGAAAGATTGGCATGGGCTGATAGGGATCTCTCGGCTAGTTTGGTGTGATCAAATTTTTCATTCCTCTGTCGGAATCTCACCCAATTTTCCTTCTCGTAGCACGCAAAAGGATTGGATCCTGCACTGCCACATTATTCTTAGTATGTTATTCGTCTTCAGACGTTCTCAGGTAGCTGATATTTTCATGTCAGTCGTTGGCTTGCACCTTTACTCACACAGACCCTGCCACTCTCCTCGGCCTTTTTGGTCTGGGATGCCTTATTTTCCTGTCCTATGAGGGAAAGGACCACCAATCCAAAACTTGACTATCTGGTTGACATATGCACTGGTATGCTTATTCGAGCTAGGACAGCCCTGTTCCGGTCAGTTACTTTTCATTATTTCACTATTCCTTCCTTTCTGAGGGCCTTATCAGCCTCGGTAAATCCAGTCAAAGGGCACCTGGATTGTGGGTCGAGGAGAATGACGGCATTCCTCCACCATCGCCATTACGTGCATGGGAATTTGGCGATGCTTTCTTGGAAGGGATGTCCCTTCTCCAGTTTTATCCGGTCGAAGCCGCCGGCGGCATTGACAGGCTCCTTCAGACGGCGTCCGATCTGGCTCAGCAACGTCAAGAAGAAGCAAAAACCCAGAACGCCGACCTTAGCCTTGGGGCTCGATTAAAATTCACTATGTGGAAGGGTTTCACCAACCAAACATCTTCACCGGAACATTCCCCAGTGGAGGAGGAACCCAGCGATTCTGATCGTTCGCCCGATGATGGCAATGACACGGAAACGCCGCAGAATGCGAGCTCATCGGGTTTGACTTCTCGACTGGCCACCAGTGTTTGGAGGGGGATAACGAATCAAACGTCGATGGAAACTCCACCGTCACCCCTTACACCACTGTCCCCGGCCATTTCTCGCTCCCCCTCCCCCTCCCCCTCCCCCTTGCCGTCTGCCCAAAATCACGAGGACAATAATATCCAATCTAGCCCTTCGCTTCAAGCACCATCCACTATATGGAGCTATGCCGAAAAGCTGAAGGATTCTGACACAGCTGCGGCTCTAGCTAAAGCTAGCAGCAATTGGCGGGCGAAAGCGTTGCTGGGGACATGGAATGTTCGGAGGCGTCGTGCCGCCAGCCCACCAAATCTATCTGTATCATCCTCTGGCTCCCCTCCGCAGGGCAAACCAGTAGCCGTTCGGAATGGATCTATTAGCGGGGGACCGGGATTGAATTTTGATGAGGCACGACGAGATTCTCTGCTAGGCATCGATCACACTGGTCCCTATTCACCTCCCCAACGGCCTGCTTACTTCCGCCCGCCCCGCGACAGCATCATTGTTCTTCCCGACAATGATCCAATCGTGGCATCTTTGAGCAGTCCGGTGATCTCCCCACAATATGACGGTGGCTTCCTTAATAAAACCAAAAACATTCAGGCTTCCCTGGCTTCATTGACACGGTCCCAGACGCCTCAACCTGTGTCGAAATCTGGCCCACGTCCATTACTTCTGAGTTCTTCATCGCTCATCACTGCATCCCAGGGAAACGCACCCAGATCACGATCCGCCACCAGCACCCCAACACCAGAACGAGGACAGTGGACTGATGTCATGCGAGCTAAAGGACACAATTTACACAGAGGATCCCAGTCCTCAATTTCGTCCTTGTCGCCATCTGATGCTTTGAGTCGCCCCTTGAAGTCGAGGGGTTCAGACTGGGATTCAGATACTGGATCTAGCAGGGTCATACCTTTGAACCGAAGATCCGTGTCACCGATGGCACCCAGTTTCCGACTCCCTCCCATACATAGACGACCAACCTCAGCTGGATCGTCCTCCTCGGACAGGGGTCTTCTGAGCCCACCCATGTCATCTCGATATTCGACAGGCGATGGCAAGACTCAAAATTTGGACGCAGCCGATTCGCAGGGATGGGGTCGTATTGAGATACCGGACTCACCGCCGATCGCTTCACCCCCGCCTCCCCGTACGCCCATCACCATTCCGTCGCATGATGGTTCGGTGCGTGTGACTGATTCGGAACAGCAAAGAGGATCGATGGTATTGAGTGATCCAGACGGTTCGCCGTTGGAGCCTCCATTACAGTCAAGGAAACTCGCACGCAAGAAAACTCCGCCACCCACGCAGTATGAAACAGAAGACACCTCAGATTCCTCAGTCGTGCAAGCCCCACCCAGAAGCCCACGTGTACGATCTAAACATCAACCTTCTCGACCTGCCCACCTTCGTATACAAGATAATTCACGATCTAGAGCTGTAATGGAGCAGAAAATGCCCAATCCGAATTCATTGGGGGTGGAATGGCCAGTTGAAGATGTAGTGATAACCCCCAGAGCGGCAAGTTTTGATGTCGATGGTCTGTCGTCGGCATTGCCGATATCGTCCCGGTCTCCAAGACGGTCGCGTAAAGTTTCGACAGAGGGACCGGAACGAGCCAGAAAATTATCAACAGATGTTCACGAAGTGCGAGGCAGAAAAATCTCCACAGATTCAAGGACACGTAAGGTCTCCACTGAGAACAAGGAGGTGACACGGAGATCGAGGGACAGCGCAGCGGAAGAGGGAGACGATGAGGGTTACGATGACCTCTTGAGTGCTTATGAGAGTGAAGAAGGTTCCAAGATGTCGGCTGTATTCCGTTGACGTTACATTGTCTGTTAATTTTCTTGCATACGTGATGATACATGATGATATTACATTAACGATGTCACCTGGACGTTTAATTTACTTCAGGTTCCTCGCTTTACACAGGTAGATCTATCATTCAGTATTTGAGGGCCTCCTAATGAATCAAGCAAAAGGTCGTGAACGCCACGATAGACCTCAAGAAGTACCGGGAAATGGGGAAGGAGGTTCTAAAGCAGAAATGCTAAACATGAGCACTTGACGGGAAAAAAAAGAGCCCACCGTGTATGCTACTTCCAGAGTAAAGTCTTCCGTTCCTGACTGTTTAATGGCAGCTAAATAGTACCTGACGTCCCATCGTCTGAGTCCCTCGTTGATGACGAAATTTTCCAAAGCTGCAAGAGGGATGAACCGCCGAGAGGCGGTGAGACACAATGATGGTAATCCACGATGAGTCTCCAACTGGATGCCATGCGGAGGCAGGACTATCACAGACTCTGGAAAGACAGAAAGAGATAAGAAAAATTAAGGGAAGGTTGACTGGGTAGTTCATACCAAAGAGTACCTGAGTGCACTTGACCCAGATCAGAAAGGTTGATAACAAACTCAGGCAGAGGACCGCCAAAGGGTTGTTGAGAACCTTGATGATATCCGTGAAAATTTATTCACATGAGGAAAAGTGCCTGGTGAGCATACCTTCGGCCAAATAAGTGATAAAATGAAGGGAATAATATATTCTTGCCACGTCCAGCCTGATGTTCCCTTGATCCTTCTGCCACTCCCGTCGCGAGCCAAACGCCAGTTCTCGACTCTGTACTCACGAAATCCTGGAAATTCGAGGAGAGAAAATTCGGGGTTAGTGTCTGGTAGTGGCTGGGATCGTTGCATGCGACCGGGCAATCAGCAGCGGCAAGATATGAACTTAAATGAAGAGTACACGAACTCCAAGTGCACGTGACGGACGCGTCAAGGTGTCCGCGTACGACTCGATGTCACCTAGCTATGGCAAGGTCTGGCAAGGTCTACAAGGCCTATCGCTTGCCTCGAATGATTACCTCAAATGATTGCCAGCACAAACGAGTCACTTGCAGCCAATGTGGGCAAGAGCCGTGCAATTATCTATTCCAATTCAGCGGGAGCTGAATCGTCCGGTTTGAAATATTAATGGTATAGCTAGGTTGCTGGCTGACTTGGGTCTGTCAGCCACTTCTTGTCCTTTCTTCTTTGTTGCTCTTGAACCAAACGTCCGACTTCTCTCCTGTGCATCTCTCACTTCTCTTCAATCCCGCAGCGGCTGGTCCCTATCACCTTGGTTCCTACTTTTGCAACGTATAGATCTACCATGCTGCTCACCGCAGACGGTTTTTCTGCGCTTCTTCGAGTTTTTGGGCTGGCACCAATGCTTTTCAAGCCAATACCGGAGATGACTGCTGCCTCTGCCGGTGACGCGACGAGCAATTTCTACGTTTCTACCTCTGAACTCCCCGCCGTTGCGACTGCCAGCAATGTTCAGGCACAATCCTCACCCCAACACCCTTCCCTTCTGAACGCGTATGGCCCCCCTCAAAGTCTGACTCGGCAGCGCGGCTCATCATGCAATGTGGATCCATACAGTATACGAGAACCCATCGATCAGTCATTCCCTCCGTTCGATCAAGCCAAGGCAAACATATATCGTTACAGGCAACAACAATCAGTAAACCTGGGCTCCTGGTGAGCGTCGCCTGTCTTTTCGTTCCAATTTCGTTGGTGTATCTGATGTATTGACCCCTATAGGTTTGTTCATGAGCAGTGGATGACTCCATCTTTGTTCAAATGTGCATCAGGAAACCAAATCTCGGAACTGGACATTGCTTCCGGATGGGGTTCAACTACCTCGGCTCGCGCTGTCCTCGAACGTCATTGGGACACCTTTATCAACCAGTCCGACTTTGAATATCTCGCCAGCATTGGCATCAACACTGTTCGCCTACCGATCGGTTATTGGAGTTTGGGCCCCTACTACTGCCAGGATACCCCCTTTTCTGCTGTCGCCGAAGTTTATCGGAATTCATGGAGTAGAGTTGTCCGTGCCATCAACATGGCTGGTGAGGCGGGCATCGGTGTTCTCGTCGACTTACATGGTGCTGTCGGGAGTCAGAACGGCCAGCCGCACTCGGGAGTCTCGGATCGCGCGACCAACTTGTTTACGGTTCCGTCAAATATGGACAAGACAATTACCGTTCTTGAGTTTCTCATGCAACAGCTCGGAAGTGTCACTAATGTGGTCGGCATCGAAATCTTGAACGAGCCCCAGAATGTTGCAGGACTGCCTGATTTTTGTACGCCCTCTATCTTGTTCTAATGGACACTAACATGACTTGGCTTTTCACACAGACTCACGCGCCATCTCATCGATGCGACAAGTCTCACCCGAAGCTGCCACATTCCCGCTCTATTTGCACGATGGTTTCGACCTCGCCCGTTTCAGCAATTACATCGCTAACAGGACCGACTTTGTCGTTCAAGACTACCATTCCTATTTCGTCTTCACCCCATCAGATGGGGCAGAGCCCGCTTCTCAGCACACCAGTGATATCGAAAGTACCGTCTCCGACTCCCTCTCAAACGCCTCATCCCGGCAGCACCGCAATCTTGTCGTGGATGAATGGTCATGCGCTCTTACTCCCCAAAGCATGTTAAATGAAGCTGATCAAACCACGGCTCGGAAAGACTTTTGTACAGGGCAGATGAAGGTTTATGCCAATACGACGGCTGGCTGGAGTTTCTGGTGTATGTCGCTTTTTCGAATTCGTTGCTGAGTCGATCTGATTTCCAATTAAGCTTACAAGACGGAGGGATGTGAAGACGACCCCGGTTGGTGTTTCAAGGCAGCGGTCGGTAATAGTCTTCCTTCGACGTTTTTTTCGTACGTCGAGGCTCCCATAACAGACCCAGCTCTCGTCGCCGCAGTTGCGGATATGGGTCTCCCCACGATCACAGACGTGTTGGCGAACACTCAACAGACGGACAATAGTTCCAGCCATACTTCTCCCTTCTTGCCAAGATACTTTTCACCGCCAATCTCAGCCACGTCAGCTTCCCCTCCCTCCGAATCCAAGGCCGGGATACCCCGCTATCATCACCGTCTTGCGTCCATACACCTCCACCAACAAGCCAAGCGAGACAAATATGACTTGACTGACATGACGGCTGCCCAACGAGCTATTACAAAGGGATATTCGGACGGCTTCCTCACGGCGAAGATATTTGCCATGTACCAGATGTCGAAGCTGGGTTTCATTGGACAGTATATTGAGGATAGTCTTACTGCTCTTGGGCCAACGGTGATTGCAGAAGGGACAGGCGAGATTTACAGAGTGTGGTTTTTAAGAGGTATGCAGGATGGGCAGACGACTGTTGCCTCTGTTGTCAACCTGTAATAGATCTTCTCATACTTCAAAAAGTTTCACCTTGCAATTTTGAGAAGATTGTAAGACAACCATTAGGCTTGTTCCTAGCCGGCTTGACCATGCATCAAAATTTTTTTTGGCAGAACTCAACACATCTGTCAAGCCGGCTGGATGTGATCATAATTTCCCCCGCCAAATGTGAGACGCTGACTTCGACGAAAAACACCCCAAAGTTGCAAAAAAAAAGGGCACAAAGTTAGTATATAGAATATGAAAGAATTTGTGTTAAATAGAGGGTATTGGCAAATATATCAGGTAGGGCCAATATATACCGAAGATCACCTTTCTTGAAAGGTCATTGTCATGTCATAATTGTGGCTTAGCTGCGAAAAGCAAATAGTACCAAAGCTCATTCTTGTTTATGTCATCATGTGTGGCTTATGCTACCTCACTCATACTACATA
>Ga0210402_10004482_pt1 | contig 12722 bp, 13 predicted proteins | sample IncBWC7MmetaG_FD_161055 | JGI IMG/M metagenome (GOLD analysis project Ga0210402, IMG submission 161055) | Forest soil microbial communities from Barre Woods Harvard Forest LTER site, Petersham, Massachusetts, United States - Inc-BW-C-7-M | ecosystem: Environmental > Terrestrial > Soil >...
CGCGAGACCGCAAAACGCAGCGCGCGGGCGAACGCTTTGAAGATGGCTTCGACTTGATGATGCGAGGAGCGGCCGTAAAGGGAGCGCAGATGGACGTTGGCTTTCGCGGATTGCGCAAAACCCTGAAAAAAATCTTCCAGCAGCTCGGCTTGGAAATCGCCGACGCGCCTGGCCGCGATTTTTACCTTCACTACGCAGTATGGCCTTCCGCCAAGATCGACCGCAGCGGCGGCCAGCGTTTCGTCCATGGGCATCAGGAAATAACCAGCGCGCAAAATGCCGCGCTTGGAGCCCAGGGCTCTTTGTACCGCTTCGCCCAAGCTGATGCCGATATCTTCGACGGTGTGATGCTGGTCCACGTCGAGATCGCCACGGGCGTCCACATCCAGATCAAAAGCGCCGTGCCGCGCGACCAGATCGAGCATATGATCGAAGAAACGGATTCCCGTGGCGATGCGCGCCTTCCCGCTGCCGTCCAGATTCAGCTTCAGGCGGATGTCCGTCTCGTTGGTCTTGCGATGAATGATTGCCGTGCGTGGCATAGAGGTTTTTCCGGTGCGCCGACTTTCAGGGGCGCGTTTTCCATTCTTTTCGAATTGTTTTCATTAGCCGGGCCATTTCCGCCTGTGTCCCAATGGTGATGCGCACAAACCCGGGCCCGATATCCTTGCTGCGGTCGCGAAGAAGAATCCCCTGTTTTTCCAGCCTCTTAAACAGTGCCGGGCCGCCTGGCCCAAAATTTGCAAGAAGAAAATTTCCGGCGCTGGGGTAGGCCTTCACACCGAGGGCTTCCAATTGCACTGCAAGCCACGAGCGCAGACTCTTCACCGCGTCCACGTAACTCTTTGCAGTTGCGCGATCGGCTATCGCGGCTTCGGTTGCCACCAACGCAGCGAGATTCACGGGGAAGGGGGGCATGGCGCGGCGCACCAGGGCGAGAGACTCTTCGCAAGCGATTACAGCGCCTAGGCGCAACGCTGCGAGGCCGGCCACTTTTGAAAATGTTTTGGCCACAAACAATTGCGGATTCTTGCGAATCCACGGCATGGCCGAGAAACCGGAGAATTCTCCGTAGGCCTCGTCCATGACCAGGACGGTGTGCGTGGCGGCTTTCAAAATACTCCGCAGCGCTTTTTCCTGGACGAGAGTGCCTGTCGGATTATTGGGATTGGCGATAAAAAGAACACGGGGCTTCTTGCGCAACGCGGAAATGACGCTCTCAAGCGGGAATTCCATTTCGCTGCCGTAACGCAGCACGGAAATGTGGGCATCGTAAATCTCCGCGTAGTAGCGGTACATCGGGAAAGTCGGCTCGCAAATCAGGATACTTGTGCCGGGTTCGACGAACGTGTCGAAGAAAACGCGCAGCGCGTCGTCGCCGCCGTTGGTGAGCAGCAATTCCTCTTTGCGGACGCCGAAATAATGCGCGATTCGGCGCGTGGGCGTCTGATATTCGGGATACATGGCCAGTTGTTTGGTAGTGAGCTTGGCGAGAGCACGCCGCACGGCCGGTGAACAGCCCGAGGTGTTCTCGTTGAAGTCGAGGCGCAGTTTGTCGGACCGGCCTTCAGCGGGGGCTTCATAGGTGCGGCGATTCAAAATCGCCCGGCGCACTGGCAACCTAAATTTCATCGGCGGACCCTCACGGCGTTGCGGTGGGCCATCAAACCCTCGGATTCTGCCAGAGTCTCCACGGTATCGGCGAGTCGGAGAAAACCCCTGCGCGAGATGGTCTGCACACTGATGCATTTCACAAAGTCAGCGGCGGAAAGCCCACCGCGTTTGCGTGCCCAGCCACCGGTCGGAAGGACGTGATTGCTGCCGGTGGCATAGTCGCCCATCGGTTGCGCTCCCCACGGCCCGAGAAACACCGTTCCGGCGGAGTTGATTTTCTTCAATAGTTTTTCCGCGTTCTCCGGGAGGCTGAGATGCTCGGGAGCAAAACGATTGACGAATCCACATGCTTGCTCGAGTGAATCGGCGATAAGAATGGCGCCAGCATGTTCGGTGGAGACGCGCGCCATGCCGAATGGCAATTCGCCGAGTTGCCAGGCGATTTCTCGCTGCACTTCGTGGGCCAGGGAACGCGACGTGGTTACGAAAAAACTTGCGGCGTCTTTGGCGTGTTCCGCCTGTGCCAACAGATCGGCGGCAATCCAGCGCGCGTTGCCCTCGGCTGCCAGAACAATCGCTTCGGTTGGCCCGGCGGGCAGATCGATCGCGCAATCGCTGCTGACTAGTTGTTTGGCGGCGGTGACATATTTGTTGCCCGGCCCGAATATTTTTTCCACGCGGGGAATCGCGCGCGTGCCATAGGCAAGGGCTGCGATCGCCTGCGCGCCACCGATACGGGCGAGCTCCGTAATGCCGAGAAGGCCTGCGGCTGCGAGCAATTCGGGATTCGGCCCGGGGCAAACAGCCACGATGCGCGGGACCCCGGCGACTTGCGCCGGAACGACGGTCATAACCAGCGTTGAGACGAGAGCAAAATGGCCGCCGGGGATATAACAGCCAATCGATTCAATCGGAGAAACGTGCTGGCTGACCTGAACTCCCGGCTCGGATCCGAACGACCACGGGCGGGGCAGCTGCTTTTCGGCGACGCCACGGACATTTTTCGCAGCTCTCTCAATCGCGCGAAGGAACGCGGAACTCACGTGCCGTCCCGCGGAGCGAATGTCCTTCTTTGAAATCCACAGGCCTTCGCGCGCGAGATTGTTATGGTCGAATTTTTTCGTCCAGGCAAATAGCGCGACATCGCCGCGTCTGCGGACGTCTGCGACAATCTCAGCAGCCACGGTCTGGGCTTTGTTGTCTTGCCGGGCTCGGCGGGCAAGCAGCCACTTTTCGATTCGAGGTGTGAGCTTGACGATGCGCATCAAAGCACGATCTTGTTCAAAGGGTATTCGACGATTCCCTGGGCCTTGGCGGCTTTAAGCTTTGGCAGAATTTGCCGGACCACCGCCTCTTCAACTATGGTGTTGATCGCTACCCAATCGGGGTCACTCAACGCGGAAATCGTCGGTTTCTTCAACGCCGGAAGAACGCCCAGAACTGCCGGCAAGTCATCGCGATGGACGTTGAGAAGCAGGCCAACCTTGTTCGCCGCGGCAATCGCGCCTTGCAACATCAAAATCAAATTCTCCGCTTTTTCGCGCTTCCAAGCATCTGCGGCAGCCACGCGGTTCATGATGAATACCGTCGCGGATTCCAACACGGTATCGACGATTCGCAAGCGATTGGCGCGCAGCGACGAGCCCGTCTCCGTCACTTCGACTATAGCGTCCGCAAGTTGCGGCACTTTGACTTCGGTGGCGCCCCAGGAAAACTCCACGCGAGCCTTCACTCCATGCTTAGCTAGATAGCTTTCCGTGATGTGCACAACCTCAGTGGCTATGACTTTGCCTTCCAGGTGGCGCGGCTCCCGAATCACGCTGTCTTCCGGGACGGCCAGGACCCAGCGGACGCGCGCGAGCCGTTGTTTTGCGTAAATCAGTTCAGAGAGTTCGTCGACCTTCGCACTGGTTTCCACAACCCAATCGTGCCCCGTAATTCCGGCATCCAGCGCGCCGGACTCGACGTAGCGCGCCATCTCCTGAGCGCGCACCAGCAAGCACTCGATTTCATCATCGTCGATCGTAGGAACGTAACTTCGCGAGCCCAGCGTGATCTTCCACCCGGCATGCGAAAAAAGGTCCAACGTAGCGTCCTGCAAGCTGCCTTTGGGGATTCCGAGCTTCAGCCGGCTCATCGAGCTCTCTCCGGCCCGTAGACTTTTTCTGGAGCGAAGGTGCGCTCGGCGATGGCCGGCGTGCTTCCGTCGGGCTCGAATCTCCTGAAAAAACAGCTCCGATAACCCTCGTGACAGACGCCCGGCCCGACAGCTTCGACGCGCACGAGAAGCGCATCTGCGTCGCAATCCACGCGCATTTCGCGAACCCGCAAAACGTGGCCGCTGGATTCACCCTTCTTCCAGAGCGTATTTCGCGAGCGGCTGAAAAACACCACTTCCCCAGTGCGTTGCGTCTCTGCCAGCGATTCTGGATTCATGAAACCGAGCATCAACACGTCGCCCGTGCGCTCGTCCTGGATGATAGCCGGCACCAGCCCACCACTTTTCTGAAAGTCGATCCCCACGGTGTCATCTCCTGAAAAAGTCTCCGTAAAACAAAAAGCCCGCCGGGGCTTATCGCGCCAGCGGGCTGAAGAGTGCTTTTTTTAGCGAATCGCTATGCACACCTCAGCGGGCGGGGCGTGTGGCCGTGATGATGGTGATGTGCCCGGGCTGTGTGCGTGCCATTCATTGCGAAATATCAAAATAAAGGAAACTCGCTCGCATGTCAACGAACTATTCTTACTATTCTTGGATTCCTGGTCGAAGTCCACTGTCCGGCAGTTTGGCGCCGCGGGATCGCGAACAGCACCGCGTTGGCTACATCAGCGCATACAGATTGCCGTCGGTGCTGCCGACAAACACGCTGTTTCCGGCCACCGCAGGGGAGGAGAGGACCGCCCCGACGGACATCAGCTTTTGAACGCCGCTGACCATGTCGTCATAAAAAAAGTCAAAAAAAGCTGCCTCGTAGTTTGGAGTGCCGTCGGGTTTGGTATAAGCAGGACCGTTCTTCTTGAAACCCTCTGTATCAAAGCTCCAGACCACTTTCTGCGTTTTCAGATCAATGGCGTTGAGCTGGCCTTGATGAGAGCCGATATACAGCGTTCCGCCTGCGATCGCGGGTGAGGAGAACATCGGCCAATGATGGAACTCCAGGGTGAAGAGCAGGGCGCCCGACTGAGCATCGAGTGCATGAAGCAGGCCTGTGTCCGACGTCGCGAAGTAGACCTTGCCATCCAGCACTGCAGGCGAGGAGATGACCCAGGAGCCCTTGTTTGCGTAAGACCATCGTTCCTTGCCCGTGGCTGCATCCACGGCATAGAACTTGGAATCGCGACAGCCAAAGTACACGATACCGTTAGCCACGGCAGCAGAAGACTGGATGCCAACTTGATTGTGAATGTCCGGATCCTCGCCGGTCTTGAAGCGCCAAACTTCTTTTCCGCTGCCAGCATCCAGAGCGTAGAAGTAACTATCCCAGCTTCCAACAAACAGAGCGCCTCCAGAAATTGCCGGAGAAGCGTGAACGACATCGCCTGTCTTGAACTTCCATTTTAGGCTGCCGGTCGCGGCATCCAGGGCGTAGACGTTGGTGTCTCCGCTGCCAAAGTAGACTCCGCCATTCCAAACGACTGGAGAGGAAAGGTAAAAATCGAACGGATCGGGCATGGTCTCTGAAGCCGGTGTGGCCCCGTGAAGATGCTTCGCAGCGAAACGGCGTTCACCCCCCGTCTGAAATTTCCATTTCAATCGGCCGTTCGCGGCATCCACGGCGTAGAAATTGCCGTCGTAACTCCCAAAATAAACGACGCCTGCGGAAACCGCGGGCGATGAGGTGATGCGGCCTTCGGATTGGAATAGCCACTTCTGCGCGCCGGTGGCGAGATCTAGGGCATAGAGGCAATGGTTGCTGCTGCCAACATAGAGATTGTCACCGGCAACCGCTGGGGACGACAGGATCTGCCCTTTTGTATGAAACTGCCATTTGATGCGCGTGAACTTTGGGACCCCGGCAGCACTGTATATCCCCGTGTGCTCCGGGTTCCCGCGAAACATGACGTCCTGAGCGAATAAAGACAACGGCGAAGCAAGAATAGCGAGCAGGAAAACCCCTCTCATCGGCAGAGCCTCCGTTTTCCTCATAGACGGCCGGAGGCGGGAAAGGTCTCCGTTTCCACGGGTTAGGTGGACGCGAACGCGGAAAGGGGGACAATATTTTAGATATCCTGCATCTGAATTTCCCATTTGACCGTGGATTTCAGAGCTCTAGAATCGCTGCATTGCGGTATCCGTTTGAAACCCAGGGGTGCCCGATGAAAAAATCGTCTGTGGTCATACTCGCAGTTGCCCTCCTGATGCCCATGGTCACTCTGGCGCAACACTCCTCGAAGGCTGCCGAAGGCAAGCCGACTAGCTCACAAGCCCGGATCCTCCCCAGGAAAGCTGTTTCTATCTCAGGACAAATCAGCCTGGATGGAAAAAAGCTGGTGAGCGAGGAAAACGATATTTGGAGTGTAATCAATCCGAATGTTTTAGCAGGGCACGAAGGGCAACAGGTGCTGGTAAAATGCCAGGTGTTCCCCGACAAAAGCGAGATTCAAGTAATTTTCGTCAAACCCGCGCTATTGGAAGTAAAGGCTGCGTCGAACAAAACTGATTCCGCGTTTAAGCGGTAGAAGGATCAGCGCGCGGAGTTCACACTCTCCCATTTATTGCTATCTTTGAGGATGCAGGACGCGGTTTGTTCAGGACCCCGACGCGAGGTCACCCGCCGGGTCTTGACTCGCTGTAATTCATGGACATCTTCAGGTGCACGACTGCGCCAAATTTGCCGTTGGCCAAGTCCTCCACACGGACGACCTCAGCGACGTACTCACAGTTCATTGGATCGTCGGCCGAACTGAAAGGGAAAGTGACGAATACCCGCATGCCCTTGTAGTACGCCTTCCGCCGGGAGGTGAAATAAACGCTTTCCTTGGAGGCATTTACGCCACTGGCAGATCCTCAAAGTGGTCGTCCTTGGGATCTGATGGCCGCACGCGCGTGGGCCGGGCGATTTTCGCCCTTCGGCTAACTCGTTTATCTGCAGACACTTTTGCGGGGGCTTCCGGCATGGTGGCTTTCTGAACAGGCTTTCGCCATGACTGCTATTCGCGCCAGAGGTTGAAACGTCAAGCCAGTGGGCTGAATCTGATATTGCACGGGATGCACAAAATGGAACTCACCCAAGGGAGGGGCTATGGAAGAGAAGATACGCAAGGATGAACAAGCCTGGAAGAAACAACTCACGCAGAATCAGTACTTTGTAACCAGGCAGAAGGGGACGGAACCGGCCTTCACCGGGGAGTACGAAGACACCGAAACGGCCGGAACCTACAAATGCGTCTGCTGCGGCCAGCCGCTGTTTCGTTCTGAAACAAAATACCACTCCGGCTCCGGGTGGCCCAGCTTCTATGCCCCAGCCACCGAAGCGGCGGTTGAGGCCGAGAATGACACCACCCACGGAATGCGGCGCACGGAGGTGAAATGTAGCCGGTGCGACGCGCACCTCGGGCACGTATTTGACGACGGACCACAGCCAACCGGAATGCGCTATTGCATCAATTCCGTTGCGTTGCAGTTGGAGGAAGACTAGGAAAGCGCCCCGGTTTTCACTGGGGCGTTTTTGCTTATTGTTTTTTTCAGGGTTGCAGTGAAAAGGGAATTACGCCGCTGGGCAGGAACATGCCACCAAGGCGGCTATGGGATCGCTCTCGCGCTCCCAGACCCCGATCAACAGCACTTTCGTGCCGGTCGGATACTTGAACACATAATAGGTGTTCGAAAATCCTTCCACTTCATAGAAACCAGGCCGACGCGGATCCGGCCGCGAAGGCGCACCCACAGCGAGAAGTTGCCGCAATTCAGCGATCTGTTCCTGCGAATGGTTGCGCAGGTCTTCCACGAGGGGCGGTTGTTTTGGGACTGTTATGGTCATGATGTTTCTCCGCCACATTCAGCTTATCTTCTCCTCATAGGTAAAGACGTTGAAACTCGGAAAATGTTTCGTGGCGCGCAACAAATATCCAGACAAATTGGCCTGTATATTCGCCCTCACCAAGGCTCGCAACACTTTATGAACAGAACCACTTGCATTGGATGTCCCGCTCGGCTTACAAGTTGCGTCTCGCATTCATCGGGAAATAGCTGTCTTTGCGCGTCTTTTGAGCGTGGGGCATAGGGTGCTTGAGATTCTCAGCCGCGTGTTCCTCTTGCCTTGGCGCGAACTTTCTATTCCCGCTTGCGCACTTTCCAGGTGTAATGGAGTGCGTGATACTATCTTCTCTGGTACTTGTGCGGCATTTGCTTCTCTGCGATAGTGCTGTGCGTATTCTGTTCCGACGGAGTGGCCAACGTGACAAAAGTCGAAACCAATAAGACGGGGATTCAGGGCAAAACTTCATTCGGCAAAGATCGTCGCCGCAAACATCACCATTATCTAGTTAGTGTCTTTTATGCCGATGGGGAAAAGTTCGGCCGCGTCTACACTGACAAGGATAAGGCTACCCGGTTTGCGGAGCGTCAGCGCCGCTCGCCGGTGGTAAAATCCGCCCGCATCACCCAGGTTTCCTGAAAGTCCTCGTTGGAGACTGTTTGGCTTAGGGCCGGCAGGAGTTGGGAAGGCTTGTGGCTTGCCCGCGCCTCGTGTTATAAAAAGAAGGTCGTTGAGCGGCCTTAGTATAGTGGTAGTACGGAACCTTGCCAAGGTTCAGGTGTCGGTTCGATTCCGATAGGCCGCTCCAGATTCCAAAGTGTTTACGCCAAGCGCCCGGTTCTTCCTATTTTCCAATACACCGTTAAATGATGGCTCTTGCGCTCGATCCCGTGGGCATTGCTCTTCCCACCGAGGACGACGAGAATTGGCTAAGTCCCGATAGTCCATCATCTTAGGTTTTCTAGCGAACATCGTTATGCATTGCTACTGAACCTCGGCGGGGTTCAGGCGTTAGTTTGATCTCCGGTAAACGTTAACCAACCACTGCGTACAGCGGCAAACAGTCTGGGCAACGCCTTTCTCATCCATCGTGAGGTCGCTACAATTCGCAGTCGCTTCGGTGTAGAGTTTGCTCGTATGGAAACCCATCTCGAGAGTCTCACCCGCGACTTCCGTTACTCCCTCCGCAACCTTCGCAAAAGCCGTCGTTTCTCCCTCATCGCCATCTGCGCATTGGCTTTCGGCATCGGCGCTTGCACAGTCGTTTTCAGCGTCATCTACAACGTGTTCTTCCACGCGCTTCCATACAAGGACTTCGATAGGTCCGTTGTGTTTGAAATTCGCAATACAGCGAACGCCGCCGGATCGAAAGGCCGCTCCTACTTCTCACCCGCGGAATTCCGTGCCATCCGCGAACAGAATCATGTCTTCGAAGACATGATTGCTCATGGAGTCGTTGGCCGGCTGTTCTATGATGACGGTAAATCCACCCGCGTTTTGCCGAGCGGCGAGACCGTATCGACGAACACTTTTGACTATTTGGGAGTGCCGCCTCTGCTGGGTCGCACGATCTCTGAAGAAGATGGCCGCCCCGGTTCTCCACCCGTGTTTGTAATGAATTACCGGCTTTGGAAGCGAGAATTCGGTGGCGATCCAAACATTCTTGGTAAGAGCTTTATCTTGCGCGGCACTCCAAGGACCCTCGTCGGGATCATGCCTGCGCGATTCAACGCCTTTGGTGCGAGCCTTTGGATGCCCACGAGGGCGGACGAGGCTGGAGGCAATCTCATCGGGCGTCTTAAACCCGGAGTTAGCGTGCAGGCTGCCGGCGCCGAGCTTGATGCGATTGCCCACCGGCTTCAGAAAGCAAACCCTCGCGGGACGTTTCCCGAGAATTTTACAGTTGAGGCCCAGACGCTGTTGGATAGCCTAATCGGAAGCTTCAAAAAAACGCTCTATGCATTGCTTGCTGCCGTCTTTCTGCTCCTGCTGATCGCGTGCAGCAACGTCGCTAACCTTCTGCTGGCGCGCGCGACCGCCCGCGAACGCGAAATCGCCATGCGCGTAACACTGGGTGCGACGCGCGGCCGCCTGATCCGACAGCTTCTTGTCGAAAGTTTCGTACTTGCCGCGGCGGCCTCGGCCGTTGGTTGTGGGCTGGCGTACTTTGGCCTGAGGGCTGTTGTCACGCTGATTCCGGCCGGCACCCTCCCCGCAGAAACCGTTCTTCACATCAACGCTCCCGTCCTACTTCTGACGCTCGGCGTCACCTTTCTGAGCACCATTTTGTGCGGCCTTGCGCCCGCTCTGCATGTCGTTCGCGGCGATGTGCAGCCGCACCTCACAGGCTCCGGCAAGGGCGCTGGCCAAGGGGCTCGGCAGGGCAAGCTTCGCGCCTTTCTCGTAGTCGCCGAAGTTGCATTGTCGATCGTACTCCTGATAGGAGCTGGCCTCTTGATGCGCAGTTTCCTTATTCTCACGCGCGTGGATCTCGGGTTCAATCCAAAGAATGTTCTCTATTTCGAAGTCGTTTGGCGCGACTCCTACAATTTCAGTTGGCGCGATCCGGCTTCGATTGTAAACGTCAGGACTCGCAAGAATTCAGTCACGCGCCGGCTTCTCGATCGCATGAAGGCTGTTCCCGGTGTGCTCTCCGCTGCCGAATGCGAAAAAGAGCCGCCGTTGAACTCCGACTTGACGGACGTCATTATTCCCGGCCGGCCCCACGTGGAACGCTGGGAGGCCACGGATGAATCCGTCAGCGAAGACTATTTTCACACTCTCGGAGTGCCGCTGCTCCATGGCAGGGTTTTCTCCCAAGACGACGTGACCGCAGCCCGCCACGTGATGGTCATCAATCAGGCTTTCGCTCGCCAGTATTTTCCCAACGAAGATCCACTCGGTCGAACGGTCAAGCTCGCGGCTTTTGACCAGCCGTATAGGGATGCTCCGCGTGATGCTTATTTTGAAGTCGTCGGAGTCGTTGCGAATTACAAATCGCGCGACTATGAAAATCCGTCGTGGCAGGAATTTCCCCAAGTCTTCATACCCTACAGCGTTCAGGTATTTTCTTGGCGAACGTTTATGGCGAGGACTTCGGCGGACGCAGCCTCGGTCTTAGGAAGTATGTCGAAGGTAGTTCAGTCGATAGATCCGGGCGTAGCCATCAACACATCCGGAACCCTGGAAGCTTCCTTGAACGAGTTCTATCGCGGGCCGCAATTTGAATTGGTGACCCTGACGTCGTTCTCGGTCATTGGCCTGGTCCTGGTATTCATCGGCGTCTTCAGTGTGATGGGCTACACCGTCTCCTTGCAGACTCGCGAGATTGGCATCCGCATGGCGCTGGGTGCGCAACAGAGAAATGTTCTCCGGCTCGTGCTTCTCAACGGCCTCCGCTTGGTCGTGGCTGGAATTTTCGCCGGCCTTCTCGGAAGCTATGCACTCACACGCTTTCTGGCCAGCCAAATCTCTGGTGTTGCAGCCAGCGACCCGACCACATTTGCGGCTGTCGTGGCAATCGTCATGTCAGCATGCCTAACCGCCTGCTTCCTGCCTGCCCGTCGTGCCGCCCAAACCGATCCCCTCGTCGCGCTTCGTTATGAGTAGCTTCCAAGTGTGGCTGGTTCCGATTGGTCGATGAACCGAGCAATATTCTGGCCGAAACTCGCTTCGTTGGAATCAGCCGTTTGACTATCCCGCACCTGCCCTTTGCAAAATCGCTGCACCGCGACGGGTAAGCGTTTGACGAATGTTGAGACGTGTGCTACAACTAGCACTGGCGTGTGCTACAGAATTAACAATGCTAGGAGAACAGGATGAAACGTGCTGCTCAATCTACCAGTTCGAGAATAGGCGGGCCTGGTAAGCTCCGTGAGGTGATGGTCATCGCCGAAGAGCAAGGCCTGCTGCGCGGGGAAAGAGACCAAGTTGTCCGGGGTAGAATGCCTAAGGCCCTCGTGGCACAGGCAAAGAAGCGCACCGGAGTTGTTTCTGATACCGATCTCATCGAGCTGGCGCTGGCTAACATTGCAGTCGCTGACGACTACGCTGAGTGGCTACTTGCTCGCCGTGGCACAATCGACCACAAGGCTGACCTTGAATTCTGAATTTCAGGGCGCCCTTAGACGCCTTAAGCCCGAAAAGCACCGAACACCGCTCAAACCGCGGCCGGAATCGGAACTCAACTTCATCGAGTCCGCCGGCAGTCGGACCACCAAGCTGTTGTATGACACCACGGTTTATATCGACATTCTCCAGAACCGTTTTCCAAGAAGGGGAGACGCCATGCTTCGGGCGGCCGAGGCGTGGCATTCGCCAGTAACAGAAGCGGAACTAGCGGCAACCTGCGGTCTACTTGACCCCGCACATGCCAAGACACGCGGGATCATGGAACAGGTTGTCGCGGTGATCGATCGGCGGCCAAGCCATCGTACGCTCGCAACCGATTCTGAGATATGGCGTGAAGCGGGAATTCTGTCGGGTACACTCGCCCGACTCCAGGGATACAAGAGCGACCAGCGACGCCGGGTGTTGAACGACGCCTTGCTATTTGCCACAGCTAGAAAGCATGGCTGTTTCGTGCTGACCCGCAATGTTGTTGATTTTGATTTCCTGCAACAACTCGATCCTTCCGGGAAAGTTCTGTTTTACAGATAAGCCTTTGTGTGAAAGCCCTCCAACCAATCCCACGCCGCCCTTCGCCAGGCTCGGCGTGCTGAAAGAACTGTGCGGTTTCCAGCGCGAAGAGAATCAAGCGAAGTGCTGCGAATAGCGGCTACCTGTCCACGGGTCTCCAAAGAAAGAACATCCGAAACAACAACAGGCTTTGATGGCGGAAAATTGAACCGCTGCTGGTTGGATGTTAGTCTTCGAGTGGTTTGACTGAGCTTTTAATCCATTCAACAGTCCGATTGAAACGACCTTCTTTCTGGCTGGCGGAGCCGTCAAGAAAAGCGTCGGCTTTGAGCGGCTCGACGTCGAGAAAATATCCGTTGGCTCGAAGCATGGAGTCCGTTAACAAGAAAGCGACTCGCTTGTTGCCGTCTACGAATGCTTGATTATGCGCCAAGGATTCCATCAGAGCAGCGGCTTCCTCGAAGATATCCTGATAGTATCCGGTCAGCAGGCGGA
>Ga0210402_10004483_pt1 | contig 12722 bp, 3 predicted proteins | sample IncBWC7MmetaG_FD_161055 | JGI IMG/M metagenome (GOLD analysis project Ga0210402, IMG submission 161055) | Forest soil microbial communities from Barre Woods Harvard Forest LTER site, Petersham, Massachusetts, United States - Inc-BW-C-7-M | ecosystem: Environmental > Terrestrial > Soil >...
GGACAGCTGCGTGATCGAAATATGGGTCTAACGATTCGTGATGTAGCAAAGGCCGCAGGAGTTTCCACCGCCACGGTGTCTAACGTGTTGAACAAGACAGGCAAGGTGGGACGGCGAACGCACCTGTTGGTGCTCTCAACCGTCAAGCGTCTCGGGTACTTCCCGAACGTTCATGCCCGGCACCTCGCTTCGCGCAACAGCCGGACACTCGGCATCATCGTGTCCGATATTGAAAATCCATTCTTCCCGGAAGTGATCAAGAGTTTCGAAATCCGGGCGCGCCAGTTGGGCTATGACGCCATTCTGAGCGACACCAATTACGATCCCCGCAGAACTCGCGAAGCCGCCGAACGAATGATGGAACACAATGTTCGGGGAGTGGCGGTGATGACTTCGGAGATCAGTTTGAAGCTGATCCACGAACTGGCGCGCCGAAGGATTGCCGTGACTTTTCTTGACCTCGCTCCCGTCCGGGGCTACATGAGTAACCTGAGAATTGATTATTTTTCCGGGGTCGAGCAGATCGTCAAATACCTCTATGAAAATGGCCACCGGAGAATTGGCTTCATCGCCGGGCGGCCCAGGCTCAAGTCCAACAATGCGCGTCTGGAAGCGTACGAGAAGTGCATGCGGGATTTGGGACTTGAGCCCGGACCGATTCTGCGTGGCGACTTGCGGTTCGAAGGGGGATTGGCGGCGGGCTTGGCGATTGCCAAGCTGGCGCCGAGGCCGACTGCGGTAGTAGCCGTCAACGATCTCACTGCCGTTGGCGTCATCAAGGGCCTGTTGAAAGCCGGCTGCCGTGTGCCTCAGGATATTTCCGTTACCGGATTCGACAATACGCGGTTGGCTGCATATAGCAACCCCTCGATCACGACTGTGGATGTGCACCGTGACATGCTTGGAAGGATGGCCGCCGATGCGCTTCACGAACTCTCGCGTTCGGCTGATCCTCACGGGCGGGAATACCAAATTCCTGCCGAGTTGATTTTGGGTGATTCCTCAGGCCCTGCTCCCGCTGAATAGGCATTCCTTGATAGAGTGAATTCGGACCTCCAGTGCGTCACAAAGACGAAACGAATATTTTGTCGCGTCGTGCCTTCTTGAGAAGGATGCCATGGTCGCCGCTACTTTTTCTTCCGGCTCCAATGCAGGTGTTTCCGTTTCTCTCCAGGGTCTCAGGGACCGCCGAAGAGACCACGCCCATATTTCCGTTCGCTGATTTTCGTTTCGCGCCGCACTACCCTGCGAAATCCCCTCTTGATGATGTGCTTGGCCGCGTTGTTCCTGGCACGGATGAATACGTTTCCGAAAAATATGCGTTTGAAATCACGGGGTTGCTCAACGAATGGGGCCAGAGTCTGAAGACCGAGCCACCAGCGCTGGCCGTTGCGGCGAGATTTTTGGACGCTTCGGTCGAAGCAAGGTCGCTTGTTCCGGCTCGCGAAAGGACGCTGCGTTCGGCGAATGGCATTGAGGCCCGGCGACGACAGTTTTCCGGCGATGTGGTGGCCGGCCGCGAACAGGTTCTTCAGGAGATCAAGAGCTATCTGGCGCCGATGTCACGGATGGAGACTGCGGAATTCGAAGTCGTCATGATCGAAGAAATCGCGGGGTTGCCGAAGAAATTCCGCGTCGACATTCGGTATGACTTTGTCGGGACGCGCTTGGATCTGGAGCGCGAGGAGCGCATTGGGCTTTGGCGGACAGAGTGGAGGCGGGATGATTCGAACGCGTGGCGAGCGGTTCGCTGGGAGGCCACGGAAGAAACGTTGAGCCGGGCACGAGGACCCATTTTCATCGATATTACATCCCAGGCTCTTGGCCAAACGGATTCGTACAGGAATCAGCTGGTTCACGGAGTGGATTATTGGCGCACGGTTTTGGATGGGGCCTGCGGCATCGATGTGTATGGCAACAATGGTTTGGCGGCGGGCGATTTCGACGGCGACGGGCTGGACGATCTTTACATTTGCCAGCCTGCGGGACTGCCCAACCGGCTTTATCGCAATCGCGGCGACGGGACGTTTGAAGATGTGACGGAGAAGTCCGGCGTGGGCGTGCTGGACAGCACGGCTTGCGCTCTGTTCGCGGATTTCGAGAATAAGGGGCGCCAGGATCTCTTGGTGGTTTGCGGCAGCGGCCCGTTGCTCTTTCTGAATCAGGGCAATGGAGAGTTCTCGCTTAAACGCGACGCCTTTCAGTTCGCGCGGCCACCTCAGGGGACATTCACCCACGCGGCCATCGCCGACTATGATGGAGATGGACGCCTGGACATTTATTTTTGCCTCTACACCTACTATCTGGGGCTCGACCAGTATCACTACCCGGCTCCTTATTTTGATGCGCGCAATGGCCCGCCCAATTTTCTGTTTCACAATACAGGGAATGCCAACTTCGTGGATCGGACCGAGGCGGCGGGCTTGAACGTGGACAACGACCGATTCAGCTTCGCGTGCGCTTGGGGTGACTTTAACAATGATGGTTCTCAAGATCTTTATGTGGCCAACGATTTCGGGCGAAACAATCTTTACCGCAACAATGGCGATGGAACGTTTTCCTGTGTCTCCGGGGAAGCAGGCGTCGAGGACGTCGGCGCAGGAATGAGCGCTTCGTGGTTCGATTTCGACAACGACGGAAAATTGGATATTTACGCCGCAGCCATGTGGTCCGGCGCTGGGATTCGGGTGTCAGAGCAAAATCGTTTTCACGAAAAAGAGCCCGAGAATATCCGGGCGCTCTATCGTCAGCATGCGCGCGGGAATGCGCTGTATCGAAATCTGGGGAATGGAAGGTTTCAAAACGTGAGCGGCCAGGCGGGTGTGGAGATGGGTCGCTGGTCGTGGTGTTCGGATGCTTGGGACTTTGACCACGACGGCTACTCGGACTTCTACATCGCGAACGGCTACATCACCGGACAGCAAGATTCAGAACGCGACAAATCCGACATGGCGAGCTTTTTCTGGCGACAACTGGTGGCGAAATCGCCTCCGAACCAGACTCCCTCCTTGCCATACGAGCAGGGTTGGAACGCCATCAACGAATTGATCCGCTCAGACCGCTCCTGGAGCGGCGGCGAGAGGAATGTTTTTTACGCCAACAACCGCGACGGCACGTTCTCGGACGTTTCCGGAACAGTGGGATTGGACTTCATTGATGACAGCCGGTCGTTTGTGCTCGCCGACATAAACCAGGACGGGCGATTGGAAGTCATGCTAAAAAATCGAAACGCGCCGCAGCTCCGGATATTGCGGAACGTGATGAAGGACATCGGCCACTCGATCGCATTCCGTTTGCGCGGGCAAAAGAGCAATCGCGATGCAATCGGGGCGGCAGTGACTATCGAAGCGGAAGGACGCCGGCAGACGAAGTATTTGCAGGCGGGTTCCGGGTTTCTGGCGCAACACAGCAAAGAGCTTTTCTTTGGCGTCGGTAAAGCCGACGGAACTGTCCGTGCTTCTATCCGTTGGCCCAGTGGTTTGACTCAGGCTTTTGAGAGTCTGCCCGTGAATCATCGGATCGAAATTCGGGAAGGCTCCGCCGATTTTCTGGACCAGCCTTTTGCGGTCCCGCCTCCAGCTCATGCGCGAACGGGGGAACCTCAGAAGTCGGAAATTTTGCCCTCGTCGGTGGAATCCTGGCTCATTGAACTTTTGAGCGCTCCGGAGTTTTCCCTACCCGACATCGACGGCAAGATTCGGGAGCTGCAGTCATTCCGCGGCGGCGCGCTGATTCTTCACTTGTGGGCGACAACTTCGCCCGCCTGCCCCGATCAGCTCCGTCTGCTGCAGCAGCATCAGTCGCGCCTCGCTGCAAGCGGACTCCAGCTCCTCGGCCTCAACGTCAACGATCCTGGCGATGCAGAAGCGGTGCGGGTGTTCGCCGCGAAAGAATCGCTCCGTTTTCCCAACGTGCTCGCCACACCGGACGTCGCTGGCGTCTACAACATTGTTTACCGTTATCTGTTCGACCGTCGCAGGGACCTGCCTCTTCCGGTTTCTTTCTTGCTCGACAAAGATGGGCTGATCATCAAGATTTACCAGGGGACTCTGCATCCTGAACATCTGCTCGAAGATTTGAAATCCATCCAAGGTACAGAAGCAGATCGAATTCGGCGGGCGCTTCCTTTTGGAGGAACTCTTTACCAGGACGAGTTTAAACGCAATGACTTTACTTATGGCGTGGCGATGTTCCAGCGCGGCTACCTGGAGCAAGCGGCGGCCTCTTTCAAGCAAGTAATCGCCGCGAAGCCGCAGGATCCCGAGGCTTACTACAATTTGGGAACGCTATATCTTCGGAAGAACGCATTGCCGGAGGCGCGGCAGTACTTCGAGAAAACGGTGAAGCTGCGTTCGAATTATCCAGAAGCCTGGAACAATCTTGGGATGGTGGCCGCGCAAGAAGGCCAGACGGAGGAAGCCGTTCGCAATTTCAAACAGTCTTTGCTCTTGCGCCCGGCGTACGTCATCGCGCTCGCAAACCTCGGCAATGTCTATCGTCGACAGGGAAATTTCGGCGAAGCGGAAAAGCTCCTGCGCCGCGCACTGGAAATTACGCCGGAGGACCCGGAGGTCAACTACAGCATCGGCATGCTCTACGCCCGGCAGGAGAAGCTCGAGGAGGCCGGGCAATATTTGGAAAGGGCGCTGAGCTTGCGCCCGGATTATCCCGACGCCCTCAACAATTTGGGGGTGCTCTATGTTCGCGAGCGGCGGAACTCCGCGGCCGAGGAGCGATTCAAAACCTGCATCAGGGTCGCGCCCAACTTTGACCAGGCCTATCTCAATCTGGCGCGTCTGTACGTGCTCATGGAAGAGAAACAAAAAGCCAGGGAAGTGTTGCTGGCATTGCTGGAAAAACAGCCGCAGCACAAAGTGGCCCGGCAAGAACTGGAAATGCTAAAGTGAACTCGCGACTCCTGCAATCGGATACCGTCCGGAGGAATTCTGGGAGGATGAACACCGGGTCTTCATTTCTGCCTCCATCCAGGATCCTGGGCCGCATGCCGAAATTGGGAGGGATCCTCGCGCTAATCGCCATTCTTCTATCTTCGCGAGAAGTCACGGCCGGACAAACTGTCTCTGGTAAGACCACCGGCCCTCAATCTTCGAAGATCCAGCCGCAATTTCATGAAGTGGAAGAACTCCTAAACCAGGGTTTGCTGGAGCAAGCCAAAGCGAAGGTCCAGGTTCTGCTCGAGCGGAATCCCTCGAGCGTTGAAGGTTACAATTTATTGGGAATTATTTTCAGCGAGCAAAAAGACTTTGCCAGATCCCTGGACGCATTCCAGCAGGCCCTGAAGATTGCCCCCAACTCCACGAGGACCCGGAACAACCTTGGAAATGTTTATATCGTGCAGGGAAAGCCCGACCTCGCGGAAAAAGAGTTCCGGACGGTTGTGCGTCTTGACCCCGCAAATCGCGACGCGAACTACAACCTCGGACTTGTTTTGCTGGCGAAGGGGCAGCCTGCGGAAGCCATTGGCCACTTTCAGCGGGTGCGCCCCGCGAATGTTGAGGCGCGCTTCAATCTCATCCGTGCATACTTGCAAGCTCACAGGAAGGCCGAAGGGCTGAAGGCCGCGGCGGAACTTTCCGCAGAGAACAAAGATGATGTCCAATTGCATTTCACACTGGGAGTTTTGCTAGCCTCTGAAAAGCAATACCGGCCAGCCCAACTCGAATTGGAAAAAGCCAAGGCTTTACGTCCGGAAACGTTTGAGATTCTTTTCAACCTCGGGCAAACCTATCTCCGCGGTCTCGAGTATCTGAAAGCCGAACAGGCACTGAATCGAGCATTGAAACTAAAGCCCGATTCACCCGAGACACTCTATTTGCTGGCTCAAGTCTGTGCGGACCAGACCCGCCCTGTAGAAGCCCTGGATTTGCTGGTGCGCGCCCACAAGCTGGCGCCCGAGAATACCGACATCATCTTTCTCCTGGCTCGCGTCAGCATGATGCAGAATTATTTTGAAGATGCGATTCCGCTCTTGGAATCAGGTTTGAAGCTCGCACCGAAACGCGTTGATCTGCACGCCGCATTGGGTGAAAGTTATTTCATGTCAGGCAAAGCGGAAAAAGCCATCGAGGAGTTCAAAAGCCTGATCCAGCTGGACCCTTCTCCGCGTTCGTACACGTTCATGGGTCTCTCGTATCGCCACCTGGGGCGGTTCGATGAAGCCCGGAAATATTTTCAGGAAGGTCTTAAGCTAGACCCGCACAACGCCTCCTGCCTTTTCAACATGGGCTACATTGAAGAGCATCAGGGAAATCACGCCAAGGCCGAGGAGCTGTTCCAGCGAGCTCTTCGGTCAAACCCCGATTTTTCAGACGCGTTGTTGGAATTGGCGAATCTGCGCATCGAGAACAAGAAATTGGAAGAGGCTGGGGAGCTGCTCCGAAGATACGTGAAAGTCAGCCGCAACGCCGCTTCCGGCTACTACAAGCTGGCCATGGTCGAACGTAGCCTCCATCAGATGGAAGCCGCGCAGCGGGATTTGAGCGTTTTTCAAACTCTCTCCAAAGACGCTTCGACGGGCCCGTATCCCTATCAACATCTTTTCGATTATCTCGATAATCGCTCCACGCTTTCGGCTCAAGACCGCACGCAACTGGATTTGACTGAACTCAGGGCGCGGATCGAGAAGCATCCGGACCAACCGCAAGACCTCTACCTGCTTGTCGAAACATATTTGAAACTGGGCAGACTTGACGAAGCCCGCAAGGCAATGGCGCAGCTTGATGAGCTCAGCTCCGGCGACTACCGCACGCAGACCGGAGTCGGCGTTCTGCTCGCGCGTTTCCGTCTGTACGATGATGCCATCCAACACTTTCAAGCGGCTCTGCGCGCCAATCCCGATTCTGACGATGTGAAATTCGACTTGACCGACGCTTACTTTCGCCGTGGCCTTTATTCCCGGGCGCTGGAAGCTTCACAACAGGTTTCAGCAACGGGTCAGCAGGATGACGCTTTCCTGGCACTGCTCGGAGACATCTATGCGCATCTCGGTGATACGGCCCGCGCCGAAGAAATTTTTCGTGAAGCCATCAAGCGCAACCCCGACAACGACCAGTATTACCTCCTGCTTACTCTGGTGCAGCTCCGCGAAAACAACATTGGCGGCGCCGGAGAAACGCTTCGGAAGGGCCTAGCGCGAATTCCCGGCTCGGGGAAAATCCTCTGGGGCTTGGGAATCGTCTCGGCCATGGAAGGGAAGACGCCGCAAGCCGCGCAGAACCTTGAGCGCGCCGTCGACTTGTTGCCGGAATGGCCCGGAAGCTATTCCACGCTGGGCGTTTTTTATTATCAGACCGGAGAAATCACGAAAGCTCGGGAAGTTCTGAATCGTTTTAAGGGCAGCAACGCCGCTGGCGGCTTGGACGTGAACCGCATTGAGCAGGCTCTCGCCAATGCTCCGGCGACCTCCTCTTCGCTCAGCGAGCCCATGCCCATCGCCGCCAGGCAGCAGCTGCTTCAACTCGCGCTTTCGATCGCTGACCGGACCCTGTGAAGCTGAGGCGAAAACTCGGAATCGCGTGCAGCACAATGCTGGCACTCAGCGCCACAATTGGATTTGCCAAGCATCAACTCGTTTTAGCTGGCCAGGCAACCAAAGCTCAGGATTCGCGAATCGCTGTCCGTTTCACCGACATTCGCCAATCGACCGGAATTACTTTTCACCAGGATTCCACGCAGAGCGATGAAAAGTACTACCTGGAAACGATGGGCACTGGAGTTGCCTGGATGGACTTCGACCAGGACGGCCTGATGGATCTCTATTTCGTGCAATCGGCCGCCACCGACATTTATAAACCCGCACAGCCTTTGCGCTCCGCGCTCTACCACAATAATGGCGACGGAACATTTACCGACGTCACGGAAAAAGCCGGCGTCGGCGGCGAAGGACACTACGGTCAAGGGGTTGCCGTGGGCGACTACGACAATGACGGCTACCCCGATCTCTACGTCACCGGCTACGGTCGCGCCATCCTCTATCACAATAACGGCGATGGAACTTTCACCGATGTCACCGCCAAAGCCGGAGTCGCCGATGAAGGCGGCTGGTCCACCAGCGCGGGATGGTTTGACTACGATAAAGACGGCTGGCTTGATCTGGTGGTCACCAATTACATCGCTTGGACGCCGAAGACAAATCTGTGGTGTGGCGAACGCCGTCCCGGCTACCGCTCTTACTGCAATCCCGGCAACTACAAAGGCCAGAAGACCAAGCTCTACCACAATAATCACGACGGCACTTTCACCGACGTGAGCGATAAGTCGGGAGTTGGCAAGCCAGAATCAAAGGGCATGGGAGTCGTCCTCGCCGACTTCAACAACGATGGCTGGCCGGACATCGCCATCGCCAACGATACCTGGCCGAATTTTCTGTTTATCAACAAACATGACGGAACGTTTCAGGATGTTTCCTTTGTCTCCGGCTTGGCGGCCAGCGAGGACGGCCGCTATGAAGCGGGAATGGGCATCGATGCCGCAGACGTGGACGGCGACGGCTGGCAGGATGTCTATGTCACCCACCTCGATTTCGAATTGAATCGCCTGTACCACAATAACCGCGACGGAACTTTCGACGACTACACTTATCGCTCCGGCATCGGAAACAAAGCCATTCTGCTTAGCGGCGTCTCGATGAAATTTCTCGACTACGACAACGACGGCTGGCCCGACATCCTGCAGTTGAATGGGGCGATGCTGGACAACGTGAATCTCTACCACGGTGAAGTCTCTTACAAGGAACCATTGCTGATGTTTCGCAATTTGGGGAGAGGTCAGTTCGAAAAAGTGTCCGACTCTCTGGGGCCGGATTTCATGCGACCGATCGCCGGCCGCGGCCTGGCTACCGCTGATTTTGACAACGACGGCGACATCGACATCGCCCTCAATAATCGCGGTGATTTTCCTGAGCTTTTGCGAAACGACGGCGGTAGCGCCAATCACTGGCTGGAAGTCCTGCTGATCGGCACAAAATCCAACCGCGATGGAGTCGGCTCTTCGCTGAAGCTGACTTCTGAGGGCATCACGCATGTGGAACAGTCCAAAGGCGGCATGAGTTACATGTCCGCCAGCGATCCGCGAATTCATTTTGGTTTAGGGAAACGCACCAGGATCGAATCTCTGGAAATTACCTGGCCCAGCGGGCAGAATGACAAGCTCACGAATGTGCCCATCGACAAGATTATCGCCGTCAAGGAAGGCACAGGAATTGTGCCGCACAACTTTCCGAAGGTGCCCAGCAAATGAAAAGAAAGAGCCGGATCGGCGATCATCAACTATGAATCTTCTTCGGCGGCGATTTCTCGGGTCATCTGTTGTCGTTCTCGGTAGTTCGCTTCTAGACGCGCTGACGGCGCCCCTTTGGAAATGGCGCGGCTTGCTGCGTCTTGAATCCGGGCCGGTTCCACATTCGTCGATCTCCACTCCACCGACTGCCTCACCGGTCCAGTTCGTGGACGTGGCTCGCGAAGCGGGCCTGCTCGCCCCGAATGTTTGGGGCGGGCTCGATCATAAGAAATACATCATCGAAGCAAAGGGCAGCGGCCTGGCTTTCTTCGATTACGATCAGGATGGCTGGCTGGACATTTATCTGACCAACGGAACGCGCTTCAATACTGATTGGCCGACGGGGAAAGCACCCACCTCGCATCTTTACAAGAATAATCGCGACGGTACGTTCACCGACGTCACCGAAAAATCAGGCCTCGCACGCACCGGCTGGCAAACCGGAGTCTGTGTCGGCGATTACGATAACGACGGCTGGGACGACCTCTTCTGCTGTTTCTGGGGACACAACATTCTGTTCCACAACAACGGCGACGGCACCTTTACGGATGTGACTGGCAAAGCCGGCGTTTACAATGAACCGATTCGCTGGGGATCCGGCTGCACCTGGCTCGATTACGACCGCGATGGCCGCCTCGATCTTTTCGTCTGCAATTACATCCAGCTCGATCCGAAAAAAACTCCTTCGAAGGATGATCCTCCGCAGTGTCAATGGAAGGGGATTCCTACCATGTGCGGCCCTCGCGGCTTGCCGGGCGACACAAACGTCCTCTATCACAACAACGGCGACGGAACTTTTACCGATGTCTCCGCGAAGTCCGGAATCCTGAAGCCCGGCCCTCGTTATTCCATCACCCCGGTTTCCTATGATTTCGATAACGACGGATGGCCCGATATTTATGTTGCCGTGGACTCGCAACCCAGCATGTTGCTCCGCAACAATCACGATGGCACGTTCACCGATGTCGCCGTAATCGCCGGCTGCGCCTACAGCGAGAACGGCCACGAGCAAGCCGGAATGGGTGTTGCCGTTGCCGATTATGACTGCGACGGTTCGTTTGACATTTTCAAGACCAATTTTGCCGATGATACCTGCAATCTCTATCACAACAACGGAGATGGAACTTTCAGCGATGTCACGTTTTCGTCCGGCATCGGCATTAACAATCAATACGTCGCGTGGGGCTGCGGCTTCATCGATTTTGACAACGATGGCTGGCAGGACATTCTGCAGATTAATGGCCACGTCTACCCGGAAATTGAGGGACACGATACAGGGCAAACCTACAAAAACCCGCGCTTGGTTTACAAAAACCTCGGCGACGGCCGTTTCAAAGATATTTCTTCTGAGATGGGGCCCGGCATCAGCGAGCGTTTCTCCAGCCGGGGCGCGGCTTTCGGAGACTATGACAACGATGGCGACATGGACGCGGTCGTCCTAAACATGAATGACCTGCCTTCACTTCTCCGCAACGATGGCGGGAACCAGCAAAACTGGATCAAGATCAAGCTGCTCGGCACAAAATGCAATCGCACCGCGATTGGCGCTCGCGTGCGCATCGTGACTGGTAAGCATGTGCAGATGGACGAAGTGCATAGCGGCACCAGCGTCATGTCACAGAGCGACCTGCGCCTGCACTTCGGCTTGGGAAAAGCGCAAATAATCGATCTCATCGAGGTTCACTGGCCCACCACGCAAAAAGTGGAACAGTTCAAACAGGTGAAGGCCAACCAGATCCTTACCATCCGCGAAGGTAGCGGAATCGTCGCGTCCGCCAACTCCAAAGCTAAATAATTGTTCCGCTTTTCAATGCGGCGAGGGCGCCGCTGGCTGGTCCTTTAGAATAATCAGGAATTGCCGCAGTTCCCGCCGCTGGCTTTCCATTGCCGCGGTTTCCGCTTTCTCCATCTGCTCGTAGACACGAAATTCCTGCTCTGCTTTCGATTCTTCGCCCATACGCCGGCAGGCCAAGCCCAGCCGGTAGTGCGGTTCGCTGAGCTGCGGACTCACTTCGATTGCTTTCTTGTAATCGCGAATGGCTTGCTCAGATCCGCCGCGCCCGGAATGCAGAATCCCGAGCTGCAAATAAGCCTCGCCGAACTTGGGATCAATAGCCGCCGCCTTTTCGAGCAGCGCTTCAGCCTGTTGCAAACCGGCTGAATTGTCCGAAGCCCGGTCACGCTTCCACAGTGCCAAGCCGTAGTAGTAATTGGCCCAGGCATTGCCCGGCTGCTGCCGCACAAAGCGCGCGAGCTTTTCCTCGCTGCAGGGCAGCAGCGCCGTCGACGACTGTTGCATTTTTCCCAGGAAGAGGTAGGGAGCAGGATCTCGCGGTTTCAAATCAGAGGCTTCGCAGATCCGCCGAGCCGCTTCCTCGTAAGAGCCGCTGGCGTAGAGCGCCGCGCCAAGTCCCGCAAGCATTCTTGCCGAGCCAGGATGCATGCGGGCCCCTTTCGTAAAGACTTCCACTGCTGGCTGGTCCGCCTTATGCAAAAGCAGCTCCGTGCCCCACTCGAAGTAATTCTGTTCGCTCGCGTCCATGCGAGCTGCGCGCTCGAATTCCCGCACCGCTTCGAGCGGCTCCCCCAATCGTTCGTCCAGCTCGCCGAGCAATCGGTGCGCATCAGCGGTCTCCCCGTTTGCCAGCATCTTTCGCGCTCGCTCACGGGCTGCTCGCAATGGCTCTTCGGACTCGCCAGAGTTCAGCGAATTTGCAACAACTTTTGCATCCGACGCGGAATTTTCCGACGCCCTCTCGTTTCTCAGCGCCAGGGTTTCCTTGGCCAGCGCCTCGCTCGTTCTCATGGTGACGTCCGACCCATGCATCCCCGCATTGTTCCAGTCGGTGACTCCGGCGACGGTGAAATTCGGTTGGTCATCGAATTCCATCGCTGGGGGAGGATTTCTTGAAGTGCTTGAGGAGCCGGAAGAATCAGGATAAGCAGCTGGCAAAGGTTCGAGAACCAAATCGACACTTTTTTTGTCTCCCGCCGCCAGAACCAGCAAGCTTGAAACACTCTTGCGCCACCCAGATTTCTCCGCCCTCAACGTGAAAGTTCCAGGCCCGAAAACAGAAAGAACGAATGTCCCATCTGCCTTCGTCTTCGTCTCTGCCGAACGGGAATGTTCTTTCTCTTCGATGAACACGATCGCGTCCGGAACGGCCTCGCCCCGCGCACTGCGAACCGTGCCTTCGACTGTGAGGGCAACCTGCTGGGGCGGGGCAGGATTTTGCGCGCCGGCAGCCGGGCCTGCCACGCTGAGAAACAATGTCGCCAATACGATGAACACCCTGGCAATCAAGTTGATGGGCCTCCGACAAGACCTAGAGCCGCCAAACACGACTGGACAATTGGCAATAACTATGATATAATATAAGTCGGGAGACAGCGGCAACTCCTCGCGGAGCTGGCTGTACAGTCGC
>Ga0210402_10004485_pt1 | contig 12720 bp, 12 predicted proteins | sample IncBWC7MmetaG_FD_161055 | JGI IMG/M metagenome (GOLD analysis project Ga0210402, IMG submission 161055) | Forest soil microbial communities from Barre Woods Harvard Forest LTER site, Petersham, Massachusetts, United States - Inc-BW-C-7-M | ecosystem: Environmental > Terrestrial > Soil >...
TCTCGGGGATGGTCGGCGCGAGCGGATTGGGATTGCCGATCCCCTTGGAGATGTCGCTCACGATCCCCTGCAGGAAGGCTCGGTCGAGGCCGCCGATGAACGGCGTCCCTGAGCGAAACGCCAAGCTGTAGGTGCCGATGAGCCAAAGAAGGCTGATCAGGCAGGTGATGGCGAAGCTCGTCATGATCGTATCGCCCACGTTCTTCTTGCGCACCATGCCGCCGTAGAACAGGCCGAGCCCGGGAATCGTCATCATCAGGACCAGCGCCACCGAGGTGAGCATCCAGGCGGTGTCGCCGGAATTGGGCGTGCAGTTCTCGAGCACCGCCAATTTCGGATCGGCATTGCCGGCGCAAGCGGGCGGCCCAGCCGGCGCCTCCGCCGAGGGTGCGGCCGCCGCTTCCTCGGCGTACGAGCCATTGATCGCCGAGAAGCTTAGGAACAGCGCGAAGAGAAGGCCCAACGCGAGAGCCACGAGCCCCGCACGGGTTGGTTTCTTGAACGTCATGGGGTCTAACTCCTGTCGCTAGACATTGCAGTGCGGGTTTCAGAGCGCGGCGGTATCGGTCTCGCCGGTGCGGATACGCACGGCGGTGTCGAGGCTCAGCACGAAGATTTTTCCGTCCCCGATCTGACCCGTCTTGGCGGCGGCGGTGATGGTGTCGATGGCTTTGTCGACCTGATCGGCTGCGACCGCCACTTCGATCTTGATCTTCGGCAGGAAGCTCACGGCGTATTCCGCGCCGCGATAGATTTCGGTGTGACCCTTCTGACGCCCGTAGCCCTTGACCTCGGTCACGGTCATCCCGTGCACGCCGATCCCGGTAAGCGCGTCGCGGACCTCGTCGAGCTTGAAAGGCTTGATGATGGCCATGACGATTTTCATGGGCATTGACCCCCGGTTGTGCCCGTCGCTGCAGGGTGCAGGTTTGGGCAATCTCCGTTACGCGCGGGCGCGCAAAAACGTTGTGTCGCCTGGCAACGTATGGGCGCGAATCAAGCCGCGTGCCAGTTCGCCGCATCGGCTCTAAGTGCCGGGAAACAAAGGGCGTTTAGATGGTGTGCGCGCCTCGCCTGGGACCCTGTGCCAGGCGCCGCACAAACAGCACTCAGGCGTGCACAATTTTTGGGCAGCGCGCTCTCAGCGCACGCATGAGCGGGGTTAGCCCCCCGGACTCGGTGGTTTCCCTCGCCCGCGGAGGATAGGGGAGCCGCTACTGGACCGCTTCACCGTGCTGAGTCAGGTCGAGGCCTTCGATCTCATGCTGCTCGCTCACCCGCAGCGGCAGGAAGAACTCGATCGCTTTGAGCAAGACGAAAGTCAGCGCACCGGACCAGATGAGGACCGCGATCACGGCATAGAGCTGGATCAAGACCTGCCGGGCGTTGCCCTCGAGCAAACCCGAAGAGCCTTCCGGCGAGTCCGGGCTCACGGACAGCGCCGCGACCGCGAACACCCCGGTCAGGATCGTGCCGGCGGCGCCGCCGACGCCGTGCACGCCGAACACGTCGAGGGAATCGTCATAACCCAACCGCCCCTTCACCCACGTGCAGGCGCAGAAACAGATCGCGCCGCCAATGACGCCGATGATGACGCCGTGCCAGGGCAGCACGAATCCCGATGCCGGCGTGATGGTGGCGAGACCGGCGACGGCGCCGGTGATCAGCCCCAGCACGGACGGTTTTCGGCGCGTCCACCATTCCAGCAGCATCCAGCTCAACGCGCCGGCCGAGGCGGCAAGATGCGTGGCGGTGATCGCAAACGCCGCGCGCGCATTGGCGCCAAGCGCCGAACCGCCGGCAAAGCCGAGCCAGCCGATCCACAGCATGCCCATGCCGATCACCGCCAAGGATAGGTCGTGGGGCGCGAAGTTGTCGCTGCCGTAGCCGTGGCGCTTGCCGAGCACGTAGGCGGCGATCAGGCCGGCAATGCCGGCGTTGAGTTGCACGACGGTGCCGCCGGCGAAATCGAGAGCGCCGGCGCTCGCGAGAAAGCCGCCGCCCCACACCCAATGCGCGATCGGCACATAGACGAAGATCAGCCACCCCGCGGCAAACCACAAAAACGCGGAAAACCGCATGCGGTCCGCGACCGCGCCGGCGATCAGCGCCACGGTGAAGATCGCAAACGCCATCTGATAGACGACGTACAACAGCTCCGGAATCGTCGGCGCGAACGCGCTCGTCGCCTCCATGTCGATGCCGCGCAGGAACAGTCGCTCGAAGGTTCCAAGCCAAGGCGCATCGCCGATGAAGCTGAGACTGTAGCCGATCGCAAACCACAAGAGCGAGCAGAGCGCGGTGCAAGCGACGCTCTGCGCCATGGTGGCGAGCACGTTCTTCTTGCGCACCATCCCGCAATAGAACAGCGCCAAGCCCGGGATCGTCATCATCAGCACAAGGGTGGTCGCGGAGATCATCCAGGCGGTGTCGGCGCCGTCGATCCTCGAGGTTGTTTCCTGCGCGAGCGCCGGCAAAGCCGCAAAGCCCAAGCTCAGCGCGGCGGCGAGGCCGCACGCCATGCGTGTCGAGGCTCTTCTCATGTTGTCCCCCCTTTTATGCGTTAACTTTTACAAGGCGTCGGCGTCGGTCTCGCCGGTGCGGATGCGCACGGCTTGGTCGATGGTGGTGACGAAGATCTTGCCGTCGCCGATCTGACCGGTCTTGGCCGAGGCGATGATGGCTTCGATGACGGTTGCCACGCGATCGGCGGGCACCGCCACCTCGATCCGGATCTTCGGTAGGAAGTTCACGGCGTATTCGGCGCCGCGATAGATCTCGGTGTGTCCCTTCTGGCGGCCGTAGCCTTTGACTTCGCTCGCCGTCATGCCCTGCACGCCGACCGCCACCAACGCGTCGCGTACGTCCTCGAGCTTGAATGGCTTGATGATTGCGATGATGAGCTTCATGAATTCGCCCCGCGACTGCCTGCGCACGATATCGGCCCGAGAGCGAAAGATTAAGCGATTAGCTTCGTCATTCGTACCGCCTGCTCAAGCCTGACTACGGCAGCATAGCTGACCTCAGGGAGGAAAGCTCCGCTCGCGCAGCAATCCTTCCTGGGCCACCGAGGCGACCAGCGTTCCGTCGCCGGCGAAGATGAGTCCGCGGGAGAAGCCGCGCGAACCCGACAGATTGGGGCTCTCGTGGGCGTAGAGGAGCCATTCGTCGGTGCGAAACGGACGGTGAAACCAAAGCGCGTGATCGAGGCTTGCGGCCATGAGGGTTTTTTCGAACACGGTGCGCCCGTGCGGGATCAACGCGGAGTCCAGCAGCAGCATGTCGGATGCATAGGCGAGCACGCATTGATGGATCGCGGGCTCATCGGGAAGCTTGGCGGTGGCGCGGATCCAGACATGGAAGCGCCCGTTCTCGATCTTTTTGCCGAGATAGCGGTCGAGTTCCACCGGCCGCCATTCGATCGGCCGCTCGCGCTCGTAGTAGCGCCGCACCGGATCCGGCATCAACGGCAGCACGCGCTCTTTGATCTCGGCTTCGTTCGGAAGCTGCTCCGGCTTTGCCACCTCCGGCATCCGCGCCTGGTGGCTCATGCCGGGCTCGTCGCGATGAAACGACACAGCCATGGTGAAAATCGCCTGTCCGTGCTGGATGGCGACCACGCGGCGAGTGGTGAAGCTCTTGCCGTCGCGGATGCGGTCGACCTCGTAGATGATCGGCACCTTGGGGTCGCCGGGGAGCAGGAAATAGGCGTGCAGCGAGTGCGGCGGTCGCCCGGCGACGTCCACGGTGCGGCAGGCGGCGACCAGCGCCTGCCCGATCACTTGCCCGCCGAACACGCGCTGCCAACCGACCTGCGGCGAGCGGCCGCGGAACAGGTTTACCTCGAGTTGCTCGAGATCGAGGATGGCGAGGAGATCTTGAACAGCAGACGACATTGCCCGACCTTGTTGCCGCGCGAGGCCCATCATCGTCCGCGGAACCAGGCGATGACAATGCTATAGTCCTGGGCAGGAGGACGCGCATGACGTCATCGGCAGGCAGCGTGCAGCGGACCGATGTGCTGATCGGCGGCGCCGGCTTTGCCGGGCTGGCGCTCGCCATTGCGCTGCGTCAGGCGCTGGCGCCCTCGTTCTCCGTCACGGTCGTCGACCCGGCGCTGGGGCGGACGTCGAAAGATGCCCGCGCCTCTGCGATCGTCGCCGCGGCGCGGCGGCTGTTCGAGACCATCGGCGTGTGGCAGAGCGTCGAGGCACAGCCCATTCTCGACATGGTCGTGACCGACAGCCGCCTCAGCGACGTCGTGCGGCCGGCCTTTCTCACCTTTGACGGCGACGTGGAACCGGGCGAGCCCTTCGCGCACATGATCGAGAATTCCCCTCTCGTCGCCGCGCTGGCGCAGAAGGCGAAGGAGGAAGGCGTTGCGTTGCGGACGGCGGCGGTCGCCGACTTCGAGCGTGCGCGCGACCACGTCGACATCACATTATCCGACGGCGACACGCTCGCCACGCGGCTCCTCGTTGCGGCGGACGGCGCGCATTCGACGATCCGCGAGCGCGCGGGCATCCCCACCAACGGCTTCAGCTACGGTCAGTCCGCCATTGTCACGACGGTCGCGCACGAGCGGGATCACCACGGGCGCGCCGAGGAGCATTTTCTTCCCGCCGGCCCGTTCGCGATTCTGCCGCTGAAGCGCGAGGCGGTCGTCGGGCATCGGTCCTCGATCGTCTGGACCGAGCGGGCGCAAGAGGCGGCGCGCATTATCGCCCTGCCGGAACAAGAATTTCATACCGAGCTCGAGCGACGTTTCGGTCTGCATCTCGGCGAGATCGCCGCGGTCGGCCCGCGCCGCGTGCTTCCGCTCGGGCTTTCGATGGCGCGCGCGTTCATCGCCGATCGCCTCGCCCTCGTCGGCGACGCGGCCCATGTCATTCACCCGATCGCCGGGCAGGGCCTCAACATGGGGCTCAAGGATGTCGCCGCACTCGCCGAAGTGGTCGTCGATGCCGTGCGCCTCGGGCTCGATCCCGGCTCGCTTGCCGTGCTCGAGCGCTACCAGCGCTGGCGACGCTTCGACACCGTCGCCATGGGCCTAGCGACCGACGGCCTCAACCGGCTGTTCTCGAATCAATCGGATCTACTGCGCCTAGTGCGCGACGTGGGCCTCGGCATGGTCGACCGTCTGCCCGCGCTCAAGCAACTCTTCATCCGTGAGGCCGCGGGCCTTGTCGGCGACGTGCCGAAGCTCTTGCGCGGCGAGGCGTTGTAGTATCGGTCTTTGGTCCGTCATGCCCGGCCATGACGGCGATTGGGCGCCTGCTCCGGTTCGGCCGCCTCGGCTACACAAACGGGATCGCCAGCACGTGCTCCTTGAACGCGGGGCGTTGCTCGATTGCGCCGAACCAGCGCTCGAGATGATCGAGCGGCGGCCGTTCCGGCACCAGGCGGCGGAAGCGGTAGGCCATCAGTGCGACCGGGATATCGCCCATCGACAGCGTATCGCCGGCGACGAACACGGTCTTTGCCAGCTGCGCGTCGAGAATCCGCATCGCCGCGATCGTCTTCAGCTTGCCCGCCTCGATCGCCGCGTGATCGCGCTTCTCCGGCGGCGTGCGCACGAGGCCCCAGAACACCGGCGTCAGCGGCGGATGCGCCACCGTGAGCTGCCAGTCCATCCAGCTGTTGGCGCGCGATCGCGCGCGCAGGTCGGCGGGCTCAAGCGTACCTGCGCCGTATTTACCGGCAAGGTAGCGCACGATCGCGTTCGACTCCCACAGCATGAACCCATCATCTTCCAGCGTCGGAACCAGCCCGTTGGGATTCATGGCGAGATAGGCGGGCTCGTTGTTCTTGCCGAAGGAGCCACCGACGTCGATGCGCTCATGCGGTAGAGCGAGCTCGCCGACCGCCCACATCACCTTCTGCACGTTGACCGAGGTGTTGCGTCCCCAGATTTTCAGCATGACTCTCCCTTGGCTCTCCGGCCGGCCTTTGTGCCGGCGGTTTTTTTCGCGCGAGCAGAAAACAAGATGCAGAGGTCGGGCACAAGCCAAGCCGCAGTCGGCGGAATGATCCGGTTCGCGTGCAACCGCGCGCGCCGTTCAGTCGAGCCTGCGCGCCTCTTCCGGCAGCATGATCGGGATGCCGGCGCGGATGGGATAGGCGAGCTTGGCGGAGCGCGAGATCAGCTCCTGCTTCTCCGCGTCATATTCCAGCGGGCCCTTGGTCAGCGGACAGACCAGAATTTCCAGGAGCTTCGGATCGACGGTGCCGGCGGGACGGTCGGGCGGGGTGGTCATTATGATGCGCTCCAACTGCTCTCGTCTCGGCTATAGCACGCCGCGCCGCCCGGCAGAAATCGGCTCGGCCCTGCCGCCGCCGCAGATGACCGCGATCATTGCAGCGGCGTTTCCCCGCCCAATGTTTTCTTGGCAAGCTCGATCTCGGTGGCGGCGACCAGGATCTCGGCGCGGGTCTTGAGATCGGGCGCTTCCAGCAGCGCTTGCTTCTCGGCGACGCCGTAGGGCGACATCATCGCCAGCGCGTTGACCAGCGCCTCGTTCGGCGCGTTCTCGATGCCTTCCCAGTCGGCCTTGAGATCGTTCGCTTTGAGAAAGTCCGACAGCGCGCGCAGCACGCTGGCGCGGTCGACCTCCTCTTCGCCCTTGCGCGCGGTGAAATCGTCGATGAAGGGATCATAGCTCACCCGGCACTGGCGATACGGCGTCGCCACGGTAAGCTCCTCGTCGATGCGAAACCGCGCGATCCCGGTGAGCTGGAGGAGGTAGCGGCGGTCGCCGGTCTCGGCGAGCTGGGTGATGCGGCCGACGCAGCCGACCTTGTAGAGGTTGGGCTTGCTCTCGGGCCCAGGATGCGCGGGGTCGGGCTGAATCATGCCGATCAGGCGGTGCCCGGCGCGCAAGGCGTCGTCGATCATTACCATGTAGCGCGGTTCGAAGATGTTGAGCGGCATCTGCCCGCGCGGCAACAGTAGCGCGCCCGGCAAGGGAAAGACCGGGATGACGTCGGCGAGGTCGTTGGGCTTCTGATAGACCGCATTCATCGGCATGGTCGCCCTCCCGGCCCGGCAATGCGACCGAAACTGTTCGCCTCGACCCCACCGCGAGACGCGCGACCCCGACGCGCGGCAGCAGGATTAGGAAAACAGAATCGACGACAGCCGCTTGCGGCCGTTCACGGTGGCCTCGTCGGTCGGACCCCAGGCCTCGAAGAACTGGACCAACTGCTTGCGCGCGCCGTCATCGTTCCATTTGCGATCGCGCTTGACGATCTCCAGCAAGTTATCGACCGCCTCTTGGCGCTGTCCGTTGCCGTTCAAGGCGAGCGCGAGATCGAAGCGCGCCTGATGGTCGAGCGGATTAGCCGCAACCTTGGCTTCGAGGTCGGCGATCGGCCCGACCGCTTTTGCCTGCTCGCTGACCTCGAGCGCCGCGCGCGCGGCGGCGACCGCGGGATCGTTGCGCTTGGCTTCCGGCACCAAGGCGAGTGTCTGCTTCGCCTGCTCGAGCGCGCCGGTGCGCACGTAGCTGCGCGCGAGCCCGCCCAGCGCGGCGAGGTTGCCGCTGTCCTGCGCCAGCACCTGCGCGTAGAGATCGGCCGCGCCCGCGGCGTCGCCTTGGGCGAGCAGATCATCGGCGCTTTTCAAGAGGTCCCTTTCCTCGCCGCCGAGCCGGTCCTTGGTGAGGCGCTCGATGAACGCCATCACCTGGCTCTCCGGCAGCGCGCCGAGAAAACCGTCGACCGGCTGGCCATTGACGAATGCGAACACGGCGGGGATCGACTGGATACCGAGCTGCCCCGGGATCGAGGGATGTTTGTCGATGTCCATCTTGACGAGCTTGACCTTGCCCTTGGCGGCGCGCACCGCCTTCTCCAGGACCGGCCCGAGTTGCTTGCAGGGCTCGCACCATGCCGCCCAAAAATCCACCAGCACCGGTTGGCGCTTGGATTCCTCGATCACGTCTTTGACGAAGGTCTGCGTGGTTGTGTCCTTGACCACGCTGCCGACCGCCGTCGCCTCGCCGCCCTGTAACATCGTCATCTCGTCCGTCCTTCATTCCTGCCGCCGCGCCAGGCGGCGGCGGTCGCTCAATGGAAACGTTCCCCCGTTCGCACCGCTCAATTCGGTATTGCCGCGCGCGGCGCAAAAAGGCCCCGGCCGCGGCAAACCCCTGCATATGGCCAATTAAATGGTGTCAGCGGGGGCGTTTGCAATCGATAAACTCAATCCCGCGGCGCCGCCTCCTGTTCCGCGACCGGCACGATTCGGGGCGGATGCCCGGTCGCCTCGAGGAACCGCAGCAAGTCTGCGCCGGCCATCGAGGTGGTCATGGTATTGACCAGCGGGTGGCAATTGACCGTCGCGTGGCACATCAACGCGGCATCGAGCACCACGCTGACGCGGTGGTCGCTGTCGTTCATCGCCGCGAACGGCGTCACGGCGCCGGGCTCGATGCCCAGCGTCGCGCGCATGAGATCGGCGGATCCGAAGGAGAAGCGGCCGGAGGCGTCGAGACGCCGGTGCAGCGACTTGAGCTCGATCACCGCATCCTCGAGTGCCGTGACCAGGAACAGCGCGCCTTTCTTGTCCTTGAGGAACAGGTTCTTGGTGTGGGCGCCGGGAATAGTTCCGCGCAACTCGCGCGATTGCTCGACCGTGAACAGTGGCGGGTGCGTCACCGTCGCGTGCGCGATGCCGAGCTTATCGAGAAAGGCAAAGAGATCGGGCGGCGTGGCGGGCATGGGATGTGATCGTGCCGTGCGCGCTCAGGAGGGCGGCGCTGGCCGGATGTCGAAGCCCTGATTGATGGCGGCGAACATCTGATAGAAACCGGATAGCACCACGATCTCGATCAGCCCGCGCTTGCCCCACTGGGTCACGGCCTGCACCTGCAGATCGTCGGGAACGATCTGCCACGCCATCGTCTTCTCCAGGATCGCATGCGCGAGCGCGTAGGGCTGCGGCAGTTCCGCGCTGCGACGCGAGGCGATGCAATCGATCACCTGCGCGGGCAGCCCCGCGGCGCGCGCGTGCGCGATGTGATCGTGCCATTCGAAACCCGCGCCGGTCGTGCGTGCGACCGTGAGGACGATGAACTGATAGATCGTGCGCGGCGGCGCGCCTTCAAACTTGAGGAAGAAGCCGAGCTCCTCGATGCGGCGCGCAAGCTCGGGATGGTTGAGCAGCGCGAGATAGGGGCCGCCGAACCCTTCGCCGTGCGCCTTGCGCCGCTGCGCCATCTTCTCGTAGAGCGCGCGCGCGTCGGCCGGCAGGGTCGCCGGATTCATGTCGAGCTCGGTCATCGTCGCTCCGCTATTCGTGATAGGACCAGGCACGTGCGCCGGCGCTGAAATCGTAGACCGGAGTCGGGCAATTCTTGTCGGCCTTGACGTCGACGAGGGCGGTCGTGGAAGCGGCCAGCGCCTGTTGCAAGGTGCCCTCGAGCTCCGCCGGATCGCGCACGGTAAAGCCTTGCGCTCCGAGCGCGCGGGCAAAGCCCGCCCAATCGTGATCGGGAACGCTGGTCAGGTCCATCGGCAGCGCCCCGTGCTGCCGCGCGCGCAGCCAGACGTTGCCGAGCGCCGAATTGTTGATGACGACATAGATGATTGGCAGCCGGTAGCGCGCCGCGGTCTGCACCTCGATGCCATGCATGTGCATGCAGCCGTCGCCGGTGATGACGGCGACGCGCCGATGCGGCCGCGCGCATTGCACGCCGACGGCCGCCGGGATCGCCCAGCCCATGGGCCCGAGATTGGTGGCGGAAATGTAGGTGCGCGGCGCGTACGCGCTCCAGTAATGCCCGGCGAAGGCGCGGTGCGCGCCGGAATCAACGAGCACGATGCCGTCGCGCGGGAATGTCTTGCGCAGCGCGGCGATCGCCGTGGCGGGATGGATGGGCGAGGTCGTCCGGCGCAGATTCTCGGCGTCGTAAAGCCGTGGCTTCGCCTTGATGCCGGCAAGCCACTCGCGCCGGCGGCTTTCTCCGGCGGAGAGCGCCGGCCCGATCTCGCTCGCGCGCTCGTGCATGAGGTCGAGGAAAGCGTGAACGCTCCCCGGCGCGACGTGGCCGAGATCGCCGTTCGCGGTCAGCTCCTCCATGTCGGTGTTGACGTGGATGATGAATGCCTTCGAGCGCTCGCGCACCGTCCAATGCATGGTGTCGCGCTCGTTGAAGCCCGAGCCGAGGACGAGCAGGCAGTCGAGCTCGCCGCCGAGGATGGCCGCGGTCGCGTGCCGCGTGCCGGCGTAGCCGAACACGCCGAGCGACAGCGCGTGGTCTTCCGGAAACACGCCCTTGGCGCGCAGCGTGGTGGCGACCGGTATCGACCAGCGCTCGGCGATCTCGCGCAAGCGCGCCGCGGCGGCATCGTGCTCGACGCCGGCGCCGGCCAGCATGGCGATCCGGCTCTTGCCGCCGCCTTGATCGGCGATGAGGTTGAGCGCCGCCTGGGCCGCCGGCGTGCTCAACTCGCGGGCTTGCGCGAAGAAGCCGCCGACCGGGACGTAGTCCGCCGCGGTCTCGCCGACGAGCGCGTCGTGGGTGAGCGAGAGGTGGACCGGCCCGCGCGGCTGCGCCCACATCGCGGTGAGCGCGTGGCGAAACCAGTGATTGAGATTGTCGGCGGAAGCGATGGTCTTGGAGAGGCGCGTGAGCGGTGCCATGACGGCGGTGTCGTCGAGCGTTGCCTGGCTCGCATCTTGGAAGGCGCCGCGATCCTCGAGATCGAGCGGCACCTCGCCGGTCATGATCAGTAGCGGCGAGCCGTCGGTCTTGGCGGCGGCAACCGCCGTCGCCATGTTGCACGAGCCGGGCCCGCCGATGCCGAGCGCCGCACCGAAGCCGCCGCGCGCGCGGGCATAACCGTCCGCCATATAGGCGGCGCCGCCTTCGTGCGCCGCGAGTACCGGCTTGATCTTCTCTTGCCGCGCGAGCGCGGGCAGGAACGGATCGACGAGGCCGCCGGGCACCATGAAGAGGTGGCCGAGGCCCTCCGCCGCAAGCGCGTCGAGGATCAGATCGGTGCCGGGCTTGGTGGTCATGGGACGGGCGTTCGCGAGCGAGGATGCGGTGGCGAGGCGGAACGTGCCTTGGCGCGCGAACTCAAATCACGTGGCTCGTCCGCTCTCGCCGCGCGCTTCATGGACCGCGCGCGTGCCCGCCACAAGGGGGCACGGCGCGCGCGGGTGAAACGGCCAAGTGAGGCAAGAAGGGGGCGGCGCCAAGCGCGGCGGGATGGTTGCAAAGCCTCCTTCCTTTTGGCATAGGTGCTTGATGGTCCGGCTCGCTCGTAGGTAGCGGCCGGAATTCGGACGCGGGTGTAGCTCAGGGGTAGAGCACAACCTTGCCAAGGTTGGGGTCGAGGGTTCGAATCCCTTCGCCCGCTCCAAAATTTCTCCGCATCGCCGCATCGTCCGCATGGACCGACGAACATTCATCAAAGCGGCGGCCGGTGTTGTGGGCGCCGGCGCGCTCGCCGCACCGGCGATCGCGCAGCGCGGCGCCGCGCGCGTGTTGCGCTTCGTGCCGCAGGCCGATCTCGCCAATTTCGATCCGATCTGGAACACCCAGTACGTCGTGCGCAACGCCGCCGCGTTGGTGTGGGACATGCTCTACGGTTTCGACGACAAGCTTCAGCCACGGCGCCAGATGGTCGAGAGTGAAGAGGTGTCGCCGGACGGACGCGTTTGGACGTTCCGCTTGCGGCCTGGTCTCAAGTTTCACGACGGCGAGCGGGTGCTTGCGAGCGACGTCGTGGCAAGCCTCAAGCGATGGCAGGCCCGCGACAACATGGGCCTGATGCTCCGAGACATCCAGGACGAGCTTGCCGCCGTCGATGACAGCACCTTCCGCTGGGTGCTCAAAAAGCCCTATCCGAAACTGTTGATCGCGCTCGGCAAGGTCGGCACGCCGTCATGCTTCATCATGCCGGCGCGGATTGCAGCGACCGATCCGTTCAAGCCGATCAGCGAGTATGTCGGCAGCGGGCCGATGCGCTTCGTGCGCGAGGAATGGGTGCCGGGCGCACGCGCGGTATTCGAGCGCTTCGCGGATTATGTGCCGCGCCCGGAGCCTGCCGCGTGGCTCTCCGGCGGCAAGCGGGTGCTCCTCGACCGCATCGAATGGGTCACGATGGCGGATCCCGCCACGGCATCGGCCGCGCTTCAGAACGGCGAAGTGGACTGGTGGGAAACGCCGATCGCCGATCTCGTGCCGCTCTTACGCAAGAATCGCAATCTCGCGGTCGATATTGCCGATCCGCTCGGCAATATCGGCAGCTTCCGTATGAATCATCTGCATCCGCCTTTCAATGACGTGCGGGTGCGCCGCGCGATCCTGACCGCAATGAGCCAGGAAGACTATATGCGCGCCGTCGTGGGCGATGACACGCTATGGAAACCGCTTCCCGGTTTTTTCACGCCGGGCACGCCCCTCTACAGCGAGGAAGGCGGCGATATTCTCAAGGGTCCGCGCCGTCTCGACGCCGCCAGGCGATTGCTGGCGGAGAGCGGCTATTCCGGTGAGCCCGTCACCTGCGTGGTGGCGCAGGATCTGCAAATCACCAAAGCGCAGGGAGAGGTGACCGCCGACCTGCTGAAAAAGCTTGGCATGAAGGTCGATTTTGCCGCCGTTGACTGGGGGACCAATGCGGCGCGCCGGGCGCAAAAAACCCCGCCCGGCCAGGGCGGTTGGCAGATGTTCCATACCTGGCACGCCGGCGCGGTCTGCATCGATCCTT
>Ga0210402_10004487_pt1 | contig 12716 bp, 11 predicted proteins | sample IncBWC7MmetaG_FD_161055 | JGI IMG/M metagenome (GOLD analysis project Ga0210402, IMG submission 161055) | Forest soil microbial communities from Barre Woods Harvard Forest LTER site, Petersham, Massachusetts, United States - Inc-BW-C-7-M | ecosystem: Environmental > Terrestrial > Soil >...
GCTCGTAGATTTCGGCCTTGGCTCCCACGTCCACGCCCACCGTCGGCTCGTCGAACAGATACACCGAGATGTCCCGCGTCAGTCCGCGCGCCAACAGAACTTTTTGCCGGTTGCCGCCTGAAAACGAAGCGACCGCGCGCTCGATCAGCGGCGGGCGCAGCGATAGCTTTTGGACGATCTCCTGCACGATCCGCCGCTCGCTGCGGCGCTGAAGGATCCGGTGCCGCGAAAAACTGGGCAGATCAAGCGCGGCCATCGACACATTCTCGCGCACTGGACGCGCCAGCGCCAGACCCTCGGCAACACGGTCGGAGGGAAAATAGCACACGCCCCGCTTCGTCATGGCCGCTGGCGTCGGTGCGGCGATGACCGTTCCGCCCACCCGGATGGTACCGGATTCGATCGGCTCGAGGCCGACGATGGCACGTATGAGTTCCGATTTGCCGCAACCGACCAATCCGGCTATCCCGGTAATCTCGCCCGCGCGGGCGTAGAAGCTGACGTCGTCCACCGATCGATCGGAAAGGGTGATGTGCTCGACGTCCAGAAGCTTCTCGCCCGGCCTGTGTTCGATTTTCGGAAACAGCACGCCGACCTTACGGCCAGTCATCAGTTCCACCAGCTCAGTTTCCGAAACTTCGCCGGCGTCAACCGTCTTTATCTTGTGTCCGTCGCGCAAGACCGTGATGCGATCAGCAATCCGCTTTATCTCGCGCATGCGGTGCGAGACGTAAATGATGCCAACCCCGGCCGCTTTGAGCTTGGCGATGAGCTCGAAGAGCTTTGCCGCCTCGACATCGGTGAGCGAGGCGGTCGGTTCGTCGAGGATCAACAGGCGGACCTCGGTCAGGAACGCTTTGGCGATCTCGACCATCTGCTGGTGCGCGCGCGACAGCTGCGCCACCTTGTAATCGGGGCGCAGATCGAAATTGAGCTCGCGGACGATGGCGCGGGCGCGCGCGCGCATGGCGCGTCTATTCAGGAATCCGCCGGCGGTAAGTTCACGCCCGAGAAATAGATTCTCTTCGACCGTGAGTTCGGGCACCAAACTGAATTCCTGGAACACGGGACTGATGCCGATGACGCGGGCTGCTTGCGGAGTGAGATGGACGATCTCCTTGCCCCGATATTTGAACGTTCCGGTGTCGGCGGGATAGGTGCCCGCGATGATGTTGATCAGTGTCGACTTGCCAGCGCCATTTTCGCCAAACAGCACGTGGACTTCGCCTCGCCGCAGCTCGAACTCGACGCCTTCAAGAGCGACAACACCGGGAAACCGCTTTGAGATATTGGTAAGTTCGAGAAGCAAATCGCCGCAGTCGCGGGCCGCTTCAGCGACCCGCGACGCGTCATTAGTTTCGACTCCGGTCATACGTGCAATACCTCAGCCGCGCAGTGCTCCGATTAAGGCGCTTTCACGGAATAGACCGCCTTAAAGTCCGCTGGAGCGAGCACGAGGCTCATATTGATCTTGTCGAGATTGCTCTTGGCGATCATATCGGGGATTGCCTTGGCACTCTTTACGTACTCCTTCTTTTCCAGCACCCGAACCGCGGTGTCGATGGCGATACGGCCCTGCAGCACCGGATATTGCGTTGCAAAACCGAGGATCTCGCCTTTGTTCAACGCGTCGAGCATGGCCTGATTCTCGTACGACGACATGATCAGCACGTCTCTCTTTCCGGCTTGCGCAACCGCGCCGACGGCGGCCTCGGCGGCCGGAGCGCAGCCCCAGATCACGTTCATATCCGGATAGGCCTGCAAGGCATTCTGAATGAGACCTAACTGCACAGCCACGCCAGAGTCGCCGAATTTGTCGTCGAGCATCGTGATGTTGCTTTTGCCCTTCACAGCCTTCTTGAAGCCGTCAAGGAACGCTTCCGCCCAGCCCGAACCGGACGGACCGGGGAAGGTGCCGACTTTGGCTGATTTGTCCTTCAGATACTCGACCAGATATTGACCGGTCTGTTCGCCCATCGTTGTGAAATCAACAGTCATCTTCGAGGTCACCGTCGACTTGGCGACCGGATTGACGGTCGAGATGATCGGCTTGCCCGAGGCCACGCCCTTTGCAAATTGCTTGTCGAGGCCGGCCTCCGAGATCGGGCCGATCACGATCGCATCGAAATTTCCCGACAGGCAGTCATCGAATTGCGAGAGCTGCTTCGGCAGATTCTCGTAACCGCCCGCCTGATAGAGCGTCATGTTGACACCCATCCGCTTGGCCTCTTCGACCACTCCATAGTCGACCGCGACCCAGAACGTGTCCTTCATGTGCGGAAACAGCACGCAAATATTCCAGGGCTTCGAGGCCTTTTCGAGCGGGACGTACTCAGCCACCTGCGACGAGCCAGAATCGAAATTGTAGTACTTGGCCGGCCACCACTTGTTGTCTGCCATGATCGGGCCGGCGCCGACCAAAGCGGTGGCGCCGACCACCGCTCCCGCCAAAAGCCTTCCGTACTTCATTTGAAGCCTCCCTAAAATGACCGAACATTGAACCGCCGGTTGCCCGGATACCAGGCTTGCGCCGAGAAGTGTCGCAGGATTTCTAGACCCGCGCAATCTGAGAAATGATCGGGCGGCGTTCCTGATATCTGGCGGCCGACGTCAAGGGCGTGAGCAGTTATTTCCGGATCATGACATAAGAGCCGCCGACATCGAGCCGCGCGGACCATCTGGGTTCGATGACAATCGTCGTCGTCACCTCCTCGATGATGGCAGGGCCTTTGATTATGGCGCCGGCCCCAAGCTTCGATCCGTCATAGATCGGCGCATCGATCAATTTCCTATCCGCCGTAAAGATCGCCTTGCGCCGTCCTACTAGCGCTTTCGCCGCTTGGAGGCCCTTTCTTACGCGCGGAGGTTGCGGCCTGTCGACGTGGCCGTAGAGCGTGCTTTCGATGTTGACGACTTCCACCGCGTTGTGCGGTTCAGAATAGGTGTATAATTCCTCGTGACGTTTGTGGAATGCACTCTTAACCTTCTCCAGTGCTTTGGCGTTGTCGGCGAAGCTGCCGATCTCGACGGTGCATTCATGGACCTGGCCGACATAGCGCATATCCAGGCTGCGCTCGATCCGGATTGCCGATTTGGCGAAGCCATCGGCGACAAGGTGCTTCACCCCTTGGGCCTCGATTTGTTCAAATAGGCGGTTGATCTTTGCGTGCGCCGCACCTTCCAGTCGCAGTGGGCTCGTCGCCATGTAATTGTACTTGACGTCCGAGATGATCTGACCGAACGCGCAAAGGCCCGACGCCAGCTTCGGCAGAATGATCGTATCGATACCGATCTCGGTGGCGAGCGAGGTGATATGGGAGCCGGTCGCGCCGCCGGCTCCGACCAGCACAAAATCGCGAGGATCGTAACCGCGCTCCACCGACACGCGCCGGATGCCGTTGACCATGTTGCTATTGACAATTGTGAACATGCCGTAAGCCGCCGCCTCAATCGAGAGGCCGAGCGGGTCGGCGATTGCCTTGATCGCCTCGCGCGCCTTCTGCAGATCGAGCGGCAGTCGGCCCCCGAGCAGTCCCTTGGGATTGAGATAGCCGAGGACGAGATTGGCGTCCGTGACTGTCGGCTGAGTGCCGCCTTGCCCATAACAAGCTGGCCCCGGCGTCGCCCCAGCGCTGTGCGGACCGACTTGCAGCAGGCCCATGCTGTCGATCCAACCAATCGAGCCGCCGCCGGCGCCGAGCGTCTCCACCTGGATCATCGGAATGCCAATCCGATATCGCAGCATGTCGATGTTCTTGTTGATATTGGTGATGCCGTTGCGTGTTAGCGTAATGTCGAAGGACGTGCCGCCCATATCGATGGTGATGACGTCGTTCTTCTTGAACGGCGCGGCAACGAACAATCCGGCCTGTGGCGCCGAGGCCGGTCCGGAATTGATGGCATACACGGACCGCTCGGAGAGCGCCTGGCCTAACCCTAATCCGCCGTTCGATTGAAAGTAGCGGACCGGAAATTTCGCGCCCAGCTTGCGAAAGTATTCGTCGACCGCCGCCACGTAGCGGGAGAGGATCGGCGCCAGATAGGCGTTCACTACGGCCGTTGAGGTGCGGGTGTATTCGCGGACCTGCGGATAAAGCTCGCTGCCGATCGTGAGCGCCACGTATGGCATCAGCTCGCGAACGATCTCAGCCGCGCGCCGTTCGTGACTTTGATTAAGAACGGACCAAACGAACGAAATGGCGATGGATTCGATACGTTCCTCGATGAAGAACTGACAGGCGGCCCGCACATCGTCTTCGTTCAAAGGGGTCCTGATCGAGCCGTCAGAAATCACGCGCTCGCGGACGCCTTTACGCAGATAGCGTGGCACCAGCATAACCGCCGCGGGATATTCGGGGTCGTAGCGATAGCCGTCTTCCTTGTGGCCGAGCCGGATTTCGATCGAATCCTCATGGCCGGCGCTGCAGATCAACCCGGTCTTGCCGCCTTTGTGTTGGATCAGCGCATTGAGACCGACGGTGGTGCCATTGATGCAGAGGTCAGAATTCGACACAATCTCAGCGGGATTTTCGCCGAGATCCTCGGCGATCAGTCTCATCCCTTCTTCGATCGCCCGTGTGGGATCGGCTGGCGTCGAAGCCACTTTGTATAGACGAACATCTCCTGATCGATCCGCCAGAACCAGGTCGGTAAAGGTGCCGCCGGCATCAATGCCAAGCCGATATTTTGTACGCATTGTCGGTCTCAGGCGCCGACGTGGTGAGCGGCCGCCCTCGCCGCTCCACGCAATCGCTTTGTCTCGGGCATATCTACCGCAAGGGTTTTGGGGTCGGTGATGACGACGCCGTAGTCTTCGCGCGCCCCGGCGATCGAGACCAAGCCGTTCTTCACATCCCAGAGGATTTTTTCGATCGGGCGCTCAAAGGGATCGCCGTATCCCCCACCGCCTGGATTGAGGTTGGTGACGGTCTCGCCCGGTTTGAGGTTCTCGATGACGTTCTTGCGGATCGTCTCGACCTTGCCATTGCGCTTCACCTCGATTCGACCAACTTTGGCGTCGACCAGTTTGGAGACCGCGCCCGCCGCTCCCACCGCGGGAATGCGGCGGCCCTCACCGAAAGTGATGAAGGTCATCTCACGGTCGAGCGGCTCAACTTCCCAGGCAGTGCCCGATCCGCCGCGGAACTTGCCGGCGCCGCCCGAATCCCTGATCAGCGAATAGCGATGAATGATGACAGGGTAGGAGTATTCCAAAAGTTCGACGTCACCCGAGGTTAAGGCGCCGAAGCAGCATTCCGGACCACAGGCGTGCCATCCGTCTTGCTGCGGTGTGGCCCCGGCACCGGAGATAATGGTCGCCAGGACCATCGTTACGTATTCTTCGTTAGTTCGGGTGTCCCAGCCGGCAATGTTGAAACCGTTAGCATGTCCCCAGGATGCTGAGACCTTGGCGGGCACCGCCTTCTCAAATGCCAGCCGCACCGCATCAGTCAAGGTCTCCATCGGGGTCGTGGTGCAATTCATATGCGGCGCCGGCTCAACGGCATTGCAGAGCGTTCCCTTGGGACCGAAATCGACCGTCACGCAGCGATAGAGGCCCTCGTTATAAGGTGGCGGCAATTGCGCAAACATCATCAGGCCGAGATAGACGCCTGAGTGCGAGTTGCCTTCGTATGAATTGATGAAATACGGAACTTGTGGGGGGCTCTTGATGGCGATGTGGCAGCTATCGCTTTTGATCGTCACCGTCGCCGTGATATCGAAATCGCCGAAGCCGTGGCCAGCGTCCTCCAGGACAGCGGTGCCCTCATAAGTACCGTCGGGGACCTCCTTGATGAGACTGCGCATATGTTTGTCGGCCAGGTCCAGGAGTTCGTTGATGCAGGCGTCGGCTTGCTCCATCCCGTATTTTTCAATCATGCCAAGGAGGTTGCGCTCGCCGACCTGACAGGCACCGATCAAGGCGTTGAAGTCGCCCTCCTGGTCGCGTCGCGCACGCATATTAGTGAAAATGAGATTGATCACGTCGGTGCGCGGCTTGCCGCGGTCCCAAATCTTGACCGGCGGAATGCGCAGGCACTCAGCATAAATTTCTGTCGCGTTTGGGTTGTAGCCGGCCGGCACCGGGCCACCGATATCGGTGAGATGGCCTTTGCAGACCGTCCAATAGCGCAACCTCCCCTTATAGAAGACGGGCTTGTACATGCAGACGTCGATGGCATGGCTGCCGCCGAACGCTGGGTCGTTATGCAGGATCAAATCGCCCTGATGGATGTCGTCGCCGAAATAGCGCGCCACTGACTTCATCGCCGGGATCAATGAACCCAGATGGATCGGAATGTCCTGGCCTTGAAGGATCATCTCCGGCACATGGTTGAAGAGCGCGGTCGAATAATCGTGTGCGAGATTGAAGACGCTGGAACGCGCGGTTTTCTCCAGCGACAGAGTCATCTCACGCTGAGTAGTTTCGAGGATGCCGCGGATCACTGAGAGCGTGATCGGATCGACGTTAGGTTTAGATCCGATCTTTCTGGTGGACTTGGACTTACGCGCGGCTTCGCTCATGGCTTTCTTCGCCGGACCCTTGTTGCTCGACATGGTATTCTCCCTTGCCAACGCGCTAGCCAGCACGACTTCGATTGTCGGGCACTGCCGATCTTCTTTGATGGAAGCTACCGCGTCCGCTCGCAAATGCAAAGCTGACGCGCATCGTGCTGATTGAAACGACAGCCCGCCAGCACTGACCGCCTTCACAAGGTCGCTCGTATCGATTAGGATGTAGCTAAGGTTCTCAGGGCCGACGCAGGGGCGGTCGTGCTGGTGGCTGAGGAGATTCGGAAGATGGCCGCGGCTAGAGTTAACGCGAAACTGGCAATCAACTGCGACATGGGCGAAGGCTTTGGCCTCTACAAGATGGGCGATGACGAAGGCTTGATGCCCCATATTAGCATCGCCAATGTCGCGTGCGGTTTCCACGCCTCCGACCCGACGGTGATGGCGTGCACCGTGCGGCTGGCGAAGCAACACAACGTCAAGGTCGGCGCCCACCCGTCTTTGCCGGATCTGCAAGGGTTTGGCCGGCGCGAGATGAAGATGCGGCCGGAGGAGTTGACCAATTGCATCATTTACCAGGTGGGAGCGCTTAAGGGCTTTCTTGAGCGGGAAGGCATGCAGCTCTTTCATATCAAGCCGCACGGTTCGCTTTACGGCATGGCGGCGCGGTCACGAGAGGTCGCAAAGGCAGTCGCAGATGCCGCCAAGGTGTTCAACGTGCCGGTGATGGGCATGATTGGTACGTTGCACGAGCGAGTTTATGCCGCGGAGGGCTTGGAATTCATTTCCGAATATTACGCCGACCTCGACTATGATGACGAGGGTATGGTCATCATCACGCGCGAGCACCACGCTTTCGATCCCAAGCGCGCCGCCGAGCGGGCGCTGCGCGCGGTCCGGGAGGGCGTTACGGTGTCGGTTAGCGGCAAGGACGTGCAGGTTCGCGCCGATTGCATTTGCGTCCACTCCGATACGCCGAATGCCATCGAGCTTGCGCGCGCTGTCAGAACCGCGCTTGTCGAATACCTGGGCTAGGCTGAGCTCAAGGAGGGGGTGCGCCATGGCGCAGCACGAAGTGTTAAGTCCGCTGCCCGGAATCTTCTACCGTCGTCCGGCGCCGGAAAAGCCGGCCTACAAGGAGCATGGCGATCAGGTCGCCCACGGCGACGTGATCGGCTTGGTCGAGGTTATGAAGCAATTTACCGAGATCCACGCCGATGCTGGTGGCAAGATAGTGCGCTTTCTCATCGAGGACGAAGCGCCAGTCGAACCTGGGCAGTCGGTGTTGCTCATTGAAACGGCCTGAGCGGCACGCGTGTTCGATAAGCTCTTAGTCGCTAATCGCGGTGAGATTGCCATCCGCGTCATCCGCGCGGCGAAAGAGCTCGGCGTGCGCACGGTTGCCGTGTTTAGCGATGCCGATAAAGACAGTCTTGCTGTGCAGTTTGCTGACGACGCGGTACACATCGGTCCGGCGGTGGCATCCAAGAGCTATCTCAATATTGATGCGATTATCGCTGCGGCGCGGCGGACCTGCGCCGGGGCCATACATCCCGGCTACGGGTTTCTGTCCGAAAACCCGCAATTCGCCGAGGCGGTGGAGGCAGTCGCCCTAGTCTTTGTCGGACCAGCCGCGGAGACCATCCGCATGATGGGCGACAAGGCGGCGGCGCGCTCGGCGGCGAAAGCGGCGGGCGTTCCAGTGCTGCCGGGCAGCCATGCGGAGGTTGCCGATATCGATCACGCTCTGGCCGCGGCGCGCGAGATCGGCTTTCCCCTCATGCTCAAGGCCAGCGCCGGCGGCGGCGGTCGCGGCATTCGCGTCGCGCTAGACAGCGTCGGATTCGAGCAACAATTTTACACCGCGCAGGCCGAAGCCAAAGCGGCGTTCGGCAACGGCGCGCTCTATGTCGAACGCTTTCTGCCGCGTGCCCGCCATCTCGAGGTGCAAGTCCTGGGCGACGAGCGAACATGTCGTGCACTGCTTCGAGCGCGAATGCTCATTGCAGCGACGACGGCAGAAAATCTGGGAAGAGGCGCCCTCTCCCGCCATCAATCAGAATACTCGTGACCTGCTGTGCGCCTCGGCCATCGGGCTCCTCAAACGCGCTCGCTATCGCGGTGCAGGCACGATCGAGTATTTGTATGACGAGGATACCGGCCAGTTTTTCTTCATCGAGATGAACACGCGCATCCAAGTCGAGCATCCGATCACGGAAATGATAACTGGCGTCGATCTGGTGCGCGAAATGATCAGGATCGCGCAGGGCGAGCCGCTTGGGCTTGCACAGGCGGACATCGAAACGCGCGGAGCGGCAATCGAAGTGCGCATCAATGCCGAGGATCCGGACAAGAATTTTCGTCCATGCCCGGGTAAGGTCGCCGCGCTCGCGCTCCCGGGAGGACCAGGGGTGCGCGTCGATACAATGCTTTATCCGGGTTGCGCAGTGCCGCCCTACTACGACTCTTTACTTGCTAAAATCATTGTCCACGCGCAGACTCGGGACATTGCGCTGGCGCGGTTGCGCCGGGCGCTCGATGAGTTCAAGCTCGATGGGATTGTGACAACGGTCGGCCTGCATAAGCGCCTCGCTCAATTGGATGACGTGCAAGCGGCGCGTTTTGATACCGGATTTTTGGAGCGGTTATTGAGCACGTAACTGCCAATGGCATGGCGAACGAGGGGTGGAGACAGGCATGAGCGGGATCCGTTATTCCTTCGGCGCGGACGAGCACATTTTCGCGGAGATCAACGAGGAAATGTCGCTCGAAGCTTTCTTCAAGGGCATGGCGATCTGCAAGGAACTGGAGAAACGGCGCACCCCGGGGGTTTCGGAGATTTGTCCTTCCAATGCGTCCTATTTGGTCCGGTTCGATCCAGATTTGATCCATCCAGACAAGATGCTGGGCACGCTACAGGAGATTGAAGCGCAAGTCGGCGAAGCCGAGATCGAACTGCCGACGCGCATTGTCGAGATGCCGGTGTTGTACAACGATCCTTGGACCCGTGAAACCGGGGCGCGCTTCCGCGAGCGCCATCAGGATCCGAACAGTACGGACATCGAATACGCCGCCCGCATCAACGGCTACAAATCGGTAGACGACTTCATCGCGGCGCATTCCGGTGCGCCGTGGTTCGTCACCATGGTCGGCTTTGTCGCCGGGTTGCCGTGGCTCTATCAGATCGTGGAGCGATCAAAGCAGATCGAAGTGCCCAAATATTTGCGGCCGCGCACGGACACACCAAAGCTGACTATCGGCCATGGCGGCTGCTTTATGGCGATCTATTCCGTTCGCGGCGCCGGCGGCTATCAGATGCTCGGCATTACGCCAGCACCGATCTATGATCCTCAGCAAAGGCTGCCCTACTTCAAAGATTTTCTGGCGGTCTTCCGACCGGGGGACATTGTGAAGTTCAGGTCCGTCTCGCGTGAAGAATATGACCGCGACGTCGAGGCGGTGGCGGCGGGCACGTTCAATCTTACCTTTCGCCCAGTCACATTTTCATTGAAATCTTTTCACGCCGACCCTAGCGGTTACAGCCGGCATCTGGCGGAGGTGCTCAATGACCATTGAGGTGATCAAGCCGGGGCTTGCAACCACGGTCCAGGACGCGGGCCGACCCGGATATTATAACATCGGCATTCCGCTCTCCGGCGCGCTCGACCAATACGCGTTGCGCGTCGCCAACCTCCTGGTCGGGAACGAAGAGAGCGCCGCGGTCCTCGAAGCGACGTTACTGGCGCCGGAATTGGTCTTCCGCGCTCCGGCCATCGTCGCTATCGCTGGAGCGGAAGCGACTCCTAAGATCAACGGAGGGCCGCGGCCGCGCAACGAGTCGTTTTCTGTCAAGGCGGACGATCACCTCACCTTCGATTTCATAAAGTCTGGAGCGCGGAGCTACATCGCCGTCGCCGGCGGCGTCGATGTCCCGGTCGTCTTGGGCAGTCGGTCACTTTACGGCCTCGGAGCGCTGGGCGGATTTGCCGGCCGCAAGCTCGCCGCCGGCGACGTGCTGCGCGTAGGTAAACCGCAACCCGGTGCGCGCGCCGGCCGCGCGCTGCCCGGCGATCTTACGCCGACTTATCCGCGGTCGCTGGAACTGCGCATGGTGACGGGGCTTTATTTCCACCGTCTCACAGAGGAAGCCGCTAACGCTTTCTTTGAGGATACCTGGACCGTCGCGCCCGAGGCGGACCGTATCGGTTATCGCTACCGCAAAGGGCGGCCACTGTCTTTCCGTGAGCGCAAACAGCCATTCGGCGCCGGGTCCGATCCGTCCAACATAGTCGATGCTGGCTATCCCTATGGCTCCATCCAGGTGCCTGGAGGGCTCGAACCGATCGTTCTGCATCGCGACGCCGTATCCGGCGGCGGTTATGCCATGATCGGCACGGTAATCAGCGCCGACATGGATCGCGTCGCGCAGATGCAACCAAACAATCTCGCGCGTTTCGTCGAAGTGGACATGGCGACAGCGCTGAAGGCGCGCGCCGAGTACAAGGCCCGGGAAGCGGGATTGCGATCGACGCTGTCCGCGTAAGCCTGTCTGTCGGGGCGCGATGGGGTTACTGCAGTCCTCGGAATTCTTGTAGGGACGGGAGGCTTACGCGCAGATCTGGCCGAACATCTTCGCTTGGCTGGGGGGCATCGCTGAAAGGCCGATTCGGCTGCAAACCGGCGCGCATATCCACTTTGGTCACGACAACCTCTCTCCTAGAACGAGGAACTGGGGTTCAGTTTCGAAGGACTTGTGTATTGTGAATCGGAATCGGTCGACAGCCGAAGTCCCTTACGGGTCAAACACCTCACTTTGACGGTCGGCCAGCCACTTCCGATCTCACCTCAACTCCAGACATGTCGCTGCGCCGCGCCAAGCGACGCGAAGGGCATGGACCGGCCGCGCTCCCGCCCCCGACGGCTCTCAGAGTGCGTGGGGGGCTTGTCAGAGCAGGAGCCATGCCTCGCAGGTCCACCGTTCGCGCAGCCACCACCGTCGGAATTGATATGGGTAAGAACACACTTCACAGGGTCGGCCTCGATTTGTTGGGTGCCATTGTATTGCGAGAGCGGGTCTCGCGCGGGCGCATCACATCAAGGCTTGCGAACCTCCCACCCTGCCTAATTGGCATCGAAGCGGGGATGGGAACACACTACGTTGCTCGGGAGCTTGCGGCACTTGGCCACGACGTGAAGCAGGTTCCGCCGGCACGAATGAGATCGATGGCCAGGAACACAAACATTCCGTTCAAGGGCCAGATACAGAAGCGCAAGATCCATTACCTCCAGATCATCACTTTCGGCTTGCAACGCGCGGCCGGTCCATACAGAAGGGGCCAGGAGCCGACATCGGCTTGCCTATCCGATCACTTGGTCGGCAAGCGCAGGGTCAGGCAAGGTCCACTGCGAGGCGCTTGAGATCGGCGAGCGAGCAGTGGCCGAGAGCCCCTTCGTGAGTGGCGCGCAAGACCACGTGGGGCGCCTGGCCCGCCTCGAGTGCTTCTTGCCAACGCGGAGCACAGAGGCACCAACGGTCGCCGGGTTTCAGGCCGGGAAAGCCGAATTCTGTTGGCAAGCGAATATGTAGCGCGAATTCCGCAAGTTCGGCGCGACGATGTTCGGACGCAATGCTGCCAAGCGCTGCGTCGTTCGCAATCGTATTCAGCCGTCCGCAACGGCCCGTTCACCGTGGATGTACTGCTCGAGTTGAACAATGACGAACTTCTGATCACCGATTATGCTCTTGACGAGATCGCCGATTGAAACAATGCCAATTAGCTCTTTTCCCTCGAATACCGGCAGATGGCGCACGCGCTCCTCACTCATGACAGCCATGCATTCGTCAACGGATTGTCCTGACTGTGCGATGACGACGTGTCTTTCCATAATGTCCCGCACCGGCGTTGCGGGAGACGTCTTACCCTTGAGAATAACATTCCGCGCATAGTGCCTTTCGGTGATGATGCCAACGAGTTCCTCGCCATCCATCACGACCAGCGATCCAACGTCTTTTTCGGCCATTTTCGCGACGGCGTCGAAGACGGTAGCATCCGGCTGAATAGACCAAATGTTGCTGCCCTTCTGATTAAGCAACTGTCGTACCGTAGTCATTTGGATCCTCCTTCGGACGCTAGCTCCGGCAATTTCCTGGCAGCAATCTGTCAAATTTCCATTATCCAGCTTCGCAATGATCGGCGATTGTG
>Ga0210402_10004488_pt1 | contig 12715 bp, 10 predicted proteins | sample IncBWC7MmetaG_FD_161055 | JGI IMG/M metagenome (GOLD analysis project Ga0210402, IMG submission 161055) | Forest soil microbial communities from Barre Woods Harvard Forest LTER site, Petersham, Massachusetts, United States - Inc-BW-C-7-M | ecosystem: Environmental > Terrestrial > Soil >...
AATTCCAAGGCATTGAATATTCCGGCTACGGTATCGGTACGCGTCATCTCGTCACCCACGGCGTCACCGCCGATTTCGCGCTCCTGGCCGAGCCGACCGGCCTCAAGATCGCGATCGCGAATATGGGCGTCGTCTGGCTGCGCATCACCGTACGCGGCACCGTCGCGCATTCCGCGCTCGCCAACCGGCCGAACGTGGTCAACGCGATCGCGGTGATGCACGAATTGCAGAGCGACATCGCGCAATGGGCACGCGATTACGAAGCCCAGCATGAATACATGGGCGAGCGCGCGAACGTGACCATCGCTGCGATCCGCGGCGGCGCGCCGTGGCGATTGTCCCGCAACCCGCACGATTGCAATCTCTACCTCGACATTCGCACCGTGCCCGGCCAGAGCATCGAAGACGTCAAGCGCGACCTGCGCCGCGTGCTCCGCGCCTTCGGCGAGCGCAAAGGTCTCGCGGAGCCTGCGATGCACATCTATGTCACCGATCCGCCGGTGATGCTCGACCGCGAGCTAGCGGTGGTGGGCGCGCTTGGCAGGGCGCGGCAGCACGTGACCGGGGAGGCGCCGAGCTTCATCATCCGCCGGCCCGGCGCCGATGCCGTGCATCTCACCGCCTATGGCGTCCCTTGTATTATCTTCGGCCCCGGGGGACGCATGCATCCGGATGCACGCGGAGCCGGCATGCACGCGTTTGGCGAGCACGTGCTGGTGGAAGATTGCGTGACCGCCGCGAAGATTTATCTCGCGCTCGCCCTCGACCTGTGCAGCCGAAAAGCGGCATGATGCGCTACATGCGGGGAGAAAAAACAATGCAGTGGGTTCGCTCGCCGCTCGCGGTTTTTGCCTGCCTCGTCGCTCTGTGGTCGGCGGCGACGGCGCAGAGCTATCCGAGCCGGCCGATCACCTTTGTCGTGCCGTTCGCGCCGGGCGGGCTCAGCGACGTGCCCGCGCGCGTATTGGCGGCGATCATGCAGGAGAAGATCGGCGCCTCGATCGTCGTCGAGAACAAGACCGGCGCATCGGGCGTCGTCGGCGCCACCTCCGTCTGGCGGGCAGACCCGGACGGCTACACGCTTTTGGTCAATGCGCTCGCCGACGTGCAAAACCTGCACTACATCAAGGTGCCGTATGATCCGATCGCGGATTTCAGCTTGATCGGCAAGATCACCGACGGTCCGCCGCTCGTGCTCGTGGTCAACGGCAATCTTCCCTACAAATCGCTGGCGGAGTTGATCGCCGACGCCAAGGCTAATCCGAACAAGATCAGCTTCGGCACCTCGGGACCGGCGACCTCGCCGGCGATCTCGCTGACGCAACTCAACCACGCCGCCGGCACAAAAATCGTGGACGTGCCGTACCGCGGCTCGGGCGAAGCGGCCAACGCGGTTGCGACCGGCGCGGTGCAAGCGACGTTTACGTTCTTCACCTCCGCGAAGCCCCTCGTCGACGCCGGAAAGGTCCGGGTGCTGGCGATCGCCGGCAAAGATCGCATCGCCGCCTGGCCGGATGTTCCGACCATGCAGGAATTGGGATACGCCAATTTCAATCACAGCGGCTTCGTCGGCTTGGCGGGCCCGCCGAAATTGTCGCCGCAGATCGTTGCTCTGCTCAACAAGGCGCTCAGCGAAGCGATCCACTCCGACGTTTTCAAGGCGCGGATGGAGGCTCTCGGCATGACGATCCCTGCGGTCGAGAGCAACACGCCGGAAAATTTTGCTGCCTTTATGCGCGCCGAAAACGCTCGCCAGGCGGAGCTGGCGAGTTTGACCGGCCACGATCCGATGGCGCCGAAGCAATAAGCGAGCTAACCCTGCACGGAATAGCCGCCGTCGACAGGAATCGCCGCGCCAGTCACGAAATCCGAGGCGGCGCTCGACAGAAAAACCGCAATCCCGGCGAAATCCTTCGGCTCACCCCAGCGGCCGGCGGGCGTACGCGCCATCACATTCTCGTTCAGGCCGGCCACCTCGCGTCGGGCTTGCTGCGTCAGATCGGTATCGATCCAGCCCGGCAACACCGCATTGACCTGGATGTTCTCCTTCGCCCAGGCGGTGGCGCAGGCGCGCGTGAACTGCACGATGCCGCCCTTGCTCGCCGCGTAGGCGGGCGCGAAGCCGGCGCCGAAGATCGACATCATCGATCCGATATTGATGATCTTGCCGCGCCCCGCCTTCTTCATGTGAGGATACGCGGCATGGGTGCAGATGAACGCGCTGGTGAGATTGGTATCGATGACAGTGTGCCACTCGGCGACGCTCAGCGTGTCGGGCGACTTGCGGATGTTGATGCCGGCGTTATTGACGAGAATATCGAGCCGCCCGTGACGCGCCGCAGCCTTATCGATCAGCGCCCGGCAGGAGATTTCGCTCGTGACATCAGACTCGGCGAATTCGGCTTTCCCGCCCGTCCGCGCGATGCACTGCACAGCCGTTTCCCCTTTTTTGGCATTGCGCCCGGCCAGCACCACGATAGCGCCGGCCGAGGCGAGACCTTCCGCCATCCCGAGACCGATGCCGCCATTACCGCCGGTGACGATTGCCACGCGCCCGGAAAGATCGAACAAGCTCATTGCAGTCCCCTGAGAGGATGAGTTGGCGCGCCAGTCTAGATGCGGCGGCCTGGTCGAGGGAACCGGACGGCATCGAAAAGCTGCTTGGCGCCGCGTCGGCGCCGCCGTTAGTCGACTTTGATATTCGCTGCGCGGATGACGCGATCGTATTCGTCGTGCTGCTTGCGAAGATAAGCCGCAAAATCGGCGCCGCACAGAGCGACGGGGGAGAACCCCACTGCGAGCAGCTTGGCCTTGACCTCGGGGGCCTGCAGCGCGGAGACGGCCCAAGCGGCGAGCTGAGCGGCCGCGCCTTGCGGCGTCTTCGGCGGCGCGACAAGGCCGATCCAGGTCTCGGTCTCGAACTCGGGGAAACCGGACTCGGCCACGGTCGGCACGTCCGGTGTCTCTTCGAGTCGCGCAAGCAAAGTCGTCGCCAGCGCCCGCAGCTTGCCGGATTTCACCTGCTCGGAAACTTCCGGATAGTTGACGATCACCGAGGTGACATGCCCTCCCAGCAGCGCGTTGACCGCCGGCACGTTGCCGGAAAATGGCACGAAGGTGATGTCCGCGTTGGCCGCGCGCTTGAGCATTTCGAGCGCGATATGTTGCGCCGTGGCGGGGCCGACGCTGGCGCTGGTCAATATGCCGGGCTGCGCGCGGGCAGCGGCCAGATAGTCGCCCAGCGCGCGGTACGGCGAGGCGCTGTTGACGCTCACGACATGCGCTGCCCGTACCAGCACACAGATCGGCTCGAAGCTGAGCGGATCGTAGCTGAGCTTGCGCACGATGCGGTTGATGACGAAGGAGTTCGCCGGCATCAACAGCGTGTTGCCGTCCGGCGCGGCGCGGGCGACGGCCTCGGTTCCGATCACCGAGCCGGCGCCGGGCCTGCTCTCCACGATCGCCGAGATGCCTTGCGTGCGGCTGATCTGATCGGCCAGCAGGCGGCCGATGTCCGTCGCGCCGCCCGGCGGGAACGGAATGATGATTCTGATGGTCCGCTGGGGCTGCGCCCACCCGGCTTGCCCGCCCAGCGTTAGCAGCGAGACGACGGCGAAGGCCAGCCGGAATGTGCGCATGCGCCAGACCCACTTGCGTGCGCAATCGGAGCACCTTGGGCGCCGAGCCCACAACGGAATCAGGGGACTTAGGCCCGGCGCCAGTTGTTTACCGTAAGTTCCGTCGGCGTAGACCCAATGCTCAGGCCGACGGGCCTTGACCCGCAGGTCGGGGATCGCGAGAGTCCCCTTCTCTTCTTTGCCTGACCTTCGTCGGATCCGCAGGTCCCATGAAAGTTCTGTTCGTTCATCCTGGCCCATTGCTCTACACGAATGTCTTCCTTCGGCTCGAGCCGTTGGGTCTCGAACTCGTGGCGGAGGCCGCGCGCCGAGCCAAGCACTCGGTCCGGCTCCTCGACTTGCAGGTGGAGAGTCACGCCGACTACCACCGCATGCTCGCCGAATGGGAGCCGGATTTCATCGCCTTTTCCTGCAACTACCTCGCCAATGTGCCGGAGATCGTCGATCTGGCGAAGGCTGCGAAATGCACTCTGCCGCGCGCTTTCATCTGCGTCGGCGGCCACAGTGCCTCCTTCACCGCCGCGGCCATTATGGAACATGGCGAGGGCGCGATCGACTGCGTGCTCAAGGGCGAAGGCGAGCCAGGCATCGTCAAGCTCCTCGAAGCCGTCGCCGGCGACCGCGGCGCGATCGCCAAAGTGCCCGGCGCCGTCACCGCGGACGGCGAGGGCCCTCGCCCGGCCTTCGTCGAGCACCTCGACGAGATCCGGCCCGCGCGCGACCTTGTGCGCAAGCGCCGCAAATATTTCATCGGCGTGCTCGATCCCTGCGCGTCCATCGAATTTTCCCGCGGCTGTCCGTGGGACTGCTCGTTCTGCAGCGCCTGGACGTTCTACGGCCGCAGTTATCGGCTGCTCAGCCCGGAACGCGTGATCGACGACCTAGCCTCCATCCGCGAGCCGGGCTTGTTCATCGTCGATGACGTCGCGTTCGTGCAACAACGGCACGGCTTTGCAATCGGCGAAGCGATCGCTCGCAAGGGCATCCGCAAGAGCTTCTATTTGGAAACCCGGGGCGACGTGCTGCTGCGCCACAAGGAAGTGTTCCAGTTCTGGAAGAAGATCGGCCTCACCTACATCTTTCTCGGCGTCGAGGCGCTCGACGAGGAGGGTTTACGAAAGTTTCGCAAGCGCATCCCGCTGGGGCGTAATTTCGAGGCCCTGGAGTTCGCCCGCTCGCTGGGCGTCCAAGTGGCCATCAATATCATCGCCGACCCGGACTGGGATGAGGAGCGCTTCCGGGTGGTGCGCGAGTGGTGCATGAACGTGCCGGAGGTGGTGAACATCAGCATCAATACGCCCTATCCCGGCACGGAGACGTGGCTCACCGAGCAACGTCGATTGCAGACGCGAGACTATCGCTTGTTCGACATCCAGCACGCCGTGCTGCCGACGAAGTTGCCGCTTGCGACATTCTATCGCGAGCTCCTGCATACCCAGCAGGTGCTCTTCCGCAAGCATATGACGTGGTGGACCGCACCGATGTTTGCCGGCGTGCTCGCCCGCAATCTCCTGCGCGGGCAAACCAACTTCATGCGCGGCATCATGAACTACAGCAAGGTCTATAACGCCGAGAAAATGCTGTCCGATCATGCCCGGCCGGTCCATTACGAACTGCCGTTGCCGCCACGCGCGCCGACGGATAGCCGGGACGCCAAAGCCGCCCAGCTCTATATTCATGCGCCGCGCGGCCGCGTCGGCCGCAGCATCGACGATTCCACCGAGCACTTCGTCGAAGCGACGCGCATGGGAGCTTCCAGCTAAGACAAAATCGGCTGCATCGTTGCGTGCGCCGCATGCGGGTTCCGCTTTCGGCAGCGCGCAGATCCTGTGCAAGCTCGCCGGCAACGCGAACGGCGCTTGTTCCGTGGCCGCACACGAAATACCGTAAACGTGCTGCACGCATATTGGATGTCAGCTTTCCACTAGCGCGCCTGCAGCGCTGCGTCCCGGAGGCGGGAACGTGCCGCGATCGAGCCCACGATGGCCGTCCCTGCGGGGCGCCATCCCGCACTATTTGGTTGCTGTGCTGGCGGTCACCGCCGCCGCCGGCGCCGCGCTATTGGTCGACCGCTTCCTGCAAACCGCGCCGTTTGTGTCGCTGTTTCTTTGCGCGGTCCTTCTCGCGGGCTGGCTCGGCGGCCTCGGCCCAGGTCTGCTCGCGATCGGACTCTCCATTCTGGCTTTCGATTACTTTTTCATTTCGCCCATGCATTCGTTGGTATTCGGGCTTGAGGGCGGACTGCGCCTCGCGCTTTTTACCGTCGCTGCCCTGTTCGTGGTTTTGATCAGCGCGACGCAGAAGCGCACGGCGGAGTCGCTGCGGCACGCACGCGACGATCTGCGGGCGACGGTCGCAGAGTTGCGCCGCAGCGAGACCTATTTGGCGCAAGCGCAGCGGCTCAGTAACACCGGCAGCTTCGGTTGGAAGATCGGTACCGACGAGATCTTCTGGTCGAAAGAAACCTATCGAATCATGGGATTCGATGAAACCGTTCGGCCGACAATCGGTCTGCTCCTGCAACGCGTGCATCCTGACGATCGCGGATTCGTACAGCAGCAACTTGACCGCGCGCTGCGAGGCGAGCAGCACTTCGACTATGAATACCGTTTGCGGATGCCCGATGGAGAGATCAAACACATTCACGTTCGAGCACATCGTCAGGCCTATGAAGCGGGGGAGAATGAGCTGGTCGGTGCGCTGATGGACGTGACTGCGACCAAGCAAGCGCAGGAAGCATTGCAAATCGCTCAAACCGCGCTTGCCCACGTCACGCGCGTGACCATGCTCGGAGAGATGACCACGTCGATCGCGCATGAAGTGAACCAACCGCTCGGCGCCATCGTAACCAACGCAGGAGCCAGCTTGCGGTGGCTGGGCCGCCAACCTCCCGAGATGGAAGAGGTGCGCGCCGCCATCGGACAAATTGTCAACGACGCCCATCGCGCCAACGAGGTGATTCGCAGGATTCGCAAGTTCTCGAAGAAGGTCGACCCGGAGATGATCCGCATGGACATCAACGAGGTCATCGAAGAGGCGGTCACGCTCCTGCGCCACGACGCGCTTCGGCACGGAGTTGCGATTCGGCTCGAACTCGCATCGGGCCTGCTCCCGGTGTACGGGGATCGAATCCAGCTGCAGCAAGTGATGGTCAATCTTCTCGTCAATGGCATGGAAGCCATGGCGACGGTACGCGAGCGGGAGCGCGTGCTCATCGTCCGCACGCAGCGCCATCAAACCGATGGCGTGCTGGTGGCGATCGAAGATGCCGGCGTTGGTGTCAAGCCCGAGAATGCAGACCGGCTGTTCAGCGCTTTCTACACGACCAAACCTGATGGTTTGGGCATGGGGCTGTCGATCGTCCGCTCGATCATCGAAGCGCACGGCGGGCGGGTGTGGGCGTTGCCCAATGCCGGTCCCGGCATGACGTTTCAGTTTACGCTTTCAGCGGACGGGCAACACCAGCGTACCAGCGCGCATCAATAGACCGCTGCCTCGGCTCGCCGCAACGAGAGACGCCTGCGCCAGGCTCTTGCGTCGTCGTCAGTGCGCGGTTGCCGCAAGCTGAGCGCCCTGCGCGCGCCGCTTGCGTTGATGGTGAACCCACGGCTTGCTGGATTTGCCGCGCACAGATTGCCTGGCCGCCTTGAGCGCGACCGGACCCACATTTGCGAGGAATACCTTTTCGTGGGTGCGCGAAAGCATCTCGATGGCTTGCTTCAACGAGAGCCATTTCACAGCCTTGATGTCGTCCATCGGCTCGCGCATGGGTCCACCGATGACGCGCATGTGCCAAAACTGCACGATCTTCATCCGGCCATCCACGGAATAAAGCATGGAGCCAAGGAAACCCTGCACCGAAACCTGATGTCCGGTTTCCTCCAATACCTCTCGTTTGGCGCCGACAAGCGCGGGCTCGCCCGGATAGAGTTTTCCCTTCGGGAGCACCCATGACTTGTCCCTTCGCAATCGCACGATTGCGATGCGGGGCCTGGAACCGTCGCGTAAGACAATTCCGCCCGCGGCCAGGATCGGTGCGACGGCCTCGGTCGAATCGGCCATGTCAATGCCACGCGGTATGAACGCGCGCGCGGCAAACGGCCGCTCGCGCTCGCTCGCCCAAAAGGACGATCCACATCGCACACGACGCCGCCGTAAGAACCACAACGGTTACGGCTGCCAACTCCATCATGTAACCTCCAATCGCGTGCAAAGATCCCGACGCGTCTCCCTTGACGGGAGCGCTGCACATGCTCGCTCGGTTATACTTAACGCGAGGTTAACGTACCCAACTTACGGCCGCAGTGGCTGTGTGCGGCAGTGATGCATTCTGCATGCACAGGGCTGCGCATCACGCAAATCACGCCGCAATTTACGGTGCGTGAGTTTTATCTTGAGCGATCCAGGAATTGCAGTGGGTCGGGAGATTTGGATATGTGCCAACTCAACCACCGAGTATCGAATGAGCAACGAGTTCAAATGTCCGAAGTGTCAAGCGCTCTATAAAGTGGTGCGTATGAATTCCGACGCGCAGAGCATACATCAATCGCTCCATTGTAGGATTTGCGAGCAGCCCCTCGCCCTCACTCACGAGGGACACATCCTGAAATACTTTCTTGTTCGACGGCCAAGCGCCGCGTGTGGCGCCTGATATCTCGCGAATGCCGCAGCAGTTTACCGAATAGTTACGATACCGGCGCTACCAGTGACGGCATGGTCCATCGCAGCAGAGAATTAGGCGCGGAATGTCCAGCCTGTCGCCGCCGAATGGCGCCCATGGACCGCAAACCCATTGTCAGCACCGATTGCCTGGTCGACGTGACCTATATCTGCGAGTGGTGCGGCATGGAAACAAAGCGCGCCGTCAGGGAGCAGGCAAAACGCTCTCACGCCCGCCATGGCGGACGACACGATCTGTCCCGTAGCGCTGGCCGCTAGACAATTTTTTCCAAAAGAAGTTGCACGCGGTCCAAGCGTTCCGTGGCTGACCATGCACTCGTCGCGGTCGAGCCCGCGCCGACGAGGTGATGCGGGCGGCACCAGCTCATATCCGCGGTACCGTCCCGGGCTTTGCTCGGACTATCGCCTCACGCGGATTTCGCAAACCCGTAGAGGATCGCGGGGTTGTCGACCAGGATGGCCGTGCGCTGCGCCGGGTCCGGCGCCCATTCCGCCAGCAGGTCGAAGAGGACCGCATCGTTCGGCTTTTCCTTCTCGGTCGGATGCGGCCAATCGCTCGCCCACACCACCCGTTGCGGGGCGGCTTTGACATAGGCGCGTGCCACCGGCACCGTGTCGGCGTAGCTCGGCGGGCCGACCTTGCTGTCCTGATAGGCGCCGGACAACTTGACCCAGGTCTTGCCTTTGTCGATCAGCTTGCTGATCGTCTTGAAGCCGGGATTATCGAGCGCGTTGGGTTGCGCGAGACGGCCGAGGTGATCGAACACGATCGGCGAAGGAACGCGCAGCAGCAAATCTTCGATGCCGGCGATTTGCTCGCCCTTCATGTGGATCTGAATATGCCATCCGAGGTCGTTTACGCGTTTCGACAGCGGCTCGATCATCTCAACCGTCGTCGCGCCCGCCTGCACCAGGTTGAAACGGATGCCGCGGATGCCGAGGTCGTTCATCCGCTTGAGGTCGGCGTCGGCGACGCTTGTGTCAACGACGGCAACGCCGCGGGCAGTCGCGCCGATCTGCGCCATGGCATCGAGCGTGACGCGGTTGTCGGTCCCGTAGGTAGAAGGCGTCACAACGACGTTGCGCGTCGTGCCGATGCGCTTCTGCAGCAGCTTGTAATCGGCAACCAGGGCGTCCGGCGGCTTGAGTGTGGCCGACGGAGCGGTCGGATATTTGGCGTCATAGATGTGCATGTGGCAATCACATGCGTTGGCCGGCGCCTGGAGCTTGGCGGCTTCGGTGCCGCTGGAATACGGTGCTTGCTGCGCACCAGCGGCCCGGATGCCGAGGCCGCTGGCAGCGCTCGTCATGGCCAGCGCGCCTGCCGCCTTTATGAAGTCGCGGCGATCGGTCGACACACGTTGCATGAACTCCTCCCTTAGCCGAGCCGAGACGAGGGAATAAGCCGTAACTCCGGTTCTACCGCCTCGCTGGGCTTTCAATGGTTCGTTGTGCGGATAGGATGACAGCTGATCATCCTATTGCAAGCTTTTGCTTCTGTCGTCCGTGTTCGGTCGCGAAAGACGGCCGCTTTCGCGGTGAAACGAAAGCGCATGGCAGTGGTTTCGAGGCGCCGGCCGCAAACGACCCAACTCTCCCAATGCACGCCGAATTCGGCTCGGATGTGCGGCGGCGTTTTCGCGTTAACGGTGTGGTAAGGTGCGCCTTGCGGTGCGAGGAAGTCCGCCGACGTTGCTCGCGCTCGCGGACGGGGTGATCGAATGAATGCCGCGCCGTCTGGCTTTACCCAGTGGAGAACCGCAAATGTCTCGCATCAAGATGTAGTTGTTCGCATTGACGTGTTCCGTGCTCGTTGTCACGCTGGCGGCGACAAGCCGCGCGCACGCGCAGCAAGCGGCGACGCCGCAAGACTCTTTCCTTCTGACCGTGTTTCTCAAGCATGACCAAAGCAAGACGCTCGATCAGATCAACGAGCAACTCAAGCACCAGGATTACTACAAGAAATTTCCCCCGCCCGGGGTGGAGATCGTCTCCTGGTATGTGATGATGGGCATCGGCCAGGTGGTCACGTTGCGCGTGCCAGCCAACCGTTTGCGCGACGTCAACCGCGCGATTGAGCAAAGCGCCTGGGGTGCGTATCGCACCGAGTTTTATCCGACCTACGACTTCAAGCCGGTCGCCGAGGAACAGCGCAAAACGCAGTAGGATCGCTCGTGCGACAGCCGCGCGGGGTACGCGCTCAATACCCCAGCGCGCATCCGTCCTTGCGCGGGTCGGAGCCGCCGATCAGCACGCCGCGTTCCCAGTCGATGCGGATCGCTTGCGCGCCGCCCCATGGGCGTGGCGCGAGCTCCACCTCGTGCCCGCGCGCGCGAAGCCCTTCGACGCTCGTTCGCGGCAGTCCTCGCTCGACCACGCTCGTTTCTTCCCCGAAGAACGCACGCGGCCCGTCGATCGCCGCCTGCACGTCCATGCCATAGTCGATGACGTTGGTGACGATCTGCGCGTGTCCCATGGGCTGGTAATGCGCGCCCATCACGCCGAACGCGAACTCGCACCGCCCGCCACGGAAGCCGAGCGCCGGGATGATGGTATGCATCGGCCGTTTGTTCGGACCGAACGCATTGGGATGGCCGGGATCGAGCACGAAACATGCGCCACGGTCGGTCAGCGTGATGCCGGTCTCTTGCGTGCAGATGCCCGCGCCAAAATTGGAAAAGAGCGTGTTGATCAGCGAGACCGCCATGCGGTCGCGATCGACCACCGTTACAAAGACGGTGTCGCTGTCGGGCTGCGGCGGCGCGCTCGGCATGGGCTCGCGCCGTGCTGGGTCGATGCCGCGGGCGAGTTCGGCCGCGAAGCGCTTCTCGAGCAGCGCCGGAACCGCGGCGCGCATGAAGGCGGGATCGGCGACGTGGGCGTCGCGCACGGCATAGGCGAGCCGTGCCGCCTCGAGCGCGAGATGGAAGCGCTCGGCGCCGAGCGGGTCGAGCGCGGCGAGATCGAAGCGCTCCAGGATGTTGAGCAGCACTAGCGCGGTCAGGCCCTGGGTGTTGGGCGGCAATTCCAGCACGTCAAGCCCGCGGTAATTGGTGGCGATCGGCGCGACGACCTCGCCGCGATGATTGGCCAAGTCCTCCGCCGCAAGAAACGAGCCACGCGCGGCAACGGTTGCGACGATGTCCTCGGCGATCGGCCCCTCGTAGAAGGCGCGCGGCCCCTTCGCCGCGATCGTCGCCAGCGTTCGCGCCAGCGCCGGCAGCTTGATCACATCGCCCTCCGCCGGCGCGCGGCCGGCGAGCAGGAAATGCCGGGCGGCGCCGGGGTCGGCCTTGAGCTTCTCCACTTCGCGGGCCCAGTCCCAGGCGATGCGCGAGGCAACGGGAAAGCCGCTCGCGGCGTAGCGGATCGCTGGCGCGAGCACGCGATCGAGAGAGAATTTCCCATGCGCCTCGAGGATCGCAGCCCAGGCGTCGATGGCGCCCGGCACGGTGACGGCGTGAATCGAACCGGGGGCGATCGAGCCCAGGCCGCGCGCCATCAGCGCTTCGAGTGACGCGCTCGCGCCGGCGCGGCCGGAGCCGTTGTAGCCCCAGACCGGCTTCCCTGGCGCCTGCAGCATGCAGAAGCAATCGCCGCCGATGCCGGTCATTTGCGGTTCGACCACGCACAGCACCGCGACAGCGCTTACCGCCGCGTCGGCCGCGGTGCCGCCGGCACGCAGCGCCTCGACGGCGGCGAGGCTCGCCAGCGGATGCGAGGTCGCGGCCATTCCCTCGCAAGCAATGACCGGCGAGCGTCCCGGCAGCTGAAAGTCGCGGCTCATGCTGGCTATGACGGTGGGGCGGCCGCGCGCGGGAGGCCTACGAACGATCGCTTGCTTGATGCGCCGGTTGCGCCGGCTGCGCCAAAGCCGGGCGTTGATAGACCATCTTCGGCTGCGCCAGACGCGCCGAGACGCCGGCCATGAAATCGACGAAGCCGAGCACGGCGAGCAGCAACAGGGTCGTCGATTCCGCCTCCGGCACGAACACGAGCTCGGCTGCCATGCCGGCAAAGAGGATAAACGAGATGACATGCTCGATCATTGACTTGCCGCCCGGCCGCACCGCTTTGACGAGCTCGATCCAGAGCAGGAGAATTCCGATCGCGACGATAAGGTCGCCGAGTTCGACCGGCATCTCCCGGTCGGGTTGGAGAGGAATGCTGAACACCGGTTCGGTGAACGGCATGTTCAGAAGAAAGACGGCCATGTTGAAGAAGGCAAACGGGATGAGCAGGAGGGGAAAACCGACCAACATGGCACTTGTCCTTCTCTTTCTGCACGCAAGCTCGCGAGCTCACTCTGCCGTTCTCCCGGCCACGCAGGGAAGCAGCATCAGCGCGATCGCAGCATGCGCAACATCTCGAGTGACGCTCAGACCTCTTTCTTGGAC
>Ga0210402_10004489_pt1 | contig 12711 bp, 15 predicted proteins | sample IncBWC7MmetaG_FD_161055 | JGI IMG/M metagenome (GOLD analysis project Ga0210402, IMG submission 161055) | Forest soil microbial communities from Barre Woods Harvard Forest LTER site, Petersham, Massachusetts, United States - Inc-BW-C-7-M | ecosystem: Environmental > Terrestrial > Soil >...
GATGGCGGCACGGCCGTTGTTTCCGCTGTAGGCATTGGTTTCCGTATAGCGGAACTTCCCCTTAGCGTCGACTTGTGCGACCGCCCGGTAGTAACTCGTGCCGACAGGATTGGTCAGATCGACGACCGCTGGAGTATTCGAATTTGACACATCGAGGCTATCGATGGCCGAAACATACCCCATGAAGGTCAGGTATCGGCCGTCGGTGGAGAGGTTTAGAGCCACTTCCGATTTAGAAGAGAAGCTGGTGACCAGTTGGTCTTTCTGGGGCGGGACTCCTTTTTGCGAACTGTTCGGGACCTCCAGCGAGTTGATGAACGACCCGGCCGGAGTGTACTGGTCCAGAAACAGCTTAGAGGTGATACCGAAGCTGCCATCGACAATGTCGTTGTTCCAAACGGCGGGATAGGTGCCGTCGTTGGTGGCGTTTCCGTTACATTCGACTTGCGTAGCCTGGCAGTTTGGCGGCAGGAGTTGGCCAACCAGCACATTGTTTGGGTTGTTGTCGTACACGCTCCGGCTAACCACGAGGTTGCCAGGGTTGAAGTAGGTACTGCCATTTTGTGCAGACGCAGTCATCAGGCCGACCAGAAGCGTTAACGAAACCATCGCTAGCCGCAGAGCGCTCGCACGCAAACGATCCAGCTTTCTTAAGTAGTTAGTGGTCATAGGAAACCTCCTTGAAACCTCGGGACTTGATACGGCTCGTCCCGGAGAGATCGACATCGATGTTCTCAGCTGATGTTTGCTCTACCATTACAAAACCGTAACGGTTCGATGAATGCCGCGGCGTACGCCTCAGCGCTGCAGCCCAATTCAATCGCTGACGCGATAACCTCTGGTTGAGCGGCCAACCGGAAGTGGCGGCTTTCCGATCTTAATTTGGCGAGAAATCGCGTTCGCGTGATTGAGCCTGCGCAACGTGGCAACGCCAGTGATCATCTCATCGACAGCGCCTACCACATTCCGGAAGAAGACTTCCTGAGGGAGATTCGCCATACAGAGTAAGTCGCCGCTGATTTCAAAACTCAACACAGCCGGCACTCGCATGAATCGAGTCGTCGGTTGTGTCTAGCTGGCGGTTGCAACGGCCCGCTGACCTACAGTCGCGCAATCGTGCGCCGGCAGCTTCGAACTGCGAATGGCCTGAAGGACGCGGACAACCGAGAAATATCCGGGGCCAAACATCAGCACCAGCGACGCCATCAGGAACGTGAATGGATCAGCGTTATAGAACTTGCCCGGGTCGGAAAAGACCGACGACAGCGCCTCTCGGTCGGCGGTCACATACGCCATGAACATATTCCCGGTCAGAACAAGTCCGATCAGGCGTGACCCTAAGCCGAGAGCCAGTAGCGCACCCCCGAAGAGCTCGAGATTTGAGATGGCAATTGCGGTGAAATGCGGAGCGGGAAGACTGAGTGAACTAAAGAAGTCAGTCACACCAGCCAGGTTGCGTAGCTTGCCCCAACCGCTTTGCATGAGCTGCCATCCCCAGTAAAGGCGCACAGCCAGCAAGAACGGCGAATGCAGTGAATTCGCGACGCGCGTCAGAAACTCATAACCACGCGCGAGAATAGACGAGAGTATCTTCATTTCGTTTCCTCCTGAATCTCGGAACGAGTCCTTGTGAAGCATCCACTCATTCGTCCATCCAGAGACTGTCATTCAGCTTCGGAGCTCAGACGGCAAGTACTTTGCGGTGATTCAGACTCATCCAAGTTATTCACTTGACTCGTCCGCAAAGTCAGAACTGATTTTTCAGCGCTACGGCAGTGCGTATTTCTTAAGTCAGATACGGACGCAGGGAGAATCGACCGGACGCGAGCTACCGGAACCTCGGGCAAAAGGCCAGGCAAAAGAGCGCAACGACGCCGAAAGTAGATAAAGCTGTCGCCGGTTAGGAAAGCCGACGGTGATAATAGGCAGCCCAGGCTGCGCAACACTATATAGGGCTAGCTGGTCGGGTGAAATCAGTTTGTTTTTCTTATGGCAATGTCCCCGACGAGGGAGGTGACTCTAAGATGCAGCCCAGCCGGTCGGTGCTTTCCGGCTGTCAAGACGCGAAATTCCCCGAAGTCCGGTTCTGGTCCATCAAGTTATTCGGGAGATCCCGCTGCGGCGCATGTCCCCGAAGAGGGTTTATAGCCTGCCGCTACGGGTCAACTTGACGCGCCCCAAAAGGTCCAATCAGCATGTAGTTTTGGGTGTGCTCGTTAGAAATTCTCTATCTGCCAAACGTTTTTGGGCCCGCCGGCTTCAGCTATCGCCAGCATTCGTCCGTTCGGTGAAGGGACCGCACTCCAGATTTCAGGATTGCTAGACTTGAGCAGGACCGTAGCTTTGCCGTCCAGCGTGACACTCAGCAAGGCGCTAACCTGTTCAAAGTTGTGCCAGGACACCAGCAGTCGCTTCCCATCGGCGGACCAATTAATGCCGTTCAATCCACTCCATCCCTTTACAACCAGATCACGCGTTTGGCCCGTGGATGTGGAGCGGAAGTGGATCGTGTCCTGATCGGGAGCGTAAAAAATGATGGCTCGTTCCGAGCCATCGGGGGAAAGACTCCAGTTGCACGAGGTATCAACTTGCGGCGTCGCTGCAATCTTGCCGCTCTTCATGTCGAACTGAAACGTTTCCCAAGCGTCTCCATGGATCACGCTGTACAGGCAGGTAGTTTTGGGCAGGCCAGCACATTGCAGGTTAAATATCCCAACATCCTTCAGGACTAAACGAGGAGTTCCGCCGCCTATCGGAATGGCGAAAATGGAGGAGGGGATTCCGTGGCTGGCGGATTTAGGGGTGGAGACATAAAGGATCTCCGAACCGTCGGGAATCACTATAGCTCCCGAAACCTGCTCTGTGCTGGTCACCAGAGTTTCCGCTGTGGTCTTGTCGATCGCCTGCTTGAATATCTCCCGCGTGCCGTTTCGATCCGAGCTAAACAGAACTGACGTGCCATCGGGTGCCCATGACGACGGTATGTTTTCGTTTTCATCCAGCGTCAGTCGTCTGCTGGCGAGCAATTGTGTGCCGTTCAACGACAGCGTCCCAATGTAAACGCTGGGCAACCAATTGCCCCTCAGGAAGAGCACTTTCTTACCGTCGGCGGTCGCAGTAACTTGCGAAATCCAGCCATGCCCTCCCGTGATACGTTTCGGCGGTGAGGAAATCTTTGCTGAATTTTGGAGCGACACGACCCACAGGCTCGAATCTTGCTGGTTTTGGGGAGATCCGAAGGCGTAGATGAGGCGACCATCGGCTAGCCAATGCAGTGTAGGACTCAAGCGACTGTCGGAAAAGAGGGTCGCGGCGTTTGCCGCCTGCCACTCGTTCACTTCAACGGAACTCGTCCGGGCATTGTGGGCCCAAATCGATCGGATATAGGCGATTCTCTTGCCGTCGGGAGACCACGTAGGCACCCCCACCTGCGAGTCGTCGGACTTGGCGGCGGCGCACTTGACCGGATCTGTCCCATCGGAATGCATGACCCACTCTTCCCGACCCCACCGACCATCGTAGGTTAACGAACCTCGGCGGAATGCAATGTGAGATCCGTCTGGGGACAATGATCCTCCCGATGCATCCTCCACTAGCTGTCGCGGCGAGCCTCCGAACACCGAAATACTCCACAAGCTTGCCTTTCCGGCTTGTTCGGCTCGAGTGACAAGTAGGCGCGATCCGTCCGGGAACCAATCATCCACACGGGCGGAGAAATCTGGCGGCAATGGCACTGGGTGGGTCTCGCCGGTGCGAAGCAGCTTCAGGTAAGTACCTGCATTGTCGGCATAAGCCAGGTACTTGCCGTCCGGAGAGACCGCCATGCTGGTCACACTACCCTCTGCCGAATTCGCGGTCAGCTTTCGTTCAATGACCTCCGCGCGACGCAATGGATACCGCCACAGTGCCCACACTATGAGTGCGATGAGCAGCGCGGTGACCGCAAACCATTTCCAGCGCCCCGGCCCCTGCAATCTGGGGACGATAATCTGTCTGCCACGCTGCTCTTTCTCCAGGTCGGCACGCAGTTCCGCTGCGGACTGGTAACGTAAATCACGGTCCTTCTCCAGCAACTTGTTGATGATCGTTTCGAGCCCGTGCGGAAGGGTGGAGTTTAGGTCCCGCACTGGTAGCGGTGCCTGGTTCAGAATGGCGTCGTGGACCGCCGCCGCCGTCTTGCCACCGAAAGCCCGCTGACCGGTCGCCATCTCATACAACACCAGGCCGAAGGAAAAAAGATCGGTGCGGGCATCAAGTCTCTCGCCGTTGACTTGCTCCGGCGACATGTAACCCGCTGTCCCGATCGCCGAGCCCGTTCGCGTGAGACGGGACACGACGCTGCCGTCGACATACGCCTCCGCAATCGGGATGTCGAAGGAGTCTTCCATTGGCTTAGCTGCATCGGCGGACGTTGCTGCAGCCTTTTCTGGCTCGGCTGCCTCCAGCAGCTTTGCCAGACCAAAGTCCAAAATCTTGCATACGCCCTTGCTGGTTAGAAAAATGTTGGCCGGCTTGATGTCGCGATGAATGATCCCCTTCTCGTGTGCGGCTTGCAGGCCATCGGTAACGTGGATGCTGAGGTCCAGGAGCTCCGCAAGCGGAAGGCCCGTCTCACCTGCCCTGGCCAAGTAGTCACGCAGGGTCTCGCCCTCTAAAGACTCCATCACGAGGAATGGCAGCCCCTCGTGCTCTCCAAATTCGTAGATTACGCAAATGTTGTGGTGGTTCAGCGACGAAGCAATGCGCGCTTCGCGCTCGAATCGTTGCAACGCTGGCGAATCGTTGCCCAACTCTTCCGGCAGGAATTTCAAAGCAACGCGGCGGCCCAGCTTCAGGTCCTCGGCACGATACACCACACCCATGCCGCCCCCGCCAATGATGTCCAGCACGCGGTAATGCGAAACCGTTCTGCCGGTCAGCGCTCCCGGCTCCGACCGCTTGCGCACCGCAGCGCCATCGTCGGTACTGGAAACCTCGCTGGTCGAGGACTCGTCGCCGTCAGGCGTCACCCACTCGACAGGAACCATCAGCCGATAGCCACGGCGCGCCACCGTTTGGATGTATAGCGGCTCCGCAACCGGGTCGCCCAGTGCTTTTCGTAGCTTGTTTATCGCCGCATTGATGCTGTGCTCGAACTCCACGATGGTGTCGTTCGGCCAAAGTCTTTTTCTGATCTCCTCGCGGCTGACCAGGGTGCCTTCATTTTCGATCAGGATGCGTAAAACCTGGAGCGGCTGCTCTTGAAGAAGAATGGCCGAGCTGCCGGCGCGCAATTCCCCGGCCTTCAGGTCGAGGCTAAAGGGACCGAAGCGAACGCATCTGGGGAGCGTTTCCTCCATTGGAAGTTGTGCAGCGTTGGCAAATTGTACTACTGGTGACCGTGCCATCCGTCAGAATTTGGTTACTTCCATCCAGAATTCCGTCCACATCCCGCCCAGCCAAACTGCGTGCACGCTCAGTAAGTGGTTAGGAATGAGCTGCTTGTGGCACGCTGACTGGCGGATGACATTTAGATGACCGCCAGTGCATCGACTCCGACGTAATTCTGACTCACACTCGCCAAATCCTGCGGCCTCCAACGCCCAAACGCTGACAAGGGCATTAGAAAACAAGAAGTTGGAATTGGGTTAGGGGGTCAAACCGACAACCGCGGCAAACACTTGCAAGAAGGAGAACTCCATTGACATCAAGAAATTTGAAGCATTTTGCAACTTTCCATGGAACAGCATCACTGGTTCTAGCCGGCGTGCTGGTTCTGGGATCCGGATTAACAGCCATGGCTCAGTCCATCGAAGGGACCTGGCGCGTACAGCTCACGGTCAGCGACTGTCAGACGGGGCAGGTGCTGAGGACCTTCCCGGCCGTGTTTGCCTTCGCCAAAGGGGGTACGCTAACTCTGACGACCGCGGGCCAGCTCCCTTCACTAAGCACTACAGGTCTGGGTATCTGGCAGCACACGAACGGCCACTCTTATAGCGCAGTATCCGAGTCCTTCATTTTTAGCCCCGCTGGAGCCTGGACGCAGACCAATAGGCTCACGCGGGCCATCGATGTCAGTAACGACGGCGACCAATTCACCGATACAGTTGCGCTTCAAATCTTCGACACCCACGGTAACCAGATTGTGGCGGGTTGCGGCACGAGTGTCGGAAGTCGCATGAAATGATTCGGGGAAAGATCGGGCAAAGTGGAAATAATGAGAGTCATGAGGGGGCGAGCTGGTTCGCCCCTTCCCGATTCCGTATTGTGTCCGAATCACGGGCTAAACCGGAGAGCGCAGGGATAAAGCCTCCATGATCGCGCTATGCGCTCACCCCTGGTCATGAAAACGAGAGGCGTCGTTTAATGGGGCTCGACTTTGTTATAGATATTGATGCCAAGCACAACACTCCTGCAGGTTTTCGTTTCGACCAAAAAGATCATTCTGGTTCTATCGCCGAAGACAAGGACGTTGCCGGAATGGCGGAATAAACCCCGCGGATAAAACAGAGGAAGGCCTTGCCGGGGTCGGAATCGCAGAACTGCTGAAGGAAGCGGGTCTTACGGTGGGCGGCTTCTACAAGCACTTCGATTCGCCTGACGACTTAGTGGCCGAAGCGGTAGACTCTGCATTCGGCGGCTGGAAGCGTCGAGTGGACGCTGCCAAATCAGGCGGACGCCGGTGTCCTCTGAAAAGCTGATTGACGATTATCTGAACGAAGCGCGTCGAGATAATCCGGGCACAGGCTGTGCCTTCACGCGCTGGCGCCGGAGATCGCACGTAGCGATAAGCGGACCCGCGCACTTGCCTCCGAACAGGTCCGGAACGACATTCAGTTGATTGCCGCTTTGAGTCCAGCCAAAAACAAGCGTACGGCAAGATCGAGAGCGATTCTGACTTTCAGTGCGCTCGTCGGGGCGATGGCTCTGGCGCGCGCCGTATCGGATGAGGCGCCTTCGCGCGAGATTCTGAAGACTGTGGCGCAGTTCCTGAAGAATCCCGCTTCGTAAAGTCGTTCCCCAGAGACCACAGCGCTAAAATGCGCTTCCGCAATAGTCCTCAGCCCCGCAGCTACTTGGCGAGCCGCATTACAGTCACATGTGCAAACGCCTTTGTCCTCGCGGATATCTGATGTTTCCCTCATAGAGACTGGCCGAGTCAAAGTTACTGATCTCGATGGCCAAGCCTCCATCCACACGGTTAGCTCGGTCGTGGGTTGAACTGGGAACAGAGTGCGAAAGTCTTCTCCAAGTGCTCGATGAAAATGCGAACTTTGGTAGACAGCCGGCGGCTGGCAGGCCGTACGGCAAGGATTGGCACTGTGCGCTCAAAGGCTGTCAGAAGCCGGATGACGGTGCCTTCTCTGAGTTCTGCGGCGAAGAGCCATGCTGGCGCTTGGGCGATTCCCAGATGTTCAAGGACACCCATTCGCATCTGTTCAATATCGCTGGTTCGAAAGGCTCCTGTGGGGACAACGCGCTTCGCGGCTTGTCCGGATCCAAAACTCCACGGCTGTACGGAACCTCGCTCGACAAAGATGACCGAACGAAAGCGGTGGAGATCGTCCGGCGACTCCGGTGCGCCATGTCGCGTGAGGTACTGAGGGGTGGCGACGAGAATGATCATCGTCTGCGCGAATCTTCGCGCAACCAGAGTTGAGTCTGGTAGATCACCAGAGTGGATTGCCAGATCGAAGCCGTCCTCGATAATCGTTGTTGGGCTCTCTGATGCGGCCAGCTCAACTGACATATCGGGGTAGGCGGCAAAAAAAGCAGGCAACTTTGACACCATATGAAGGCGGGCAAACGTGGGCGGAACGGCCACACGAATGAGGCCTTTCGGTGCGGTTTGGCCGCGACCGATTCGTGACGTCGCATTTTCAACGTCGTCGAGGATGTGCAAAGCAGACTCGTAAAAGTCGCGACCTGCCTCAGTCAGGGCTATGGAACGAGAGGAGCGGTGAATAAGTTCGGTGCCGAGTTCATCTTCAAGCGCTGAGATCTGTTTGCTGACAGCAGGTTGACCGATTCCACGTTCCTTGGCGACAGAGGAGAAACTTCCTTTTTCAATGACTCGGACGAACATCTGCATTGCATCCAATTTGTCCACACCAGCCTCCGCATTCCTCTATGGAATGGATGCTATGCGAGGAACAGCGATTCCTGCGCCCTATTGCCTGATGTAAAGAATTCAGAGCCCTCGAAGATTTCCGCTTGCGCGCCATGCATTCCTTTTGGGAATAGCTGGTATTCCCCAGAGTGCCAAATCTGCTCGCACTACTCGCACATCAGATAGGAAGTCCGGGAGTTTCGAGAGAGATTTCAACGGAATAGGGAATTGCTCACAGAAAGTCAAGGGAGATTTTATGTCTCAGTTAGCCAATAAGGTGGCACTCGTTACCGGGGGTTCGCGTGGCATCGGCGCAGCGGTCGCAAAGCGTCTGGCCGCAGATGGAGCGAACGTGGCCATTACGTACGCGAAGGACGCCAAGGCGGCTTCCGCCGTGGTCAAAGCAATTGAACGCGGTGGCCGAAAGGCGATCGCAATTCAGGCGGACGCTACTGATGCCGATGCCGTCGCGGCAGCCGTCGAAAAGACTGTTGCGACTTTCGGCCGCCTGGACGTCCTTGTGAACAATGCCGGCACGGCCATTCCGAAAAGGTTCGAAGAGACCACGCTTGAAGAATTGGATCGCGTGATCGACATCAACGTCCGTGGCGTATTCGTCACGACACAGGCGGCGCTGAAGCACATGAGTGATGGTGGTCGCATCATCATGATCGGCTCGTCCGTGGGTGAGCGTGTAATGGTTCCCGGGCTTGTGCCCTACTCGGCCACGAAGGGAGCCGTGAAGATATTTACTCAGGGGCTGTCTAGAGAGGTCGGTAGCCGGGGGATCACCGTCAACAACGTGCAGCCAGGTCCGATCGACACGGACTTGAATCCTGCCGCGGGCGATTGGGCGGCACCGCAGAAGGCCGGCACAGCGCTGGACCGCTACGGGCACGTTGATGAGGTCGCCTCGCTGGTGGCGTTTGTCGCCGGTCCGGAGTCCTCGTATATTACCGGGGCAAACCTGACCGTGGATGGCGGAATGAATGCCTGAACCAACGCTTCACCGCAAGTTTAATCATCGATGAAGCGGGATCGACCATCTCGGGAACCGTGATTCTGCGGGACAGCGAAGGCCGCCGCGAAGTGCGAGGTGATCAACACGCAATACATTTTCAAATGCAGGAAGGTGTCCGGATCAAGAAACACAGCATCTCTCCTGAGCTGGCACGGAAAATGGTGAATGCAGCGGTGGTGAAAGCCAGAGAACTTGGCGTCAGCGAGAACGTAGCTATTCTCGATGACGGCGGTAATCTCAAGGCCTTTAGCCGGATGGATGGGGCCCCAATCCCCCACCATCGAGATTGCACAGAGTAAGGCGTACACAGCTCTGTTCGGCGTTTCCACGCGGGACTTTTTCTACTTTATCCAGGGCGACCCCGTCGCTTTTGGCCGGCCTTCCTACCCTCGCACGCGTGCCGGCGTGGGGTGGTGGGTTTCCCATCAAGGTGGACGGAGAAATTGTCGAGGCGATCAGGTTGAGCGGAGCACCCACGGTGCAGAACGACGTCGATTGCGCGAGAACAGCCGTAGCGCTCGTACCCGATGCGGCGCCTGTTGAGGGCTGACTTCGCAAGCCGGGTGGGTGACAGGAGCTCACGCAAGGTTGGAGGTATGGATGGCTCAGCACAACAAAATTGCCCTGGTAACGGGGGCTTCCCGTGGGATTGGACGAGCCACTGCGTTGGCGCTTGCTGAGACGGGTACACATATATTGGTTCACTATGGCCGTTCCGCACAGCAAGCGGAATCTCTCGTCTCCGAGATCCAAAAGAAAGGCGGACGGGCAGATGCAATCCCGGCGGATTTGGGAACTCCGAATGGCGCTGCGCAGCTCGCCAAACAGGTACGCCCAATCGTCGGCGATCGATTGGATGTGCTTGTGCTCAACGCTGGAATCAGCAAGGCGGCGCGCATCGCAGATTACACGATAGAGGATTTTGACAACCTCTTTGCGACCAACGTCCGAAGCCCGTTCTTCCTGGTGCAGCAACTCCTGCCCATTCTAGGTGAAGGTTCGAATGTCATCGTGATCTCTTCGATCGGGGCCCACGCCGTAGTTGGGAAGCCCGGCTTGGACAACCCTTCGCTGCTGGCCTACACCTCCAGCAAGGGAGCATTAGAGACCCTTGTCAAGAACTGGGCTGCTATGCTGGGGCCCGGCGGCATCCGCGTAAATGCAGTCGCGCCCGGCGTTATCGACACGGACATGTCGAATCTTACGAAGACGGAGGCAGGTCGAGAGATAGCTCTTGGGATGCAAGCACTGAAGCGAATCGGCAAACCGGAGGACGTGGCGGATGTGGTCGCGTTCCTGGCTTCGGACAAGGCGCGCTGGATCACCGGCGCCAGTATCCCCGTCGACGGCGGTGCGAAGCTTTGACCGAGAACGTGGGGAGCGAAATGCAGACAAGATCGAGCAAAGGCAAGGAGGTCAGAATTCCGGGGCCCGACCATCCCATCACGGTTTTTCCGGCTGAGAGCAAGGTGCGTGTAACTGTCGCCGGAAGAATAGTTGCTGAATCGACGCGGACACTTCGGCTCGAGGAGAAGGGATATCCCCCCGTTTACTATTTGCCGCGAGACGACGCGGACATGTCGTTGCTCGTTCGGACCAAGCATTACACCTATTGTCCCTACAAGGGTGATTGTACGTATTACAGCATTCCGATCGGCGGATCGAAATCGGAGTACGCCGTTTGGACGTACGAGAAACCCTATATGGCAGTCGCCAAGATAGAAGAGTATCTGGCGTTTTACCGCTCAAGGGTCGATGCGATCGAAGTGATCTCGTAGCACCTTCCTGCTGGTACTCGACAGTTTGTAGCCTTCGATGAACAAGGAAGAAAGGAATCACATGCCGAAGACCACACCGGAACAAAATAAGGCCCTCGTCTTGGAAGCGTTCGACACGCTGTTCAACAAGCGTGACTACACAGCTGCGGAAAAATTTTGGTCACCCCATTACATCCAGCACAGCGCGCATATTGCTCCCGGTCGTGAGGGCCTGTTCGACCTCATCAAGAGCCTTCCGCCCACGCTCAAGTATGAGGCAGGAACGATCGTGGCCGAAGGAGGCTTTGTGATTGTCCACGGACGATTTTCGAACTTCGGCCTCCCTGTGAACTGGATCGCCGCAGACATCGTGCGCATTCAAGACGGAATTCTGGTAGAGCACTGGGATGTCATTCAGGACGAAGCCACTGAGGAACGGTCGAAGAGTAAAGCCCCAATGTTTGGTGCCACATTTCCAACATAATAGATATCAACGCAGCTAATTGAACTGCCTCATTGGTAACGACAGACGTCGAGATCGCACAAGCTCGCCAAACCAAGCTTTCCACTACCGTGCATCAGGTAGTGGTTTGGGGGAATGGTGGATCGAAGGTGGCGGCTTGGCCGGCATCGGTTCCGACCGTCTCCGCGCCCGACGCCCAAGACGTCGCGCTTTTTGGCAAGGAACACAGACGTTTCTTTCGCGAATCGGGGGGGCGGGTAAGGAACCCGTTGAGGCGCATTTTTTTGAACCTTCGTGCTTGTTGCTCTCATCGAGGATTGAGTTAAGGAAAAACTTCAGATTCAAGGAGCTATCGATGCCAGAGCCTAAAGCAAACATTCTCGTTGCGTTTTACTCTCGTGACGGCTCGATAGAAGCGCTTGCTAAAGCCATCGGTGAAGGAGCCCGTGAAGCCGGAGCCGAAGTCCGGCTCCGCCGTGTGCCCGATATCGTTTCCCCGGAGGTTATGGCCAAAGTGCCCGGCTGGGAGGAGCGCAGCAAAAGAATGCTCGCCGAGTACGGTGCCCCAACGGCAGCCGACGCAGAATGGGCCGATGGAATAATATTCGGCACCCCGACGCGATTTGGTAATACGTCGGCGGAGTTGAAGGCATTCATAGACAGCCTTGGTGGTCTGTGGTTCCAAGGTAAATTGAACGGAAAAGCGGCTGGTGCCTTTACCTCCACGGCAGGGCCGCACGGCGGAAACGAGACGACAGTGGTCTCGTTGTACTTCCCGATGGCGCACCTTGGATTCATCATCGTGCCGAACGGCTACACTCACGAGAAAGTTTTTCAGGGCCACGGGACGCCCTACGGATCGTCATCGACTTCCGGACAGAACAGCGCCCAGCCGACGGCGGACGAACTTGTCGTCGCGAAGCATCAGGGTGCGTCACCCGGAGGCGCTTGTGTATCCGGCAGAAATTGTCATACGCGAAGTGCAGAGCGCAAGCGGCTTTGTGGTTGTCCAGCTTCTTTGAGAAGGCATTGGTCAAACGCGTAAAGCGCCTGATTGCTATGCGAACCGGAACCACTCGCTGGACGGTAAGTACCTCTATTTCACAACTAATCGGCGCTGATACGAAGGTACCAGCGTCTTCGACTCGCCGACCACCAGATCGAAACCATCACCAGTTTGAAAGACCTCATCGAGTGAATGACTCGGTGGAGAGTACTCAGATCGCTGTCGCGCCGGATGGGTCCCCGGCCTTCACCCGCGACATCGGCTCCCAGGACGTCTGTCACATTGGCCCGAAACCGGCTTCGGGGACATGTACCAAAAAAGAATCTCGCCAAACGTAATGGACCAGAACGAGACTTCGGGACAAGCGTCGGGCGG
>Ga0210402_10004490_pt1 | contig 12710 bp, 14 predicted proteins | sample IncBWC7MmetaG_FD_161055 | JGI IMG/M metagenome (GOLD analysis project Ga0210402, IMG submission 161055) | Forest soil microbial communities from Barre Woods Harvard Forest LTER site, Petersham, Massachusetts, United States - Inc-BW-C-7-M | ecosystem: Environmental > Terrestrial > Soil >...
AGACCACCGACGCAGTCCCCACCGCGCTCTTCTCGTCCCCGGTGTGGTAAATCACCAGCCGCTCCCCCGGCTTCATCTCGCGCAGGTGCTTCACCGCGGCCGGATTTGTCACCCCATCCCAAATCGTCGCCTTCTCCCGCTCAAGATCCGCAAATGAGTACACAGTCGGTTCAGTTTTCAAGAGATAGTCCATGGGCAGTTATTGTAAACAGAAAAACAAATTGTTGCCGTCATCGAATCCGCCGTTTCAACCGCGCCCGCTGCACCCCAACGCGAAATCACCGCACCCCGAGGCCACAGTCCCAACCCAAATCCCCTAAAATATTTGTCTCGCTCATCCGTCTACATGAGTAGATGGACGAGGCGCTGAGAAAACAGTGGATGATGGCGGAGCAAGACGACCGGATCTCTGAGGCGATTGACCGAGACAAGACCCGGCTCCGCAACTTCATCCGCAGACGTGTCGCCGATCCGAGCGACGCGGAAGACATCCTGCAGGAGGTCTTCTACGAGCTCGTGGAGACATATCGTCTGATGAAGCCCATCGAGCAAGTCGGCTCGTGGCTGTTCCGCGTCGCGCGTAATCGAATCACAGACCTATTCCGCAAGAGGAAGCCCGAGGCGTCAACCAACGATCCGGTGGCAGACGAGGAGGGAGAGTTTCTCACATTGGAGGACTTGCTCCCGTCCCGCGATGCCGGGCCCGAGGCGGCCTACGCCCGAACTGTGTTGCTGGCGGAGTTGGAGGATGCTTTGGAGGAGCTCCCCGACGAGCAGCGTGAGGTATTCCTCGCACATGAAATCGAGGGCCGCAGCTTCAAAGACCTCGCGGCTGAAACCGGCCTGAGCGTGAATACGCTGCTTTCACGCAAGCACTATGCGGTGATTCATTTGCGCGAGCGGCTTCGCGCCGTTTATGACGAATTTACGAAAGCTGGAGGACAAGAGAAATGATAGAGAAACGGATTTCAAAGGGACTGAAGGTCGCGCTGTTTGCGATCGTGCTCGTCGCAGTGCTTGGTTTTGTCGTCATGAGCCTGTGGAATTCTTTGATGCCGCCTCTGTTCGGCTTGCATCTGATCAACTTCTGGCAGGCGGTGGGCCTCTTGCTTCTGAGCAAGATCCTCTTCGGCGGAATTCGTGGCGGCCCCGGCAGGCACATGTACTGGCGTCGCCGCATGAGGGAGCGCTGGGAGCACATGACCCCGGAGGAGCGCGAGAAGTTTCGCGAAGGCATGCGAGGTCGTTGCGGTCCGTTTGGACCGTCGGCTGCGCAACCGAAGGCTTGAGCCGAGGAGGAATGAGTCGCGCGGCTGCCACTTTTTTGCATTGCATTTCGTTTTTTGTTCGCCTATGATAGATGCCTATTCGCGGGGAAGTCCCGCCGCCACGGGGTCAGTTTTCTGGAGAATCCAACCATGCTTACTGTGACTGTCAAAGAGTCGGATGACGGAGTGGTTCTGCAATGTCAGGGCAGAATTGTGCGAGGCGATGAGACTGCCGTTCTGTGTGCGGCCGTTCGGCACGAGGGTCGTAACGTGACCCTTGATCTAACGGGAGTTGATGCAATCGATGCCGCCGGAATCGGCTGTTTGGTTTCGCTGCAGGCTTCCGGTATTTATCTCACGCTGCGGAATCCAAGCGAGCAAGTCCGCGAAGTATTGAAAGTCACCCAATTGGAGTCCATCTTCGAGATCCGCGAAGCTCGCGCCGGTGAAGAGCTAATAATGATGCCCTGCGCGACTTCTGCAATTGCAGGCATCTAGGGCTATTGTCCGACCAGCGCAGTCTGTTGTTACCGCGGACACTTCCCTTCCGCGCCGGTTTCGCCAACAATAGAAGCTTATCGTGGCTGAAGCTTCTATCAACCCGGGCGGAATCACCATGGCCAAAGCCATTGAGCGCTACTTTAATGTTGCACTCTATCTGCTCGTGCTCAGCGGCTTTGGCACTCTGGCCTCGACCGGAGAGCTGGATCTGCCGGCGGTAGTTCTTGTGGGGCTGGCGCTCTCGCTCCGCGGATTCCAGCTTCTGACGCAGCGCGAGTTTCTTATCCCAGAACGCTGGACCACTGTCCTGACACTGATTTACGTCGCCATCTACCTCGCCGACTACTTCTTTTTCTCGCGCAGTTTTCTCACCGCGACGGTTCACCTCGTCCTGTTTGCCATGGTCGTCCGGTTATTTTCATTGCAGCGGACACGCGACCATTACATGCTCGCGGTACTTTCGTTTCTCATGGTGCTGGCGGCTGCCGTCCTCACTGTGGGCAGTGTGTTTCTGTTTTCTTTTGCGGGCTTCCTGCTGGTTGCGATTATCAGTTTCGTTCTGATGGAGATGCGGCACTCGGTCGCCGCCGAGCAAACCCATGCACAAGATCCGCGCGTTGCCTCTCCCGGCGTTAACTCTCCAAACCCGCGTATGGTCTACTGGCTGCTGGCGATCGCTCCGGCGCTCATGCTGATGATCCTGGCCGGAAGTTTCCTGATCTTCTTCTTGCTTCCCCGCATTTCGTCGCATTACCTGAGCGCTTACACTCCGACGAGCGATGTTTCCACCGGCTTCACCGATCGCGTGCAACTAGGCCGCATTGGTCAGATTCAGCAGTCCACCGCTGTCGTCATGCACATCGAGATCCAGAACGACCTGCTAGGCCGTTACGACCTGAAGTGGCGTGGAGTTGCGCTGAGCAACTTCGACGGCAGAACTTGGTCGAATTCCTATGAGCAATACCAGATCCGCCCAGCGGTAGACGGGAGCTATCGGCTGGCGCCTTTGGTGGACCCGCGTAGCGCAACGGCGGCCGCGGGCCGACCCATTCGTTATCGCGTCCTCATGGAGCCGATTGGAACCAACGTCTTTTTTCTGGCAGAGAGGCCGCAGAGTCTCACGGGAAATTTCCGGCAGGTTAGTACGGACGCCGGGGGAGCTGTCTACGACCTCGATACCGAACGCCCGATCAATCACTACGAGGCCGAGTCACAATTGGCGGAAATCGACAGTGACGCGCTTCGTCTGGCGGTGAACACCGCGCCCGGTGGTATGGACCAGTACCTGAAACTGCAGCCTCCGCTCGATATTCGCATTTCGAACTTGGCGAAGGAAATCGCCGCCTCCGCTCCCAGTAACTATGACAAGGCAGCGGCCGTGGAGCAGTATCTATCGACACACTTCAGATACACCTTGGAGCTACCCCGCAGTCTGCCGCAGGACCCGCTGGCCAATTTTCTGTTCGAGAGGAAGAAAGGTCACTGCGAATATTTCGCCAGTTCGATGGCTGTGATGCTGCGCTCTTTGCACATCCCATCGCGAATTGTGACAGGGTTCCGCGGGGGTGAATTCAACGACCTCACGGGGCAATATGTGGTGCGCGCCAGTGACGCCCATTCGTGGGTTGAGGCTTACTTCCCCGGTTCCGGTTGGATCAGCTTTGATCCGACTCCGGCGGGAGACCTGCCAACGCAGAATGGTTGGTCGCGGATGCAGCTCTACATGGATGCGGCCGCATCCTTTTGGCGCGAATGGATTGTCAATTACGATGCCAGCCACCAACGCAGTTTGGGGAAGGATGCTACTCACAGCAGCCGGCGCTTCTTTGACGAGGCTCGCCGGTGGACGGGGCGGCAGCATCGCGCCCTGCTGCGGTCGGCACGACGCGCGCAACGGCACTTTACCAATTTTCCGGTGCGCTGGTTGGGCGGGCTCATCGCGTTCCCGGCAGTCCTGATCACGCTGCTGAATCTCCGGCGGCTCGTGAGCGGGCTGCGTGACCGCAGTCTGCGGGCGCATCCGGAGCGTGCCCCGCGCGAATCCGCCGCCCTTTGGTATGACCGGATGGTCAGCCGCATGGCGCGGCGTGGCTGGCGCAAGTCGCCGTCGCAAACACCGCTGGATTTCGTCGCCGCCATTCAGGAACCGGCACTGCAGAACAAGGTCGGCAGGTTTACCCGTGCTTACGAGTCTGCACGTTTCGGAAAGTCGGTAGACGACGCCCAAAGCCTGCCCGAGCTTTTCCAGGACATCACTATCGCCGAAACGGAGAATTCTGAAAAGACAAAGAACCGAGTAGCCGCCATCTAGGTTCGTGCGGGGACGGGCGCCTTCGCGGGCCTGCCCTGGCATTGGCCGAAAGATGCCGTATCCCCCTTGGTGCTCAGATTCCGGCGTCCGGCGGTTCCGGCGGTGCGGGGCGCGCGGATATGGCCATGGTAGATGCTAGAATTGTGTAGATCTGTTTCCCGCTGATCATTTCCTTGTGCCCTTAAAGAAAAGCATATCCGCGACTTCGGGGCCGACGGCCCCGACCAAGGTCGGTTTTGTGAGCCTCGGCTGCCCCAAGAACCTCGTCGACAGCGAAGTGATGATGGGCATGCTGGCCCAGGCTGGCGCCGAGCTTACTCCCGACGCCGAGGACGCCGACGTCATCGTGGTGAATACCTGCTCATTTATCGACAGCGCGCAACAGGAGTCCATCGACACGATCCTCGAAATGGCCCGTCACAAGACCCATATGACAAAGACGGGCGGCAAGGCGAAGAGGCTCGTGGTTGCCGGTTGCCTGGTCGAGCGTTTTCGCGATGAGATCCGAAAGAACATTCCCGAGGTGGACGCGGTCGTCGGTACCGGCGAATTGGAAAAAATTCTTGCTGCCGCCGGAGTGGCGGAAACCGCGTGCGCCCCGGGTCCGTTCAACATCCTGAATTCGACCCCGCTGACCTCGCGGCCCGAGGGCGATCATCGCCGCGCGCAAGGTCGCTTCGCGCGCGATTCCTGGGACGGCGCCATCGCCGACCTGCCCAACTACCTTTACGACGACCACACTCCCCGCGTGCTGAGCGGGCCTGGATACTCGGCATATATCAAAATCGCCGAAGGCTGCGATCATCCCTGCAGCTTCTGCATCATTCCCCAGCTTCGGGGACAGTTTCGCTCGCGCCGTTTCGAATCTGTCATCGCCGAGGCCGAGCGACTGGCGCAATCCGGCGTCCGCGAAATCACGCTCATCGGACAGGACACCACCTGTTACGGCGAGGACCTCGGACTGAAAGATGGCCTGGCCGCGTTGCTGGAAAAGCTCGCGGAGGTCGAAGGCCTGCGGTGGATTCGCTTCCTCTACGCATATCCCAACAAAATCACCGGCCGACTGCTCGAGACGATCGCAGCCCACGACAATATTTGTTCGTACATCGACGTTCCCCTGCAGCACGCCTCGGCGAGCGTTCTCAAGCGCATGAAACGTGGCGGCGGCGGCGACTTGTTCTTGCGCTCGATTGAGAAAATGCGCCGTGTCATTTCCGGCGTTACTTTACGGACTTCATTCATTGTCGGCTTCCCGGGCGAAACCGAAGCGGAATTCGAGGAGCTTTGCGGCTTCGTGAAAGAGGCGGCCTTCGACTGGATGGGCGCCTTTGGCTACTCGGACCAGGAAGGTGCAGGCGCCTTCGATCATCACCAGAAGCTTTCCACGCGCGAGATCGAGAGCCGCCGCAAATCGCTGATGTCGATCCAGAAAAAGATCAGCCGGGACAAGAAGAAGTCGCTGATCGGACGCGAATTCAATTTGCTGCTGGAAGGAACTTCAACTGAGTCCGACCTCCTGCTCGAAGGCCGCACATCGATGCACGCACCGGAGATTGACGGCAAAGTCTTCGTGAATGATTATCCCGAAGGAAACGAGCCGAAAGAGGGAGAGTTTTACCGCTGCCGTATCACGGCGGCGCACGATTACGACTTGGTTGCCGAGATCGTTTAAATTCTCCCGTAGAGACACGGCTTGCCGCGTCTCACTGGACGGGGTAAGCCCCGTCTCTGCGATGACCAAGATGTCAAGCAAGCGCCCCATCAAGCTCCGCTGCCCGATCTGCAAGAAGCCGGCAAAGGCTGACGACCCGGACTTCCCTTTTTGCAGCGAGCGCTGTCGCCTGATCGATCTCGGCAAGTGGGCCAGCGGCGCGTACGTGATTTCATCGCCGGTCACCGACGCCGACGAAGCAATCCGACAAGATAGTCTCGACGAGGAAGACACCCCGTGAAACCCACGCCCTCGCCGATCACAAGCGACCGTAGCGCGGGCGTCCCGCCCCCGCTTCGGCGAAGTCAAAGTCCGCGATCGCGGCAGGCTGCCCCACCGGGAAAAAGACAATGCCATCGATTTCGTCCGGCTAGGCGATTCGCTTCCCAAGTCAGTTCTCGAGCGCATCGAATCCGAGCGGCAGGCCATCGTCAAGACTGCCATCGGTCTTCGGCGTGACCTCAGCGCCGACGAGCGCACGAAAAACGCGCGCCTCTCGACTCCAGTGATTGAGCGCTTCCTCGACAGTGGCGCAAGCGTTTGTGACTTGCAGAGTTCCGCCATCGCGGAAAAACTGGCCAATGCCTTGCGTTACTCTGATGAGAAACGCTATCGGCTCTTTGCGTTGTGCGTCATTCCGAATCATGGGCATGTTGTGGCCCGGCTCTTTCCCGGACAAAGTACTGGCGACAGTGGTACATTCCACTGGAAATCGTTCAGCGCGAAACCAGCGAATCGGATACTAAGGGAGGCACGGCGTTTTTTGGCAAGGGAGTATCATGAGCACCTCATTCGAAGCGAGGAGGAGTTCGAACGGGCGATTCGCTAAGTGGCCGAGAACCCCGTGAAAACTAAGCTAAAAGACTGGAAGTGGATAGGCGAGCGAGACGCCCGCCCCGCCAGCCGCCGACGACGGCGGCGCTACCCTCCTCTGAATGCTTATGGATTCCGCACCCGACCGTAGCACCGGCGTCCCGCCGGCTGTCGCGGGGGCGTCTCGCCCCCGGGCCCCACTCTGGGCCACGCTCGTCGCGACTTTCTTCGGCACTGGACGCCTCAAACCCGGGCCCGGCACATGGGGCTCATTAGCCACGGTTCTCGTGTGGGCGTTGGCGAGTTCCCATATCCCAGTCGCGAACCGCACCTGGGCGACCATGATCGCAGCGGCGGCTGTGACCCTCATCGGAATCCCCGCCGCCACGCTGGTCGCGCGCTCCTCGGGCTTAAAAGACCCGCAATTCGTAGTCATCGATGAGGTTGCAGGTCTACTGGTTGCACTCATCGCCGTCCCGCTCGCTTGGAAAACTTTTCTCGCGGGCCTTATACTCTTCCGTGTCTTCGATATTTGGAAGCCGTTTCCGATTCGCCGGCTGGAACGGCTGCCTGAGGGTACCGGTATAGTGGTGGATGACCTGGGAGCGGGACTATATGCGCTCGCCGTCATGCATCTTCTGTTGCACTTTGGAATTCTAATGAAGTAGCGCTGGCTCCCGCCGGAACAAACTCATGAGCATCTCTGACCGCCTGCTGGGAAAAAAGAACGTCAACGGCAAGCCGCACATTGAGGCGGTCGCGCCCACCTTCGCTCTGCCCGGAGGCGAGGTTCGTATCATCGGAAAGAGCCTGCGTCCGCCCGAACTGCGTCGCCCGAGCGTGCACTTCGGCGAGATCGAGGGCACCGTGTTAATCAGTTCCGACGATTTCGTAGTCGTCCGCGTCCCCGAGGGAGCGGCGTCGGGACCGGTGGTAGTGGGCACTAACGGGCACGTGAGCAATGCCCATTCCATTAAGGTTGCGGCCCTGGTCGCCGACAACCTTCATCCCGTTGCCAATCCCGCGCTTGATCGCGAAGGCAACCTCTATGTGACTTTTTCCGGATCGCGCGGACAAAAAGTTCCGGTATCGATCTTCAAGATCGACACGAACTACAACGTTAAGCCATTTCTCAGCGAAATGATGAACGCCACCGCGATTGCCTTCGACCGCGAAGGCCAGATGTACGTTTCTTCACGGCATGACGAGGCGGTATACAGAGTCGCGCCGAACGGCACCGTATCGACCTACGCCGAGGGCATGGGAGTCGCGACCGGGATTGCCTTCGATGCGGCCGAGAATCTCTACGTCGGCGACCGCAGCGGAACCATTTTCAAGATCGCTCGCGACCGGCAGATTTTTGTCTTCGCCACCTTGGAGCCGAGCGTTTCCGCCTATCACATCGCTTTCGGTCCGCAAGGAGATATGTTCGTCACCGGCCCCAGCACGTCGAGCTTCGACAGCGTCTATAAAGTCGATCCCCACGGGACCGTGTCGGTGTTCTACCGCGGCCTGGGACGTCCGCAGGGTCTAGCCCTTGATGTCGAGGGAAACGTTTATGTCGCCGCTTCTCTCGCCGGAAAACGCGGCATTGTGAAGATCACTCCCCAAGGCGAGGCCGCCCTCGCAGTCTCCGGCCAGGGCTTGGTCGGACTGGCGTTCGCTCCCGGCAAGTCGGCCATCCTCGCCACCAACAGCTCCGTGCACCATATTTCCTGGAATATTCAGGGAGTGCCGCTGCTGCCGGAGTGAGCGATCTTGCAGTGACACCCGTTTCGTCGCTGCCAACCTTGGCAGCGGGGCGACTACTTTCTGTACACGGTGGGCTCCGGACCCTTCTCGAGCGTCTTGAGGTCCCAGATCATGCCTTCACGCGTGTAGTTCGCGAGCTCGAAATCCTGGGTGAGTTCAAGGGCGTCGGTCGGACAAGCATCTTCGCACAAGCCGCAGAACATGCACCGGCTCAGGTCGTAGGTGAATTTCAGGAGCTCTTTGCGGCGGGTTTTTTCGTTGCGCTCGCTGGTAACAACAATCAGATTTTCCGGGCAGGCCACAGAGCACAGGTCGCAGGAAATGCAGAGAGTCTCGTCGGTATCCGGATTGACGTTCAGCCGCGGCGCTCCTCGGTATCGCTCGGCTACCTGCGGCCGCTCCAACGGATACTGCTCAGTATAAATTTCCTTGGGATGCTGATATCGGAACGTCACGCCAAGTCCCTGGATCAGGTCCACTAAAAACACCTTCCGCACGATGTCGGCGATTCCCATACGTCGCTAAGCATAACACCGACAGGAAAACAGGCCAATGAAATATGAGCCACAAAGACTGAAGACTGAAGGCAGGCAGCGCCGTACAACGGTTTACTTTAGCGGCATCTCAGCGCGGCTTCGATCGTCCTGGCGAAATTTGGAGCTACGGGTTGACCTGTTGGGTGACGGCCGTATATTTGGCGGGAAGGTAATTCGCATCGCCGTTATACTTTGCCACCACGATGTGTGAACCCACGGGGATGGCCGAGGTCGTGAACTGCGCGACACCACCTTTCAGTGTCGACGACCCATACACTTTCCCGCTTACTACAAACTGCACCGTCTCGCCGTCGGGCGGCGGTCCCGCGATCGACGTCATGCTGGCAGTAAACGTCACCGGCTGTCCCACCACGGAAGGGTTCGCCGATGAAGTGAACGTCGTTGCCATCTTCGGGATCAGGACATAGCAGCCCTTATTGGTCGAGATTGCGATGACTCCGAAGTCATTCGCCTGCGCAGAATATACCTGCTGGCTGGCGGCCAGGCCCGCCAGGACATTAAAGTCCTGCATGCCTCCGGACGGAGTCCATAAGAACCCATGTAGAATTCCGGTCCCCGAACCTGTCAGAGAGGTTCCTACGATCCATCCCCGGCTGTTGATGCTGAGAGCAGAACTCTGTCCGCCGCCCAGAGTGCCCAAATCCTTGATCCCACCGGACTGCGTCCAAGAGAAAGCATGCCGATTCCCATTTAAGTCGGGCGATTGCCCCACAATCGTCCCCGAGTCGTTGACGGCATTTGCGAGAGTGCCAGCCGAACCCAGACTCTGGAGACCTCCGGCTTGCGTCCAGATGAAGCCCAGAGTTCTACTGCCGCCATTTGGAACGTAGTAGCCCGCTACCTGGTTCGAGGAATTGATCGCCGTAGCTGTGCCTCCACCAATGCTGGTGAGGTCAGGTGTCAGATCCTGCATACCACTGCCCTGAGTCCAGAGAAACGCATGTTGCGTTTCCGCGGCGGTGTATGATAGCCCGACTACTGCGGCCGAATTGTTGATCCCTTTCGCAGCGCTCAAGTTGCCCCCGAGTGAACCGAGCCACTGCGCGCCCGCCGTTGGTTGCCAGACGAAGGCTTGAAGATCGCCCGAATTATTGGGATCGCCCTCGCCGACGACATCGCCAGAGCTGTTGATGGCAGCCCCGACACTGTTATTCCCGCTCAGCCCCAAAACCTGAGTCCCGTTGATGCGGTTCCAGGTCGACACCTGATAGGAACCGCCGCTGGCGGTGTTCACCACCACCCGGCCGCCGTTGTTGATCGCAATCAAAGAATTTGGACTCGATCCCGGCACCGGAACGACTTTCAACACTGCCTGCGAGAACGCGAAGCCCGAAAACAGCAGCGCAAATACTGCAACGATTGCGATTTTGTTCGTATTCTTCACCGTAATTCCTCCTCGAGCGGAGTGTTGATATTCTCGCGACTCCCGGGAAATGGGGGTATTGGCCAACCCCTTAGATGCAAGTACCGTGCCATGTTTTGCCGTCAGGTTTCGATTAGATAATCACAGCTAACCGCAAGGTCTATATCAAGTTAGGAAAATGTGCCCACACCGGCATTCCCGGGCACCCGTCCGAGGCGGCAAAACCGTCGCATATTCGAGAGCAACGGAAGTTCCCACACCTACCGTTTCACCCGCTAAAATAGATCGGTCAGCCTTCCGGTCCAGACTTCAGGCCCAGATTGCAGGCCCAAGTCTCGCCCCTGGACTGAACACCGAGAACCGAATCTAGCTTTTGGCAACCGGCCACTGGTGAAGGAAAACTGCCTTCCGCCGACAAACTTTCCCCCGGCAAGCTTTCTTCTGACGAACTTTGGATGGAGGAAGCTCTGCGCTGCGCCCAGCGCGCGCTCGAGGCTGGCGAAGTGCCGGTGGGAGCGGTCGCGGTGCGCCAAGGGCGCGTGGTTGGACGAGGATGGAATCGCAACCTCACCGACTGCGATCCAACCGCTCACGCTGAAATCGTGGCGCTGCGCGAGGCGGGAAGAAACGTCGGTAACCACCGGCTCGTCGACTGCGAACTGTTTGCTACAATCGAGCCGTGCGCCATGTGCGCGGGAGCGGCAGTTCACGCCCGCCTCCGCCGCCTGGTGTACGGTGCCGATGACCCGAAGGCAGGCGCCATCCATTCGATTCTGCAGGTGGTGAATCACCCCAGTCTGAATCATCAGATGGACATCCGGGGCGGAGTCCTAGCCGGACGTTCGGCAGAGCTGCTGCAATCGTTCTTTAAAAACCGCCGTTAGCCGCCGGTCGTTAGCAGTTGCTTTTCGCTGTGAGCTGACGCGTGAGAAGCTGACAGCTGTTGTTCCGGATCCGCCTCGAAAGCCGGTGAAAACTTCCAACGCCAACGAAAATAAACAACTTATCTCGCCGAGTATAGCCGAAAAGTAACCAGCTATGGCGATTTGCCGGTGGTGGTCTATCAGCAATCGGAATGCGGCCGACACCATGGGAATTTCATCGCAGCCAGCTATCGAGCAATTCTCAGAAGACCCGAGTGGAGAAAGCGATTACAGAAAGTGCACAGCCAGGGCCGGCGCTCGCTGCCCGCGAGAGACGGCTCGTGGCGGGAACTTGATTCGTCCCTTAAGTTCAGATGCGCTGCTGATGAATATCTTCTGCCGCCCCGGCGTCACACAGCGAACGGAGGTTTGCAGAATCCTGGGCCGCGAAACCGGAAGCGTCCCCCGAATTTGGATTCATGCCTCCCGTTCCGTTACTCGGCGAAGCAAGCGAACGGACCGAAATTGATATGAAGCTCGGGAGTAAGATTTTTGAGGCGAAACTTACGAGAGCGATTTTCAGATCCAGCGCACGGAACTGTTGGAGCGATATCGGGATCTTAGGGACATATTTGAAGGGAATAAAGACGGTTGGGGATCTGCGAACCTTCGATTAGCAGCACGAAGCTCAGGTTCGGACATTTCCACACCGGTGTGAATGGGAATCCCATCTTCCAGCCACACCGTAACGAATCGATCTGGATTTGTTCCCGCCACCCTTACATAGTATTTACCAGTTTGCACAACCCTCCGGGAAAATAAACAAGATAAATAAAGTGGCGGAGAGAGAGGGATTCGAACCCCCGATACCCGTAAAGGTATACACGCTTTCGAGGCGCGCGCCTTCAGCCACTCGGCCATCTCTCCGCGCCCACTAGTTTCATTTTCATTTTATCAGGGGAGCTCTTGGCAATCGGAATTTCCTCGCTGATCTCACTCAACTGAGCCCGGCTCAACCTCCCCATCCAAGCCCGAGACACGGAAATCCGCACACTGCTTTTCCTCAGCAGGGCGATTAATTCACAGGGCGATCAATTCAGTTGACAAGGCTTCTTCGTGGTGAGTACATAGCTGCCCGCAAGGCTGGGACGACGCCCTTCCCCAGGTTCCCGCCAGCTCTTGAAAGAAAAATTTGAGTGAATAGGAGAAGTGCATGACTATTGCTCGACCCTTGTTCGTGACCATCGCGACGACCCTGCTTCTCGGCTCGCTCGTAAGCGCCCAACGGGACTCTCCATCGGCCAACACCAACGTATCGGCCAGCCCAAAATCTTTGCTGGCATCGCCGATCATGTCCCGATCGCTCCCTTCCTTCCCTGCCGGCTCGGCTTCCGCCTCCGCCGCTGATATAGTGCGTACCCTCTCGGCCACTCACCCATACAACTCCCTCACCGCAGACTTCCCCGGCGCCGATGCCACTGAAGCAACTGGCGTCAACGCGGGAAAGACGGTGGGTATATTTTCGTTCGGCACCACGACGCTCTCCTTTACGTTCAATGGGAACCGGTAGG
>Ga0210402_10004491_pt1 | contig 12710 bp, 10 predicted proteins | sample IncBWC7MmetaG_FD_161055 | JGI IMG/M metagenome (GOLD analysis project Ga0210402, IMG submission 161055) | Forest soil microbial communities from Barre Woods Harvard Forest LTER site, Petersham, Massachusetts, United States - Inc-BW-C-7-M | ecosystem: Environmental > Terrestrial > Soil >...
GTATATATGCAACCACAGACTTTTGTGTTTTTTGGAATCATCGGCTCCGGCAAGGGGACTCAGGTCAAACTTCTCCTTCATTTTTTGAAAAACAAAGACGGGCGTGAATCTGTATATACTTCTACCGGTGATGAATATCGCAAAATCATCGGAAGCGGAAGCTATACCGGGAGCCTGGTGAAAGATTCCCTTACCCGCGGAGAGCTCCAGCCCGACTTTTTGACCAATGCTATTTTCACTAATATCCTGACGTCTTCCCTGTCGCCCGAGAAAAATCTCATTGCCGACGGATATCCGCGCACCATAGTGCAGTCCCAAACTTTCGAGCAAATGATGAATTTTTATAAGAGAAAAGAGGTAAAAATTATTTATATTGAAGTCGGCAAGGAGGAAGCGATGAAAAGAAATTTACAGCGCGGCAGGCACGATGATACATCCGAGGGCATTGCCAAGAGGTTTGATGAATACGTGAACAATGTAGTTCCATCGATGAATTATTTTAAAGGCAAAGACAATTATACAATATATACTATCAACGGCGAACAATCAGTAGAAGACGTGCACAAGGACATTATCAAGGCGCTAAGTTTTTAATTATGGAAACAATAATTATTTCTCTCGGAGGCTCTCTCATCATACCTGAAAATCTGGACTTGAATTTTTTGAAAGAGTTTAAGGCTTTGATTCTTTCACACGCAGCAGAAGGGAAAAAGTTTGTCATTATTACCGGCGGGGGGAAACTCTGCAGAAAATATCAGGATGCCGCCAAAGAACTCGCGAATCCTTCGAATGAAGACTTGGACTGGATAGGTATAGCATCTTTGAAATTAAATGCTGAACTCTTGCGGGTAGTTTTTGGAGAATACGCGCACGACAGAGTAGTCTCTAACCTCTCTAATCATTTTAGCTTTGAGAGGCCTGTAGTTATCGGTTCTGCTTATGAGCCGGGGCAAAGCACGGACTGGGATGCCGTGCTGGCCGCGAAAAACATCGGGGCAAAAAAGATAATTAATTTATCAAATACTGACTATGTGTACGACAAAGACCCGAATCTTCACCCTGACGCTAAAAAAATCGAACAGATATCCTGGGCGGATTACAGGGCGCTTATTCCAGCCGAATGGAACCCGGGACTAAATTCTCCTTTTGACCCTATTGCTTCCAAAGTGGCGCAAGTCGAAAAGATGACCGTCATTATTATGAATGGTAAGCCGGTGGATAATTTGGCCAAGTGTCTGAATGGGGAGAAGTTTGCGGGGACCATTATTTCTTGATTTGTATTTTCTGGAACGCACATAATTTTTTGCTAAAAATTTGCTATGCTCGGGCCGTCGCCCTGCGCAATGTTCCATAAAACACAAATCAGGAAATTCAATATATATATATATATATATATGTCAATCATAATCAAAACACCAGAAGAAATAGAAATTATACGCGAAGGAGGCAAACACTTGGCTACTGTGCTAAACAAAGTCAAAGATATGGTGGCTCCGGGAGTTTCCACAAAAGATTTAGATATCTATGCGGAAAAATTAATCCGCGAAATGGGAGATACTCCCGCTTTTTTAAATTATCAGCCGGAGGGAGCGGATAAGCCGTTTCCGGCAACTCTTTGCGTTTCGGTAAACGATGAAGTGGTACACGGGATTCCAAATAGAAATAGAATTTTAAAAGAAGGCGATATTGTTTCGATTGACTTAGGAGTAAAACACAAAGGGCTTTTTACGGATATGGCGATGACCGTACCGGTCGGAAAGGTGAGTCCTGTAAATTTGAAACTTATGCAGATGACGGAGGAAGCGCTTCATGCGGGTATTGATGCGGCTATGGCAGGAAATACTGTCGGAGATATCGGGTACGGGATAGAAAGCTTCGTGAAGGGAAATAAAAAAAATAAATACGGTATTGTGGAAGTTCTCTCCGGGCACGGCGTGGGAAGAGCAATTCACGAAGACCCTTACATTCCCAATTTCGGAAAAAGGGGAACGGGAGCCAAACTCGTACCCGGGATGATTGTGGCCCTGGAGCCTATGTTGAACCTGGGAACTAAGCACGTGACCATAGACGAAGACGGCTATACTATCCGCACCGCTGATGGCAGACGCAGCGCGCATTTTGAACACACTATTTTAATAACAAAAGACGAGCCGGAAATTTTGACTAAAATTTAGTTTTTTGTTGTATAATTGAGTAAATGGAACCCACCTTTTTAAAGGAAATGCCGAAATTTAAGACTCCGGGAGAGGAGCTGGATTATTTGCGCGCTCATGTCGCCAAACGGGAGGCGGATTTGATCAGTAAAGGACATTTTGAAAACGCAGGAGAGAATGCAGCCAAGGAAATAGTCGCAGAATATAAAAATGTTCCGGCGGCAGAGGTTCTTCACAGCAGTAATATCGTTGATAGCAAAGAAGCTGAAGGCATTGTTCTGAAATTAAAACCCGAACCGCACGATACCATAATGGAGGAACTTTTAGGCATCGTCATAACCAAAGGAGTGCGTAATGCGTTGTCTATAGTGGAAGCCATGAGCAGTCCGCATATTGACGACGATTTTCACCGGCTCTTAATACAGTATTTTAAAACCGGGCACATCATAAATGATTTTAAAGAGGGGACGCCTCTTTATAAGTCCCTGAATATGACTCTTTTTGAAATAACTCTTCCGCCTCCGACGGATGAAGCCGACAAATCCAAGGGGTTCAAGGAGTTTATCGGAGCGATGGAGCAGTTTTATGCGGGGATGCAGTCCATAGGGGAAGGCAGGTATAATGAAAAAGAAAATTACTTCGTTCTGGAAATAGCCCTAGGCAGTCAAAACGACGAGGTTGTGGTGTATGCCGCGGTTCCGAATAAACATATATCTCTTTTTGAAAAACAAATTTTGGCTTTTTATCATAATGCGAAAATTCGCGAGGTGACCGACGATTACAACATTTTTAACGAGAACGGGGGCTCGGTCGGCGCTTATGCTTCTTTTACCCAGAGAAACGTGATGCCTATAAAGACTTACGACAACATCGAGCATGACCCGATGAATCCGATATTGAATGTTTTCTCCAAGCTTAAGACAGTCGGCGAAGGAGCGGCGATTCAGCTCGTGATCGCGCCGGCCGGAGACAAATTTATAAATGAATTTCATATGATATTGGACGATGTCAAAGACGGCATATCCGTCAAACACGCGGCCGATAATTTTTACAAGTTCAATCACGCGCTTTATAAAGCTTCGAAAGATTTGCTGTTCGGCAAGAAAGAAAAAGAAGAAGAAAAGAAAGAAAAATATATGAAGGGCAGGCGAGCGGTGGACGAAGGCGCGGCGGAGAAAATAGGGAATAAAATCAAAAGCACCATTATGAAGGCTAACATCAGGATAGTCGCTTCCGGTGAAACCAAGGAGCGCGCCGAAGGAATCCTGAAGGAAATCGAATCATCCTTCAATCAGTTTTCCGAGGCCGCCAGCAACTCTTTTATTTTTGAGGAAGTTCACGGCAGCGAATTAAAAAAACTTTTTCACGATTTTTCCTACCGCACATTTTCCAATGATAAAATTTTACCGCTAAACTTGAAAGAGCTCGCTTCCGTATTTCACTTCCCGATAGGTATCGGCAGCCAGCCGCAGTTGAAAGAAGCGAAAGCCGGCATAGCTCCAGCGCCGATAGAGATGGGCCAAGAGGGGATAATTTTAGGTATAAACAGCTATCGGGGCAGGGATACATCCATACATATGGCCCGCGAAGACCGGATGCGCCATATGTATGTTATCGGTCAGACGGGTACGGGTAAGACCAACATTATGCTTAATATGATTACTCAGGACATAAGGAACGGAGACGGGTGCTGCTATATAGATCCGCACGGTACGGATATTCAGACTATTTTATCGCGCATCCCGAAAGAGCGTATTGACGACGTCATTTATTTTGACCCGGCTTATACGGCCCGTCCGATGGGGCTCAATATGCTTGAGTATGACCCGAAGTATCCCGAGCAAAAAACTTTCGTGGTCAATGAAATGATGGGAATTTTTAATAAGCTTTTTGATATGAAAGTCGGAGGCGGGGCTATGTTCGAGCAATATTTTAGAAATAGCGCCTTTTTGGTGATGGAAGACCCTGAATCAGGCTCAACCCTGCTTGAAATTACCCGTGTCTTGGGCGACAAAGAATTCCGCGATATGAAATTGGCAAAATGCAGGAATCCTATTATCAAACAATTCTGGGTTTCCGCCGAGCAGACGACGGGGGACCAGTCGCTCGCGAACTTTGTGCCGTATATTTCTTCAAAATTCGATAACTTCATTTCCAACGACATTATGCGCCCGGTGGTGCTTCAGCAAAATTCCGTTTTTAATTTCAGAAAAATTATGGATGAGAAGAAAATTCTTCTGGTCAACCTTTCCAAGGGCCGTCTCGGAGACATCAATGCGAATCTGATCGGGCTTGTGCTTGTCGGCAAGATTCAGATGGCGGCGCTTTCCCGCGTGGATATGTTCGGCAAACCGATGAATGATTTTTATCTTTATATTGACGAATTCCAGAACGTTACTACCGAATCCATCGCTTCTATTTTATCCGAGGCCCGAAAATACAGATTATCGTTAAACATTGCCCATCAATACATCTCCCAGCTTGAGGAAAATATCAAAAACGCGGTTTTCGGAAACGTCGGCTCTATGGCTGTCTTCCGCGTCGGCACCGAAGACGCGACATTTCTGGAGCCGAAATTCAAACCGCAATTTACCTCGCACGACATAACCAAGCTTGATAATTACAACGCGTATGTTAGTATGCTGGTCAAAGGGCAGCCGACCAAGCCGTTCAATCTGCATACCCTGGCCACGGAAAAAGGAAATATGGATATTGTGGACAGTCTGAAAGAACTTTCATATGTAAAGTTCGGCCGTGAAAGGGAAGAAGTCGAAGCCGAAATTATGGCAAGATATACCTCTATGGAATAAAAATGAAATGAAACACTTGATATCCTTGAAAGAACAGTCCAAAGAAGATATATTGGAAATCTTAAATATTGCCGGAATTTTAAAAAATTCCGGCAAGGATTCGAAAGTCCCGGAAATAACGGGACCAAGCCCCTGCAGAGATAAAAAAATGCTCATGCTTTTTGAAAAGGGTTCTACGCGTACATATATATCATTTGCCGCCGCCGCTTTTGACCTCGGCATGCATCCCATACCCGTAAATTCATCCGCTACGCAGTTAAATAGTATGAATTTTGCCGATGAAATCAAGACTATGATGCTGTATGGAGATGCTTTTGTTTACCGGGCATTAAACGTGAGAAATGTGGAATATGCCGCTTCGCTTAATATGATCCCCGTTATTGATGCCTGCAGCAATAAATATCATCCGGCTCAGTCCTTAACGGATATATTTACCATGGCCGAAATATCCGGCGGAATTGAAAAAATAGGCAAAGTAGTTTGGCTCGGAATTGAAAACAATGTCAGCAACACTCTGGCACTCTTGTGCGCAAAACTTGGCATTCATATTTATATTGTTTCACCGATGGTTGATCCTGATAGTGTCGATAAAGACCTGCAGCATATGCTGGAGAGCAGTTCTTTTGTTCACAGGACTCTGGATGTCGGCGAAGCGCTGCAGGATGCTAATTTTGTGCATACGGATACCTGGATGAATATGGAATATTTCGACAAAGAAGCAATCAAGTCTGAATTTAAAGAAGAATTTGAAAGACGAAAAGAATTGTTTTTTCCGTATCAGCTTTCCGCTTCACTTTTAAAAAAATATAACTGCAATGCCAAAATTATGCATTGTATGCCGTGTCACGAAGGATACGAAATTACACGTGATGCAATGGATCATCCGAATTCGGTTCTGTTTCAGCAAGCTAAAAACAGATATCATACCGAAAAGGGGATTTTATGGTGGATGTTTAAAAAGTAAACATAAAATCAACAAACAGATTAACTTATGAAAAAACAATTGAAAAATTTTACCGAAAAATCCGGGGAAATTATTAAAAATAAAAATTTTAAGATAGTTCAGCACGGCATTACCGCTCCGTCAGGTTTCAAGGTTTATTCGGCGCATGCCGGCATAAAAAACAGAAGAGACCTGATGGTGCTCTACTCTGATGTGGTTTGTAATGCCGGCGGAGTTTTTACCAGCAACAAAGTCAAAGGAGCTCCGCTTATCGTTACAATGGAAAAATTAAAAAAGGGAAAAGCGCAAGCGCTGATTGTAAATAGCGGCAATGCCAATGTCCTGACCGGCAGTCAAGGTATCAAAGACGCTAAAGCTATGTGCTTTATGACCGCCAAAGAACTTGGAATTAGTGAGGATAAAGTCCTTGTTTGCTCGACGGGAGTTATAGGCTACAGATTGCCAATTAATAAGATAAAGTCTGCCCTGAATAAATTTAAAAATAAATTATCCGATTCCAAGACAGCGGCGCACGAAGCGGCCCAGGCCATATTGACCACCGACCTTGAAACGAAAGAAATATCCGTTGCTGTTGATAACGTGACGATAGGAGCCATGGCCAAAGGCTCGGGGATGATACATCCCAATATGGCCACGATGCTGTGTTTTATAACCACGGATGCTGATTTGACCCAAGGAGAACTTTCAAAAATGTTGAAAAATTCCGTAGCCAAATCTTTTAATATGATAAGCGTTGATTCGGATACCAGCACCAGCGATTCGGTCATAATAATGGCGAATGGCAAGGCAGGCAGAGTAAATATAGGAAAATTTCAGGAAGCGCTTGATTATATATGCTTGAAAATGTCCAAAAAAATTATTAAAGACGGCGAGGGCGCTTCCAAAATGCTTGAAGTCAATGTCCGGGGGCTTAAGAGCGAAGAAAATGCCAAGAAAATCGCGAAGTCTGTGGTAAATTCTCCGCTGGTGAAGTCCGGTTTTCCGACCCAGCTTATACCGGGACGAATATTGTCCGCGGCGGGTTCCTGCGGCGTATTTTTTGACCAAAATAAAGTTGACTTATATTATGAAGATGAGCTGATTGTCACAAAAGGCAAAGTCGCAAAGTACGATAAAAATAAGCTAAAGAACATTATTGATAATATAAAGCTTAGCATCACGCTTGATTTCAAAAAAGGCGGAAAGTCCGCGACAGCTTATGGCTGTGATTTGACCTATGATTACGTTAAAATAAACAGGGAATACTATACTTAATAAAAAAAGAAGTGAAACAGTCAACCCAAAAAGCCCATATCTTTCTCCAAGTTTTGCCCTACATCCAAAAATTTCACGGCAAGATAGTTGTCATTAAATGCGGAGGGCAAATAGTAGACAACGTAAAGCTCAAAAGAGCGCTACTGAAGGAAATTGTTTTGTTAAAATACTGCGGCTTGTATCCCGTTGTCCTGCATGGGGGCGGGCCGTCCATCACAAAGGAGATGTCAAGAAAAAAAATTAAAGTGGAATTTGTAAACGGACTCAGGGTAACCGATCTCGAGACGATCAGAATCATACAGTCCATTTTTAGAAAAATGAACGGTCAGATAGTCAATACCATAAATAAACTGGGGGTGAACGCCAAAGAATTATTTGGCGACCGGGACAAGATTTTTAGGGTAATTTACAAAGATGCAAAATTAGGCTTAGTCGGGAGCGTGAAAAAAGTGCAAACACAAAAAATATTGTTATCAATCAAGAGAGGCTTTATTCCCGTAATTTCTCCATTAGGGATCGGCCAAAACGGCAAATCTTACAATATCAATGCGGACACGGCGGCAGCGTCTTTGGCCATAGCCCTGAAAGCGGAAAAATTAATCCTGGTCAGCGATGTTGACGGGGTTTATAACGGCAAAAAGTTTTTAGACCATCTTAGCATTGCCGAAGCGCGGGAGTTGATGAAGGAGGGGACAATAAGCCGAGGAATGATTCCCAAAGTGGAAGCCTGTATCAGCGCGGTTTCAAACGGGGTTCACAAAGCGCAGCTCATCAACGGTTTGTTGACACACGCATTATTCCTTGAGATATTTACCAACAAGGGCATAGGAACCGAGATAGTCAAAAAATAAAATGAACAGGATCAAAGAAATGGAAAAAGAATATTTATGGAACACCTACAAAAGATACGACTTGGTTTTGAAGCGGGGGAAAGGATGTTATCTGTATGATTACGACGGCAGGAAGTACCTTGATTTTTTGGGAGGAATTGGAACTTGTTCCATCGGCCACGCTAACGGCAAACTGGTAAACGCTATAAAAAAGCAGGCGGGAAAACTTTTAAACGCTTCCAATTTATTTTATACGGAGGAGCAGGTACGGCTCGCCAAAAAGCTCGCGGAACTCTCGGGTCTTTCAAAGTGTTTCTTTTCAAATTCCGGAACAGAGGCCGTGGAAGCGGCCATTAAACTTGCAAGACAGTACACCGGCAAAAACGAGATCATTTGTATGAAGCACAGTTTTCACGGGAGAACATTCGGCAGTCTGTCCGCAACGTGGGACAAGAAAATTAAAATTCCTTTTGGCCCGATGCTTAAAAAATTTGTGCACATCAAGTTTAACAATATTGAAGTCCTGAAAAAATCAATAACAAAAAATACCGCTGCAGTCCTTATGGAACCCATCCAAGGCGAAGCAGGTGTATTGATTCCCGACCGGGGTTATTTGAAGAAAGTAAGTAAAATTTGCAAAGAAAAAAATGTATTGCTTATACTTGACGAAGTCCAGACAGGGGCGGGCAGAACCGGCAAGTTTCTGGCTTTTCAGCATGAAAATATTAAACCGGATATCGTTGTGATGGCGAAAGGCCTGGCGAACGGCGTTCCTATCGGAGTTACTTTGGCCGGGAAAAAAGTGGCCGATTTATTATTGCCCGGAATGCACGGTACTACTTTTGGCGGTAATTTACTCAGTATGCAAGCAGCCCTGACGGTTATTCAAATTATGGAAGAAAAAAAGCTTATAAAAAATGCGAAGCTGATGGGTAAATATTTCTTAAATGAACTGAAGAAAATAAAATCGGATAAAATAAAAGAAGTAAGGGGTAAAGGCCTGATGCTTGCGATGGAGCTCAACGTTAAAGGCGCTCCGTTTGTTGAGAAATGCTTAAAAAAAGGTTTGATTATAAATTGCGCGCATGATTATAATTTGAGATTTTTACCCCCGTTTATTATTTCCAAAACCGAAATTGATAAAGGAGTCGGAATAATCAAAGAAGTTTTAAAATGAAAAAAATCGGGATAATCGGAGCTTCCGGATACGCGGGAAGTGAAATAGTCAGGATATTGCGCAGGCACTCCGGTGTTGAGATTAAGGTGCTCAATTCGGAAACCTATAATGGTCAAAGTCTCTTTTCACTTTATCCGGAAAAGGTCTTTGAAGGACTGGTTTTTACGGACTACTCTATTCCGGAAATAAATCAGATGAAGTTAGACCTCGTATTTTTGGCTGTTCCGAACGGAGAAGCCATGAAGCTGGTTCCAAAACTAAAGTGTAAAGTTGTTGACCTGAGCGCTGATTACAGATTTAAGGATAAGAAGATCTACGAAAAAGTGTATGGCATAAAACACGAAGACTTAAAGACCAAAGCAGTCTACGGATTGCCGGAGCTTTTTAGAGAAAAGATTAAAAAAGCCAAATTAGTGGCGAACCCCGGATGTTATGCGACTTCGTGCATTCTCGGGGCTTATCCGCTCCTCGAAAGCAAGCTTGTTTCCAGGGTTATTTTCGACTCAAAATCCGGCTATAGTGGCGCCGGGAAAAAGGCGTTATATGTTAATGATCCTAAAAATTATACCGACAATATCATACCTTACAATATTTCCAGACACAGGCATAAATATGAAATCGAACAGTTCATAAAAACAAAAGTAAGTTTTACTCCCCATGTTCTTCCCACATTTCAGGGAATACTTTCCACCATACATATGATACTCAAGCGCGACATTTCAGCCGAAGAAATAAAAAATATTTATAAAGATTTTTATAAAAACGAGAACTTTGTAAAGATTGTAGATGATTATCCCGACTTGCATGGAGTGCAAAAAACAAATTTATGCAGGATAGGCGGTTTTGAAATCGATGAAACGAATCAGCTTGTGGTTCTTTCAACTCTCGACAATCTCATCAAGGGAGCTGCCGGCCAGGCTGTCCAGAATATGAATTTGATGCTTGGTTTTAATGAAACGGAAGGTTTGCTTTTAACATAGTTTTTGGTACTATGAATATATGGCAAAAATAAATTATGAAAAATCTTTAATAATTATCAAGCCCGACGCGGTGCAGAGAAACCTGATCGGAGAGGTAGTTTCGCGTCTTGAGAAAAAAGGGCTTAAAATCATAGGGATGAAGATGATGGCCATTGAAGACGCCCTTCTGGACGAGCATTATGCGCATATAAAAGACAAGCCTTTTTTCCCGGGAATAAGGGATTTTATGAAATCCTGTCCGGTTATCGTGCTCGCGGTGGAAGGGATAAATGCGGTTTCCGCGCTCCGGCTGATTGTGGGCCCGACCAAGGCCTGGGAAGCGGATGCCGGCACCATCCGCGGAGATTTTTCTCTGTCTACCCAGTCCAATATCGTTCATGCTTCGGATTCGGTCGCTGCGGGAGAGATTGAAGTGAAAAGATTTTTTGCCAAGCACGAAATTTTTGAATATCAAAAAATTGATACAGATTTTATCTACGCCGAACATAAAGAATAGCGCAGAGAATAAAAATAAATTTTGTTTCACATTTGTCTTTTTTGTAAATTCGTGTTTTTCTGAAAAATCAGTTGCGGGAATTTTATAAGGGAGTATAGTTTAGACAGGGTTATTTCCGATTATTACCTAGAACACTAATTTATGGGAGTTTCGATCGAGTGTAGCCTTGGTTACTCACGTCTGACACCCACTTAGCTAATAGCTATGGTAATACATCAGAGATAGTCCTAAGAAACACCCCCGCCGCGGCGGGGTTTTTTCTTTCACTTAAGTTTTTTTGAGTTTTCATTGAGTTTTATTTGAATTTTACTTGGGATTTATTTACTGTATACTATACTGGCAATGGAAAAAAATGCAAAAAAGACGGCTAGAATAACATTTTATGGAGGAACGGGCTCAGTGACAGGGGCAAATTTTCTTTTAGAGCTGGACGGCAAGAAAATACTGGTTGACTGCGGGCTGACCCAGGGAGAAAAGCTGGCCGATGATATAAACTGGAACCCGTTTTTGTATAATCCGAAAGAAGTAGAGGTTCTTTTTGTGACTCACGCGCACGTGGACCACTTGGGCAGGATTCCAAAACTGATTAGCGAAGGATTCCGCGGGAAAATTTACTCCACCGAGCCGACACAAGGACTAGCTTTGCCGATGCTAGAAGATACTGCCGGTATCTTGGGCAAGAATACGGATCTGGGCTTGGACAAGATTTACTCGCCCGAAAATATAAAACTCGCATTAACGCTCTGGCAGGGTTTCCCTTATCACCAAAATATAAAAATCACCGATAACCTGGAAGTGGTATTTTTAAATGCCGGGCATATTCTGGGTTCGGCGATGATTGAATTTATTTATAACGGCAAAAAAATTCTTTTTACCGGCGACTTGGGCAATAGTCCGTCGCCGCTTCTGCCGGACACGGAAAAAATTACCGATGTGGATTATTTAATAATGGAATCCGTTTATGGGGACAGAAATCACGAGTCCAGAGAGGACCGACGAAGGTTTTTGGCGGAGACGATTCAGGATAATCACAAAAGGCAGGGAACGCTTGTTATCCCGACTTTCTCGCTGGAGCGTTCACAGGAACTTCTTTTTGAACTGGATACACTTCTCTCCGGGGACCGCATTCCGGTAATGCCGATATTTTTTGATTCACCGCTCGCCATCCGCCTTACGGAAGTTTTCAAGCAATATAAAAGTTATTTTAATGAAACCGCGCGGAAAGCTATTTCTCCGGGAAAATATTTGTTTGATTTTCCGGGACTGCATAATACTTTAAAATCCGAAGAGTCCAAACTGATCGTCGATGTTCCCAATCCAAAGATAGTTATCGCGGGGTCCGGAATGTCGACCGGCGGACGGGTGGTGCATCACGAAAGACATTATTTGCCCGACCCGAACAACACACTGCTGTTAACCGGCTATCAGTCTGTCGGTACTCCCGGGCGGTTAATTCAGGAAGGGATGAAAACTGTGCGTATCACCGGTGAAGATATTGCCGTGCGGGCGCATATAGTCACGATTTCCGGCTACTCCGGACATAAAGATTCCGACGGTCTCTTGAACTTTGTGGAAGATATGCAGGATGCCGTCAAAAAAGTTTTTGTGGTGATGGGCGAACCAAAATCGGAAATGTTTTTAGTTCAAAAATTAAGGGATAATCTGGGAATTGAAGCCTATGCTCCCGAGCAGGGCAGTAGCGTGACCCTGGACCTATCTTAGAACTTATCCACAGTACCCCTTTACAAATTTTTAATATCTGCTATAGTTCAAACGTGACCGAAAATACAAATAAAACTAAACATTTTTCCGCGGTAGCGATTATTATCAGCCCTCAAATTAGAAGGCTGGTCTTTGCGCTGTAAAAAATCTCTCAAACTAAACACTTACAACCCAAAAATGAGCCTTCTAAGGCTCATTTTTGTTTTTTGACAACCAAAAAAATAAATACGCCAAACATTGGAAGGTTTCTGTGGAAACCTCTCGAAGACTAGCTTTTTACTGGCGTATTTGGCAAAAGTATTCGATAGGTTTCCTCAAAAGCCC
>Ga0210402_10004492_pt1 | contig 12709 bp, 13 predicted proteins | sample IncBWC7MmetaG_FD_161055 | JGI IMG/M metagenome (GOLD analysis project Ga0210402, IMG submission 161055) | Forest soil microbial communities from Barre Woods Harvard Forest LTER site, Petersham, Massachusetts, United States - Inc-BW-C-7-M | ecosystem: Environmental > Terrestrial > Soil >...
CTACTTCATTCGCACCAAAGGCAGTCAACAAAAGATATCTATGACAGTATTTTATATATATGATGGTATTTTTCGCTGAAAAATTGAGGTCCAGAAAGTTCACAATTTTGCACATATTTACGTAGTATTTGTACCAAGTTTAGTAAATATTCCGTTTTCAGATTTGATGTCGTGAGTCAAAATACAACACAAATTGACACATGAACCATTTCAAACTTCAAATGGCCATATCTCATCAACCACTTCCAGCTGATTAAAAAACTGTAGACATTTCCTAGAAAAATCACAACTAAGTGCTGTGCTATGTTGTAAGCCAAACCTAGCCAAAACAGGGACTTGGTGAAGACAATGGTAACTGTGGTGCTGGTGCTTTACCTAAAATGGGTGTGGCAATATCTGGGGAACAAAACTGAACATGAAGCACATGCTGAATATGATGTCACCTCATCCATTTTAGGTAAAGTGCTGGTGTCAATTCACTGTCATGTCTTTGCTGAGTCCCTGTTTTGGCTTACAGCACTTTGTTGCCATTTTTCCAGGAAACATCTACATTTTTTAATCAGCTGTCACATTTTCTTTTGATTCTTGCATATTCTGAATTGGCATGTCAACACACAGGGCACAGTATCAAGACTTTGAAGTTTCACCACTTACATATCTCTTGCCTTCTGAGCAGCCATTTCTTATTTTGAACTGACTTTGGTTGATAAATAAGAAATGTTCCTAGGACTATTGCCAAGGGCACCATGCACAGGTATGGGTACAGGTATAGCTGAATATACCTGCAGGTTACCCATGCCCATCACTAGAGAGGGGTGGGGATGCTCAAGCTGACCTAATTCACTTTTTGGAGGTCAAATTTGGTGCTCCTGAGGCATATGTAGACCAAACCTTCATAAATATATGTGTGGATTGTGGATTAGAACAATATCATACAAGGTGGCTTCTGGATTTTGCAGAATCAAATACTATAAGAGCATTGGGCTGCCTTTACAGTGCCACCATCCTCCAAGTCTCACCTCTCTCACCCTCTGTTCATTCTACACTAGTACTCATTCCTTGCAGCCAGAAAAAGAAGGTGAACTAAAATTGATTTCTCCATGTTTTGCTTGGCCTGACATGGGATCTTTTAGGACACAACAACATGGATACCTCTGTGACTGAATCTGTACCTGATATAGCTGCAAAAGAACAACCAGAACCTCACCCCTGAAATTTTCATGTGTTCCTCCATCAAACTCAGGTTCCAACAATGATGTGGAGTTTTCAGATAATGAGACTGATTCCTCTTCTGAGCTGCCACTTTATGATGGGTCTGGAATGGATATTGGGGACAACCTGAACTTGAAGCTGAAAGCTCTGGGCCCTCCACAGACCACAAGCACAGGCAGCACAGCAGACTGTCAGCAATTAGCCAAAGTCTTTTTAGATGTTCCTGCTGATACACATCTCATCACTCTGGGAATGTAAATTTGAATTTTGACACATTCTGGTCACTGCCAGTTCAATTCCAATCCTGATTATGCACCATCATTGTTGAGACAAACTTTCATGATTTTTATGCTTTTCCAATCACACCCACTCATGTCACACATGTTTCCATGGTCTTAATCAATATTTTTCCTTTATCAAACATGCATAGATTGCACATTATTTCACATATTGGATCTTGTTACAATGATTGCATAGCACTCTGAAGCATCCAAGTGTTTCAAAATTATTAATTATGTGTCAGATATTGTTTCTACGGCATATTTTCATTGTCCCAGGAATTGTACCTCATTCTAAACCTTTTATGGCTTGTTTCCAACCTTTTCATCATTACTACACCTATTTTATCACTTGCATCAGGAAAAATCATATGCCCTCAAAGTATTATTTTGATCTTTTATGTTATTTTATGCTTTTCATTCACATGGATCACATATACCCTTGATTTATAAGATTATTACTTATCCCTTTTAGTTTAGTCTTATTTCCTTATTTTTCTCATCCTTCTCCTATAAAAACTCATTTATTTAGCACAAAAACAAGGAATCAAGTTCCCCCATTAGGGTTATTCAGAGTAGCTTTTTCGAGGCATTTCAAGGTGCCGTTTCAATGGCCGTTTTGTTGTACTTTGGTATTTTGGATTCAAAACCATTTTGCCACATTAGCAAAACAGCCAAGGCAGCAAATTGTGGCATGTCAGTGGAGTCTACATTGTATTTTGATTATCATGAGTAATAAAAATTACAGCATGTCTGCTCTTCAGCTCCAAGTTATGGTTTACATAAAGAAGGCATCTAGTAGAGTTCCAAGATGCTAAGGGAGGCATTTGCTGCCATAGTTCACTCTATCTAAGTCAGCAATGCATTGAGGATAGTGCAGAGCTTGAATTTTCACTTGAAACGAAACGAGTGAAACGGGGTAATCAGAATTGAAAAGCCATTTCTTCATCTGTTTTGGATTACAAAATAAAATCAAAATGGCCATCAAAACAGCACCTTGAAACACCTCTAAATGCCTATTCTGAATGACCCTATTGTCTCAGATTTATTTCTTGCACTCTTAGAATTTTTATCATTGTCCTCACCTCAGATATCATTCTGACCATGTTATAGACTGTGCAATCTGCGATCTAGCTTTGTCACACCCTTCATCATTTGTCCCCAGTCTTAGTCTTTCAGAACTGATCTTAGGGACTCTTTGTAAGCATGTTGCTTACTACAGTCCTCCTAATGTACATATATACAGCCTGCTGGCTGAACAACTATGTTGTTCAGTTATGTCCCTTTTGGTGTAACAGTTATGGTGCTAGGCTGTCCAGACTACTTACACTCTTTTGACTTACTCTCACCTTACTATTATCACCTTTGAGATTGTTTGTGGTTTATTGTTTTGAGGATTTTATTTTATATATTGTCAGCTGATTACTACTGTGTCTCATCATCACCACCACTGCACTTTGACATTTGAAGTGTTTGCAAAACCAGGAAACAAAACCAGGAGCTGAACTTGACCGTACCAAAGATACACTCCGTGCAGAGTCCAATTGTGAAGACAGTGAGAGTCATGGTATGGTGGCATGTGATAGGTGTAAACTTAGAGTGAGCCTACCTTCCTTTGATATTATTGAATGTTACTCACAGGAAGCTGAAGTATCATCTTTCTTGCAAAGGACTAGCAGCTGTTCCAGAGGGAGGTTAGTTTTGTGATGACAGCTGTAAGGAACTTGCTGGATTCCCAGTCTGAAAGGTATCTTGACCACAGAAGAAGGCTCAAGTAGTATATTCTTAATGTATTATTACACCTCATATTACTATAGATATATGCTAAGCTTTCCCTCTTTAATGTACAGCCATATTCCCTGCTATATTTGGCAGGTACCAGGAGGTCCCAAGACCTTATTTCACTTTTTCAACCTTGTATATGAGAATTTTTTTCCTGTGTACTTCTTGGGTTTTCTGGACACCCAGTGTTCTCAAAGAAGCAGCTGTTGTGTTCCAAACATGAAGTAGCTATATCAACATCAGGGTAAAACCTGTGAAGTTCAAACCACAAGCTCAAAATACTGTTCAAAGTTCAACCAAAACTTCAAAATGCTTGAACTTCAGCCAAAAACTTGTTTGTTTATTCACTAAACTTGGTACAAAATATGTGAACTTTGACCTTTGGCGCTGAACCTCAATTTTTCAGCAAAAATACCATCATATGCAAGGGGGTCTTGGGATAATGATCTGACACCCTGGAATGGTACGTAGGTCTGGCCAACAGGCCAGAAAAAAAAGGAACCCCTCCAAAAGGACCTCCAGAGAGCTCCCAGAGAGTCAGAAAATGCTGGGGGGGCCACTTGTAGATGAGCAGGATGGATGTTTCAGCTGCACAACCTACTTGTTGGTTGTGAACTGTTTGGAAGTGGCCTTGGCTACTGTTCATTTTAAGCATTTGGGTCAAGACATGTTCACACCTAACCTCCTTTCAACACAGGAGTCTTATGCATTATGGGCCAATGGCAAAGTATTGCAATGCATCCGAAAAGGCTGAGCATTGCTGGAGCATTGGTACCTGCATCACTTAACTTGATCCATGCAATGAAGGTCTGGGATTTATTATAATATGTCCAATATGTGCATATATATACCACTAAACAAAGATATACCACCACGCTAGCACTGATTAGCCATAAGAATCCATGCAGGAGGTAATCTTGGTATGTTTCCACAATAGGCATGTCATGTGAATTTCCATATATAGTAATGTGCCTGATTATGTGGTAGGTATGTTCCCCGCCTGGGCTCGGAAAAAAAAAAATCGGCCCCAGGTATTTTTTTTCCAAGCTGAGACCCCCTTGATCATATGCAAAGAATCAACCTTGGTGGCAATCATCTCAAAGTCAAAGGAGCAGTGCCATTCCAAGGCAAGAAGCTGCCCATTTGGAGCCATTCCACCCAAAATAGCAGAGGCATGGGTCAAAAAGGCTGAAGTACTGAAAGCCCAATTGGAATATGCCACAGCAGTGTGTGCATTGCTTTTGTCTGTACATATTACAAGGTCTTGCATAAAAACATGCAGTTGCATATTTTGAAATGTTGTTTGTCTTGCTTTGTGATGCAGCCTGATGTGGTAATTGCTCACCTATCGGAGCTGAAATTACCACATCACAAAGTATGACAAACAACATTTTCAAAATACAACTGCATGTTTTTATGCAAGACCCTGTAACTAAGGTCCCATTCAATTTCCCAAAGTAAATTCAATGAGTAAGCAATGAGTAAGCAATCAGGAACCAATTTCGTTTTGAAAGCATGTGCACGACCCCCCGAAAGTCCCCCCATGGGTATGTGGGGCGTCATTTGGGCTGTCTGTTGATGGATTTGGGCAAATTTTGAGACCTATGTATGGGACCTCCATGGCATTTGGTAAGCATCCGGACGCCGACCATGACATCACCTGCCATTTTGTCCTGCTAATGGTCCATTTTGAGCCGATTTCTTCTCTGTTTTGTAACAACTCCTCGGATCAAGTCGTGTTCAGAAGTTTGCCATGGCCCTCCAGGCCAAATTGCGACACCAAGCCATTTGGGATGGTGGATTCATAATCCTTTGCTTGCATTTTCAAACTTGCATCCACAGCAGGCGAAAACAATCTATTTACAGCAGAATTTGGGAAATTTTGTTTTTTTTGGGCCTTTTTCGATGTATGTGTCACCATCCGGACACAATAGGAGGCCAGTGCCAAAATCCGGACACAATCGGGTAGGGGGCGAAATTTTCATCCGGACATTCCAGGCCTCTGGAACATACTGGGGGAGCTTTCGGGGGTCCTGCATGTGCTCGAAGCTGCAAGACAAATTTAGTCCAGATCGAGCTCTAGATGTCCGGTGCCTCAGCTGCTTGAAGTTCACAATGGGAAACTAGACTATGGACGAGGAGGAACCTGGAGGAACCTCATATGATATTGAGGGCAAATGCTGCTAGGGCTGAACCTGAGAACCGAAAGGGCTGTCTCATCAATTTGAACAATACCACAGCGACACGGCTATCAAGGTCAAGGCGTGCGCATGCGCTACCCGTAGAATGTAAAGTTTGATGAGAAAAAGGGCAGTCTGGGATAGTCCTTGCGGAAAAACAGTCAGGCCGAGGGGGCGGAAGATTTCTAGTCATTGTGGGGCTACGCCCAAGTAAGCTGAGCTAGGCTAAGCTAGGCACAGGTTGGTCGTAGGTAGTGGTGACTTGTCACTAGTGGTGCACTGGTGGTGCACTGGTTGTGCCTGCCATGAAAACGTGCGTCAAAGGCCAAACGACGGAAAAGGAAATGCTATAATGGGCTTCCATATGCTGATCGGTGATTGGTTGAGGGAGTACGAACGTGGCGGAGAGAGCTTGTGGCAACTGACAGGTAGAGCATACCAGGCAGTACCACGATGATATATCGGTGATAATTAAGATCACAGGCTTCGCTTTAAGAAGTGATTGCGATTTCCGCCGAACCAAGGAGTCACTTGTTCACCGACTGCTTCTTAACGAGCAGCTCTTTCTCTCGTACTCACTTCCTTCCACAACTGATTTGAGGCACCTCAATGTCGGTCTACGAAAAGGGATCCAACGATGGCAATGCCAATGACGTGGCTCGAATCCTTGACGAGCGTCGCCGAGCCGCCTTGGCAGAGGTCGACAATGCTAAATTCTCGTAAGTCTTGATGGGCATTAGATATAATCAACATTGACCGACGTTGGTGGTCATAGGTGGTTCCATGTCAAGATTTGCCTTGTAGCCGGTGTTGGTTTCTTCACGGATGCGTACGTCTGCACCAGGTTTTCTATCTGCCCAGTGCGGCTCTCAAACCTCTCCTTGTTCTAGTTATGATATCTTCGCCATCAATATTGCGTCGACCATGTTGGGATATGTCTATGGAAAAGGCGAGCACGATGTCGCGACGAAAATCCGCCGCTCGATTCTAACAACCTTGGATTTTTAGGTCAAAAATTAAACGCAAACCAAGACCTCGGAGTCAAAGTTGCAACCCCAGTTGGCACACTCGTAGGGCAACTTCTCTTCGGCTGGCTGGCTGATATTGTCGGGCGTAAGAGGATGTGTAAGTGGAAATCCTGACAAGTGATTGCTGGATATTAACCAACCCGTTCTTGTCGCTTCTCAGATGGTGTGGAATTGATCATTATGATCATTGCTACATTTGGTCAAGCCGTGTCCGGCAATGGGCATGCAGTGCACATCATTGGTGTCCTCGTCGTGTGGCGGTTTATGGTAGGTTCCATTTTACTCTGTCGTTCATGGCTTTGTACTGACGATGTACCGTATAGATGGGTGTGGGCATCGGTGGTGACTATCCTCTCAGCGCCGTTATCTCATCCGAATTTGCCTCTACAAGGATCCGTGGGCGGATGATGAATGCCGTTTTTGCGTCCCAGGGATGGGGCAATTTCTGTGGGTTCCCTTATCTTTTTACTCCCTAGACCGCATCTAAACGTCACCCCCCATTCTTAGCCGCCGCCCTGGTTTCACTCATTGTCGTGTCTGCCTACAAGACTCCTCTTCTCAAAGACAATCCTGCCAACCTCAACCACGTCGACTATATGTGGCGACTTCTCATCGGCCTCGGCTGTGTTCCAGGTGTTGTCGCACTCTATTTCCGTCTGACCATCCCTGAGACCCCACGTTTCACGATGGATATTGAGCGCAACGTCGAACAAGCTGCTACCGATATCACGAATGTCTTGGCCCGAGGAAACTCTTATATCGATCCGGACGCCGTCGTTCAACGTGCGAATGCCCCCAAGGCCAGTTGGAAGGACTTCATCGCGTACTTCTCCAAGTGGGAGAACGGAAAAATACTCCTCGGCACCTCCTATTCGTGGTTCGCCCTTGATGTCAACAAAATCTTACTCTTACTCTCTCCATGTCTCTAACCAACTTCCTGTGATACCTAGATCGCCTTTTACGGGCTCGGACTGAATTCTGGAATCATCTTGCAAGCAATCGGTTTCGGCACTCCCGTAACCAAAGGCACCCGAGGTGTCTTTGAGAACCTGAAAAATATCAGTGTCGGAAACTTGATTCTTTCCGTAGCTGGCCTCATCCCTGGCTACTGGGTTTGCTTCTGCTTCATCGATTGGTGGGGCCGAAAGCCTATCCAGCTGATGGGATTCATCATGCTTACCATCCTGTTCGCTATTATGGGCGAGTGTCTTTCGTTTCACCTGGCTTGATCGATAGTCCTCATCGAAACAATCCTTTAGGCTTTGCTTATGACAGGCTAACCGCGACCTCATCTAACAAAAAGGTGTTCGTGTTTCTATATTGCTTGGCCAACTTCTTCCAGAACTTCGGTCCGAATACCACAACTTTCGTCATTCCGGGAGAGGTATTCCCGACCCGATATCGTTCCACAGCCCATGGTATCTCTGCCGCGAGCGGAAAGCTTGGCGCCATTGTTGCACAGGTCGGCTTTGCTCGTTTGAAGGATATCGGCGGAACCAACGTGTTTGTGAAGCACATGTGCGTTCTTTCAGTGTCTTACCACAGATGATTTCCATTGACGCAATCCGTCATAGTTTGGAGCTGTTCGCATTCTTCATGTTGACGGGTATCTTTTCCACCCTCCTATTGCCCGAGACTAAGGGCCTCACCCTCGAAGAACTCTCCCACGAGCCCCAAGAAGGATTCGTGAAGGGTACGCAAATAAAATGGATCACATTAACTCTGCTCCGTCTATAGTCTAACGTTGATTTCCATGTAGGTGTCGCAGGGCGGGTGGAAGTTCAAGATGGTGTGATCGTAGGCCAGAAGCGCGAAGAACAGGCGTGATTCGATGTCGATTTTATTATTCTCACATAATGACCTACCTTCATGTGCACATTTCTACGCTATGTAATAAGATTTTACTTTTTTCGCGTTTACCCCACAGTTTATATGTCAGTGAAGATTTGTTATAAGAATCGATATTCACAGTATAGAAGCATGGTCATTGGGCGTATTTTGAGCCATCACCGGCGCGGTGACGCATATTTGTGAATTCCGGGTCAGTTTATCTTGGCGAGTAGCATTCACGTTTTTCACCAATCGTATACGACAGAACAAGCAATATAATAACCCGAAACACCAAAAATCGAGCACAGATGCAATCATAACACTATGTTTTTCCAGCTTTGGATGTTTTCTGGAAAAAAAGTAGGTCAATAGGAATTCCACCATTTAGGTTTAATCAAGTCCTCTCACATATCCAACGGCCTCGAAGTCATATTTTATACCTGCCTCCTCAAGCTTCCTCTTCCTGTCGTTCTGGCGCTTGATTAGCCTCTTGGCCGCTCTCGCCCGCCCTTCCTCTGTTCGCGGCTAGAAACATTGAACGACAAAGATGGCATGTAAGGGGCCAAGCAACACACGAAATCGAACCGAATATACAGACCTTATTGTGTTCCACGCGGGTGAGGCGATCTTTTGGAACGGCCCTCCATTTGCGGTTAGCGCCAACCCAGAGTTCGGGATGCACTTCATCTCTGGGGATCACTTTACACCGGAGAATGTGACCCATGAGAAGGTAATTGTCCATCGTGTCGGCGACAATTTGGGCTACAGAGGATGAGTCGAATTCGAGAAACCCGTAGTGCTTCGATTGACCGGTCTAGACAGAAGGGAATGGTTGTTGGTTCGCTGTAGATAGAACGTGACGGATGGAATATGTACCTTTTTACTACGGGAGAGGCGAAGACGTGTGACACTTCCAAATTGTGAAAAGTACGATTTCAGCTGGTCTTCATAGAATCCATGCGGTATACGACCAAGGTAAAGAACACCGCGATCTTCAGTCTATATGGTAGATTGAGGATAGTTAGACCTGTAAAAGCAATAGGAAGGAAACACAAATGTACCGGCTGCCGTTTGGCCTTCTCAAGCTTCCGTTTCACGGTGGCGTCGTCTTTCGCAATGGTGGGTAGTTTGCTAACATCAAACGCAGAAGGTTCGTCGCCCATTGCATCATCTTCGTCAGATGAATCGTCATCGTCGGTGGAGAACCCATGCAAATGAACGTCCTCGTCGTCATCAGAAGGCTCTTCAATGTGCACATATTGCCCTTCATTTTCGGAAAGGGATGGTACCGGCCCTGGAGATGGCGAAGGTACTTTCGGGGTAAGTTTCGATTTTTTACTCTTCTTGCCACCGTCAGGTAGTTTTAGGGGAGATTTCTTCGATTTTTCGGATGTCGCCACGGCCTCCGACTCGAGAGCGGGAGATGGAGGTTGCGGAACGATTTTGGCCTTTTTTGACTTTTTCCCGCTGTCCTCGACCTGCTTCGGATTTTTACCTGAGATCATCTTAGTGTTGTGATCATCTGCGACAGCGTCTTTCTTTGCTTTCTTACCTGTTACCTTGCGGTCCTCCACCGCCTCTTCTGCAACGCCCATCTGCGCCTCATCTGCCTTCCTTTTGTTCGAACGTTTCTCCCCCCTCACTACCGTTTCCTGCTCCACCGTGACTTTCCTCGCCTCTTTCGACTCATTCTCAGGATTCCCGGACTTCTTCCCTTTCTCTTCAGCCTTGGCTGGAGACGAATCTCTTACCCCATCACCTCCTGTCCTGACCGTCGCCCGGTTCTTCCCTCCGAGTTTCTTCGCCTCTCCCTTCTCCCCACTTTTCACATCCGTTTTCGGAGAGTCCTTCTTCCTCTTCAACTTCAGAGGTTTCGAGGTTAAATCGGCATCGATGGATGGTGGTTCAGATACCATTGCTTCGCGCTTCGACTTTTTCACTGCCATTTTGGACAAAGCTTTCGCCGTAGTTTCCGTGGTCATGCTGACAGCTGGTAGAGAAGAGACACTCAGACTCGGCTACATGCAAAACTTTCTCAAATGGTTCACGTGTTCTCGAGGCTCTAGGCTAACATGCCACAATAGCATGAACTGTACTATGATACCACATTTCTGCAATCCGCATTGTCTACTTGCGTCAACGAAAATTACATCGCGCGCCGAAGTCTTCGGTGGTACCGAGGGTGATGGGGTTCCAATTTCTGCAGAGGATGAATCGATTCTTGTGGACAAGCTGATGGAATTAATCCAACATTCTTTCGTTTCGGATGTTGAAGAAGTAGAATCGAGGAGCAGGAAACGAAGGAAAGTATATGGAGGGTCAGAATTCGATATCTCAACTCAAGATTCTGTTTGTATGTCTCATGGACTGCGTTTTAGTTCACCTTTTCACATTTTCTTCGTAGTGTTTCGGTTGGTTTCCAGCTCTCTTTCTCCCATACCTCTGATATTAGTGCCAAAACCACCCCCGCCTTCCATGTTAGTAATACGCCTTTCCTTTTTTCTTTCTGGCTTATCGTACTCATAGATGTTTTCTCGTTTGCAGAACACGAGAGCCTGAAAGCGAGGATACAGAAGCGGACGCACAGGAGCGTATGCAACGAGCACAATCAGTTGCGGTAGATTTCGCCTGGGTTCTTCAAGAGTCTCAAAAGATATATCCTGTATGATTCGCATCACCGTTCCCATTATTAACCCACCCGCTAATTTGTTCCTGTCTCACAGCCTTTCCTCAATGCACACAAGAAACTCCTGCAGGTGAAAAGTCCGTTACCAACCCCTCCCCCTCCGGTAATGACCGTACAGTATCCCAAGCCTTCACGAGCTATGCGTTTCTCAGAGTCTCCGCCGGATCCTGGCCATATCTCAACCACCCTCCCGCTTCCAACAGACGATGCCACGAACGGAAAGGACCACCCTCTCATCAACATTGTGATCTCTCCAGCTGAGGCTCCGGCGAAAAGGAAACGTAAACGAAAGAGGGGCCAGACGCTGAGGGTGGAACGACCACAACCTATGTTTTGGAGACCTGATACGATGTGGGGCGGGAAAGCTGCGGGGTATGCTCTAGGTTACCCGAGTAGCTGGGCTGCGTATGAGAGCCATGATCGTTACCGAAACTTCGGTGTGCGGTACCAGCGGGATACCATGCGGACAGGTATACATGTCGATGTGGTGGGGGACGGACACTCATAAAGTTGAGATGGATGTGTTGCGCGGCTATAGTCACTATTGCGACGCTTAACTGGTATTTTGAACTATTGTTCTGCGACCTGTTGAGCAAAGATGCACAATTAAACGACTGAGTGCTACTTAAGGCCAAGGCGCCTAAGGCCAAGGCTAAGGCTCTGCTCGGGTGTCCACTGGCACTCTAACGCTGCACTTATCAGCAACTTGTCAGTGACACTTTGTCAGTCCGGCCAGTAATTGTCAGAAGTAAATCAAGGCTTTACTAGTAGTATTAGTAGTAATGGCTTCACCTCCGCCGCCAGGACACTACACTCTCCCGGCCATTCCCCATCTCCCTTCTCCCTCCAATTCACGCCATCGCGGTTCAATTGGCTCGTCATTCTCCTTTGGTCCACAGCCACTTGTCGACTCCTTCCTCGACGCAAATTCCAGCACAGTGTCCAACCCACACTCGCTCGCCCTTGATCCAAACCGCTCCGTTCTCCCCGCCTCTCCACTTCGTTCCTCTCCCCGTCCTCACAGACGGCAAAAAGATGGCGCTAGCCGCCACCCCCACCCGCTCGCGAATGATACTACTGATGTCTTTCAAGACTCGGACGACGATGCAGATGACGAGAGTGAGTATGAGTGGGGGATGGTTGATCGTATGAGGCTGTGGCGGCACGACGCGTTGATGCAGCACCTATACGAGACAGCGGCATTCTGGGGCGACAAGATTGTCAGTTGGACCAGTAGGCATTGTCGTCTTCCCTCTCACCCATTTTCCCGACGTCTTTTCTTCTTTAGACGACCCAAACGACGCGTTCTGGCTTGCACAGACATACTTCATGACCCACCAATACTCCCGCGCTGAACGTCTCCTCACCCGTCCCTTCCCTACCTCTCCTCCAAAACGTCCCTCATCTCCTCCGCCACCTCTTACTAACGGCCACCTCTCCCACCTCCCTTCCACCAAAAGTAAAGACCGTGAACGCGAGATTCCTCAGCCCCCGTCGATGTCTATGCCCCGATTACCAATGGGTCCCGGCGGCATGATCGAGGTTCCGGAGGATATGCAAGACGGCGTGTCGAGACTGGTGGATATGAGCGTGGCGTGTCGCTATCTAGCTGCTCAATGTCAGGTATGTCGGTCGTTGATTCTCGAGGTAGGTGCTCACGTTGTGTCAGGTCCGACAAGGCAATTGGGCGGAAGCGACAGAGATGCTCGGAGA
>Ga0210402_10004493_pt1 | contig 12708 bp, 12 predicted proteins | sample IncBWC7MmetaG_FD_161055 | JGI IMG/M metagenome (GOLD analysis project Ga0210402, IMG submission 161055) | Forest soil microbial communities from Barre Woods Harvard Forest LTER site, Petersham, Massachusetts, United States - Inc-BW-C-7-M | ecosystem: Environmental > Terrestrial > Soil >...
GAGATCGAGCGCGCGGCGAATGGTGGCGATCGACTCCGCGTCGTCCGCCGGACCATAGACCCCCGACATGCCGTAACAGCCGAGACCGATGGCTGAAACCGTAAGATCAGAATTGCCGAATCTGTAGCGTTCCATGACCGAGCCCCGCGCTGGCAGGCATTTGTATCAGATCTGCCCTCAAACCAAAGGCCGGTTCAAGAGGCAGCCGTGTTACGCGCTCGTCGAGCGATATGAGCGAGCGGGGTCGGGCGCGCGATTTCCACCTTTGGCCTCCTCAGGCGAGGAGATTAGAGTCGATGCCGCCGTGCAGGCGGCGCGCACCCGGTGGGAGCGCTGCTCATCGCCCGCCGCAGAATGTCTGCGGATGCTCGTTAACCCCGTCATGACAATTTTTCGCGTCTTGACGTGGTGCTGCGTCGTTGGTCTCGCGGTCCTATCACTGTGGCCGGGGAAAGGGCTCGGTTTCCTTTACGTATTGCCTGAGCTGAACACTATGCGAATCGGGCTCCCCGGCCAACTTGAACACTTCATAGCCTACGCCGGGTCCGCGGCGGTCGGCATTGCCGGGTATGGTGCGAGCCGCGGCAATGTGCGGGTCGTTGGCGGCTTTTGGGTGTACGCCGCTATCCTGGAGTACCTCCAGCGGTTCTCGCCCGGTCGGCATCCGTCGATCGAGGATTTCGCAGCGTCAGCGCTGGGAGCCCTGTGTGGTGGGCTCGCCGTCGCCTTCCTCTGGCGTCGCTGGTTCGATCAGCCGCGTTGAGTGGTCAGCGGGAAAAACGCTTCGCGCTCTCCCCGCCGTGCCCATCACTAACCAAAACTACATAATCGGTTACTAGACTTCATAAATGCGAGGGGTGACCCTACAGACCACCTGAAAGGAAGTGACATGCCTGATTTTCCTGCCGATCTCAAAGATGAGGCTCCCACCTGGCGGCAGAGGCGCGAACCGACGAAGCTGGAATGCGGGCTGCTGGGTGCGTTGTCTGCGACGATCGGCCTGGGGTTCCTGTTCTGGCTCGGCATACAGTTGTCGATTCTGCGGTTGATTGTCCAATTCACCTGATCATCGGCCGGGTCGCGGTAGCCCGACCCAGCGCGGCTAGCTAGCTAGCTGTCATTTCCAAGAAGGTTGTTCATCTCGTCAGGCATGGACCCCTCCTTGAGCGAGCGTGACCGGAGTGACATGCCGCCGTCAATCGGGATAGGGGGGACATCTCGCGATGCCACCCCTCCCACACCACCGGGCATACGGGTCCGTACCACGGCGGTTCGGCGGATTAAGCACTCTCTAGCTTTTCCATGGAGATCAGACCCAGACGACGGAAGCGCGCTTTGGTGAAGGCGCGATGCAGCGCTTCCGAGAAGCTTAGCCGCCACGGTCCCTTTGGGCTGAAGATAGCCGCACTGGCCGACCTTTCGGGGACCTTGAGCCGCCGGAGCTCGCGATAGCGCTGACCGCGCGTCTTCCACTGGACCCAGGCGACGCAACGCAGGCGCCGTCGGATCCAGCCATCCAGCGATGGCAACTCGCGCCACTGGCTGAAGCCGAAGTACCCGGCCCAACCCCGCACAAACGGGTTCAGGTCGGCGATCATCTTTTCCAGGCTGACGCCCCGATGCCGCCGCGTCAGTTCGCGAACTCGGTCTTTGAACCGGGTCACGGCCTTGTCGGCAATGCACCGCCGGTACGCCGGGTCATCCTTGACCGTGAAGCCGAGGAACGACCGGTGCCACGGTCGGGCGACGGCACTCTTCTCCGTGTTGATCTGCAGTTTGAGGCGCCCTTCGATGAAGCGGGTCAGGCTCGCCATGACCCGCCGGCCGGCCTTTTCGCTGCGAACGTAGATGTTACAGTCATCTGCGTACCGCACGAACCGGTGGCCGCGACGCTCAAGCTCGCGATCCAATTCATCCAAGACGAGGTTCGAGAGCAGGGGCGAGAGCGGACCGCCTTGCGGGGTCCCTTCCCGGCTCCTCTCGAACAGCCCACCATCGAGCACACCAGCCGTCAGGTATCCCCGGACGAGCCTAACAACCCGCCGATCCGGAACCCGCCCCCGCTACCCGTGCCATCAGCCGGTCGTGATTGACCCGGTCAAAGAACTTTGCCAAGTCAACTTCAGACAACGGGCGGATGGTGGGCCAAGGCGGTGTGTGGCCGCTCGATGTTGTAATGGTCGAGCCAGGGCATCAGCGCCATGCTGCGCTCCTGCGAACTGGCGTAGGGGCGGGCGTAGGCCCACTCGCGCAAGCTGGTTTGGATAAACCGTTCGGCCTTGCCGTTGGTGCGCGGCGTGTACGGCTTGGTGCGTTTGTGTTTGAGGCCGGCCGCCGCGACCGCCATGCGGAAAGCCTTGCTGAGATAGGCCGAACCGTTGTCGGTCATGACCCGCTCGACGGTAACTCCGTGCCCCGCAAACCAGCCAAGGGCACGCTCGAGAACGCCCACCGCGCTGGCCTTGCGCTCATCCGCCAGGATCTCGCTGTAGGCCAGCCGCGTCGCGTCATCGATGCACACATGCAGCGCTTCCCAGCCGATGCCGTGGTGGCGATTGACCGCGCCCTGCGTTCGGCCGGTAATGCGATGCCAGATCCCCTCGATGCGCCCGAGCTTCTTGCTATCGAGGTGGATCAACTCGCCGGGCCGCTCGCGCTCGTAGCTCACTACCACCGGCTTCGGTTCGAGCGCGGCGAGCTTGCCCAGTCCCAGTCGGCGCAGAATGGCGCCGACCGTGGAGACCGGCATGTGCAGTTGTCGCGCCATTGCCGGGCCGCTCATCCGCTGCCGCCGCAAACGCTCGATTTCGCTGACCCATTCAGCGCCGATGCGGTGCTTGCAGCGTTGCGGTGCCGAGCTGCAGTCGGCCAACGCCGCGGCACCGCCGCTCAGGTAGCGCGCCAGCCAGCGATAGCTCTGCCGCACCGAAATCCCCGCTGCGTTCGCCGCGTCCGCAACCCTCCAAGAGTCGACCTTGCGGCGTCAACCGCGCATTCTGGTGAACGTTCATCCGGGAGATCCTCCGATCAAGCTTGTGAGTGTGCTAACCCACAGCCTGACTGGGCTTCCCCCGATGAATAACGGTAGTCGTAGGCGTACTGCGCCGCCGCCGAGCGCGGCATCACCCCGGCGGCAAGCGTAGCGGTAGCGAGGAGCGCTGCGGATAATACTGCCGGCCGGAGCCAGCTCTGTTTCGCGAGAACGGACATGGCTACCTCCGATCGGTCAGGCCGAACACGTCAAGAGAACGTGCTATTGGGATACGCCATTCCGAGCGGCAACCATTCCGATTTAGCCCGGTGGAGATGTTGACCCGCTTGCGATGCATGCAGATGCGGCCGCAGGCGGTGACGAGGACTTCGCGATCGAGCGGCCCTCGTCGGGGCTCACAGCCACCGCTCACGCACCGTTAACTTTTCAAAGTTAAAAACCAGGCGGAGGTCCGCAAGTCATCGACTGGTAACACGAGATCGCGCCTATGAACGCGGAGGAGCGCCCTGGAGGGGCTTCAATTTGGGTCGTCGCCTTTCCCTTGCCCGGCGCGCCCTGATGTTTGCACCATGATCGCCGGCGGCGTTGCGGTCTGGGATCTCTGCATCAACGGGGTTGTCTCTCCGCGGTGGCAGTTTCTGGTTACTACAATCGCGATCCTCAGCGTGGTCATCGGCTCTACCCTTCTGTTCCAGAGACTTAGTGCGCAGCGTCGTCGTCTCGATCAATCAGAAAAGGCGCTCCGCCTCGCTAAGGAGGAGGTGGAGCAAGCCCGCAGCCTCGCCGAGGAGACCACTCGGCAGCTCCTCGAGGCTCAGCGGATCGGCAAGATCGGCCATTGGTATACCGAGGAGGCGGCCCAAACCACGACCTGGTCGCCGCAGATGTTCGAGTTCGTCGGCATCCCGCCCAAACCGGCGCTGTCGATCGAGGAAGCGCGGTCGTTTGTTCACCCTGACGACATCGCCGCCTTTCTCGATGCGCGCCGCCGTGCGATCGCAATACGGACGACGGCAAAGGTCGAAAACCGCTGGGTGCGGCCCAATGGAGAAATCCGCTGGATGCAGATCGACTTGAGTCCGAAATACGATGCGGGTGGTAACTGCCTCGGCCTGTTTGGTACGACGCAGGACATCACCGAGCGCAAGCAGGCTGAGGAGACATTGCACGTGGCGCAGCAACAGCTGGTTGACGCGATCGAATCGATTTCGGAAGGCTTCGCGCTGTTCGATCGCGAAGATCGGTACGTGCTGACCAACAGCAATTATTTCAACCTATACCCCGGCATCGCAGACCTTTGCGTGCCCGGCACCACGTTCGAGACTGTGCTGCGCGCCAATGTCGAGCGCAACCTTCACGAGTTCGGCCCCGAAGGCGGCGACGCTTGGATGCGTAGGCTCCTAGAGTGGCATCGCGCCTCCGGCGAGCCGATGGAGCAGCAGCTGAAGGACGGCCGCTGGGTCCGGGCGATCGAGCGGTGCACGAACGACGGTGGGATCGTTGGCATCCGTACGGACATTACGGCGGTCAAGCAGACCGAATTCGCGCTGCGGCAGCGGGTCGCCGACCTCGAAGAGGCCCGCTTGCAGTTGACCGGCGTGGCTACGGACCTCGCCGCGGCGCGGGATGCTGCCGAAGCGGCCAACCGCACCAAGTCGGAATTCCTTGCCAACATGTCGCACGAGATCCGCACCCCGATGAACGGGATCATCGGGATGAATGGTCTCCTGTTGCAGACGGGGCTCATGGCCGAGCAGCAGGAGTATGCGGTCGCCGTGCGCGACAGCGCCGAGGCGTTGTTGACGGTGATCAACGACATTCTCGATATCTCGAAGCTCGAGGCCGGCAAGATCGAGCTCGAGGCGATCGACTTCGACCTCGTCGATACTGTCGAATCTGCAGTCGGCCTTCTCGGGCCGAAGGCGAACGAGAAAGGCATCGAACTTGGCGTCCTGATCGAGTCGGCCGCGCGCGGCGGGTTTCGCGGCGATCCGACCCGGCTGCGCCAGATCCCCCTCAACCTCGTCGGCAATGCCGTCAAGTCACCGACCAAGGCAGCGTTTCCGTCGAGGTAGGGATGCGTCCGCCTGGCGGCAGCGGGCTCCCGAGGGTGCGGTTCACGGTGACCGATACCGGCATCGGCATGTCGGAAGAGGTGCTGGAGAAGCTGTTCCGAAAATTTAGCCAGGCTGAAAGCTCGATCACGCGCCGGTTCGGCGGCACGGGGCTGGGTCTCGCAGTCGCGAAGCAACTGCTCGAGCTGATGGGCGGCGAGATTGGTGTCGAAAGCATCCTCCGGGATGGCAGCCGGTTCTGGTTTGTGATTCCGCTGGCGGCCGCCGCCAGCCCGACAATCGGTCGTCGGGCGCTTCCAGAGGCGCTGGCGCAGCTCCGGGTCTTGATCGTCGATGATGTCGAGATGAACCGGCGGGTGTTGACGGGTCAGCTCGGGGCGCTCGGCATCGCGGCCGGATCCGCGGTCGACGGCTTCCACGCTATCGTGGAACTCGAACGGGCCTGGGATCAGGGGCGGCCCTTTGATCTCGTCATCATCGACCAAAGAATGCCCGCGCTACCGGGCGATGAGCTGGCTCGCAGGATTCGCGACATGCCCGAGATCGCCGAGACCAAGCTCTTGCTCGCCTCTTCGGGGGGTACGCATGCGCTCCCACCCGGGGCGCTCGCGATGCTCGATGCCATCCTGGTCAAGCCGATCCGCGAGCAGTCCCTTTTGGACGCCTTCGTCCGCTTATTTGGCTCCGCAGCCACGCCGCCGAGCCCGACAACGGTAGTCTTCGGGATCAAGCAACCTGCGACGCGAGCGCTCCACGTGCTCGTCGCCGAGGACAACAAGATCAATCAGCAGCTGACGGCGGTGATGCTGCGCCACGTCGGGCATAAGGTGGATGTTGTCGAGAACGGCGAGGAGGCGGTCGAAGCCGTACGCACCAGCGCCTATGACGTCGTGCTGATGGACATGCAGATGCCGCTTCTCGACGGAATGCAAGCGACGGAGCGCATCCGCGCCCTCCCGCCGCCGGCCAACCGCGTCACCATCATTGCGGTCACGGCACACGCGATGGCTGGCGCGCGGGAGAAATACCTCGCGGCGGGGATGGATGAATACCTGTCAAAGCCGATCGAGCCGGGGATCTTGTTCAGCAAGCTCGCCGCAGTTTCCGCCGTCGAGGGCGCCAGCGCGACCACCGACAACCCGGAGGCCATGATGCACGATGCGGTGCTCGATCACGCGCACCTAGCGTCGCTTGCAGTGCATCTACCCGCGGCGAACCTTCGTCAGCTTCTTTTATTATTCCTCGATCAAATCGAGGCTCAGATCGTGACGCTCGAGGCTCTGTCGGCCGGTGGTGACCTCGCAGCACTCGAGCGCGAGGCGCATACCCTCGCTGGCAGCTCGGGGAATGTCGGGGCACTCAGATTGAGCGGGCTCGCCCGGGGCATCGAAGCAGCGAGCAAGGATGCGGATGCCGAGAGGGTCGCGCGGCTGGCGCGGGGCTTGGATAGTGTCGCCAAGGAAGCTGCTGCCGGGCTCCGCCATTGGTTGGCAGCCGGAGGCTGCACGGGAGCGTTAACAAGTTAACTCGGTCAGCAGCGGCCCAACGCGACTCACCGGCGGAGGAAGGTGATTCGAACCCCTAGTCCCCCGGCTGCGATGGAGCTCGGTGCGTTTGGCAGCGCGCGACGCGACCGACGGCTTATGGCGGAGCCAGAGCGCCGATCGTTCGCGTCGACGAGACTCGTCGAGCGATTTCCGGCATGCCCGCACACCGTTCACCTGGGCAGAGCCGGCCCCGGTTTCGGGATCGGCGTTGGCGACTTCGACCATCTTACGGCACCTTTCTTCGCCCTGCTCGGCGTCAGCCGGGCCAGCCCTCGAGCGGGTGGTAGTTCGAACCGGTTGGGTGGCTCTGCCCCAACTGCTACGGTGCCGCGTCACGGCGCAACGAGGGCAAGGACATGGACGATCGCGCGTTCGCATCCGCAACCTGGCTGTCAGACGAAATTCGCGACCGCCGTATCGGCTGCGTCGAATTGCTCGACTTCTACCTGGCGCGCGCCGAGCGGCATAATCCCGCGCTGAACGCGATCGTTGTCTGGCAGGTCGAGCAAGCGCGAGAACGCGCCCGCGCGGCCGATGCGGCCCTTACGCGTGGCGAGCGCCGGGGACCGCTGCACGGCATTCCGATGACGGTCAAGGAATCGTTCAACCTTGCGGGCCTGCCGACCACCTTTGGCAATCCGCTATGGAGGGATAATATCGCCACCGGAAACGCCCTCCTGATCGATCGGCTCCTCCAGGCGGGTGCGATCGTGTTCGGCAAGACCAACGTGCCCTACATGCTGGCCGACGCACAGAGCTTCAACGACATTTACGGCACCACCAATAACCCGTGGGATCCGACGCGCTCACCCGGGGGCTCGTCGGGCGGCGAGGCGGCGACGCTTGCCGCCGGGTTGTCGGCCCTCGGGGCCGGCAGCGACATCGCCGGCTCATTGCGCAACCCGGCGCATTACTGCGGCGTCTATGGCCACAAACCGACCTGGGGGCTGATCTCGACGCGCGGCCACGCGCCACCCGGTATCATGACGCCGACCGACATATCCGTGGTCGGCCCGATGGCGCGCCACGCCGAGGACCTCAATCTGGCGCTGCGCGCCCTTGCCGGACCGGACCTGCTTCAGCGGGCGGCCTGGCGGGTCGAGTTGCCATCGGCGCGGCACCACAGGCTGGGCGAATTTCGGGTCGCGGTGTGGGCATCGTCTCCGCTATGCCGGATCGACGTCAGTGTATCTGACCTCTTTGATCGCGCCATCGACGCCATCGTGCGCGCTGGAGCGACAGTCGACGATGCGGCGCGACCCGAGATCGACGACGAAGAACATCACCGTCTCTTCATGCTGCTGTTGCGCGCGGCGACGGCGTCCCGCATGCGCGAGGAGGATTTTTCCCGGCAGCAGGAGATCGCCGCGACGCTCACCAACGACGACATGAGCGACCGCGCCGCGGTGGCGCGCGGCGCGACATTGCTGCATCGCGCCTGGGCCAGTGCCAACGAGGCGCGGACAAAGCTGCGCTACACCTGGCACGAATTCTTCAAGCGCTTCGATGTATTGCTGACGCCGGTGGCGGCGACCGCCGCTTTCTCGCACAACCGCAACCCCAGTCGCGACGAACGCACGGTCAGCGTCAACGGCAGGTCGGTGCCGTACGCTGAGCAGTTGTTCTTTGCGGGGCTCGCCAGCTTGTCATACCTGCCGGCTACTGCCGCGCCAATCGGGTTGACCGGAGAGGGATTACCGGTGGGCCTGCAGGTCATCGGGCCGGAGGGTGAGGACCGGACGACGATCGAATTCGCCCGGCTGCTCGCGGCGGAGATCGGCGGCTTCGTGCCGCCGCCGGCATACACGTAACCTGGTGCGGCGGTGCTGACGCGAGGTTGGGCGGCGGTAGGGCGCGTTTGAGCGCTTGATCCGGGTGGGTCGCTGGGGTTTCATGACCCGTACGGGAGCTGAATGGGGATTCCGGCGGATCGTTCGCTAAGCGCTCTTGCGGCGACGACCAAACGGGCGGTGAAATCAGCTCTGAGCGAGGGGAAGCGATAATGGCAGACATCGGTGCCCGCGCACCGCTGCGCGACATCACGGGTTATCAGTGGCTCGTGCTGTTCGTGGCCTGGGCCGGGTGGTCGCTGGACATCACCGATTTCACGCTCTACGGGCTGGTTTTGCGTCAGGCCCTGACCGAGCTGATCGGCGGCACCCCGACGATGGCGCAAATCGGCAAGGTCGGCGGCCTGTTGACCACGGTCGGACTGCTCGGCTGGGCATTCGGCGGGTTTTTCTTCGGCATCGTCGCCGACTATCTCGGCCGGGTGCGCACCCTGGCGCTCAGCATCCTGATTTACAGCGTGTTTACGGCCCTGCAGGGTTTTGCTCACGAAGTCTGGCAGCTTGGCCTGTTCCGCTTCATTGCCGGGCTCGGTACCGGTGCCGAGCTGATGATCGCGATCCCGCTCGTCGCAGAGGCTTTTGCCGAGACGCACCGGGCCAAGATCCTCGGCTTCATGATGACCGGAGGAGGCTTCGGCAATTTGTTCGCGGCCTATATCTACGATTGGGTCGGCCCCTATGGTTGGCGGTACGTCTTCTTCACCGGCATTATCCCGGCCCTTCTGTTGGCGCTCATGCGCCGCGGCATGGTCGAGCCGGAACGTTTCGCCGCGGTACGGGCACGACGCCAGACGCTGGCGACCCGTCACGACCGGAGCGCGGAGGAACGCGAATTCTTGCGTCTAGTCCCGCTGCAGCTGTTCAACCGCAGCATTCGCTTCCAAACGCTGGTCGGTGTGCTGTTCGCGATGGGGACGCTGCTGGCGGTGTGGACGGCCCAGGCCTGGCTGCCGACGATCCAGAGCCTGCTGCTCGAAAAGGACGGGATCAAGGGTGCGGCCGCCATTCCCTACGTCAGCTGGGGGATGAAGCTGTGGGGCGTCGGCGGCATCGTCGGCTACATTGCGTTCGGCTACATCGCCGACCTGATCGGGAGGCGGCTGACTATCCTGCTTTATAGCCTGGGGACGCTGGTCGTCGGCCTGTACCTGTTCCTCGGAGTCGGCACATACGGACCCTACCCGATCCTGCTGCTGATCTACGGCTTCTTCGTAGTCGGTATCTTCTCCGGCCACGCAATCTACATGTCGGAATTGTTTCCGACCCATGTGCGCGCGACCGCGGTGGCATTCTGCAACGGCTCTGGGCGGGTGTTCACCAGCTTCGGGCCGTTGGTGGCCGGATTGCTCGTTGTGCAGCTGGGCGGGCTTTCCAATGCCACGGGGATCATGACAGGCTTCGCCATATTGAGCATCGTTGCGGTGATGCTGGGCCGCGAGACCAGGGACGAGCAATTGCCGCGCTAAGCAGGTCTCGCACAAAACCACGCCGCGGGAAATACTCTTTGGGAGCCTTCTGTCAGGTGCTATCCACTGGTGGACGCCAACGTTCTCATGAAGGGGAGGATCTCCAATGCTGGAGCTTTCGGACATCCAATCGTCGCAAGAAGAGCTGCAGGACTACTACGCGCAGCTCCGCGCGCAGCACGTTACGCCGGCCTGGATCGGCGGCGGCATCAGCATCGAGCCGCAAAGCAAGGCGGTGCCCTACCTGTGGCATTGGCGCGATCTGCGGCCACAGGCGATGCGGGCGGCCGAGCTGGTAGGGACCCAGCAGGCCGAACGCCGGGTGTTGCGCTTGACCAACCCCGAGCTGTCCGGAGTCTCCGCCAGCAACACGCTGGTCGCCAATATCCAGATCGTGATGCCAGGCGAGATTGCCCGGGCCCATCGCCATTCGGCGGCGGCCCTGCGCCTGATCATCGAGGGAAGGGGCGGCTACACGGTCGTCAATGGTGAGCGCGTCCCGATGTACCCCGGCGATCTCGTGCTGACCCCCAACTGGTGCTGGCACGATCACGCCAACGACACGGATGCGCCGATGATCTGGCTGGACGGCCTGGATACCCCGTTGGTGCGGATGCTCGAGGCCGGGTTCTACGAGGAGTACCACCAGGAGCGGCAAGACGTTGGCGCGGCCGTCAACGCCTCGCAGTGGCACTACCCGATGTCGGAGATGCGGGCCGCCCTAGAGCGGCTGGCTCACGCAGATACCGCCGACACCGGCGAGGGGAGCGTCCTCGAATACACCAACCGGGTGACCGGCGGACCGGTAATGCCGACCATCACCTGCCACATGCAGCTGCTGCGCCCCGGTGAGAAGACGCAGGCGCGCCGCCGTGTCTGCTGCACGAACTATCACGTGGTCGAGGGTGCCGGCTACTCCGTGGTCGGCGGCGAGCGCCTCGACTGGGAAGACAAGGACGTGTTCACGGTGCCGACCTGGACCTTCTGCGAGCACGTCAACACCGGCGACCGCCCAGCCTTCCTGTTCAGCTTCAGCGACGCGCCGGTGATGAAGGCCTTGCGGCTCTACCGGGATGAGACCAGGCCATAGCCGCGCGATGCGCCGGCGCCCCTGACCCGCGTGATAAATGGCAATCGAGGCTGGCTCTTGGGGCCCCGAGATGCCGAACCGCGCTGGAAAGCCGAGGCTGGCCTCCAGCAAATTGCCGCATTCGAACCTAAAGCCTTCGTCGATTCCTCGCGGGTTGCCCGGTTTTGCCCCCACCGGGTAAGGTGAAGGGTTTGGGATGCGGGCCCATCGTGACCTATCCCAGCGTACTGAGGGCCGGCGTCCGAAAGCCCCCCAGGAAGGAACCCGCGGGGGCTGGAGGGCGGTCTGCGTCTATGGGGATTTGGTGGGGCGCCGGCTCGCGTAGGGGATCGGCTGGCTGGCGTATGTGGCAGCGGATCGACGATCACGGTGGTGAGTTAGGCGCCGCGGCGGCGGTCGGCAGGGCGATTTTGACCTGATCGACGGCATCGGGCGTGCGGTGGGAGGCGGCGGGGCGACAGCAATGCGACGCCGGAAGCGGGGTTCCCCGGCAGGCGGGAGGTGCGATGAGGCGGTGATCGGCGTCATGGCATCGTGGCCCTGACCGCGGCTTCGGACGATGGCGGGCCGCGGGGTGCACCGCCGCGCTGGAAGGTCTCGAGGATGATCATGCGGCCGCCGCAAGAAGGGCATGGTTATGGTCTGCTGCGGCGCTGGCGGCCGGGTCCGCGTCGTCGCGCTCAGCCGGCGGATCCATCACCGGCGCGGGCACGGCGATCAGTTCTCTGGCGCGCGCGATGTTGGCCTTGCAGGTGGCACTGGCGAATAGCCCGTAATGACGGATGCGGTGGAACCCGTTGGGCAGAACGTGGAGCAGGAAGCGCCTGATGAATTCGCTGGGCAGGAGCGTCATCGTGCGAAACCGCTCCCGGCCGTTGCGGCGGTAATCCTTGTAGCGGAAGCTGACGCCGCGCTTGTCGAGGCCGACGAGGCGGGCGTTCGAGATGGCAACGCGGTGGGTGTAGCGGGCGAGATAGGCGAGCACCACCTCGGGCCCGGCGACGGGTGGCTTGGCGTAGACAAACCAGTTCTTTCCCCTCAGTGGCGCGAGTTGCGCGGCAAAGGCCTCCCGGCGCCCCAGGCCTTCGAGCTCGCCAAAGAACGCCAGCCGGCCCGCCGCATGAGCCTCGGCGAGGCCGGCCAGGAAGAGCCGTCGGAACAGGCGGAAGAGCACCCGCACGGGTCAGAGGAAGCCGGGTCGGCAGGGCACCCAGTGGCTCTTGTCGAGCGATATCCCGCCGCCCGGCACGATCATATGGAGGTGCGGATGGTGCAGCTGGAAGCGGCGCAGATCCTCCGCCGTCGCCGTGTCGGGCGACCGGCCGATGAAGGCCGCGAACGCCCGCACGTTGCGAATGTATTCGTTGCGCGTCTTCTGGCTGAAGCCGCGCACCTTCATGTCCTCGATCATGCGCGCCCGCAGCGCGCTGACGGGCTGATGGGAAGAATGGGAGGTCATCGGAGGTTCCTCTCTCGAGCTGAAGGTTGCTGGACCCTCGATCCTCGGGATCGGATGCCCCGATCGTCACGCCTTACCGCTCACCGCCTCATCGAAAACGCACGGGCCGTAACGCGCACCCTCCCGCGGTAGCGGGTTCGTTGTGTGCCGGGCATGCTCAATAGCTCGGAGGTGAAATTCCTCTACCCAACCTGATGGAGGTGAAGGGTTAGTGATGCGCAAGGGCTAT
>Ga0210402_10004494_pt1 | contig 12708 bp, 12 predicted proteins | sample IncBWC7MmetaG_FD_161055 | JGI IMG/M metagenome (GOLD analysis project Ga0210402, IMG submission 161055) | Forest soil microbial communities from Barre Woods Harvard Forest LTER site, Petersham, Massachusetts, United States - Inc-BW-C-7-M | ecosystem: Environmental > Terrestrial > Soil >...
GACCTGCTTCGCAAGCGATTTGATCTGTTGGTCAGGATTCCAGGCATCGCACAGGTGAGCGGGATGCAATTTGCTCGCGGAACTGTCGACCCTCCCGTCGGACCTTACGGTGAGAGAATGGGTGGCCACATCGCGGCCTTGACCCCTGCGCACGAAATATCAGGAAGCTCGGTGAGGAGGGCATCACGCATCAGTCGCGCCGGAATCGCCATCTGAGAAGAGCGCTTCACATGACGGCGCTGGTCCCATCCCGTTGCGATCCGCACGCGAAAGCCTTTTTCGAAAGTCTCTTGGCTCGGAAGAAAGCCCGTCTACAAGCGCTCATCGCTGTTGCGAGGAAGTTGCTCCGTAGCAATTCTATGTGCAATTCACTTCCGTGGCCGGGACTTGGCCGCATGGTCTTTTGCAATGTCCCACATACAGATGAAACCTTAAGAAAGTATGAGGGTTGCTACTTGAACGCGTTTGAAGACGTGATGCAGAGGGCAACGAAAAGTCAACCCATCAACATCACATTAGCGGCATCAGCAGCTACTGAATGCCAAGGCGTGTCAGGGAGGACACGCCTTTAATAAATGCAAAACGGACATTTGGGGTGGCTTCTTGGCCGCCCCCTTTTTTTTTGTCTTCTTGAATCAGCTTAACCCGAAGGTCAAGTGAAAGGGCACACTATTTCCGAGATCGGCACGTAGTCTCGCTGTAGTCGGCACCGCGCATCCAACAATGTAATGGCCCTAATTAATTGCAAATCTTGCGGTGGCTCGCTCGTTCGTCGTGGTCGTCACGGCTACATTGAGCGATACATACTTCGACTTCTCGGCATATTCCCGTGGAGGTGTGAGCAGTGCGAGAGGAAGCATTACGTCAGGAGTCGCTAACCTTCCTCAGCGTTTGCGCTTAGTGTCCCACCCGCCGACTCTATCATAGGAGAAGTCAGTTGACGTAGAAGCTTCGCGATACTTTTCGTGTGGAGTGTCGAATCTGGCGGGCACGTGTGCTGAGCTTCACCGAAAACGAGTTCGGGTTCGCTGTTCGCCGTCGTGACCGTGTGGAAGCAATGGAGACAGATGGAGTCGAAGGTGCTGTCATCGTTGAGACGATGTGCATAGTCAGCGTTGGAGTTCATGGTGACTGCCCCTAATCTGAAAATGGAAGAATTGAACTGCATGGCAAAATTTTAAGATTTTTCGCTGGCGACGTTCAAGGATTTTTTAGACACTTGTCTGCGCGCCTGTCCCCCAACACTTAGAGTAAAACTTTCAGGAATGCGCTATCAGGAACCAAGTAGTTCTGAGTAAGCGCTACTGCCCTGTTACACGTTTCCGGATCATACGGGCGAGCGATACGCTTTCGCTCACTGTGCTCACAACCTTTGGGCTTGGGCCGGAGATGTTTTCACGATGCAAGCCTGACGGCTGCGATGATGGCTGACGCGATAACCAGCGTGGACGGCAAACCTGTCAGCGGTATTGCGCTCGTTGTTCGTGAGTGTCGTAAGCGCCGTTCCTGATTGTTGTAGCCCTTTCGTTTACTTGCTTTTCTGACCTCCAAATCGTAGGAGACCACCGAAGACAAGCAATCACGCCTCGATCGAATGCGTTGCTGCCTAAGCCTTCTTACTTGCTGCAATCTCACCTATTGCGCCTACGAACTTATCCAGGTCCGCGGTGGTTGTGTAGACGTGCGGAGTGACGCGAATGCAGTGAATGTTTTCATAGTCGATTCCGACCGTGTGGATCTTGTAGCGCTCAAACAGAGTCGTCATCAATGCGTTGGGAGTCATGCCATCGATGCTGACTCCGCAGATCGCGCAGGAGAATTTTGGATCGAGCGATGTATGCAGCTTTACGCCGGGAATCTCGCGCACACGCATCGCCCAGTAGTTCTTCAGATAAAAGATGCGCTGCTGCTTGCGCTGGGCGCCGATGCCCTCATGAAAGTTGATGGCTTCCCCAATGCCCTGTTCGATGGGGAAACTGCGCGTTCCCAGCACTTCAAACTTGCGAATGTCGCTGCTGTGAGGGTTCCCGGCGCAGGTAAGCGGCCAGAGCTTTTCGATCTTGTTCGCTTTGACCCACATCATCCCTGAGCCGATCGGCGCGGACAGGAACTTGTGCAGGCTGGTTCCGAAGTAATCGCAGTCCAGCTCTGGAATCTTGAAATCCAGCAGCCCGAAGGAGTGGGCGCCATCGACGATCACTTCAATGCCGCGCGCATGCGCCATGTCGGCGATCTGCCGGACCGGCATAAGCTGGCCCACCCAATTGACCATGTGCGTCACATGCACGAGCTTCGTCTGCGGAGTGATGGCCTGCTCGTAGGCCTTCACAATCGCGGCGTTGTTCTCGATCGGGAAGTCAAAACCGATCTGCTTGTAGACGATGCCATCGCGTTCCGCCCTCTGGCGGTACGCACTCATCATGTTGGGATAGTCCTGTTTGGACCCGACGACCTCGTCTCCCGCCTTGAGGGGGAGACCGAAAATGATCGTATTCAAGGCTTCGGTCGCGTTGCGGTTGATCGCAATCTCGTCAGCCGGCGTGCCCGCAAGGTGAGCGAGCTTTTGCCGCAGCGGTTCGCGGCCCTGGTCAAGGATCTGCCACATGTAATACGACGGACCCTCGTTCGAAAGCTGGTTGTAGCGTTCCACTGCCTGCTGCACGACGATGGGTGACGGAGAGACTCCACCGTTATTGAGGTTGATGATCTGAGGACTGACCGAGTAGGCACGCTGAATCACGCTCCAGAAGTCCTCGTTCTGGGCGACCTGGCCTGCGTCGAGACCGCTTGCGGCGCGGGACGCGGCCCCCCACTCTGCCGCATGGGCCTGGCGGAACAGGCTGTTCGTGGAAAACGCGCCGGCAAGTGCTGCCATCTTCAAGAAGGAGCGACGATCGTTCAAGGCCATGCCTAGCAATCTAGGCCATTGTGGAGTCGTCGGCAAAGAGCAAAAGTGTGCTGTCGCGAATAAATACCGCGAAGGTACTTCTGATCCCCTAAACTTCCGGACGGTCAGCCTCTGTTCCCTAGTCGTTTAGCTTCAGCGTCACCACAGCGTTGTCGATCACTTTGGCCCATCTGGGGTCGGGCGAGTCGCCGGAGGCGTATTCGTCATGCCAGTTCCACCACTTGTACGGCGCAGTCTGGGGATAGCCTTCGGGCGAGTCTTCCCACTCCTCCTGACGGCCAAGTGGGGTGATGTCGAGATAGTTCCAGGTGCTCCCCATCGCCTCGTCGCCACGGTTGTTGATGAAGTAGGTCCGGAAGATGCGGTCGTCGCCACCACGGAAGAACACGTTGGTGCCGTGCCACTCGTCGACGCCGAAGTCGGTGTCAAAGCTGTCGGTGATGGTGTACCAGTGCATCTGCCATCCCATCCGCGTCTTCAGGCGCGCGATGTCGGCCTGCGGGGCCCGCGACGCGAACGCAAGAGTCGTGTCGCGCGCGTTGAGATGGGCTAAGTGGGCGACCTGATCGGCCACCATAGAGCAGCCGCGGCACGCGTGATCGGGCCAGCCGAAAACGCCGGGCTCGAAGAAGGCTCGATAGAGGATCAGCTGAGGGCGACCTTCGAAGAGGTCACTCAGGCTGGCCTTGCCAGAGTGGCCTTCAAAAGTGTAGTCCTTCTTGACGGCCAGCCACGGCATGCGCCGACGCGCGGCGGCCATAGCATCACGGGCGCGGGTCAGCTCCTTCTCCTTCACGAGCAACTGCTGGCGTGCGTCTTCCCACTCCTGCTGCGATACGATTGGTGGCGTTTTCATGTTCGTCTGAGTCTCCTTGTTCATATCCATGACTTCTTCCCTGCTCGAAATTTCTGTTCCTGGTTGTCCGTTCCCTGTTCGTGCAGCGGGACCTCTTGACGGCAACCGCGGAGATGCCGCCGGTTGAGGTGGCTCCCGCAGCGATCCACGCCGCGGTTGCCAGACACATGGGATACATGGCTAGCTGCCTACCGCCTTGTTCGCCGCCGCGGAGCGAATTCGATTGATCAGGTCCGTCCAGCCGGCGTCCACTCCACGGTCCGCATCGCGGATCCACCCCATGGCCCGGTGCACAAAGCGGAGGTGGGTCACACCGTTGTCCTCTCTGAGCCGGTACTGGATATTTGACACGGCCGGAGTCGACATAAAGAGCGGACCGGAGAGCTCCAGCAGTGACGGCGGTTTGATGGCCTGCACTACGCCCCAGAAGTGTCCCGTGTTGTCTCCCAAGTCACGAAACCAGCGGCCGCCCGGCCATGCCTCGAGTTTCATCGGCATCGGCTTCTCCGGTGTCGAATTTAGGGGACCCATCTGCTCGAGGATCGTCTCGAAGACGATGTCGACCGGCGCCGCAATCTCCTCCTCCTTCATAATCTCGAAGGCCTGAACCACCTGTTCCTGAATTATCACTGCCATTCAATTCTCCTTTGCTCCGCTGTCGGTTGAGATCCTTCGCTCCAGAGCCTTGCGCTCCGCACGCTCCTTGATCTGGCCCAGTTGATGCGTCCAGTACCGCTCAAACGTCTTGACCCAGTCATATACCGGCTTCAACTCAGTCGCATTCAACTGGTACATTCGGTGCTGTCCGCGCTTCACCATCGACACCACACCGACCTTGCGCAACACCCGGAGATGTTTCGAGACGGTCGGCTGCGGCATCCGCAATCGCATTACAACCTCGTTGACGGCATATTCACGGCCATCTGCCAGCACAGCGATGACCTCGCGGCGGCGAGGCTCCGCGATGGCGTTGAAGACATCAGCCGTTGTTGCTGCTCGTGCCATTTGTTAAATATATTCCTATATCGGCATATGTCAAGCCGAATTTGTGCGTTGCCCACAAATCGTCTGGCTTCAGGGATCGCATTCGCTGTTGGTAGTTTCCTGGAAATCGGGGATCGATCAGTTAAGCACTGGAACCCGAACTTGCTCAAAATGCGACTTTTAAGGCACTTTGGGATTGTGTTCCGGTTTGTCGGTTAATACGCCAAATGCAAGGCTCCCAAAAGGAACTCCAACGAGTGCATTGGTGTTTTAGACATAGAAAATGGAATCGCATTCTTCCCCTTGCAATCAAAGGGGACATCATGTAATTCTTCCCTTGTAATCCAAGGGGAGAAGATGGACACCAAACTCGAGTTTCTTCGCGGCACGCTCGATGTTCTTATTCTCAAGGCGCTCGTCTGGGGACCGCTCCACGGCTATGCCATCACCAGCCTTATCCGACGGCACAGCGACAATGCTCTGCTCTTGGAAGAGGGCACGCTGTATCCCGCGCTCTGGCGCCTTCAAAGCAAAGGGCTGCTTGCGGCTGAGTGGGGATTGTCGGAGAACAACCGCAAGGCAAAGTTCTATCAGCTCAAGGCTGAGGGACGACGTCAATTGCACCACGAAATAAAGATGTGGGAAGCCTATGCGGCGGCGGTTGCCAAGGTTCTCAGCGCAACAGAGCCTCCGTTACCGGAGATGGCGAAGTGACACACAACCCCATGTGGCGCCGCTATGCACGCTTTTTCGGCGCCGATCCTGTTGCCGACGTCGATGATGAGCTGCGATTTCATCTCGAAACCAAGACAGAAGAACTGATCGCCCAAGGCTGGCGACCAAGAGACGCTCGTGAAGAAGCTGAGCGGCAGTTTGGAGATGTTCGCATGATACGAAGAGTGGGCAAGACCTTTGGACAAAGGGACGAGCAGCGCAAGCGCCTCAAGGATTACTGGATCGACTCATGCCAGGACCTGCGATACACCTTCCGCATCCTTCGTCGTGATAGCGGATTTACCGCCATATCGATTCTCATCCTCGCTTTAGCCATCGGCGCCAACATCGCTGTTTTCAGCGTGGTGAACTCGCTGCTTTTACGGCCGCTGCCCTTTCCTGAATCGAACCGGCTCGTATGGATTGCTCCACCGCCGAGTGAATGCGGTCTTTCCTGCGCCACCTACTCTGCCGACGCCTATGACGAATTCCGTGCGCTGAACCGTACCTTTCAAGACATCACGGGCTACTTTGCTTTTTCAAACGCAGACAATCTGCGCCTTACCGGTCACGGTGATCCCGTCCCTGTAACCGGTCTGTACGTAATCAGCAATTTCTTTCAGGTGCTCGGGGTCCAGCCCGCGATGGGACGTCTCTTCACCGCTGATGAGGGACGCAAGGGCTCACAGTCAGCGGTGCTATTGACCGATGCCTTCTGGAGACGACAATTTGCCGCTGATCCAACCATCATTGGCAAGGCAGTCAATCTAAGTGGTCAGGTTGGCGAGCTGGTTACAGTGGTCGGCGTATTGCCGGCGAGTTTTGATTTTGGCGCAGTATTCGCGCCAGGTACCAAGGTCGACGTTTTTACAGCTCTTGATCTTGATCACGCTCGCGACTGGGGCAACATTGTGACCCTCATCGGTCGCCTCAAGCCGGGCGTCACGTTGGCCCAGGCTCTCGACGATGCCAACCGCATTACTCCGGATATCTATTTCAATGTGAAATTTCCCGAGACGAAGGGCCGCTACAAAGGCGATTTTGTTCCTGTGCCGCTCAAGGACCATGTCACGGGCGCGCTGCGCCGTTCGCTGATTATCTTATGGTCCGCGGTAGGAGTGATTCTGCTGATTGCCGGAGTGAATCTTTCTAACCTGCTCCTGGCGCGCTCTGCCGCCCGCGCCAAGGAATTCGCCGTTCGTGGAGCGCTTGGTGCAAGCCGCGGGCGCGTTGTGCGTCAGCTGCTGATGGAAAGTCTCGTGCTCTCTTCCGCAGGCGCGGTTCTCGGACTTGCCGTAGCTATGATTCTGCTTAGGTGGCTCTCGCACCAGGGCTCTCTCGCCCTGCCGCTCCTCAGCACCTTACGCATCGACAGCCACGCAGCGGGCTGGACTGTGCTCATTGTCCTCTTTACTGCAACGATCTTCGGTTTGCTTCCTGGATTGAGAATGTCGATGGTCAATCATCAGGAAGTGCTGAAAGATTCAGGGCCTGGCACAGGTCTTGGCCGTAGACACGAACGCCTCCGTTCATTGTTGGTTGTTTCTGAAATCGCTCTGGCAGCTGTCCTTTTGATAAGCGCCGGCCTACTGCTCCGCAGTTTTTTGAAGGTGCTTGACGTTGACCTTGGTTTCAAGCCGGACAGCGCTGCATCGATCAAGCTCGACTATGACGACGGGGCTCCCACATTCGAAGCAAGCACAGCGAAACGCGGCGCGATCCTACAGCAGGTTCTTACGCACATCAGTGCGCTACCAGGGGTCGAAGCTGCTGGGGTTGCGGATTATCTTCCTCTCGGCCCAAATCGCCAGTGGGATGAACCGGTCCCACAAGGAAAGAGCTTCGAGCCCGGCACGCTGCCTGCCCCGCTTGTGTATGTTGTTACTCCGGGATTTATCCGTGCGATGGGCATTCAACTCGAGGGCCGCGACTTTACCTGGGCGGACGATCTGCATAGTGAGCGAGTTGTTCTCATCAATGAGTCCGCCGCACGGATTTACTGGCCCGGCGAGAGTGCAGTCGGCAGGATCCTCATGCGCGACAAGGAGGCAGACCGTGTCATTGGGGTTGTCAGTGACGTCCGTGAAGAGAATGTAGAGTTCGGAACCGGATCGCAAATCTATTACCCGGCAACCCAGCAAGACCCGGCTGGGGCACAGCTTGTTATTCGTACGAATCTTCCGCCAGCTTCGCTTGCAACCAGCGTCCTGCATGTTTTGCGTGAGTTGAATCCGAAGCAGCCTGCCGCTGAATTTCGCCCTGTCCGCACTATTGTCGATCGCGCTGTCTCTCCGCGCCGTTTTTTCATGATGCTCGTAGGCGCATTTGCCTCTCTCGGTGTTCTGTTGGCCGCACTTGGCATCTATGGCGTTATCTCGTACTCAGTGACACAAAAAACGCAAGAAATTGGGGTTCGCATGGCGCTCGGGGCGACTGCTGGCCGCATCCTGCGCGACATCATTTTCAACACATTACGCCTGGCGACGATTGGGATTGTCCTTGGAACAATCGTGTCCATCGCATCGTCTCACCTCATTGCATCACTGCTTTTCGGTACCTCACCGTGGGACATGGCCACATATGCGGTCATGGTGCTGGCGATTGTTGCGGTGGCTCTTGTGTCCGGATATTTGCCTGCACGAAGGGCTTCGCGTGTGGATCCGTTAGCTGCTCTTCGCATTCAATAATGACCACCCCTGTTGATGCTCAGGGTGGTGCAGAACTTCCAATTAAGATCACTTCCAAGGGCTGAGAGTTCAAGTCATTTCTGGCGATACGAACTTCCTCAAAAGCAGAGTTTCAGGCGTTTTGCATTACGAATCCGGCGCGTCGAGCGACCTGGCGACTGGCCAATCGACTCAATAGCCCCTTGTGATCCAAGGGGAGGATATCGAGGTCCGAATGGCCCTAGGAGCAAGAGCCGGCAGCGTCATTTTCAACACACTGCGCCTTGCGGCGATTGGCATTCTGCTGGGAACTGCCGCGTCCATCGCCTCAGCTCGCCTGATTGCATCGCTGCTCTTCGCGACCTCGCTTGGGACGTGACCACATAATGCAGGCATGATGCTGGCAATCATTGCGGTGGCCCTGGTTTCCGGTTACCTGCCCGCACGCAAGGCGTCCCGCGTCGATCCGTTGGCTGCACTACCGCACGCGGTAGTAACGATCTCAACTGATGCCCGGCGCAAAGTGAACAATGCCGAATACGGGCTTGCTCTGCGCAAGCTTCGGCCTTTTTTGATTTTACGCAATGTGCTGTTGGAGCATGCCGTATCGGGGCAACGGGCAAATGTCGATCGGGGCGAGTGGGCAGACACGGTTGGTCGCTTTTTTTAGTCGGGTCGCGTCATCGGCTTGCGCTTTCTCCTGAGGGCTTGAGAGGATTGCGGGCATGAAATTACAAAGTCTGAGGTTTCCCGTACCCGCAATCCTTGCCACAATTCTCGTTAGCTGCTCGATCTGTACAACAGGCTGGTCCCAGAGTTCATCAGCAACGGCAACAGGCGCTCAGTCGCGGGATGGAGCTCATGACTTCGACTTCCTGATTGGCGATTGGAAAGCTCACGTTCGCCGGCTTCCCGATCGCCTGAACGGTTCGAACGTGTGGGTGGAATACGACGGCATCTCCAATCACAAGAAGCTGCTCGACAGCAACGCCAACTTCGAAGAATTTGACGTTCGTAACCCGGAAAAGAATCTCCGTATTAAAGCTCAGACATTCAGGCTCTACAATCCAGAGACCCACCAATGGTCTATCTATCTGGTCGATCTCGACAATGGAACGCTTTCGCTCCCGCCGCAGATCGGGCAATTCGATGGCAACCGCGGTGAGTTCTACGCCCAGGATACTTACAAAGGCCGGGCCATTCTGGTGCGCTATGTATGGCTGAACATCTCGCCAAAATCAGCGCGCATGGAGCAATCTTTCTCGCCGGACGGTGGAAAGACCTGGGAGGTCAACTGGATCTGTGAACTCTCGCGATAGCAATATCTCGTTTTCTTTGTCGATGTCCTTAGGGTCGGTCTCGCCTGCGCTTCCAGTGATCACTCCATCTTTCACGGTTGCATTTACATCGGAGGTCGTGCCATCGTCGCTCGTCGCTAGCAGATGAATTGCTCCGCTATTGATCGTTCCCGTCGTGAGCTTGTCGCCCGTATACGGACCGCTCAACTTGTCGCCATCCTGCTTTAACTCCATCCGGAGATACAGTGTGGTCCCAACCAGGTCGGCGGACATTATCCAGTTCCCGCTCACATACGTTTCCGGCCCAGCCTGTCGTCCCAGGGCAAAGCTCGACGTAGCGCAAGCACACAGCATGAAGACAGAGATACCTCTGAATCGCAATCAAAGACTCCTATTACGCTGTAGTGGAAGAATAGCTTGACGACTCTGATCATAGTTTTGCAAACCGTTGGCTTCAACATAACGACGCGGCTACCGGTGCGGCTGAATCGCAAAGAGCCAACAAACTATAAGGTACGGCAGTGGTGTTTGTTCGAATCCCACTCTCTCCGCCATTCTTACTGGCCGCTTCGGTATCTGCTACCTCACACTTGCTCGGCAACACTGGATCATTCACTGAGTGGCTGCCGAAACTATTGTTTTTAAGACAAACGCAGTTTTGTGCCGTAATCTCATTTTGGATTCGACATGCGTTTTTTTCTTAGGTTCCTGTTAGCGGCTGCGATCGGGATGTCTTGCCCGTACCATCTTCGGGCGCAGGACCTCTCACCTCGCGCCTATGTGATCACGCCGGTGCGTTCGAATGCGGTGAACCTGACCTATTCATTTTTCGATGGCAGCATTATTCTCGGAAACGCTGTCCCGATCGCCGGCGCGACTGGACGAGTCAATGTTCAGGTTTTCAGCTACTACCGTTCCCTGAACTTTTTTGGGCGGTCTGCCAGCGTTGTTGCTGTTTTGCCCTACGGAGTTGGTAACTTTGACGGGACTGCGGCTGGTGTCGAAGCCCACCTCTACCGTTCGGGCCTGCTGGATTCCACACTCCGCTTTTCTGTGAATCTGAAGGGCGGTCCGGCAATGGACTTGCGGGAAATGAGTAAGTGGCGACAAAAGACACTGATCGGCGTCAGCTTTAAGATGACTGTCCCAACGAGTCAGTACGACCCGACAAAGCTCGTCAATTTCGGCACAAACCGCTGGTCTTTTGAGCCGGAAGTTGGCTTGTCGAAACGCCGCGGGCATTGGCTGATCGATACCTATGGGGGCGTATGGTTTTTCACTGAAAATCCGAATTTCTATACCGGAACGAACGCACAATCGAAGAATCCTGTCGGAGCATTTGAAGGGCACCTGAGCTACGATGTGAGGCCTCGGCTGTGGGCCTCGCTGGATGGCAACTTCTGGTTCGGAGGCAGCACCAGCCTCAATGGCGTGCCCAGTCCCCAGACGTCGGAGAGGAACTCACGCATCGGGGCCACCGTGTCGTTCCCAGTGACCAAACGCCAGTCGATCAAATTCAGCTACAGTGACGGCGCCTACATACGATATGGCGGAAACTTCCAGAATCTTTCAGTGGGCTGGCAGTATTCGTGGATTGACAAATCGAAATAGGCCGCTTGTGACGGTACGCAATTCCTACTCAGAGGCTGACTCGGCGGTTGGGGTCGCTTTAGGGATATTTTTGTCGGCTCCGGTTTCTGTCATGTCGATTCGGAAACCGGGCGCTTTGTAGTCAGGTTTGATGTAATTTTCCGGGATTGCAATCGTGTTGCCGTCGCGCAGCGAAGAGAAATGCGGCGAACAAATTTCCACGCCAGCTTCATTGAACCTGTCCTGAATGTTTCGATGCAGATCCGAATATATGTTCAGCACTTCGCGGGGCGTATCCGTGTAGGCGTTGAGCTCGTACGTTACAAAGAAATCATCGAGTGCTCTTTGCAATACAAATGGAGCGGGTTCCCGCAGCACATGCTCAGTGGCAAGCGCCGCGCTGAGAAGCAACTGATGAACTGTCCTCCAGGGTGCGTCGTAACCGATCGTTACCGCTGTGTAGAAGATGACGCCCGCCTTCTTCGCCTCGGTGCTGTAGTTCTTCACTGCTCCACTCATCACAGTAGAGTTCGGGATCGTGAGAATTTCCGCCTTCGGCGTGAGCAAGCGGGTTACCAGCATATTCTTCTCGACCACTTCGCCCATGGTGTCGCCGATCTGAACCCAATCGCCTACCACGAATGAGCGCATGTAGGTGAGAATTATGCCGGCGATGGCGTTTGCCACGGCGGACGAAGAGCCCAGTGACAGCAGTACTCCCACGAATATCGATATGCCCCGGAATGCCGGACTCGCTGCTCCGGGAAGATACGGAAAGCCCACAATCAGGGCAAGAATCAGGACCATCACGCGTATCAGCTTTTCTGTCGGTTCGGCCCAATCCGGATAAAAGCCTCGGATTTTGATGTCACCCTTGCCAATCTGCGTGAAGATCAGCCGTATCAATCCCACTACATAGCGAGTAACCAGTGCAATTACCGCGATGACCAGCAGGTTGGGCAGATAGTCCACCGCCGACTTGCCCAGCGTCTCCAGTTGGGTAAATATCCACCTGGTTGCTGTGAGAGAAATTTCGCGGGTAGAGGAGTAGAAGCCGAGAGTAACGGTCAGGTAGGTTTCCAGCAGGCCGAGGATGAACACCCATCGCAGGAGTGTGCCGAACCCCAGCACAATTGGCCCGAGATAAGCGACGGCAGCGTGCCATGCCGACTTCTTTGCTGAACGTTCACTTGTCTGGACTCGCCATTCGATTTGAGTGCGAATCGATAACTTCAACCGGTGGACAAGCCAGAGCAGAGCCAGCAGGATAAGCGTGGTGAGGGCTGTCTTGAGGATGGCGCGAAAAACCATTCTCCAGCTGTGTTCTTCCCTGTAAGTCTGAACCGTACGACGGATGCTTTCCGCGTCCTCGAGAGCAAGTTGCTGCCGTGTCTTGCCGGCTGCTTTCGCGTCGGCGTCGGTGACGGCCATGATCATCGTGTCGCCGACTAAAATCTCAGTCCACGCATCCCGTGGTTGCAGACGAATCGATTCTGGTGAGAGGCTGTTGTCTCTTGCGAAAGAGAGGATCCGTCCTGCAATGGCTTGCGCACGTGCTTCAGGAGTGAGAGCGGCGACCGGCTCGTATACCGTCAGAACAGGACGCCCCTCAATCTCCACCTGGCCGGGCGGCGTGATCTCTCCTTCAGGAGTGTCCTGTGCTGGGCTTGATTGAGTCGATGTTGGTTGAGC
>Ga0210402_10004495_pt1 | contig 12704 bp, 12 predicted proteins | sample IncBWC7MmetaG_FD_161055 | JGI IMG/M metagenome (GOLD analysis project Ga0210402, IMG submission 161055) | Forest soil microbial communities from Barre Woods Harvard Forest LTER site, Petersham, Massachusetts, United States - Inc-BW-C-7-M | ecosystem: Environmental > Terrestrial > Soil >...
ATCCGTGTGAATTCCGGCGCGGGTTGTTGAGCAAGGATTCGCGGCAATGCGGGGTACTGGAGCTGGCGGCGGAAAAGGCGGGATGGAGCAAGCCGTTGGCTGCGGGGCGTTACCGGGGAATTGCGGTTGTGGAATCGTTTGGAAGTTACGTGGCGCAGGTGGCGGAGATCAGCATTGACCGCAAAACGCATTCGCTGCGGGTGCATCGAGTGGTGGCGGCAGTGGATTGCGGGCGGCATGTGAATCCAGAGACGATTCGAGCGCAGATTGAGGGCGGAATTATTTATGGATTGACGGCGGCGCTGAAGGGCGAGATTACGATTGCCAATGGGCGCGTGGAACAGGCGAACTTCAACGATTACGATGTGGTGCGGATGAATGACGCGCCGCTGGTGGAAGTGCACATCGTGGAAAGCAACGACGGGCCGGGCGGGGTCGGAGAGCCGGGGACGCCGCCGATTGCGCCGGCGGTTTGCAACGCGATTTTTGCTGCGACGGGGAAGCCGGTGCGCAGGCTGCCGATTCGGGCGGAGGATCTGGCGTAGGTTGTAGAGTGGCAGAAGGCTGGGATTTGGGACAGAATGGGGCGTGAGTTTACTAGCCCTCGTACTGGCTGTGGTGTCGCTGCTCGTCTGGATTGTGCTTACCTTTTTACGCGGGGCGTTCTGGCAGCTTCTCGCGTTTGACGATGACGTTTCAAAGCAGGACTCCTTAGACCGGTGGCCACGGGTGGTCACCATTGTGCCCGCGCGCAATGAGGCGGAGACGATTGCGCGGACGGTGGCATCGCTGGTGAAGCAGGACTATCCCGGCGAGCTGCGCGCTGTGGTCGTGGACGACCACAGCGAGGACGGAACCGGGGCGCAGGCGCGGGAAGCGGCGGAGAGGGCGGGAGCCTCCGAACGCGTTTTGATTTTGCAGGGCGCAGCGCTGGAGAGCGGTTGGACGGGGAAACTTCTGGCGATGCAGCAAGGCGTGGTGAGCGCCGTTGCGCGTGAAGCGGATTATTTCTGGTTTACCGATGCGGATATCGAGCACGAGCCGGATACGCTGAGGCGGGTGGTACAGCGCGCGGAAAAAGGCGCGCTGGATCTGGTGTCCCTGATGGCGCTTTCGCATGTGAACTCGTTTGCGGAGCGCCTGCTGATTCCGCCCTTTCTTTATTTTTTCCTGAAACTTTATCCGCCGGCTTGGACTGCGAGTCGAAAAAGAAATACGGCCGGAGCCGCTGGGGGCTGCATCCTGCTGAAACGCACGGCGCTGGAGCGAATTGGCGGGTTGGCGGCGATCCGTGGCGAAGTGATCGACGACTGCACGCTGGCGCGGGCGGTGAAGCGGACGGGCGGCGGAATCTGGATGGGATTGACGCGGAAGAGCATTAGCCTGCGGACTTATAGGTCGTTCACTGAGATACAGGATTTGATCGCGCGGACGGCGTTCACGCAACTTGGGTATTCGTGGCTGGCGCTGGCGGGAACTTTGCTGGCAATGTTGGTGACGTATCTGCTGCCGGTGATCTTCACCTTCAGCGCGCGGCCTGTTTTGTGGCGGCTGGGACTGGCGGCATGGGCGCTGATGGCGATTACCTATTTGCCGACGGTGCGGTTTTACCAGTTGTCGCCGCTGTGGGCGGCGGCTTTGCCGGCGGCGGCCGGTTTTTATACTTATGCGACCTGGCTTTCCGCGGTCCGATATTGGCTGGGGCGCGGCGGGCAGTGGAAGGGCCGCGCGCAGGCGCCGGTGAAATCTTCCGCGCACTAGAGAGCAATTCCGTTTTGGCGGGGGTCTCCGCCGAAATCCTTTCCAAGTTTCACAGTTCTGTGGAACTATTTTCCGGTAACAAGCAAAAGCGCACAGCGAGAACTGCGAGTTCACCATGAAAATCAGATTTGCTGCTGTGATGATATTTGTAGCTGCGTTTTTCTGCGCTGCGCGAGTGAATGGGCAGATTTACATTCCCACGAACGATCCTCCGTATTACGGGCCGTATAACGGCTCGTTTTGGGCGGGCGGCGATGAATTGAATAAACATCTGGTGAAGGGCGATACGCTGCTGCGCGCGGATTCGCCGTGGTGTTTGTATGCGTGGGTACGGATGGAGGAGGCGCCGAAAGGCGGGGTGCTGATTGCGGGCGTGGGAGATCCGGGCGAGGAATATTCGCGGTATTTGGGAGTGGATGGAGAGAAGTTGTTTTACTGGGGCGGCAAGGACGCGACTTTTTCAGGTGCGGCCGGGCTCACGCCGGGAAAGTGGCAATTTGTCGCGGCGACATTTGATGGGCAGGAAGTGCAGATTTATGCGAATGGCGCGAAAGTGGCTGGCGGAAAACTGGATTCGGGAAGAGTCAGTCCGTTGCTGGTGATCGCGCCGGCGCAGAAGAATCGGCATTTCGCGGGAAAAATTGCCGGGCTGACGGTGTTGCGACATGCGATGACTGGTGAGGAATTGAAGGAGATGTACGCGAAGCCATTGAATTTCACGACGGTTGTGTATGAAGAGGGGTCGAAGCCGTGGCCGGTGCAGACGCAGGCTCAGGCGGGTTACCGAGCGCCGCAGGATCCGGACACGATGCCAAGGTCCAAGGCGGGATATTCGCCGCTGGAGAAAAAAGTCGTGCGCGAATCGAAGCTGGGGATTGAGGCGAAGAGTTCGAATGAGTGGACGATTTCGGGGCGGTGGAAGCTGCGGCCCGCTCCTGAGATTTCGGCTAGCGGCGACGCGATTTCGCAAAGCGGATTTGCGACCAATGGCTGGTGGGATGCGACGGTGCCGGGAACAGTGCTGACGACGATGATCAATCAGGGCGTTTATCCCGACCCGGATTACGGGCTGAACAATCTGGCGATTCCGGAAAGCTTGAACAAGCAGGATTACTGGTATCGAAGCGAGTTCACTGCGCCAGCGGATTGGACGGGGCAGCGGCTGACGTTGACATTTGAGGGAATCAATTACGCAGCGGAAGTTTGGCTGAATGGGAAGCGCATCGGGTCGATCAAGGGCGCGTTCATTCGAGGCGTGTTTGACATGACAAATTCGATCAAGGCCAGTGAGGCAAATGTGCTGGCGGTGCGTGTTTCGCCGCCGCCACATCCGGGGATTCCGCATGAGCAGAGCATCAAGGCAGGGCCTGGCGAAAATGGCGGATTGATGTGCCTGGATGGGCCGACGTTTGTGGACACGGAAGGATGGGACTGGATTCCGTCAATCCGGGATCGGGATACAGGAATCTGGCAGCCGGTGACAGTGCGGGCGACGGGCGGAGTGAAGATTGGCGATGCGCAGGTGGTGACGAAGCTGCCGTTGCCAGAGACGAATTCGGCGGACGTGGAAATTAGCGTGCCGCTTTCGAACGAAACAGGCGCAGCGGTGAGCGGGACGCTGGAGGCGTCTTTTGACAGTGTGAAGGTGACGAAGACGGTCTCGCTCGTCCCCGGAAAGAATACCGTGGCCCTGACTTCTTCGGAATTCGCGCAATTGAAAGTGCAGCACCCGCGGCTGTGGTGGCCGAATGGGTACGGGAAGCCGGAACTTTACACGCTAAAGCTTGCAGTCAAGGTGAACAGCAAGCAATCGGACGCCAAGGACGTGCGATTCGGGATTCGGGAACTCACGTATGAATTGAGCCTGCTCGACAGTACAGGCCATTTGGAGCGAGTGGAGTTTTCACCGACTGCGGCTCGGGCCAAACAGGGCCAGATTGTGGATGTGACGCACACGGGCATCCGGAATGTGCCGTCGCCGGACCCGTTTCCTTCGATTTTTCCGGAGGAGTGGAGAGACAGCTGGAAGTCCTGGGTGGCTTCGCTGAAGCCCGGAGCGGAGAAATCGGCGGCGGTGAAGCGTCTTGAGGATACCCGGGCGACTCCTTACCTGACGATTAAGGTGAATGGCGTGCGGATCGCGGCGCGCGGTGGCAGTTGGGGTATGGACGACATGCTAAAGCGCGTTTCGCGGGAGCGGCTCGAGCCATTTTTCAGGCTGCACCGCAATGCCAACGTGAACATCATTCGGAACTGGGTGGGACAGAGCACGGAAGAAGTTTTCTTTGAATTGGCAGATGAGTACGGCTTGCTGGTATGGAACGATTTCTGGGCTTCGACGCAGAATTACAACATTGAACCCGAAGACCCCGCGTTGTTTCTGGAAAATGCGCGGGATACGATTTCACGTTTCCGGAATCACGCATCGATCGTGGTGTGGTGCGGGCGAAATGAAGGCGTGCCGCAACCGATCCTGAACGAAGGGCTGGAGGAATTGACGCGGACGGTGGATGGCACGCGTTACTACACGCCGACTTCGAACCAGGTGAACCTGCAGAACAGTGGACCGTACAAATACGTGGAGCCGAAACTTTATTTCACGATGTTGAATCATGGATTTTCCGTGGAGACGGGGACGCCGTCATTTCCGACGCTGGAGAACTGGCGGGCGTGGATTCCGCGCGAGGACTTGTGGCCGATCAGCGACAACTGGGCGTATCACGACTGGCACCAGAGCGCGAACGGAGACATGTCGCCGTTCATGGCGGAGATGGAGAAAGAGTTTGGCGCGCCGACGAGCCTGGAAGATTTTGAACGGAAGGCGCAGATGTTCAACTACGTGCAGCACCGCGCGGTATTCGAAGGAATGAACGCGCATCTGTGGGCGCCGAATACGGGACGGATGCTGTGGATGACGCAGCCAGCTTGGCCAAGTTCGACGTGGCAGATTTTGAGCTCGGACTACGACACGCAGGCCTCGTTCTATGGGGTGAAGAAGGCGAGCGAGATGGTGCACGTGCAGCTGGACCCTTCGAATTACGTGGTAGAGGTGGCCAATTCGCTGCCGGATACGAAGACCGCTGTGACGGCAAATGCGCGCGTTTATTCGCTGGAGAATAAATTGCTGACGGAGCATGAAGAGAAGAAGGATGCCGCGAGTGGGACAACAGAGTTTTTCACACTGGACCTGGCGCCATTTTTGAAGGAGAACGTGGCGCTAGTGAAATTGGAGTTGCGCGATTCGGCCGGGAAGCTGGTGTCTGACAATTTTTACTGGATGGGAGGAGCGAGCGCCGATTACCGGAAATTGAACCGGCTGGGAAAGGCGCAAATTACGGCATCGGTACGGACGGCTGCAGATGGAGATGAGGGGCGAGTCAAGGTGGTTTTGGAAAATGGTGAAAGCACGGCAGCAATTGAATTGAAATTGACGCTTTTGGAGGCGGATGGAAAAACTCGCGTGCTGCCCGCGTATTACAGCGACAATTATGTTTCGCTGTTGCCTGGGGAGAAGGAAGAGATTCTTGTGGAGTTTTCAAAGGCGATACTAAAAAACGGAGTTTCGATCGGGTTACGCGGGTGGAATTTGGAACCTCGCGTGGTAAAGGCCGGCGCGGAAAAATAAGGGTGGATGTACTGGCCGATCTTAAGATCGGCCAGTACGAAAGAAAGAGCACGGCGAGGATCGCCGTGCAACAAAGGCCGTCCAGCATCACAAATCATGGTGACTCGCATCACAATTTGTTATAGTTAGGCTGTTCGCGCGAGGGCTGTATCCCGAACTTAGGGAACGGCACCGGAGGCCGACATGAGCATCATTCCGAATGGGAACAGTGCGAAAGTGACCGTTCCCGAATTGCTGCAGCGCAAGTCCGCGGCTGCGGATTCCACACACAAGAAAAAAATCACCTGCCTGACGGCATACGACTATCCGACTGCCCGCTTGATGGATGAGGCCGGGGTGGACGTGGTGCTGGTGGGCGACTCGGTGGCGATGGTGGTGCTGGGCTATGAAAGCACGCTGCCGCTGACGATGGAGGAGTCGCTGCACCACACGAAGGCAGTGCGGCGCGGAGTGCAGCGGGCGCTGGTGGTGGCGGACATGCCGTTTGGCACGTACCAGGGCGACGTGAATGAGGCACTGAAGAACGCGGTGCGTTTTGTGAAAGAGGCGGGCGCGGAGGCCGTGAAAGTGGAAGGCGGCGAGCGGCGGCTGGAAGTGATTGGGCGGCTGACGGAAGCGGAAATCCCGGTGATGGGCCATGTGGGATTGACACCGCAATCGGTGAATGCAATGGGTGGATATCGCGTGCAGGGGAAAACGGTTGGTGGCGCGGAGCAGTTGCTGCGCGATGCGCGCGCGGTGGAAGCTGCGGGCGCGTTTTCGATTGTGCTGGAAGGAATTCCCCGCGAACTGGCGGCGGAAATTACGAAGAGCGTGCGGATTCCGACGATCGGCATCGGCGCGGGACCCGATTGCGACGGGCAGATCCTGGTGCTGCACGATTTGCTGGGTCTGACGTTTCAGGAACCACCGAAGTTTGCGCGACGGTATGCGAATGTGGGTGAAGTGATCTCACAGGCCGTGCGCGAATATTGCGCGGATGTGCAGGGTGGAAGTTTTCCTTCGGATGCGGAGTCCTATCACGCGACGAGCGCATTGCAGGGCAAGAAGCCCATTCGCATCGCGCGGTGAGCGGACATTTCTGATTTTGCGGGCGCCGAAAAGGCTTCGTACGCCCCGAACAATTTAATCAAAATACTTTACGGCAAGGAGACATGGAATGACCCCGAACGAGATGGCTTTGTTGTATGAATTCAACGCCTGGGCCGACCGGAGAATGCTGGGAGCGGTCGCGGCGGTTAAACAGGAAGAGTTCTTGCGGCCGATGGGCTCGAGCTTCAGTTCTTTGCGGGACACTGCGGCTCATATTTACGGCGGGGAATGGGTGTGGCTGGAGCGATTTCAGGGGCGCTCGCCGGCTTCGCTTCCGGATGTGACGGAATTTCAGGATGTGGCAAGTTTGCAGGAGAAGTGGGCAGGACTTGAGGCGCGGCTGCTTGGATTTGTGGGCTCCTTGACGCAGGAAGATTTAAACCGGGTGATAGAGTACAAGACGCTTAAATTTGGCGTTTACCGCAACCCGCTTTGGCAATCGATGCAGCATGTTGTGAATCATGGTAGCTACCACCGCGGCCAGATAACGACGCTGCTGCGGCAATTGGGCGCGCAGCCGGTGTTGACAGACTTGATGCACTTCTACCGCGAACGCGCCGTGGCGGCGGGCGCTTAGCGCGGATGGAGACGATTCGGACAGTTGCCTGGATGAAAGAGCGGGCGCGGGCGGCTCGGCTGGGGCAACGCATCATCGGGCTGGTGCCGACGATGGGGGCGCTGCACGCGGGGCACCTGGCGCTGGTGGAGAGGGCGCGGCGGGAATGCTCGCCGGTGTACGCTTCGATTTTCTTAAATCCCACACAATTTGCGGCGAATGAGGATTTGTCGCGGTATCCGCGGCCGCTGGAAGCGGATGTGGAGAAACTGACCGCGGCGAAGGTGAATGGACTGTTTCTGCCGGAGGCGGCGGAGATTTATCCGTCGGGATTTTCCACGTATGTGCATGTGGAGGGATTGAGCGAGCGGCTAGAGGGAAAATCGCGGGCGGGACATTTTCGGGGCGTGTCCACCGTGGTGCTGAAGCTGCTGGAGATTGTGCAACCGCACTTTGCGTATTTCGGGCGGAAGGACGCGCAGCAGGTGCGGATTGTGCAGCAGATGGTGCGGGACCTGAATCTGGATACAGAGATTGTAGTGTGCCCGATTGTGCGCGAGGCGGATGGGCTGGCGAAGAGTTCGCGGAATGCGTATTTGCACGGAGAGGATCGGAAGGCGGCGACGGTGCTGGTCCGGGCTTTGCGGGCGGCGGAGCGTGAGATTGCGGCTGGCGCGCGGGATTCGCTGGAATTGCAAAGAGTGATGCAGAAGGTGCTGGCCGGCGAGGCGCGGGCACGGGTGGATTACGCGGAGATTGTGGATGCGGAGACGTTTGAGCCGGTGGTGCGGGTGGCGCCGCGGTGCTATGCAGTGCTGGCGGTATATTTGGGGAAGACGCGGTTGATTGACAATATGTTGATTGAGCCGGTGGGAGAAGAGTTGCGGGTGGAGGTTTAGGCGGCGATTGACCGTGAAATTGTCTCGGCGCTTACGTTGAGGTCCTGAGCGCCCGCCTCAGGCGGGCGCTCAGGAAGTCAGGTCTCACTTTCCAAAATTCAATTTAATTCCTGCAGGTGGGCGAGGACTTCGGTGGCGTGGCCTTTGGCTTTGACTGGGTCCCAGACTTGTTCGATCTTGCCGTCGGGGCCGACCAGAAAACTGCTGCGGATAATTCCCTTGAACAGGCGGCCCATGAATTTCTTGCCTCGCCATGCGCCGTATTCTTCGATCATTTTGTGACTGGGATCGCTGAGCAGCGGGAAATTGAGCTTCCACTTGTCGCTGAATTTCTGTAGGGCTTTGACTGGGTCGGCGCTGGCTCCAAGAATGGAGACACTGAGTGCGTCGAATTTCTTCTTTGCGTCACGAAACTCGGACGCTTCGATCGTTCAACCTGGGGTGTTTGCTTTCGGGAAGAAGAAGAGCAGGACGCGACGGCCTTTGAAGTCCTTGAGCGAGAGCTGCTTGCCGCCGTCGGAGGCTAGGGTGAATTCGGGGGCTTTGTCGCCGATTTTGACCATGAACCTTTACCTCTGTTGGGAAATGGCGTGGTGAAGATATGGGCTGCGTTCAGGAAGTATATCCCATCTGTCGCAGCCAATCCGAGAGTTCGGCGGCCACGGAAAAAGCTTCACCCGCAGTGAAACGGTCGGACATCGCAAAAGCAATGGTTTCAAGGGGAATGCGTTCATAAATAAAGCCGGAATCCACGATTCCCTGCACATAAGCGCGGGCAAAAGCAGGTATCCCAAGAAAACGGTATTGCTCGACATGAACCATCTCGTGGAAGAGCAAGTCCGCCGGCAAATCCCTGCCGGGAATTAGAATGCACTCTCCAAACGTGATCCCTGCAGAATTCGAAAAATCAAAATGAACCTGCTTACCGAAAAGAGAGAGCTGCTCGAGGAGCCTCGCGAGGAATGGAGGACTGGAAATCCTTTCAACGAAGGCGACACGGGCGCACGTAAGGGTTTCTGCAGAGAAATGCCGGGCAAGAGCGGCGCTTTCGGAGTCTGTCAGAGGCCGCCCTTGCGGGAGGTGCGTTGCACGTTGCTGATCGATCCAATCTTGCGCCTGGGAGGCAATGACCGGAACAAACTCTTGCAAAGAACCCATGCCTATGCGGAAAGCAGGCGGCGGACTATGTCGTTGACCGCTTGCGGATTGGCCTGGCCCTTGGTGGCTTTCATTACCTGGCCGACGAAAAACTTGAAGACGCCCTCGTTGCCGGATTTGAATTTGGCGACATTGCCGGGATTTTTCTCGATGACTTCGCGGGCGGCTTTTTCGATGGCGTCGGCGGCGACCTGAGCACCGAAGCCTTCCGCGGCGACGATTTCGGCTGCGGAGCGGCCGGTTTCAAACATAGTTGCAAAAACTTTCTTGCCGACCGCGCCGGTGATTTTTCCGGAGTCCACCAGCACGACAAGTTCGCCGAGCGCGGAGGGCTTCACCGGGCTTGCGGTAATTTCCTTGCCGGAATCGTTGAGGCGGCGGAGGAGTTCGGTCTGCATCCAGTTTGCCGCGGCTTTGCCGGGAGCGCCGGCTTTCACGACCGATTCGAAATAATCGGCTAGCTCTTGCGACCCGGTGAGTACTTCCGCGTCGTAGGGCGTAATGCCATACGCGCAGACGAAGCGGGCGCGCTTGGCGGCGGGAAGTTCGGGAAGCGAGCGGAGGACTTCGTCGCGCCAGGCCGGGCTTACGAGGACGGGTAGGAGATCGGGTTCCGGGAAATAGCGGTAGTCATGGGCTTTTTCTTTCGAGCGCATGGAATCGGTACGGTTTGCGGCCTGGTTCCAAAGGCGGGTTTCCTGGGAGATCCGGCCGCCGGATTCGATGATGCCGATGTGGCGCTCGATTTCGTATTCGAGAGCCTTGGCGAGATACCGGAATGAATTCAGATTTTTTACTTCGACCTTGGTGCCGAATTCCGTCGCGCCGCGACGGCGGACGCTGACGTTGGCATCGCAACGGAGCGAGCCTTCCTCCATATTGACGTCGCTCACGCCGGTGTAGAGCAGAATCTGCCGCAGTGTGGTGAGGTAGGCGTAGGCTTCGTCGGGGGTGCGCATGTCCGGCTCGGAGACGATTTCGCTGAGCGGAGTGCCGCAGCGGTTGAAATCCACGTAGGTTTTTTCGTCGGAGTGGGGAAAACCGTCATGGAGCGATTTTCCGGCGTCTTCCTCGAGGTGCAGGCGGGTTAAGCCAATGCGCTTTTTTTCGCCATGGACTTCGATTTCGAGCCAGCCGTCAGTGGCCAGGGGCAATTCGTATTGGGAGATCTGGTAGCCCTTGGGCAGGTCTGGATAAAAATAATTCTTGCGGGCGAAGCGGGAGTGCTCGTGAACGGTGCAGTTGATCGCCAGCGCGGCTCGCATGGCCATTTCGACGGCGCGCCTGTTGAGAACGGGCAGCGTGCCGGGCAGGCCGAGGCAGACCGGGCAAACGTTGGAGTTTGGCGGATCGCCGAATCGCGTGGAGCAGCCACAGAAAATCTTGGTTTTGGTGAGGAGCTGAACGTGGACTTCCAGGCCGATAACCGGCTCGTATTTGGCGAGCAGTTCGGGAGACATGGCGGATTCTGTGGCGAATTTCGTCATGGGAAACTAGGAATTATAGCACCACCCCGGCGGGTATCAGCCCGGCGGCTGTCGTTGCCGGGTGTAGGCACGAATGGCGTTGCGGGCTGTCATGGTCAGATTGGCAGGGAGGCGATCCAGCGCGAACCACCGGACATCTGCGGTCTTTTTCGGTTCGCAATTGACGGCTTGGCCTGCTCGAACTTTCGCGAGGTACGCCGGGGAAACCCAGTGCTGGTTTTCCTGCGGGAGGCAGTGGTCGGTTACGCAGAGTAAAGATTGAATGGAAACTTCGACGCCGACTTCCTCTCGCGCTTCCCGTGCGGCGCATTCTTCGAGAGTCTCCAGAAAATCGAGTTTGCCGCCCACGATGCTCCAGCAGCCGGCTTCGGGCGGGCGGTTGCGCAGTGTGAGCAGCACACGATCCAGTTCGTCCACCAGCAGTACGCCGACACCGACACGAGGAACATACGAATCGTGCATGGTCACTCCTTAGTGCGCGGGGTGTCCCGCAGGGTCACTCAGCACAGGAAAGAGCTCTTCTGCGAGCGCGAAGATCCCGAAGAAGAGCGTGGCGTAGATGGCGTCACCGGCGAGGGTATTGCCGAACAGGGGCAGGCCTGCGATGTAACAGGCGGCGAGGCCAGCGGGAGTGTGCGGATAGGTACCGAAGAGCTGCCAAACGGCGAGATTGGAGACCAGGAAGAATTGGAGTGCGCCGAGAAAGACGGCGCCGCCGATCCGCGAAATGCTGCGGCGATTCGCGAGCCAGGTGCCGATGAACACGCTGAGCAGGAAGCTGGCGTAGACGACGGGCATGAGGCGGTGCAGGCCAACGAAGAGATCGCCGGCAAAGAGAGCCACAAGCGGGAAGAGAAATGCGACGCGGCGATCACGAAACATCGCGCCGGAAAATATCGCCATGGCGCCGATTGGAGTGAAATTCCACGGGTGAGGAAGGATGCGCACCGCAGCGGCGAGGATGATGATGACTGCCGCCAGAATGGCGCGAAGGACAAAAACCTGAGTGGAAGATTTTTCCTGGAACATATTTCGAATCAAACCTCCTTAAGGGCTTTTACTGGCAGCAGATCGCGGAAGATGAAGGAATCGCGCTGGACGATTTCGCCGAGGGTAAAATCGATTGGGCACGAGAAAATCGGGCCATCGAAGACGAAGGTGTGGAATTCTCCGTTTTCGCCGCAGGGATCGACGCCGGGTGGGAGATCGGCGAAGAAGGATTCGTCAAGTTCGCGGCCGGCAAAGCTGGGGGCGAGGACTTTGGAGTCGATGCAGACGGCGACGGAGCGAAATTGGGCGGCATGAAATTTGAAGATTAGGTCGCGGGTGTCGCGCTTCCAGAGGGGGAAGATGGCTTGCATCGCGACGCGTGCAAGATTTTTTTCGCGATAGAGGCGGAGGTCTTCGAGGAAGATGTCACCGAATGCTACGCGGCGAATGCCCTGCTCGAAGAAAATGAGCAGCGCTTCTTCCATGCGGGCTTCGTAGAGGGGATTGCCGCATTTCGGCGGGATGAAGACTTCGTGCAGCGGCAGGCAGAGAGATTCCGCCTGCCGGCCGAGAAGTTCGCGGCGAACGCCGTGCATGCTGATGCGGTCGTAGCCCTCGGTCACGGTGGTGAGGAGGGCGGCGATGCGCACTTCGTTTTGCTGGACCAGGGTGTGTAGGGCCAGGGCGCTGTCTTTGCCGCCGCTCCAGCAGAAGAGGATGGGTTCAGGACCGGACATCAGTTTCGCCCGGTGAAGGCATAGCGCAGGCCCAACATGTAGTAGCGGCCCAGCCCGGGAAAGCCGAGGGCGTCCTGGTATTGCTTGTCGAAAAGGTTGATGGCGCGTGCGGTGACGAAGAGGCCACGCGTCACGTTGTAGCTTGCCGCCATGTCGAAGCGGGCGTAACCCGGGTTCGTGGTTTGCGTGGGATTGACGAAATTGGAATCGGTGCGCACGCCGCTAAAGTAGCCGATGAAATTCCAATTCACATGCGCGACGTTCAAATTGATCCCGAATGAGCCGGAGTTCACCGGACGGCGGATTAAGTGATTGCCGGGCTCAAGCGAAGGATCTGCGAACGGATTCTCGGACTTCACGACACGGGTATCGTCGTAAGTGTAATTGCCGTTGATGAAG
>Ga0210402_10004497_pt1 | contig 12703 bp, 6 predicted proteins | sample IncBWC7MmetaG_FD_161055 | JGI IMG/M metagenome (GOLD analysis project Ga0210402, IMG submission 161055) | Forest soil microbial communities from Barre Woods Harvard Forest LTER site, Petersham, Massachusetts, United States - Inc-BW-C-7-M | ecosystem: Environmental > Terrestrial > Soil >...
CGTGCCATGGTGCAGCTGCCGACTTACTTGGAGCGGGTTTTGTCTGGCGGCCGGGATCTGGCCTTGGTGCTGCTGCCGCTGCTCAACGACCTGCGGTCCGTGCGCGGCAGTCCCTTGTTGTCCGAGGGAACGCTGTTGTTGCTCAATCTGAAATCCGATCAGCCCGCACAGCCGCAATCGCAACGGCAGGGCGAGCAATCGATCACGGTGGCGCAATGGGCCAGGCGCCTGCGGCCGCGATTCCAGATCGGGCTGTTGGGATACATCCGCGGCGAACGCACCGTGCAGAATCTGGAAATTCTGGCGAAGGTGGCCGAGAAGCTCGAGCAGGTGGCCACCACCCAGCCGGTATTTCAGCTGTGGTGGGTGGTCGGCGCGATTCTCGAGGCGGTCCGCGCCAATGGCCTCGAGGGCAGCGCCACGCTGAAGCGCCTGCTCGGGCAAGCGGACCGGCAGATCAAGGCGCTCTACGAACTCGGCGAGGGCCGTTACTGCGAGGATCCGCCGGTCGACCTGCTGAACAATCTGCTGTACTACGTCGCCCGGGCATCGACCTCCGGCGGCCGCCTCGGGGCGGTGCGCGCGTCGTTCAAGCTTTCGGAGCTCCTGCCGGTCGACGACTCGATCGAGCAAGAACGTGAGAACTTGTCGGCGCCCAGCGTGAAGTTGATGCGCACGGTCGCGGCCGCCATCAAAGAGGATCTGTCCAAGGTCAAGGATGTTCTCGATATATTCGTTCGCCGCGGCGGCGGCCGCACGGAGGAACTCGCTCCGCAGCTCGAGTTGCTGAAGAAGATCAGTGACACGCTCGGCGTGCTGGGACTTGGCGAGTTGCGGCAGCGCATCCAGGAAGAAATTGCCGAACTGTCCGGCATCGTCGCCGATGGAAAGCCGCCGCCCGAAGAGTCGCTGATGAGAGTTGCCGGCGTTCTGCTCTCGGTCGAGGACAGCCTCGACGATCAGTTGGTGCGCCTTATTTTGCCCGCGAATGCCGATGGATCAGCCGTCGAAATACGGCCCGATCAGGACCTCGAATTCAGGCTGGTGAGCGAGGCGGTCCTGCGCGAGTGCATCGTCAACCTGGCGCGTATCAAGGAGGCCGTGACGATCGCCGTACAGAAGGCCGGCGATCATCCGCCTCAGGGCCTCGACAACGTGCCGCAGCTGCTGCGCGGCATCACCGCCGGACTCTTGATGCTGGGCAAGGGCAGGGCGGTGGAATTGATGGACGCGATCGGTGCGCAGGTGCGCAAGCTGATCGAGCCCGGGGCTCCCGCGCCGGATGCCATACGCCTGGAGCGCGTGGCCGATGCCATCGTCAGCATCGAGTACTACATGGAAACGCTGCAGAGCGGGCGTACCGATCCATGGTACATGCTCGACAACGCCGAGATGTGCATCAAGACGTTGGCCGACGAAGCGCCGTCTCGCGTTCCGAACATCGGCATCTCGAGCAGCGACTCCGCCAAGACGGTCAAGCTCGATCCGGCGGAGACGATTGCGCTGGAGCGAACCAAACGTGCCCATGCGGCGACCAATCCGTTGATCGCGGTTCCGGAACCGGAACCGGTCGACCCCCAATTCCTCGAACTGTTCATCGAGGAAGCCAAGGAAGAGATCGCATCGATTCAACGCAGCTTCCCGCAATGGGATCAAAATCCCATGGATTTGGAATCGCTGGCCGTCATGCGTCGCAGTTTCCATACGTTGAAGGGCAGCGGGCGCATGGTCGGCGCACAGTCGATCGCTAAATTTGGCTGGTAGATCGAGAATTTGCTGAATCGGATCATCGACAAGACCCTGTCACGCACGCCCGGAATGATGACGCTGCTGCGAAATGCGGTCGCCGTCCTGCCGCAACTGGTGGAGCAATTGGAAACCGGGGGGCAAAACCCCGTGCCGATCGAGGCACTGATGGCGCGCGCCTTTGCCTACGCCGACGGCCGCGAAGCCGATCAGGGCACCGTGACATTGGCGCCGGAGGACCGAATGGCGGAGGCCGCGCCGGCGAGGCCCGCGACGCCGGCCGCGCCCGAACGGCCGGCGATGGATCCGATGCTGCATGACATTTTCAGCAAGGAGACTTCGAGCCATCTGACCGAGATCCGCGAATATTTACGCAAGCGCACGGGTCAACCGGCGCCGCACGAATTGCCGGAGCCGGTATATCGCGCCATCCATACATTGAGCGGGAGCTCGAAGATGGCCGAAGCGCGGCACGGCATCCGCATCACCGAACCGCTGAATCAGGTCATGCGCAAGATCTTCGACAGCGGTCATGGGCTGACCGACCAGGGACTCGCGACTTTGAGCGATGCGGTTCGCGCGATCGACAACGTGGTTTCGCACATCAACGAATCGACGGCCTTTTTCTCGGAACAGCCGTCGCTGCTCGCGCGGCTGCATGAGATCGAGACCGAACTCGATGACGAGATCGCGCGTGATGCCATCGACACCAGCGCGTCAGCCATCGTCCCGGCACTCGCCTTGGGTACTGAGGCCGCGCGGGTGGCTGCACTCGCGGCCGCGCCAGAGCCCGCGGACAGCGGCGATGCGTCGTCTGCGGAAGAGTTCGACCACGAAATCGCGAACATCTACAGCGAAGAGGCAACCGAACTGCTCGAAACGGCGGAGGTGTCGCTGACGGCCTGGAATCGCGACCGCAAGGACAAAGAACGGGTCGCGGAACTGCAGCGTCTATTGCATACCCTCAAAGGCGGCGCCCGAATGGCGGGCATCGGCGCCATGGGCGATTTGAGTCATGAACTCGAGACGCTGGTGATACAGATCGACGGCGGTTCCGTGGTCGGTGACGATCATGCGCACGCCGTCATGCAGGCCAGCCTCGATGAACTTGCGAGTATGCGCGATTTGGTGAGCAACGGTACCCTGCCGACCGGCGCGACCGCCCTGATAGCGCAAATCCGCGAGCTCGCGAATCCCGCGCGCGCCTCCGGTGTCGTCGCTGCCCGAGCCGTTCCTGCCGCGGCGCCCATCGACGCGCCGGTCGCGGCCCCGCCGGCCCCCGCGGCGCCCGCTCATTTTGCAGCGCCCGCCGCTCCGCGGCCGCAGGAGCCGGCCCTGGTCGCCGCGAGCGAGGATTCGGTGTCGGGCCTCGAATTGAGCAGCGCCCCGGTGTTGCCGGGACGCGAAAGCGCTCCGGCGGAACGCGTGGAAATGGCGCGCGTCGATGCGGATCTGCTCGACACCATGCTCAACAATGCGGGGGAAGTGAGCATTTTTCGTGCGCGCCTCGACCAGCAAGTCAACTCGATCGACTTCAACCTTGCGGAGTTGGCGCGCACGGTCACGCGACTCAAGGAGCAGTTGCGCGGCCTGGAGATGGAGACCGAGGCGCAGGTTCTCAATCGCCACCAGGATGTGGAGCCGCGGCGCAGCGACTTCGATCCTCTCGAGTTGGACCGCTATTCTTCTCTGCAGCAGTACTCGCGCGCGCTCGCGGAGACCTCGAGTGACGTGGCGAGCATTCAGGGTTTGCTCGAGACATTGACCCGCGAAGCGCAGAATCTGCTCACGCAGCAGGCCCGGGTCATCACCGAACTGCAGAATAGTTTGATGCGCACACGGATGGTGCCCTTTCAGCGCCACGTGCAGCGGCTGACGCGCTTGGTGCGGCAGGCGGCGAACGACACCGGCAAGCGCGCGGAACTCGTCGTTCAAGGCGCCGCCGCCGAACTCGATCGGCAGATGTTGGAGCGCATGGTGCCGCCCTTGGAACACATGTTGCGCAACGCCGTGGTGCACGGCATCGAGACCCCGGAGCGCCGCACGGCGACCGGCAAACCGGATGTCGGCCGCATCTCGGTGAGCTTGGAGAAGGACGGTGCGGAGATCGTGATCGTCGTTGCCGACGACGGCGCCGGCATCAGCGTCAAGTTGATTCGCGAGAAGGCGATCGCGCTCGGGCTTACCGATCCGCAGGCAAAGCTCACGGATGAGGAAGCCGTGCAGCTCATCTTGGAGCCCGGTTTCAGCACGGCCGGCCACGTCACGCAAGCAGCGGGGCGCGGAGTCGGCATGGACGTCGTCGCGACCGAGGTGAAGAAGCTCGGTGGCGGGCTGTTCATCGATACGACAACCGGCAAGGGTTCGCGCTTCACGATTCGCCTGCCCTTTACCCTGGCGATCAGCCAGGCCTTGATCGTGCGCGTGGCCGAGGAGACCTATGCATTGCCCCTGGCCACGGTGGAAGGCGTGGTGCGCCTGCCGAGGAACATCGTCGCGAGGCACCTGGGCAAAGATGCGCCGTTGTTCGAATACGGCGGCCAGAAGTATCGCTTCCAGCAGTTGGGCTCGTTCGTGGGCTTGGGTGCCACGCGTCTTCCCGAAGCGGACGTGTCGATATCGGTGGTGCTGATCCGCGCCGGCGAACATTCCACGGCCCTGGTTACGGATGAATTGGTGGGCAGCCGGGAAATCGTCGTGAAATCGCTGGGGCCGCAGATTTCAGGTATCCGCGGAATCGCCGGCGCGACGATTCTGGGCGACGGCCGCATCGTCATCATTCTGGACATGGGTTCGCTGGTGCGTTCCGAATGGCGCGCCCGGCCGACGGAAACGGCGGTTCTCGATCAACGCGATCGGCGCACCTTCGCGCTGGTCGTCGACGACTCCATTACCGTGCGGCGGGTGACGCAGAGGCTGCTCGAGCGCAATGGCATGCGCGTGCTGACGGCGAAGGACGGCGTGGACGCCATCTCGCTGCTGCAGGAGCACCTGCCGGACATCATATTGCTCGATATCGAAATGCCGCGAATGGACGGCTACGAAGTCGCCGCGCACGTTCGAAACGATGCGCGCCTCAAGGACATTCCGATCGTGATGATCACCTCGAGGGTCAGCGAAAAGCATCGCGCGCGAGCCATCGAACTCGGTGTCGACGACTATCTCGGCAAACCGTACCAAGAAAGCCAGCTGCTCGACGCCATCGAGCCTCTCGTCAATCGCCGCAGCGCCATCGCGAGATAGACTTCATGTCCGATTTGCGCGACGAGCTGTACAGCCTGCTGGTGCCACTGGCGGGAGAGCGCCTGATCGTGCCGCGCGCCTGCGTCGCCGAGGTCATCGGCTACCAAGCACCGGCCGAAATGACCAATGCGCCGCCCTGGTACGCGGGCCTCGTGAGTTGGGGCGGGCGCAGCGTGCCGGTGGTGTCGTTCGAAGGCGCATTTGGGCAGACGCTGCCGATGGTCTCCAGCCGTACGCGAATCGTCATTTTTCACGCGTCCGGCGGCACCCTGCAGTCCGGATACTTCGGCATGCTGACGCAAGGGTTTCCACAGCTGGTGCGCGTGAACGCCGACGTTTTGCGGCCGGATCCTTCCCGCAGCTTTCCGGAACGCTCACCCATCATCTGCCAGGTGCGCATGGTCAACGAGACGCCGTTGATCCCGGATCTGGAGCGGCTGGAGCAAATGATTGCCGAGGAGACCTCGGTGATGCCTACGTGATGTAGAATCGGCAAAAACCCGCGACCGCGTCAGTGCAGTAAGCCGAAGACGGCGACGCTATTTGTCGTGCCCACGAACACCTTGCCGTCGGCGACCGTGGGGGTGATGTATTTGTTGCCGGTGCCGAACTGATCGCGATTGCCGGCAGCCTGGGTGCTGTTGTAGATCTCGTGGGCGAGATTCGCGGCGTCGTACGCGTGCAGCACGGCCGGATCCGAATTCTCGTGCGCCCAAACGATCGCGCCGGAGGTCCCGTTCGCGGACACGCTCGGCGCCGTACCCGGATAGACGAATTGCGCGGCGGACTGCGATTGCGGCGCGCTCAGGAGTTTGGCGTGCGCGATCGAAAACGCCTTCAGCGTTGCACCCACGTCGCCGTAGTACACCGTACCATTGAAATACGCGGGCGTGGACCAAATGCCCGAAGGCAGCGCACCGCTCACCTGCTGCCAGATTTGCGCGTTGCCGGATGACTTGAACTTCCCCATCGAGTCGCGATTGACGACGTAAATATTGCCGTCCTTGCCTGCACCAACCACGAGATGCCTGACGGTGTTGGTCGAGTCGGTCAAATCGGGCAGCAGCATCTCCCCGCCCGAGCCTAGGTCCTGGTCGCGGGACGACTCGTTGACTTCGTTGTACATGGTGAAATAATCCGCGATCCTCAAGGAACCACCGGCGGTAGAGATCTTGAGGAAAGAATTGCCGAAGTCCTGGTTCATGGGGAAGCCGTTGCCATCCAAAGTGGTTTCGAAGACGCCATTGGCCGTCAACAAGTAAATGTAGCCCGCTGAGTCGGCGGCAGGGCCGCCGCCGCTCATCCAGATCGCGGGCCCGGTACCGCCGCTGTTCGGTGCCACGTTGAGCATGGCGGTACGGGCGAGCGAGCTCGCGGAATACGCGATGATCCAACCATAGTACGGGGGGATGTCGCAGTGCGAAGTCCAGCTCGTGAAGACCGTGCCGTTCAACAACAGCAACGCCGCCCGCTCTTCGTACTGTCCGGGGGTGAACGAGACCGTCCCGCCGCCGGCGGTCGGAGAGGTCGCCGTTATTTCCGCCGGTCCATTCAGCAATTCGGCTCCGGTGTCAAGGTCGAGCGCATGCAGCCGCTGGTGATAATTCCCTGCTGCGTCCTTCGACATGGCGACCACGTAGAGGATGCCGTGCGCTCCGGCTCTGCGATCGATGACCGGCGTCGAGGTGATGCCGATTTCCGGAATCACCTGGTCGCAGCCGTGCGCGTCGCTCAAGGTTTCGCCCGTTGCGAGCAGCGATGCCTGCCAGAGGGCCGAGCCCGTATCGGCGTCGAAGGCGTAGACCGAGTCGTGTTCGGTGGCCGCGAACACCACGTTGTGGAAGGAACCTGACACCTTGAGTTGCGACACGTACAGCGGCTGGGCGTCGACTTTGCCATCGACCGTCAAATTACGCAGCAATCCGAAATTGGCTGAAGACACGGTGGCCGGAGTCAGCGTTGATTCGGAGAGATTCTGACCGGTGCGGCTGTGATCGTTTTTGTACGTGAGCACGTCAGTACCCGGAGGCACGGCGCCCGCCGTGACCACCAGTTTCGCGCTGCGGCTGGTCGTGCTGCCGACGGCATCGGTAACGACGACGGAGAAAGCGCCGCCGCTATCGCTCACCATCGTGGCCGCCGTGGTAAAAATAGTGGAGGTGGCACCGGCAATGGGCGATGCACTTTTTTGCCATTGATAGCTCAACGGTGCCATCCCCGTCGCGGTTACCGTGAAGGTCGCGACCTGTCCTGCTTGCACGTGCTGATCTGCGGGTTCTATGGTTATCGCTGGCCCGACGGGCGGGGGAGGAGGGGGCACGGTGGACGGAGCGCTTGCGCCGCCGCCGCATGCAACGAGCAGCATGGATGCGGCCAAACCGAGTGCGAAGGACGATCTTTGGTGCATGGCGCAGGTCAGTGGCGTAACTCGCATAATTAAACACAGATGTCGATTGGAGAAAGCGCCGGCGGCGCGCAATTCCTTGTCTGAATCCGCTTACATGTCCCCGAAGCGCGCCTGCAGCCAAACCAGCGCGGCGATTGCAGCGGTCTCGCTGCGCAGAATACGCGGCCCCAACCCGACCTGGGAATATCCCGCGACACGAAATGCCTCGAGTTCATCCGATGCAAAGCCGCCCTCCGGTCCAATCGCAATTTCGGCCGCCCCGGCGGGACCGTGCGCCGCGGTGCGCGCGTGCGGTGGGGACTGCGGCTCAAATACCAATCTCGCCCCCGAGCCCCGTGCCGGCTCCCCGAGGTAACTGAGCAATGGCTGTGCTGCTTCGACAGCGGGAAGGCGATTGCGGCCGCATTGCTCGCAGGCGCTCACCGCCACGGCTCGCCAATGCGCAGACTTCGATTCGGCATGGGCCTTGTCGAGTCGAACGACGCTGCGTTGGCTCAATACCGGTACGATCCGCGCGACGCCGAGTTCCGTCGCCTTTTGCACGATGAAATCCATGCGGTCGCCGCGCGGCACGCACTGCACGAGCGTTATGACAAATGGCGATTCCCGGTCCACCGGCCGACCGTCGCCGACCAGCGCCGATACCCGCGAGCCGCGCACGGCCTCGATGACGCCTGCAAATTCGCACCCGTCGCCGTTGAACAAAATCAACTCGTCCCCGCTGCGTGCCCGCAACACCTTCGCGAGGTGCGACGCGGTGTCGGGGGGCAACTCGACGATGCTTCCCGGGGTCAGGTCGGCCTCGACGAACACGCGAGTCAATCGCACGACGCGTGCCCGATCCCGCCGGCCGCGACTTGCACCACGGAATTCGCTTGAAATTCGGAGTTGGCGTTCATCAAGGAGGAATTGTCGCATATGCTAACGCCGGTATCGGTACGCAGAGGCTCCCAGGACATGGACTTGCAGGTCGACCTCGAGACCGGGTTGATGCGCGGGGCGCGACAAATCGCTTCGCCGAACCATGACTCGCGACCAGCTGGGGTCGAGGCGGATCTGATCGTCATTCACGGCATCAGCCTGCCGCCGGGAGAATTCGGCGGTCCTTGGATCGACCGACTGTTCACCAATGACTTGCCGGCCGACATTCACCCGTATTTCACCGAAGTAGCCTCGATGCGCGTGTCCTCGCATCTGGTCGTGCAGCGCGACGGCGCCGTAACCCAGTACGTGAGCTTCACGGATCGCGCCTGGCACGCCGGGCAGTCCGTTTACCAGGGGCGCGAAGCCTGCAACGATTTCTCGGTCGGCGTGGAACTCGAAGGGACCGATGCGCTGGCGTACGAGGCGGCTCAGTACGACACTCTCGCGCAGGTGGTGGCTGCCTTGTGCATCGCCTATCCCCGGTTGTCTCCGAGCCGCCTGGTGGGTCACAGCGATATTGCGCCCGGCCGTAAAACCGATCCGGGAGCGGCGTTCGATTGGCCGCGCGCCCGCCGCCTGATCGCCGCCGCCTGCAACCCGACGCCACGCCGCTAGGTTGCGAAGGTCCACGAGCGTCAGACGTGAACTGGGTCACGTTTTGCGATCGCATATTTCCCGGCCGGAGCCGCTAGATTTTCCCGACTGAGCCGACACTTAGGTGGGCACTTTAAACCTTGCTTTGGGCCGGGAGGGCTATTGATTCGTTGGTTCGCGAACCTTCCCATCGAGCGCAAGCTGCGCGTGGTGATCATGGTGCCCGCAATCGCCGTTTTCGCCATCGCGATGATCGTACACCTGGCGATGAACTTGCTGCATTTGCGCGACGACTTGCGATGGAGCGCCGCGCGCATCGCCCGAGTCGCCGGCGCGCGCACCATCGACGCCCTGCGGCTCGGTGACCAAACGGCCGCCCTCAATGCCATCAGCGACCTGCGCGGGGAGTGGCTGGTGAGCGACGCCGAGGTGCTTGCGGTAAACGGCCAAAAGCTTGCCATCTATGGGCGCGACCAAAACGCGGCGCGCCTGGAGCCGGGTGCCGCGCATAACGCCGCCGACGTTTCGCATCCGGTGCGCCTCGCCGATCGGGAGCATCCGCGGTTGATCTTGCAAGGCGGTCAAATCCAAGTGATCGCAGCCGTGATGCACAACGACCAGGTGTCGGGGTTCGTGCAAATTATCGTGCCGCTCGAGGTGCTGGAACCGGATTGGCGCGGTTACCTGCTCATCACGCTGGCGGCGATCGTGGCAGCGGTGTTGACGGCCCACTGGCTTGCCGCGCGTCTGCAGCACCAAATTTCCGGGCCCATCGTCAATTTGGCGAACACCATGAAGCGGGTTTCCTTGGAGGAAGACTACAGTCTCCGAGTCGAGCGCCATTCTCACGATGAAGTCGGCTCGCTCATCGACGGCTTCAATCAAATGCTCGGGCAGATTCGTCATCGCGACTCGCGCCTGGAGAAGTATCGCCAATTCCTCGAACAGCAAGTCGAAGAACGCACCATAAACCTGGGGAATGCCAACCTTGAACTGAAGCTCGCGATCGGCGAGGCGAACCGCGCCAAAGAGGGGGCCGAGCGGGCCAGCAGCGCCAAGAGCGAGTTTCTCGCGCGCATGAGTCACGAAATTCGTACGCCGATGAATGGCGTCATGGGCATGTCGGAGATCCTGCAGACGACCGAACTCACGCCGCGCCAGCGGCATCTGTCGGAAACCATCTCGCATTCCGCCGAAGCACTGCTGCGGATCATCAACGACATTTTGGATTTCTCGAAGGTCGAGGCGGGCAAGCTCGAGCTCGAGCGCGTCGAATTCGGCCTGCGCGAGGCCGTGGAAGAGACCATCGAGATCTTCGCCGGACGGGCCCATGCGAAAGGCCTGGAACTCGCCTGCGCGATCGAACTCGACGTTCCCGGCAGGGTGTGGGGCGATCCCATGCGGTTGCGGCAAGTCCTGATCAACTTCGTCGGCAATGCCATCAAGTTTACGGACTGCGGCGAAGTCATCGTGCGCGTCAGGTCCGTGGGCAAGGACGGTTTGCTGCGTTTCGACGTCATCGATACCGGCATCGGCATTTCCGAGGAGGCGCAGGCCCACATATTCAATTCGTTCAGCCAGGCCGACTCGTTCACGACGCGCAAGTACGGCGGCACCGGTCTGGGTCTCGCCATTTGCCGGCAACTCGCCGGCTTGATGGGCGGCGAAATCGGCGTCCACAGCGAGGTCGATCGCGGTTCGACGTTTTGGTTCGAGGTGCGGCTGGAGCCCGCCGCCGACGCCATGCCGACCCTGACGCGCCTGCCCCGGCTGGATCTCGCCGGCCTGCGCGCCCTGATCGTGGACGACAACGCCAGCAATCGCGAGATTCTGCAGCAACATCTGCAGTCATGGGGCCTCGAAGTGGTCGCCGTGGAAACCAGCGCCGCGGCACTGGCCGCGCTGAACGCCGACGACGGGTCGATCTACGATCTGGGCTTGATAGACGATCAAATGCCCGGCATGGACGGGTTTCAATTGGCGAGTCGCATCCGTCAAGACCCGCGCTGGCCGGCGCTGCGGCTCATCTTGCTGAGCACGCGCGATGATCATGACAGTCCCGAAAGTCTCCGATTGTTCACGGCGATGCTCCCCAAGCCGCTGCGCCGCTCACAACTCCTCGGGTGCCTCAGTCGAGTGATGACGATGCAGCCCGGCATTGCTCAGGAAGCGGCGCCGGCGGGTTCGTTGCCCGCTGCGCCTGCCACGGCTGCACGCGGGGCCGGACCGAAAATCCTGCTGGTGGAAGACAACGCGGTGAACCGCGAAGTGGCCGTCGCCATGCTCGAGAGTCTGGGCTGCGCAGCGGACGCCGCGGAAAACGGCTTGCTGGCCACCGAGGCGCTGCGCACCGCGAGCTACGATGCGGTGTTGATGGATTGCCAGATGCCGATCATGGACGGATTGACCGCGACCGCCGAAATAAGACGACGCGAACAAACCTCGGGCGCCGCGCGAGTGCCCATCATTGCGCTGACCGCAAATGCCATGGAAGGCGACCGTGAACGCTGCCTGGCCGCCGGGATGGATGATTTTCTCAGCAAGCCATTCACTCAGCAACAACTGGCGACGCTGCTCAGGCGCTGGCTGGCGCTGCGGGCGCTGCCCGAATCGGAGCGACGCGATCTCTCCCGGGTGCCGCTGGTCGATGCCGGCGTATTGCGCAACATTGCGGCGCTCGCAAAGCCCGCGCTGTTGAACTCGATGATCGATTTGTACTTGCAGCATTCGCCGGATTTGATCGGAGCGATCGAAACCGCGGCGGCGAATATGCAGGCGGACGCGCTCTCACAAGCCGTGCATTCGCTCAAATCCAGCACGGCGAATCTCGGGGGCACGCGCCTGGCAATGGTCGCCAAGGAATGCGAGACCCTGGTGCGCGGCGGCGGAATTACGCAGGCCGCACCGATCGTGTCGAAAATCCGCAGAGAGTATCAAGAATTTTGCACCGCGCTGATGCGCGAACGATCACCCAACGCCGCGTAGCTGCTGCACGTAGGCCCTCGAGGAAGCGATGAACACAAATGAAAATCAAGTCAACATTCCGGCAACCGTGCTGGTGGTGGACGACGATCCCGGCGCAAGGCTGCTGGCCGGAACCGCCTTGGAAATGGCGGGTTTTCGCGTCATCACCGCGGCCGACGGGGCGGCTGCGCTCAGCCGATTTCGCGAGCATCCCGCGGATTGCGTGGTGCTCGACGTGGTCATGCCGGGATTGAGCGGCTTCGATGTATGCAGCGCCCTGCGCGCAATGTCGGAGTGCCGTCACGTACCGATATTGATGCAGACCAGTCTCGATGACATGGAGTCGGTCAATCGCGCATACAACGCGGGAGCCACGGATTTCGCCTCCAAGGGCATCAACCCCATGCTGCTCGCGCAACGCGTCAAATTCTTGGTGCGGGCCAAACAGACTCAGGACCAGCTGCGGGAGAGCGAGGCGCGCGTGCGCTACCTCGCCTACTACGACCCTCTCACCGCTCTGCCCAATCGCCAACGCCTGTTGCAGATATTGGAACAACAGGTCGAATGGGCCGTGCCGCGACAGCGCGGCCTCGCGGTGTTGATGCTCGATATCGACAACTTTTCCCGAATCAACGACACACAGGGACAGGCAGTGGGCGACGTGCTGTTGAAGGAAGTCGCTCATCGTCTGCAGAATTGCTTGCGCGACTCCCAGCGCACATTGGATCATGCCGATGAGAAGGACATCACCGACTGGGTGGCGCGCACCGGCGGCGACGAATTCGCGCTGGCGCTTCCCGGCGTTTGCACGGCCGAGGCAGCCCA
>Ga0210402_10004498_pt1 | contig 12699 bp, 17 predicted proteins | sample IncBWC7MmetaG_FD_161055 | JGI IMG/M metagenome (GOLD analysis project Ga0210402, IMG submission 161055) | Forest soil microbial communities from Barre Woods Harvard Forest LTER site, Petersham, Massachusetts, United States - Inc-BW-C-7-M | ecosystem: Environmental > Terrestrial > Soil >...
CCTCCACCCACCATACCCCCGCGCACTGGCATCCCCATCATATTCATATTGTTATTCATTTGGCCAGCACCACGAAAGCTCCCTCCTCCACCGCCTCGTGCCATCCCCATGCCTGTTCCCGCGGTCGGGATGGGCGCTGGGGTAACCTGTTGTTGTATACGGCCACCTTCACGCGGAGGGGGCTCTAAATCAAGGATCAGCCTGGTTTTGCTGCGTATTTAGGGGACATTGTCCCACCTTTGGGTAGCGTACGAAACGGGTTACCCTGCGCTGAACTTGTCAAGGTTACAGTTGCGCGGCGGTTTTGGAAATCACTGAAATAGGAGAAACAGTTCAATTCAATAGTGGGAAATAATATACATCACAGCGGAACACACTTGTTGTCAAACCAGGTCTTGAGTGCTGTCGCACCATCATACTGACCGCATTCGATATATGCAATGCTGTGGAACGAGGTCAAGGTCAAAACATCGCGGAACAAACGTATTGGCACTGCCTCACCCTTTACTTTTACCATTAACTTTGTGCTCAGAGAACGTGATATCCTTGTGATCAATAGTAACCCCAACATTGAGAGCAACTTGCCGCAAATCTTCATCAGTCGTCCACTGCAAAAACGCAAGGATGCAGAACAAAATCACAGATCAATATGCACACGAGGAATCTTGTAACCAAACTGACCCATTGCAAATCTCCAATATACAGCGCATCATACCCCATTCCCATTGCTCCGTTGAGCATCTGGCCACCTGCTGGCATGACCATGGGCATAGCAGTGCCGTAATTTCCGTTCATCTTAACATCCTGATTGCTACCTATGTTGGACAATGGTCCGCTTTGTAATTGTGGTGTCCCATTCGAGCGGGACGCTGGAGGCTGGTTCGGATTTGGTTCTGACATGTCCTCATCTCTTGGTCTCTTGTCTCCGACCGTTGGTTCAGTCGTCGATGTCACCGTCGGAACATGTTCTTCGCCCTGATGCTGCTCCTCAACGTTCTTACAGCCGTAACAATGATGTAGTCAGTAGGTATAAATCCATTTCACTGCAACGAATTCCGCCTACCTCAGCCTCTCTCTGCACGTGAAAGCCTTCATCTTCTCCATAAAGGTCAAAATCGTCTTCAGGCATGCCTCTGGACTCAAAGCAAGGGGATGGTTCCCAGCGGTGAATAAAATGAACTTTTTTGCTCTGGGAGTTGGAGATCACAGGAGGGGGGTTGAGTATCAACGACAAGATGAGACAGACAAATGCAACGAAGAGACAGAACAAGTTGATCAGAAATGAAGCATATACAAGGGGGTGGGCTCTACAAAGTCAGCGAGAACAGCGGAAGGGAGCTCTTACATGCGGTAATTGATACAGGTTAACAGGCTTTTACGAGCTTAGTGTCCTTCACTTTCAGAAACAGATACACAGTTTGGAAAGGACAGGAAGGACCAGAAAACAAATTGTGCAAAGAACTGAACGATCTGGAGGGAGGAAACGGAAGACAACGTTGGAACTACTGTTTGACGCTGGTTTCGTGTGTTATTTACGAATGTTGGGTTTCGGTGGCACATCATGATTCAAACGACTTGTCTGAGTTGTCTCTAGGTCACCCTATGCTACGAAGGTCGCTCCAAATTCTCCCTCAACACTCCTTGTACGATCTGCTCTTGCTGTGCTAGCCACAATCCAAACGCAGGTGTCTTCAGCCACCTTTCTTGCGAATAAGTAGTGATGCAATTGATTTATAACGTAGCAACCAACCTCTCATAGAACTCCAGCCTCTTGTTAGTCGAACGAAAGGGCAGAGTACATCCGTGAATTTTGAGCGACATAAAAAAGTGGACTGAGTTGAATGGTTTCAGCCGCAGAGTATCATTCGAAGACCGTGCGCCGACGACCTCAGCTGGTTTGGGTATGAGGGTGTTTAGGTATCTAGCGAGGGGGAGGATAAGTTCGATTGTCCGAGAACAGAAATGGCGTCGGAGAATGAGGGAGGCGTTTATTTCTGTTTAGTATATGAGTAATAGATGTGATGTGTGATCAACGGTAGATGTGGGGTCAACATACTGGCTTGTTCGCTGCCCCGGCATGCTTCCTCGAGCTGTTTGAGGATGGCCCGATCCTTGGATATATAGCGTTTATGCGATTTCGTCACCCACCCTGGAGCAGGCCCGGCGGGAGCAATGGAACTGCTAGCCTTGGCGGATGCTCTGAATCAGTATGTTAATGTATTTAAATTCGAGAGATGAGGATCATCATACGGTATTCGCCGTCCAAGACTGAGAATGTGCGGCCAGTGCGCACACGAACGTTCAAAAAAGGGATTGGTCACGCCTAACAAAACACCCGCCTGGGGTGGCAGCTTGTTCACATGTAAAGAGTGGTCTTCATCGTGAATCGTGAAATAAGGACGGATGTCAATCGCCAGTGGAATCTTGTCAAAACGATTAGGGTATCATCAAGGATTTTGACTAGTGGTGTAACGTACTGGACGCAACAGGTCTCGAAACCACCATATTGCTTGGCTGGTCATCGCTGGGGACGAGCCAAAAACCAATATCGGCTCGCAGAGGACGAGACACTCCCATATTGACCATAAGTGAGATAGTGATGCCTCGAACAGACTCAGAGGTGGTGGGATCAAGGGCGAAGACGATGCCAGAATCTAAGGGACACCTTCAATGAGTTTAACACAAACCCGAATCAGGAACGTTGTTGGACGAACGTGGAGTCTCGGGTCGTACTTCTCATTGAAAGACGACGTTTCTGTGAGCTGCTGTTCATCAATCGTGTGCGGCAGTTCCACGTGGAGTACGGAGCCGAGAAAACCTAGTTCGATAGTCGCTCCGGGAGTAGGGTCAGGCCTTTACTTTGCGTCAGAAATTGTCAATGGTTGAGAAAGGACGGCAAGCCAACGAACGCATACCAAGTTGCGATATTATGGCATGCAGCCTCCAACATTGGTACGCCGTGGGCTTGGTATAGAGGGCCAAGTACGGAAGACAAAAAGGAAAATAAGGCTGGATATTGATAGTGCGTCAGGATTACGACTGAACACTGTGAGATATGCTCAGAATTATAGATGCCTGAAGAATGTTTGACGTGACTCACTTGTTGATAACCTCGTTTCGAATTGGTGTCCCTTCGTTGAGTAAAATGGGAGTAACCATATATGAACCCATCCTTAGTGGCCGGTCTTTTGTCATCGGGCAAGGAACTTTGGTGTTCACGAATGCGAAATGAGTGGATTTGTGATCCTTGATCGAATTGGAGTGAATCAGGGAACGATGAGAACGCACTATTGTAAATGAAGTCCTTTCAGAAGGTCATGCAGGAAGTTAGGGATTACTGACATGTTTTCCGACTCAGTAGGAAATAAAATCGTCGGGGGAAACACACCATGTACGACAGGTCCATAGTCCAAATCAAAGTCAACTGTAAGACCAGCTCAGAATCACTTCTAAGCACCTAATATAAGAATCTACAGACCGATGGCAATTCCAATAATCCAACGTCGCATTTTTGAAACGGATGCGGAGTCCACGACTAGTCCGTCTACATCAGAGTTCCTTCTCCTTGTCCTTTCTTCAACTTGGAACACACGAGGGAGCGTTTTTGATCGGGAGAGCCCTCGAGGTCTGGCCACCTTTTCCTTTAGTAAATCGGGGGATGAGGGAGAGGTGAGATTCCCCAAGCTCGTTCCTCGTGATAGATTGGAGGTCGGTGCTGCAATTTGGAAAGTTGTAGGCAAGGGAGCTCGAGATGGACTGGGAGTCGTGCCAGCAGGGGACGCGAATGAGGAGGTACTCGTAGCCGTTGAAAGCACCGTGAAAGTTGAATGCAAGTCCCCTAGATCGATGTCTTGAGGCTCCATCGGAGCTGCGAGCTCAAGATCAGTCTTTGGCATATTGTTTAGTTATATGATGAGACGCTGTCCCACCGTTATGAGCCTAACCATTTTGGGAGTCTAACGGTCAACTTAGCCATTCTGCCAATGCTACTTAGTAAGTACTAGTAGTAGTAAGGCCCGGGGTACTTGAAGCTTGAAGGCTTATACACACGCGTCGCGTTGTGTCAATCTTGAAATCTCATCCCTCTCTGGCTCGATTGTTCCGTGGCTGCCAATTCTTCCATCCGCCAATATTGACCGACTACTTTCACTCTACTTTCCCGTTTCCCATGAGCCCGCCTTATGGCGGTTGGCTACCATAATCATTTCTTTTGGTTCCTCTTGGATGGACTCTCTAGGATCTGGCGATTCTAGTCCAAAAATCGTCACCCGATCACAGGTGCATGCTATGGGACATCGAAATACATTGATTGGGCGTCAAAGCGACTCGGAATCGCGGTCTCCATTCAAATGTGCAGGGCTCGGTGCCTTTAATCAGTTGGAACGAACCCTCCTGACTGTGCTGCTCAGCCGTCAACTAAGTTATCATGCCTCACCAGATCGCTACGATTACCTGAACAAATCCTCTTTACAGATACTGGAACGTGTGGGATACCCTCTCCAACTCGTAATACATAACGCAGCGCAAACTGGTTTCCCAGTTCACAAGTATTCTGGAAGAATGGCGCTCGTTATCGAGGAAATTCACATTGTGTCCTACCACGGTGTCGTGAAAGGTTTTGTGATGTGAAAGTACCGTACTTGTCCGTCTCATCAAGTACATTCACACTTTTCGATGACTTCAAACTTTACACACCTTCGAGGATCTCCAGCCAGCTGATCGACATACCTGCGAAATCAGTCGAAAGGCAGTCTACTTGATTGTGAGTATCACTTTCCAAAGCGAGCATTCCAAAGCAGACTATGTTTTTGATTATGTGGACCCAGGTGCTTCCAAGTAGAACTTTGCACTGCGATCGCCACCTTGCCACCATTAACCAAAAATCCCATTGTTTCCCCCTCTTTTCATTCTGCCTCCGCTGTGAGATCCATGTCCGTGTGTTATGTCCGTGTTTTCATTTCCAGCAAAGCAAGTTCGTGTGGAAAAGCCGCCGCGTCCAACTTGTCATCTTTCATGCGAACCCCTTCGAAGTTCAAGTGGCACTTAGCAGAATAGGACGTTCTCCGCTATCTTGTGCATAGCTATTATACTTGCACCTTTGCGCCTCATTCACGGTTTGCCATTCTGTCTACGGGGCCAAATTCGGCGGCAAGGTGTTCACATACGGCTTCAAATCGATCCAACTGTTTATTTCACGACTCTATCAACGCCGACATCGTAATCATTCCCTCTCATCTTGACATCCTCAGCACGGTTGTCCGAATCCACTGTATCCATAATTGTCTATGCCATCCAGCTTGTATCTCAATCTCACCACCGCCTACGCACCTCAATATCTGTTATCCTTTGAATCATCCGCTCTCCGACAATGTCTCCAAACGTCACGAAGGGCATTCCCATAGTTATCGTTACCGACGAAAGCCACCATGCCCAGACCCAAACACGAACCGCAGTGTCGCATGTGATGCCACAGCTCCGTCTCCGAAACCAAGTACGACCCCAGGAGATCGAACATCTTTGGGAGAATTGGCATGGTGGCCCTGAGGTAACGACGCTTCAACTCCCCATTCTTGTTTAAAATTACTAATGGTCACTGGGCCTCTCATTACAGAGTAGCGGATCATCCTGCTATAGCTTCCCTTCCGAAGACCAACGTTTTCCGCAATCACTTTCATCAGCGTGTGCCCAAGGGAATATCTTTCCACCTGCAAAGGCACCTAATTCGTCGCCGAGCACACCCAGATCGGGAAAACGCTGGGGGTTCTTCTGTTCAAAGTACGCCTTCATTGATGTTCCTGAGCTCCCTTATTGATGGTTTTTTTTGTGCATCCGCAGGAAGAGTAAACCCGAAAATGCCGAAGCTGTATGCGACGAAGACGGAGCCTCACGACGAAAAGTCGCTATCAAGAAAAAATCTGCGCACAGAGTCCTCAAGAAACCTGCTAAATTCAAGTCGACTCCCGACTTGAACGCTCTTAGGCTTCAGGATCTGGAGAAAGTCAATGCATACGATTCCCCCGCTCCACAGTTGCCCCCACCGTTACCAGTTACACCGCGCCGACTTGAAGCTCAGCCGCTGGTGACATTGGCGCAGCGTGAGGATACAGAGTATCCCTCGGACTCTACCATTTATTTCACAATGGATCCTGATTGGGACGAGTCGCGAGGCGAAGTGACTTTGTTTTTCGTTCCTCCTCCCCCAGAGTTCGAGCATACTTGGACTGCTGTGTCCCGCGTGGATGGATCTAATACTTCTTTCGATGAGGTTCCGTGTGTACCCCGCCGGCGAGCACAGACCCACAGTAGCGTCGCTACTAGGAAACTACAGTTTATGAAGCCTATCGACAAAGCCGACGATTCTTTCTTGGATCTTCTCTGATGAACAGGCAACGAACTTTGGAGAGTCGGACCTGGCCTGTTTAGGGTGAGGTCCCAGTGCCAACCGGCTTTTATGCGGACTTTCTAATTGTTCTCATTCAACGTTCCAATTGTCATTCCTTTCTGTATTAACGAATTATTGTGACGAATGGGGGGGTGATATGAGTCACGTGTTTATAACCAAAGTCACAATCCTCCGAGTCGGAGTGGCTGTGCCGCTAGCCGTCTCCATACTACCGTTTCGTGATTGTTTCAATATTTCGACAATGAGTGATTGAAGTTCTCCAGGTCTCATCATCTTTCGATGCTATATTGCTAGTTCCGACAGCTCCTTCGAGTCAACAAAGGTGGCAAAGCACTATCAGTGGCATTTTTACACAAAGAGGATAATGTCGACCACTTTCCATTTGTGCACTCCTTGTCCTTCTGTTCTGCGACCGTCATCCTGCTTGATTCCTGCTACGACAACTCATCCTGTTTTTTTGCCACTCCTACTATGGAGAATGATTCAGAGAACCCATATTCTGTCGGCTCCACACCTCCCAATCCACTGCCCACCTATGAGGCACACTGTATCGATGACGCGAAACGACGGCTGATACAGAGCTCTACTGATTATTACAGACCAAGTTCACTTGGTGTGTCAACAGAATGTACCCTGAATCTGAATCGTCTGATGTTAAATCTGACTCTAGTCCCTCCGTCATCGCTTCCAAGGAATTTGAATCCATCGCGGCGGAAATCTTGGCCTCCTACAGTTGAATACAGTCTGCCTTCAGCTGACTCGGAGGCTCCTCTTATTGACGATGGCATGAAATCTTGCAAACCTGATGATTATTCACATTTACATGGTCTTGTGAATAATACCGTAGATGGTCATCCTGCGCCACCTTCAATAGGGGAGTTGAATATTCATGGCAAGGCGCCATTTGTGGGTTGTGGGTTGGCGCTTGGGCATGACGGAGCAATGCCAAATCGTCGCTCTCGGACTCGCCTTCCAGGGGTCCGTACCCCACCCTCCGACCTTTGGCAGGTGGCGTCTGACCGAAAACACGAGTCATCCTTAGCCGATATGACTCCTGCTTTCTCGTGCAACCCACTCACCAACCTTCCAAAAGTTGCCCTCCATCGTGCCACATCAGCTCCTTCAATCCAGTCATTGACTCACGATTCGCAAACATCCGGACCAGATCACACGGATGGCGTAGGACATGGCCCTTTCACTTTGGGTGATCAATCAGGCTCATTGGCAGAACACAGACAAGCCCCGATCGGTTCTGAAGGAACCCAACGTTTCTCTAGATATTTAGCCTCGCTGCTTGGTACGGAAGCGCAGGCGAACTTGCGGACCTCGACAGAGCTGGAGGCACCCACGCGCCCGCCGTCACCTTCCGATGATCGTGTCATGGCTGAATCCCACATGCCGTTGAGACGATTATTTCGAGATAACCACAGCAGAGAGCTCTGTGTCTATTCAAGTTGCCCCCATGTTGCAGATTCGTCTAGAGAGATGCCCCGAACCCACATCGAATTCGATCGCATCTTAGCTACTATTAAAAGAAATAACCCCCATGCCCCGCCTGTACCATCTATGTTCAACCCTCTCCGGTCATTGGCGCCTATCCGACATTGGGCCTATGTGGAGACTATCCCCGCTACCTCCAAATACAAGAAGCCGTTGAGCCGGTTTCTACAAATGCTTTCCAGAAAGTAAGAGGTCTCCGGTCAACACTTTCTGGACTACCTGTCTCTTGTCTTTGTCTCCTTTCTTCTATTTGTAATGTGTCACTTGCTCCAGAATTTGAGAAAGCAACTTTGACCGAGACTCTGCAAGAACTCGTTGATTCTCAAGTCTATTTGTAGAGTCGATGATGAACACCTCTTCGACAATATATTGTCAGAAGGCGAGGAAATGAAGGTAGATCTAGGGGCATCGGTTCGCCATCCTGGTAGTCCTTTTGATTCGGGGCCTTGGCGACTTTGGCGTCGGGGATGCCGTTATAATTCCTGACCACCCTTTCAGTGGCTCGTACTCTTTGAGTCTTTATTCAACTGCATTATTTAAAACATACGGAAAACAAAATTTCCCCTTTTGAACCTCTAAAAAAGGGAAACCAATACGGTCGTACATATTTGCAACACTATTTGTACAGGATAGAAGCCAGCTTAAAATAGATTGTACATCCTTGCAAGGGGAAGCGTCTCAGCCGGTCCAACATCAGCAAGGACCCCGTCGGCATGAACCTCATAACTCTCGGGGTCAACCGTCATTTTTGGAGTCACATCGTTCCACTTCATGTCCTTCTTCGTCACCTTGCGACAATTTCGTACGGCCTCGACCCGTTTCGACAATCCATAGGATGCGATAATGCCCGATGTGATCGAGACTTCCGAGACAAAGGAGATGGAGTTGAGTGCTGCTGATCCTGGCTTGGAACCCCACATTGGCTTCGAGTAAAATGGTTGTACGGAAGGGATCGACGCGTTGGCATCGCCCATCTGCATGGAGTGTCGTTAATCAGTGATCAGTGGAAGGATTCACTGTAGGGCCTAAAGCGAGAACACTGACTTGTGCATAGGCAATAACGCCAGATTTTAATACCATCGCAGGTTTCGAACCAAAATTCTCGGGTTTCCAAAGGACGAGATCTGCGAGTGTTCCGACGGCGACATGACCAACCAGATGACTTATACCATGAGTGATCGCACTAGACACACAATGTCACATTAGCACTGGTGCGGGGGGTGGGAAGAGTAGAGTTGGTCTTACGGATTTACAGTATATTTCGCAATGTACCGCTTGACTCGTGCGTTGTCCTTCCCATCAACATCACCTAAAGAAGTCAAAGGCCCTCTGAACTCCCTCATCTTGCTCGCGGTTCTCCATGTTCGGCTGACGACTTCACCGACACGGCCCATGGCTTGCGAATCAGAGCTAATCATGGAGATGGCACCACTGTCATGAAGTATGTCTTCGGCCGCTACTGTTTCTGCTCGAATGCGGGATTCGGCAAATGCAAGGTCTTCTGGGATGGATTTATCGAGATGATGGCAAACCATGAGCATCTAGAAAGACGGGTTATTTGATGAAGAGAGGTTGAAATTTGGGTCTCACGTCCAGATGTTCATCCAACGTGTTATTGGTATATGGCCGGGTAGGATTGGTAGACGAGGGCAGCACATTGTCAAGACCACAGACTACGATGATGTCGGGGGCATGTCCGCCTCCTAGAAATATGACATTTGATGAGTAGCCGGGGACGAAGTTAGACCAGTATCACTCACCTGCTCCTTCGCTATGATACGTGTGGATTGTGCGATTCTCAAATGCCGCAATGGTAGCTGGAATATACGTTAGATAATGGAAAGTTTGCACATCGAAGTGTAAACGGACTCTCGACGAAACCACTCTCATTCAAAGTGTCGGTGTGTATATTAACCTATCAACATCATCAATATCATCCACAGAAGATTGGAGTAATGGACGGACCTGAACGTCATATTTATCCCCAACATTCAAACAATTAATGATAGTAGCAGGTGTAGATCCCCAATCCTCATGCAACTTCAATCCCGCCGCGCCTGCCCTAACAATATCCTCTAATGCTCGTGGACCGGCATCATTCCCCTTCCCTGTGATTCCAAAATTCATTGGGAGCCCATCCGTCGCTGCAAGCATATGCCTCATATAAAACGGGCTGCTTGTGCACGTCGTCGCATTAGTCCCAGCGCTTGGACCTGTCCCCCCACCAACCATCGTCGTCGTCCCAGCGGCGAGCGCTTCCTCTACCTGTTGCGGACAAATAAAGTGTACATGCACATCGACGGCTCCCGCAGTGAGGATCAGTTTTTCGCCAGCAATTACTTCGGTTGATGAGCCGATAATCAGGGAAGGATGGACGTTGGCCATCACATCTGGGTTGCCAGCTTTGGCGATTCCTGCAATTATGCCATTTTTCACGCCGACGTCCGCCTGTTTGAGGCGAATATTTGAGATCACATATTGAAGTATTATTTCAGTCGTACCTTATAAATGCCAGACCAGTCTACGATCAGAGCGTTGGTTATGACGAGATCGAGCGTTTCCGAGGCTGGGCGGTTAGTTGCTTGACCCATGCCCTCACGAATTGTTTTGCCTTCAGTAACACTGCAGGTTCAAAATCTGAATTGAAATGAAAGCGATATGGTCGCACCTCCACCAAATTTGACCTCATCTCCATAAACAGTCTATGATTTTATAGTTAGTTATATAGACCTCTGGAGAAATGGTGAAAGGCCATACTTCGTCACGCTCAACTTCGATCCAAAGGGCAGTATCGCCCAGACGAACCTTATCACCAACCGTAGGACCGAACATCGATATATATGCATCTCTCCCGATATCAGTGTCCATTGCAACTTCGAGTGCCCCGGGTTCCGATACATGACCGAACCCTTTCTGAACCAATCCTCTCACAATCTCTTCAGTCCTCTCCAGGTAGAAGGCACCCGATGCAAGCTGGTTACCCCCAGATACAATTTTCGCACCTGCGATGGAACAGAGGGTCACCGTTTTGACATCGCCTGGTTCGAAACGAACGGCTGTTCCAGCGGGGATGTCGAGCCGCTTCCCATAAGCTTTGGCGCGATCGAATGACAGAGCGGCGTTCGTTTCGATAAAGTGGTAATGGGATCCAATCTGTCAAGATACTCAGCAAAAATGATGTTAATGGAATGGTGACGGACTTGTATCGGGCGATCGCCATTGTTCGTGACCCTAAGTCGGATCCGTTCCCTGCCCCGGTTGATCACGATCCGTTCCTTCTTCGCAATGATGGCTCCTGGCACCTTTTCGTGGGCATAATCAGCAGGATCAATGACTGGGAACGCTTTCTCCGGCGGGATGGGAAGGAAAGAGCCATAGAGAGCAGCCTCTAGGTTTCCAGATTCCGTGCATATGGGATCATGAACGGTCACAAGGAAGACTCTGGGAATGCATTAGGAACGAATAAGATCATCAAAGACATATCGAGAGAGTACCCGTCGTGGAACGTTCCCTCCACTTGAATTTCATGAAGAAGACTAGGGACGCTGGGCAAGACATGTCTCCGACCAAGCAGTGTCTTGCCATGGTGCATTAATTCAGCAACTGAGTGCTGGCCATCCCGGATGCGTTCTTGGAGTTGAGTCGCAATCAGAGCGACAGCCTCCATCCGATTGAGTTGCAGTCCTCGCGCAAGACGCTTCTGGGCGAGGAAACCTGCCTGTTCGGAACGTAGAATCAAAACAAGTAACATGCTAAGCAAGGTCGTTGAATTCTTAAGGCTTGACGCCAACCTGATGAAGAAGAAGTTTGGCCTCTTCCCGGGGAAGTAAATGCATGTTAGAGGTCGCCTAGCGTTGGCAAAGGTTGAGAATAGAAAGATAACTCTGATAAGGAGGTTGGAAATGGGAATCCCCCGCATCACGCGACAGCACGTGAGGAGGCTACCGCACAATAAGGTCCAACAGCCATCGTTGTAAACTGGTGACCGTCCGTTCTAAAAAGACGAGGCAAGCTCTTCGATAGAAGGACTGGTAAATCTGAGTTTGAATTCAGTATTGGAGCGGATTGTCTCAATCGGGACCTCACGGGACTTATCAAGTTATTTGAAGCCTGCCCTAAATACTGGTCAATAAACTTTTGTAAGTCGTTTTCCGTCCCTTTTCAACTTGTACTGTATTAGTCAATCTGAGTCACAGTCTGGCCTCATGAATCAAAACTTACTACATGAACTAGATCTAGCCACACAAGACATCAGTTTGTTGTGATTCTGTGAATCCATTGGGGAAGTTCCATGAGGGATGGCTTTAGTAAAGTTGAATAAGCTAAACAGGCAGCAGTGGCTAATATTGGGCTGAATATGCCTTGGTTGTCTAGTAGGACATCTTGCATTTCAACATTCAAAGAAACTTGAGTGGCGAAGTCCATTACCATTTATGAATCCATTTGTAAACCGACTACAAAGGTTTATTGACCAGTATTTAGGGCAGGCTTCAGATATGTCCGCTGCCCAAGTGACTTGCGAGTATCAGATTGTGGGGCTGTGCATCGGTCCCGGTCATATCCGTTCCGGCTGCACTGCCACACGAAGATCCGATTTCATGTGCTTAGTCAGCATTATGAGCACAGGTCTGACTCACGTCACGTGTTCAATCACGCTTGACACATGTTGTATAATGGCAGTTGTTGTCCAAACCTGGGGAAAGCTTTTGTTCTGGACCGAATATCAAGGCCACAAGCATTCCTTCACTGCCTCTCCATCTTGATCCTACTTATGTCCCTTCTTGAGTCCACCTTTG
>Ga0210402_10004499_pt1 | contig 12696 bp, 18 predicted proteins | sample IncBWC7MmetaG_FD_161055 | JGI IMG/M metagenome (GOLD analysis project Ga0210402, IMG submission 161055) | Forest soil microbial communities from Barre Woods Harvard Forest LTER site, Petersham, Massachusetts, United States - Inc-BW-C-7-M | ecosystem: Environmental > Terrestrial > Soil >...
GAGAATGGCAACAGTACTGAAAAATTAGGTTATACCTCGCCTGTTATTATAACATCCTGAATGGCCGGTTTATTTATTTGGTCGCAATTATGCATGTCAGTGACGGACGCCCTCTGATAATGAAGCACCTCTTTGCTCCCAGGCTCCCAAATCTCAATCCCGTCCCCGTGTTCTGTGATACGAGTTCCAGTGGGAAAGTATGATCTCAAAGGATCTCCGGCAGGTAACGGATCAATACTATGCGAGTCCACTTTGATCTCAAAGTCGGAACAAGACGTATTAGTAGCCAAGAGGTGGTGTTCGCGAAGCTTCCATGTCTGACAGTGCCGTGCAACCATACTCTTCTGCAGGATTGGCGGAGGTGCCCCCGATAGTAGGGCTGCATATGCAGTGAATTCTGTGTACTGAGGGGCGGATACGTCATAAGAGAATTAAACCAAAATAAGAGGTACGGACGGTGAACAGGCCTTCCCACACGCCTTCTAAGCTTCCCGGTCTGAAAGAGTCGGCGAAGATCTTATCAAATTTCACCCGTCCAAGACTAATACATCTACCCCACTCGCATTCCCATTCATGGCTCTCTGTTGAGTCAGAGGGCGTGAGTGGAGTAGAATAGCCGACACCATGTGCCATTTGACTGAGAGTAAGGAAAGAGAGAATGGCTGGAACCGCCAGCGGTGGAGGGTTTAGGTGGAGAGTCTCAAAGTGGTGGACAACGTTTTGGGTGCTTTCGGGACGTGAATCTGGAACAAAATCAACCCAAGATGGAGAAGCGAGGTTATACTACGCGAAGGCCATTTAATAAGTTTGGAATCCACCGTTGCGCTGACCGATTTTGAAGACGTACTTTATGTGCCGCTAATGCCAAAATTTTCATCACATTCATAGCGTTCCAAGAGGCATTGTCCTCCTTCAAGTATTCATCTGAATAAAACATGAATAATCTCTTATGCATTGTCATTGGTTGCAACAGACCAGGTTTGAGAAGAAACCAGAATAACCACATCGCTAACGACGTTTGTTCGGAGTTGGGGGGCCATTGATCCATCCTGATGGCCATTTTGGCGAAGGAAGCCCCATGATCGTCGAACCAATACTCCCGGAGCCAGTCGTCAATTTTGGCGTAGTCTCTAAGCTGCTGCTCGTTCTTTCCATCATTCTCTAACATCATCAGATACGCAACCCAAAGGACACCGGACAATGTCCCCTCTTCGTACGTTGCAATCGGATTCACGATTGAGTCTACTCGTGCACGTATGCGTTTAAGACACAAGCATCGTCGCTGCAGCTCTCCAGACAGAACGCGGGGCGTCGTGCGGTCCGAACCTAAACGACGAATAACAGGCCCGACATCAAATTTATAAGCAAACAGCCGGGCGTAAAAGTGCTGATTCGACACGATCGATAGGTAGTAGTTGATCTTGCTATTAGTAGCAAGTAAGGGCAGAAGAGCTGAGGGTGGTCCAAGGAAATTCTCTGTCGCAACAAAAAGAGCAATGTGTTCAAGGACTTCTTGGGGAACTGCGCCCAATGACGCAGACGCCAGGGCACTCATGACGGAGAAAGGTATGGGCAATCAAGAAGACAAAGGCGGCGAAAGCGATCATTCGCGGCTTTCAAACTCATCGCCGAATGCATATGGGTATGTCACATCCGAAGGTTATCCTCAAACGGATATCTATTGGAAGACAGATATGGCTGTATTATTATATGTATGTATATACATGCAATCTAGGTTCGCATTAGAATTACTACGTGGTGATATGTACGAGTGCGTGTATAGTGATGCCAGTAGACCGTCCACATGTTTGAAGTTAATAACCAATATGATAATCCTTACGAAAGCTAAATGTCGATCAAAATACCCCACGGTCTTTGCAGAGGCTGAAGGGCTCTTCCCACTCTGCGGGCTCGGCGCCGGTGGATAGGCCCCTGAGCCTCCCAACGAGATTTTGTGATGAAGTCACTAATGTAGTGCAACTTTTCAGTTCAATGGCGCATTCGAAGGCAAATGGCGTACCGTATCCTCTGAGCAGGGTAGTGCCCAAACCAGCCAACTGTGAATAACATTAGATAAAACCGAGCGCAGGAACGAAGAAGCCGCGTACTGATTCTCTGGAGAGCACGATCAAGCCATCGGAGAGACGAACACGTCCGAGGACAGTGTAAGCGCCCCAAGCAGCGGCATGCCGGTCCTCCGTCTGGTAAATCATCTGTCAACGATCATTAAAAGGTGAGGTATTAACATACCTTTCCCGTGATGATGACGTCGTGAATATCCTTGTATTTATCCACCACGTCATCGCTAGGTTGGAAACTTTGATAAAAGGTTTTGAATGTGCCTCCCTCATCGAAGACTTCAATTCCGTCCTGAAAAGTGGACGGAGCATAGAGATACAGTCAAAGAAGTAGAGTGATGCACAAGGCATGCTACTCACCCCACGTTCGACCCATCGACAGCTCGAGGGTAACCAGGCATTCATCATCCCATTTTCGGCCTCGTCGCAGGGAACACAAGATAACGGGCAGTAGCAGAAGTGCTCGTGAAGGGTGATGTATAACGGTTGTCGACCGAACGTCTCAAACGTCGACGGTGCAGCGAGGTTCATCAACCAGCTCTTGCATTCATAAAAATGTGGAAGCTAGAGGCGCAATCAGCATATTTTCGGGCAAATTTTGAAATTGGAATACAATGTAAGATCCTTGCCAACGACCCGTAAGGGTACCGGGTCTGTATAACGTGGGCTGATACAGTGTCTCGTGCTTGCGGCTTATGGTCAGCCACATACGACAATCATTGAGAGGAAAGCGGGTTTGACATTTCTCGATGAAATGTTCGACGTCTTCACATGTGGGTCCAAGGCGACCACTTGCATCTGCCTCGTCACGAGTCTTTGCCAGATGTGGCGGGATCATCGGGATCATCGTTTCCAGCCGCGTGAAGTAAGAAAGTGTTGCAAACACGGGCGCGGATGGAATCTGAGCCTTTCGAGTGATTTGTCCAAAATACGGGACCTCCCGTGGCCGAAGACGAGGTGGGGGATATGGTCCATGAACCGTCCTGCTTACAGACCAACAGAAGTCGTTGGATGGTGCCAAGTCGAAGTAATATTCGCATGCATGAAACAAGGGATACTGATAAGGGTCAATTAACGGGTAAAATATTGTGGCGTAGTGACGTACGCGAAACGCCGCAAAGACGTAAGGCCGAAGAAGCTGCATGATATCATCGCGGATGTCCTTTGTCTCAAGATTCATCGAAGCTGCACATATTGAAATGAGGTGCGCCATCATGCAAAGAGATAAACTAACCTTGCGAAGACAAGAGCCACAAAAGAGCGATCGCTAAAGAATTTGTCTCGTTTTCTACGGGCCACCCATCGTTTTGGACAGAGCCCTCATGGAGATGTCGTTGGAGGAACCGATTGACCAGAGTCGGTAAGCCAGCCCAGTGAAGCTGCATGCTGTTAAGACCTTCATTTTCGAGCATCATGAAATATGCAATCCAAAAGGCCTGTGGCAAAAATTCGTCATCGACGCGTCCTCTTCTAAAGCATTGGAGTGCGGTGAATCGGCGTCGTAATTCGACGTTCGCGTGGTCCTGAAGGGCATTTCCTAGACGATTTGCGGGAACCTTGATATCGAACTTTTGAGCAAATATCCGAGCATAAAGTTTGGAAGAGTTGAGAGTCAGAAAACAATGCAAAGTTCGGCAAGTCAAGAGGAGACAATACAATTCTCCAGGTGGACCAAGGGGAGTATCACGGCCAGCGAAGAGGACGATCTTCTGGAGGACTTCAGGTGGCGCGTCCAACAAAGATACTAGCATAGCGGTATGAAAGGAAATGACATTGAGGTGCCATAATATACTTCTGAGCGAGATTCAGTTCGAACGGCGACTTCAAAAAAGGTATTCATTAGCGCAGGATTCCCACGAGGCGGCCAGCAAGGTTAAGTGGGTAAGTTAACCAGTCAGAAGGATTTTGAAACAGCTAAAAGTCCCCGCCTCGGGTCGAAGAGGACATCCAAAATTTCTCATCATTAACGTGATCATGACAGGCCTCCGGTTATATCCGCGAAACATCAGCAGACGGCAAATCCCGAAATCTCAGATTACTTCGACCAGGCACAGGGAGGTCTTGACTACAATTTTGAGTAAAGGCGGGAAGAGTCTGGAAGACCATTCGAAATGACATGAAGGTTGTTGTAATAAATGAGTCTTGGTACGAAGAAAATCGGGTAGCGGGTAGCTGTTCTGTTGAAGCCCGCGTTGTTGTTGAACGTTGAATAGAAAGGAAGCATAGCCAGGGTAGCGAACGGAATGTTCGAAGGACGGTCGACTTACGATAGAGTACAGTTACCCGCTGAGGATAAATATAAATCGACATTGTGCCTTCGCCTGCGCATGCTCTGGCAGGGTTGAGCCTCGATTTATCTTCCTTGAACACTTCGTGATCGACTGCGGTGAACATTCCCCTACATTTAGAACGCACAACAGCGCTTGCATACCTCGAATTTGAGCGAGTACAGTCCAGTAACACTGATAAGTAGTCACGGTTGGTATCCAGAAGATCGAGCAGTAGTGGATGCGGGACTTTAAATTTCGGCAAATACCGACTAAGATATTATCTGATAAGTTTTCGTCGACAATTGATGACGCATTGAATTTCAAAATTAACGGTAAATTTTTTGTCGAGCGACACGGTATATCTTGAACGTTGTCTGCTGCACACTCAAACGTTAACGATAATCGATGGCTCACATAGATACCAAGGCACCTTGCACAAATCGCTTTGGAAACACTTTAACACTAGGCGACCATCGACGATTTGCCATAAAGTAGACACGGCGTCCGCTATCCTGACTGACAAGTGACAAATTGCTGTCACAATGCATATGCGTGACCTGAGGTATCCGTCGCTATTCCTATTGCGGCAGGTCTCAACGTCCTCTTAATAAACCGGACCAGTTAGTTATTGAGATGCACCGTTCTTGGAATAGTTTCAATCGCCTCTGTCGTAGGATTCCCAGCATAATGATCCTTTCAATCCGGAGTTCATTCGGAGACCTGAGATTCTTATGTTGCAGCTTGAATGGCAGGCCAAGCTGATGATGGATATTCCGGTAATCTAATTGTAGTTGAATAGAATTTCTCGACAGTCAAGGATTCTTTGGATGAGTTGTGCCTGATCTAGTGCAGGAATGAAAACAAGGTACTACAGCTGACAGTGATACATACACATAACACGCCTCTGCCGCGATCAAGAATGGTCGTCCGAAATAGCACATCTTGCGATCTCAAGCACTTGATGGATGTTCCCTGGTTTCCGCCGCCGGCACCATATGGGCCCAGACAACCTTTTCCGAGTTCCAAAGATAAAACCGGCGTTCAGGCTCGGCTCGCTTCGGAAATAAGAATGTCATGTTGAATGCACTAGACACGAGTATGGTCTACTCCTCCACGACAAGCTTTACATATAAGGCGCTGGGATCTGGAAAAACTGAGCAGAACTGCGAGCGTCTGAAATCGGAACATTGCGTCGGGCGGATCTTGCTGTGAATAGTTGAGGTGATAGGATTCCCACAGAACGTGATCAGGCGGCGAAAACGTGAGGTTTGTGAATTCTCGTTGAGATTGGTGGAAATCTGCTGGATGTTTCATGTAGACATAGTAGATTAACGCCACCCCCGTCGGCGAGGTCATGGAGTACGCAGTTGTGGGAGAGATGCTGCCGTTGTTACATGGGAAAAACGCAACCATGGGAACCTGTCGATCGAGGCCCTCGACAACCTTCCATTCTGTACTGCGGCGCCCGAAGATTCCCAGAGTATTGCGGGAAAAAAAGCTGACATATGGAGCCCGGATATGTCCCTGGGATTCGAGGATCGAAGTCCTTGACACCATGTCATTCGGATGAATTCGGGCGCTTCGTGTTTGGGCGTCAAGAGGCTGGTACATACCAACTGGCTCTGCTTCAGAGTCGGAATATGGACGGCGGCCAGTGTCAAAGCACGGGAATTGACATGATCAAGCCAAAAAGCCGAGGATAGGCGCATGTTAAGCCTCACGAAAACCACAACAAAAGGCATATAAGCCCAAAATCACACGAAAGCGGAAATGAAAGTTGAAGCGACATTATCATGTTCTGGAATCACAGTCAGGTCAGGGATGCATCAACAGTTCTTGTGAAGAATGCCGCTTCCCCATTCAAAATGCTTTCGCAGAGCTGAGATGATGCCGTATCCCGCGGTATAGATGAAACGGATGGTTTGACGCCCGGACTCGACACACATAATGCACATCTGTTCCGTGGATCAGTGGATAAATCAATGCGTGAATCAGTACAAGTAGACAACTCACGATGTGAGTCGTGAAATAACGAGGCTTTCACTGGGGTAAATGTAAAGCTCGCTTTCCTAAGCCACTCGGAGTCCGATTCGGAGTGGCGTCACAAATAATTGTTTGGTCGGCTTTGGAACCTACCCTAAAGCAATTGTCACAAAATTTGATTGACATCGCGCTCCATCCATCGATCCCAGTCCTTTGTCGTCCTTGATCATGTCCGCCAATCTCACCAAACTTGAGCAGCACCTTGCCGCAAGGTCTTACGTTGAAGGGTGAGTTATAATAGCCGTTGATTGTTTTCTTGATGAGTTTTTGCTATGGTCCGTGTTTCCAAGAAGCGACTAGACACCGCTGCCTTTTCATGCCGACAACCATTATCACCTAGCTCTCTGATCTTTCCAGAGATGGCATTCCCATTACTCCAAAGAGAGAATTGACATTTTAATTTAACAGGTACACTCCTTCGCAGGCCGATGTGCATGTTTTCAAATCGATTTCCGCGGCTCCCAATGCTTCGACCTACCCACATGTAGCCAGGTGGTACAGTCACATCAAGTCTTATACGGCAGAGCACGGATCTCTACCCGGGTCCAGCACTGCGGGCAATGCATTTGTCGGATCTGCCGCTGCTCCTCCCGCCGAGGAGGATGATGAAGTCGATCTTTTCGGAGAGGATGACGAAGAGGATGATGCCGAAGCCGAAAGAGTCAAGGCAGAGCGCGTCGCTGCTTACAATGCAAAGAAGGCCAACAAGCCTAAGACTATCGCCAAGGTCAGCTCTTCCTTTATCCCCAAAACTGCTTTTTATCTCGTAGTATATATTTCACGTGCAATAATATTGACGTGGTGTGTCCGCATGTAGTCCCTTGTGACTCTCGATGTGAAACCATGGGACGACGAAACCGACATGAAAGCTTTGGAAGATTCTGTGCGTTCCATAGAGCAAGACGGCCTTATTTGGGGTGCCAGCAAACTTGTACCGATTGGCTATGGTATCAGGAAACTTCAAATCACACTTGTTGTTGGTGCGTCCATTGTAGACTCCCCCTACCACCTGGCATTCAATGGAGTCGACAGAGGATGAAAAGGTCTCGACGGATGACCTCCAGGAGAAGATCGCAGAGTTCGAAGACTATGTGCAGAGCTCAGATATCGCCGCTATGCAAAGTACGCAATTGACTTCCGTCTTTTCGAACGCTCTGCTGATATATGCGGACAGAACTCTGAGTCCGTCAGACCCGATGTGTGGATATGGAGTGCTATAGACTGCCCTGCCTGTGATTGTCTATTTTTGTTGTCGTTTTTCAAGCACTCCATGAACACAATTAGCAAGTGTTAACTAAAAATATCAGAGGGCTAAAGATTCCGAGGCAAAACGCTAGATTCAAAGTACGGCCAAAGTACGGCGATCAGGCACGATTACCGTTCGATACTTCACAAACCTCTTTTAAACGTGCAATTCATTTCGGATTCCTTAGCTTGGTTAATTCGCGGACTTGAGCAGGTGACCGACACCCCTTCAAAATCGGAAATGAAATCTATGCCGTCGCAATCATGAAACATTTTACGAAGAAACGCAGTTACCCGGCACCCAATTAGTGCATGGTATTGCTGTTTGCCATGTTTGTCGATAGCGATAACCGATTGAACCAATCTAGATAGGACACCACGGAAGCGACAAACTTCGCGGACGTCCCCACATGCTTGTGGTTTGATATTGTGGTTTTGGTACGTGATGCTACAGCTTCCCGTATGTAGCGTTAAGGGTGTTGAAGATGTTGACTTCTCAAGACACGTCAACGGCGAACTCAGGGAGCCGCTGACAATTATACAAAGTTCACTGCGATGCAACGACACTTATCCCCACACAGCGATAGACTCTAGGGTGACACCTCTTTCTCTCTCACACGCAACCTCATCTTGTACTAAATGCTTCTTAGACACCACAATGACTGCACTCGTGGCATCGGGGATAAACGGGAGCATAATTCTCGCACGGGGAACGGCGACATTCGAAAGAAGCCTGTGGCCTTTGAAGCTTTGTAGTGTTGTCCAAGTCAGGAACAAACTTGGCGATCAAATCTGAAGACTGTCGCTCCCGTGAAGTTAGCGAATGAATGGTGATTGACCCTCGAAAGGGAAACAAACTAGTTGCACTGATCAAGCTGCGGCGATTATACCGGCCTCTGGCTGGACAGCTTGGTATTCGCGGATTGCTTTGCGTGTTTGGCACCCGGTTAGCGCTCTTAAATAGGCCCCCTCCTCACCATGCAGACTATGTTTCAACATGATCCCTTGTCTCGTAAACATTCCGCACGACATCCTCCAACACATCGCTTTTCTTGGTGCCTCGTCATCCGTTTTTGAACTGCCGAATGACCTCCCTCAGCTGTTATTGACCAATTCAACTATCTACCAGGCTTTGTCTGTGCATGCTTGTCCCCACTTGTATGCGAATATATTTCGTACCAAATTCGATCTTAGCGCAAACCGCCGCAGATTTCCTGCTGGATTGACCAACTCGTCCCTTGCAGCGGAATTTGTGCACAGGTGTCGCGTTTTACGGCGTATTCGCCGTCATGAAATGTCAGGCCCAGACCTGCGACAGGACTTGTGGACCATTCTGTTGATGATCCTCGAAAGTGACGGTCTCAATGAAACCCAACTATCCGTCGCGGGCTTCTCTCGATTCATTCTGGCCTTCATTCGAAGTAGTCTGCCCGAAGACAGGGCGAGCAATGCTCGGGCCTTGCTTAGTGAGACCAATTCTCTGGCTCTCTGGTTGTTTTACCTTACCTTGTCGCGGCGTATGTCATTCCAAGCAATTCTGCACTATGCAATTGCGCTGACTTCATCCAGAGGAAATTTTGAGCAAAACTATTGAAATACGAGACGAAATCCTAATGTTACTTCGTCCCTTTACCGTATCAATGCAAAGGGTGATGTCCTACACGATGCATATACATTCTTACACTAAAGCGTATGGCCAGCCTTCTGTCGTTGGCAGCCCTGCCTTTCCCTCACACCTGTCGCCTGCAAGACCGATTCCAGGAGATAGTCGATCTTTGCGCCTGAACATTAATGATCCTAGCAATCGTCGAGCTGACTCGCACCACAAAGTGATTCATTATTCCCGACGATATACGCCGGCATGTCCCGACCCCACTTCTGCTGCAATAGCCTTGACATTCGCTCTGAAAGAAGCAACCCCACTCGAAATGCCTCCGCACCTGCCAGAAAGCCGTGCCATCGCCATCGCCAATCAGCGTTTTGGGCCGACTATGGGGGATTATCGTACAATAGCGTGCTGCAGAACGCCGCTGTTTGCCGATACTCGTCCTGAGATTTTCTCGTCCAGGGAGCCCGTTGCGGCGAACGTAGATCTGTCACGAAGCGTAAAGCATGACCAAGACTATTATCGAATTCTCAGATCTCCTGACCATCACCATGGCTCTGAGGTACACTCTTACATTCCGGGCATGTTGACAGGGTTATGGGAAGGGACTTTCATGGTATCTTCATAGACTATAGGTCAGTTTAAGTCCCTCATTTTTTACCCTCATAGGTTTCGCCGTTCGTTGCACCAGAGTCCAATTCTTCGCCGTCGTCAACATCTTGTGTCCCAGATTTTTTATGTCAACAGCCGATGCAATGTTGTATGTCAGAGCACTTCTGTTTCAGCCCGCATATTCCCCTATCGATGGGGGATGTCGAGGGTGGTGATAACTCTCTTGAGTGGAACCTCAGTCCGCGTCGTCTTGTTGAATCAGAGGCGAGTCGCTCTGCTGCTCTGAGTTCTGAAAAATAAATTCACATATAAGCTACAGGAGGGCTTCGAACTATCTTCACGCAAGTTTCGATACCAAAAATTTATTACACCTTTAAAATCCAGTGCCGATATTTGGAGGGATCCAAATCATGCTTTAGATATGGTGATTACGGGCCAAGTCGGTGCATTTCAGTGTGGGCTCCTGTTACTCGCTAATTGGCCTCAGACTCTGCAAGAATACGATGACTCTTGGGGCGCATTCAAATTCGCTGGAAAAGTCCGTAGAGATGGGATGATCGTGCTCAAACGAGAACCAGTTCGTATCCCTCTACCTATCAGCGCCTGTAAATTGATTTCCATATATGAAGAAGAATGGCGGAGAGATTGGGCTGGGCACGTGGGTTTTTGAAGGGCGTTTGCATTTTGGATCCGCGTTAGTGGGAACTTGGCGATCGAGCCCTGGATCTGATCGTTGTGGTATCGAAGGCATATTTAGTATGCGCAAGAGGCATGGCACATGATATCTTCATCGTACGTCCCTGGCTCTAGACTGCCAAGGCTTTCTCACCGTCTTGCCAAACATTTCATGCAATCATACAGTACCCAGAGCGAATTTAGTACGTTAAGAACATCAATGATCATTTAATAGGGACAGTCAAGTCGCGTTTCAGTATGGTTTCACTCGTCGATTTTGGACTGCTGAAGTTGTAGCGTGCTTAGCTTTCTCGACATCGGAGTTGAAAATCTGAATTTTCGCTTGAAAACGCCCAGTGAAACTCGACCGAAAACGGGACAGTCAGAGTGAAGGCCGCTTCACCCACGCTTCGATACCCTGAAGTGAAGCCTGGCCTGAAGTCTCCCTAAAGCGCCATAGTTGACTGTCTTATTTATTGATTAGAGAATATCTGTTGAGAAGTTGATATAACACGTAAGTCGCGTGCCAGTGAATCACCACATGGTAAGCGAAATTGAAGATAATTCATTGTACTATGGTAGGGATAATAAGAGATTCGACGCAGAAATTCACTGTAGTGTTTAGGCTGTGAACTCTTTGTGAATACTTTGGCATTTATTTGAGGTCAAAGTCAACGGTAAGAGGGGTCTGAATCCCGGTCCATTGGCGAGCTCTTGTCATTTTGCCGTTGTCCGCCGACAGTCTGGACGATGTGCTTCTAGCGGGGTCAGGCACTGCGTTGCACACCAAATTATTATGATAGATCGTTCTTCCATACCAGGAACAAGGTCTGTCACCATTCCCCTCCTGGGACAAAGAGAGGGGGTATAATCAACGGAGGATACATCCGGAAAAATCTGCCATGGATGATGCTCAATGGAAAAACACGGCAAGTCGCTGAGTCTGGATACGGGGATGGTACAGCTAGAGCAAGGTGGCTAGTCAGCTCTCCGTATTCTTACCGGAAAAATATACACGCAATGATACACAATTTCTGCGCGGAGGGTTCAATCGAACGGCCGCACCGCACGGTTTCCCCGGATGTCAGCAACGAATTTACTCTTCATGCCTGGGGTCCCATTCGGGCGCTCAAAGGTAGAGGTGGCATCACAGCTCGACGACAGTGAGCACATTATTAATTAAAACCGCCGTATCATCGGTTATGCAGGAAGGCACTGACTGTCATAGATGAGATTGGCATGACTTAACGTATGAGGGAAAATAAGAAATGAAAAGGACGAACGCATTTTCACGAAAACTCATATGCCCACATTGTCTGCATGATAGCACAATAAAGAAAGGAACAAGTGTTTCAAGGACACACCAAGAATAGTAGCTGATTTTGCCCAATCATAGTTATATTGTCACTGCGCCGTATAGATATCAGTTATATAACGGAGTTGTCGACGTGCTCACCCCGTCACGAAACGGCTTGGTGTGGCACGATTGCATCGCAGGCGCTGATCTTCGGGCCCGCTCGGCTGTAAGATAAGATTTCGCGCTACGATTGCGCCCTTGAACTCAAAAGACCGCAAAGGATTGTTTCGTGATAGAAAGAATGTTCTGCAGTGCAACGTAGAAGGTCTCAGGATCAAAGGACACTGAAGGAAAGTCTTCACGAGAGCCACGCCTGCCTGCAGGGCCACACCAGAGTCCATTTGGCTTATGGTTTAATGTATATGGTGTAAAACGCGTAAAATGATGGTCTTTGACGAAAATTTCCATATCGGGGAGAACGGCAGCACAAAATTTCCTAAATGAAGGATATGTTGTTTGGGATGATGACTGCTGGCCGTCGTATGATCTTTGTACAATATCAGGGTCGCGAGGAACAGGAGTAAACCCGTAGAACGTAGTGTTTTGCATTTGACATAGTTGATTGCGAGAACATCGAGACCCCCAAGCGTATCCTGGTTATAAGTACAGAGAATTCGATCTTGAAACTTTGTAAAACATCATGTCGTTACCTGCCCATGAACAGTGTTCCGGGAATCAGCTCCAAGCCCGAAAATTCACCGGCAAATTTCCCTGCTATTTTATACAAATTTGACGGTGGATTTGAATGGATTTGGGCAAATTTGTCCACCCACCTCGAGGCTGCGGATATTGAAGTTCCTTTCTGTGTTG
>Ga0210402_10004501_pt1 | contig 12694 bp, 8 predicted proteins | sample IncBWC7MmetaG_FD_161055 | JGI IMG/M metagenome (GOLD analysis project Ga0210402, IMG submission 161055) | Forest soil microbial communities from Barre Woods Harvard Forest LTER site, Petersham, Massachusetts, United States - Inc-BW-C-7-M | ecosystem: Environmental > Terrestrial > Soil >...
GCTACTCGCTTGTAAAAACGCTTTGTACAGGTCTTTTGTACATTTATATTCCCGCATTTCTCTTTCCTTTCGTATAATTTCTTCCCTTACTCTAAAACATTTTTTCTAAACGCGAAACTCCTGGATACGTGCAAATAGGAAGCTTTCTGGAAGAGGCTCGAAATATAGTTTAGGAACAAGAGCCTCTGCATATAGTTTTTGTTTAGCATGACCACGCTTTGTTAGTGAATTGTGTATAAAAATGACTTTGTGATGACAGTCAAGCGTATACAGTTTTCTTTGATACAAAAGACAACGATTTCCTCCGGGCTTGAGTGGAGAAAAGATGGTCCAGTGTTGATTTGTAAGATTGGCCTCCTCAATTAAGAGGATCTTTGTTTTGTCGCAGGTATCTTTTGCCCATGCTTCAAAGTTTTCCATTTCTTGATAAAGCGTTAGTTGCCTTGGGTGCTCATGCACCAGTATTTGCAGTGCAGTGCTTTTGCCGACTCCGGCAGTACCTATCACTTGTAATAGAGAATGATGAGCGAGTGCGTTTAAAAGTGCCCTTGTTCGTGTCAGTTCAAAGGCTGACGCTTTTTGTGTACTGTTATGTAAATTAATCGAAACAGAAAAATCAGGCGCTGTTTCTTGGTACAGTATGGTTGGAAAGGAAGCGGTACGTTGAGGGTAGTAAGCTATTTGATAGTGTGCTTTAGGTAGCCATGTGAAAAAAGGGTGGTCAGCTTGATTTTGTTTCAGATGTGTATCTTCCATGATCAGCAATAAATGGCCATTGATCAGATAGGAGCTTCCGTCCGGTAACTCAATTGTTTTTTGTACGAGTAAAGGCTGCAGGGCATAGCGTAGAGTGTCCGAGAACTCACCCTTTAATACGACGGATTTACCCGCTTGTAGTGCTAGCAGAATAGCGCTAGGAGATAGATGAAAACGAAAAGAATTTTCTTTTAGTATTCGCTCGAAGCCTAAGTGATACATAATATCTGAGTAATCATAGTCTTCAACACTGATTATAGGCGTATCGTCCGTGATGATGTTTTTTTCCTTTAGCTCCTTGCAGACAGCGTCTGGATCGTTACTGATATAGAGATATGTTGCATTTAAATTTTCGTGTTCACTTAGTTCACAATCTTCTTGTGCCATTGAAGCTAAATTTTCGATACATTCACGAGTACGTAAACCCATAGGTAAGGTTACCCCGGGAGCAAGATACAGTGTTAACGTAACGCCGAGCTGAGTGGCTCTATAAAATAAACAATACCACTGTGTTTTTGAGAGTTCAGAGCTGATGAAGAGTGATAATTGACGGTTTACAGCAGCCGCTTCAAGCCAGCCAGGTGTCTTTTGGTAATGTCCGTTGACAATGGCTTTGTCATGTAACAAATAATCAAACAATACGGTATTGACTACACGGCATTCTTTTGGCATAGAAGCATAATGAGCTTCTTTCTTGACGGAGACTTTCTTAAATTTAGCATAATCAAATGCCTCATTTTGATAAATAACTTGGACAGTTTCTGGAAAAGGAATTTCGTATCCATGATAAGGCCAGCATCCTCGTGCATGCGCTCGATCGAGTTGCAAGCGTAAAGCAGATTCTTTGCCATAAGGCGCATGCATGAGGGTAATCTGTAATGGTTGATTTGTTTTTTGAGCCTCTTCTAGATAGAGAACAAACTCACTTTTCTCCCAGCGTATTTCATTTCCGTATAATACAATTTCACCCAGCAAACAGGCCTCCCAATCGAGGAGTCCTTGTAAATCTATCTTGAATTTCTGAGTGTTTTGTATCGTCTGATCTTCTTGGTCTGCAGAAACAAGAAACGATTGCAGCAAGCAACCATGGCGAGAAAGGAAAGAGGTATCGTCTGGTAGCTGTGAGCACACGCTGATAACTTGCATCTGCTCAGGTAAGGCTTGACCGTTAAAAGCTCGTAACCCTTTCGAATCCAACAGTGTATTGAGGGTCAGGCGTTCTCGTGCATTGAAGGCGTCCCAATTGACAAGTATTAGGCTTTTAACGTCGGTACGCTGAACAGTATGCAAAAATTGTGTCAGTGGCGACTGTTCAATGATGACAGCCTTTCCATCGGGCAGCATAGAAAGCGCTAGCGGATGAATCGCTGTTTTGGAATCCAGATAAAAAACAAGGCATTTTGTTTGGCAGGCGTACTTTAATATCACATTAACGTCGTACGCGGCATCTGTACCAGCAAGTAGTAAGAGGGGTTGGTAATCAATGATAGTCGTTATCGACTGTCGCAACTGCGCTTCATCATAAATAGGGGTGGGCGTGTATTTGTTAGAGAGCTGCCGATGTATCTCATGTGCTAATGTAGAGGAGCAAGAGATAGTGCGGGTGAGGAGAGGGAGGGCCACATCCTCCTGGGCGGGGGAGCCGACAGAGGAGAGGGCCACATCCTCTGGGCAGAGGGGGGTCGGTTCGAAAATGAGTTCACATGAGCGGCCTCCTAGGTCTATTTGAATCCATTGCTGCGTTTTATTATGCTGTATTTCAAGGCGTACATGATTTCCATTAATAGCGACTACGCGGACACGGTTCTTGTGTTTTGGGTATTTTTCACGTATTTCACTAAGAACGGCAATGACTCGATGTCCGCAAGAACCTGTACGCTGTTCATAAACTTCCTGTGCCCAGCAAACAACATTTTCTTGTGTTAAGTGGTAGGGCGTCTGATAGTTTTCTGGTGTATCGCAGCGATAACCTTTCTCTGGGTTTTTATAATCCGCTATGATTTTTTTGATAGGATCCTTTGAAGAAAGGTTGGCATAGTCGTGTTGATTAGGATGCGGTGCTTGGATGCAATAGGTTAAGAGACAGAGGTGCGCTGCTGTTGCATAATAAAAGTCATCTAGCCCTCGTGTTATGGTAACTTTTGTCTCGGGGTTTGTTTTAAAACCTAAAAAATTTTCGTGTGCGTCTATCGATGGCAGACGGCTTGGCTCGCCGGCTTGCAGAGTTTGCGTAAATTGATAGTAAAAGTATTGATCAGCAGGCATCTCTGCATAACATGCAATCTGCGCATCTGTTAAAACAGGAGGAGCTGGAACAAGGGGCTTGGCCCGATTGGCAGCGTAGATTACGAAACTTTTTAGTCTTTTTTTAAAATCATACTGCATGATCCCAATTCGAATACCTGGTGCTAATTTTGTGTCTGCATTAAGCAGTTTGCCAGCGGCTACCATGTGAAAAGTAGATTGACTAAATGCTTTATTTTCATCACAAAAATCTTCTGGGAATGTATTATTTGCGATGTAGAGTGTTCCTGCTTCTGGTATTAATTGTGCATGTGTATTAGGCGGTTTGCTTGCATAGAATTGTGCAGTATGAGAGTCGTCAAAATTTAACTTGAATGGGTTCGAATACGACACAGAATGTATCCAATCGCTATCTATAATACAGGATGCTAAATTTATAGGTAATACTAGATGCAGAAGATGGGGACAGCATTCTTGTAAAGCACTGAGTAATTTTTTGGTTTTTTGCCAGTGTGTTTGCTGAGGGGCTATTTCCACAACCGTTAAATAGGGGAACTCGTTTTTGCGAATCTTCTCTAAGATTTCTAAGGTCTGATCGTCTTCTAGTGCCAGTTGCTTGTACAAAACACGGGAATTTTGTTGTTGAGTGTGATCGAGAGGCTTGCTAAGATTGAGCTCATGCAGCAAATTAGAAAAAGCCTGCTCTCCCATATGAAGTTTTGCGGCGAGTAGTGGAGCTGTTTGAAGCAGAATTGGGAGTATCCGTAAGCATTGTCTTAGGTAGTATTCACTGAAAATTGTATCACTATATTGTTCTAAAATTTCTTTTTGCAGTTTCTCTGTTTTACAGACAGCTAAGCATTCAGCTAACAAATAATTAAGGCTAACTTTTTTACTATAATTTTTTAAAATATCCGCTTGCTGTTCAGGAAGCCGACAGACTTCCAGGCAGCGGATTAATGTATACTCATCCTTGATTTTGTCACTGTGCTGCTCTATAAGATTGGCTTGCTGTTGGGCCGTGATACAAGCGGCCAAGCAACGAGCTAATGTATAGCCATTATGAATTCCCTTACTGTGCTTTTCAATTAATTGGTTTTGTTGCGCTGCAGTTTTGCAATCAGTCAGACAATCTTCATAGATGGGCCTTCCCCGGAGTTTAGAGGATCTTGAGCCCAGGGAGGGAAAGTCATAAGGGTCTTCTGTAAAGCAATATACGGTTTGTATGCAATTATCCGTTGAATTGAAGCAATCTAGGATTTTACTGAGTATCTCGCTATCGCTGACGATTAAATGATCTCTTGCTTCTCCCCGTGCAGCTAACTCTGCATATCTTTCCTTGTCGAAATGAACTAACTCAGAGAGTGCGTTTGGGTCATAACCACTCAAAGTAGCCGTGTCATCATAAGCGCCTCCTGGTATAGGTTTAAAAGTATCCGCTAAGCAAAGATATAAATTGAACCCATTGAGTTGTAACCAGCGTATCAATGCTACGAGGTAAACGATGCTTGAGCATACGTCAACACATACTTGCGTGATGACGATCGCTTTTTGTTTGGGTATTGCCAAAGGGGATGTGCTATTACCCCAAGCGCAACCAGTGTCATGTACAGCGTCCGCTAGCTTAAAACAACTTGCTGGCGAAACGCCCGTTTGCTGGGGTTGAAGCGTGTAAAATAACTCAGGAGGCCAATCTATCTCATTAAGGCAAACGGAATCGCTATTATTTGTTTCTGTATCAAAATCGTCCATGGGTTAAACGCTAATGCGTTGTGTTACCGAGTTCTGATTAGAATTATTGCTAGCAATTTAACATACGAGTCTTAGGAAATGCTTAGGGTAATTTTAGAAATTGCTCTTTTTTTTACCTCACTATGTCGTGGTTGGCTGGCTGGCTGCGCTTAAATTGGTCCACTATCTCTATGCGTAAGGCATGAATTTCGGTTCCTACGGTATTCCCAAGTGCTGCGTAGACCAGACGATGACATTCCACCAGTGGTTTATTTTGAAAAAGCGGAGAGGCTATGCGTATCGCAAAATGCCCAGCGCCCTCTTCGGCATGGCCGATATGCTGGCTGCCTTCATCGACAATATCAAGAAAGCTAGGCGCCAAAGCCTGAGAAAGCTTTTTACGCAAAATTAAAGCACGGCACTCTGCCTTGTTGTTCTTCATGTTTTTTCATCGGGTTGAATATAACGGCCCAAGTAAATGGCTTGAATTAAAATGAACAGAAAAGTCATTCCTAGTAAGCCAAATAGTTTAAAATTGACCCAGATATTTGTATCAAAGGAATAGGCTATCCACAAGTTTAGTCCACCCATGAGCGTAAAAAAGATAATCCAATTTCTATTCAATGAGGACCAAACAGGTTGAGGTAGCGCGATATTGGTTTCTAACAGGTGTTGTATAAGCGGTTTTTTGGCAAAATACTGTGATAATAGTGCGGCGAAAGCAAGCATCCAGTAAAGAACAGTGGGTTTCCATTTGATAAATAATTCGTTATGGAACAATAACGTACTACCGCCAAATAATAGGATGAGGATCAGGCTAATAAGTTGTATACTGGGTACTGATCGATGTTTGAACCAGTGGCTGATTACTTGAAAAAGGCTGATCAAGATAGCCGCCGCGGTGGCAATGTAAACTCCAAAAAACTTGTAAACGACGAAGAAGGCAACGATAGGTAAAAAATCGAAAAGTAACCGCATCTGCGCAAAAAAATGGTAGGATCTAATTGCCTTCGAGTATATAGCAGTGTCTTAGTTTAGGAAAGAGTTCCAACGGTGAATCAGCTTTTTAAAATTCATCCCAATAATCCACAAGCCCATTTGATACGTCAAGCCGCTATTCTGTTGGCGAAGGGTGGGTTAATTGTCTATCCGACGGATTCTGCTTATGCTCTAGGTTGTCAAATTACCAACAAAGAGGGGATTCAGCGGCTTCGGCGACTCCGTGGGTTAGACGACAGACATTCTCTGACACTCTTGTGTCGGGACCTGTCCGAACTTGCATTTTACGCTCAGCTTGAAAATTCGATTTTTCGACTACTAAAAGCCAATACGCCAGGTCCTTATACCTTTTTGTTGCCGGCTACCAAGGAAGTTCCTCGTTATATTATGGATGCTAAGCGAAAAACGGTAGGCGTGCGTATTCCTGACAATAAAATTGTCCATGCATTGCTAGAGATGTTAGATCAAGCTTTAGTCAGCAGTACATTGATTTTGCCTGGGTCAGATTTGCCGCTATTAGAACCTGAAGCGATGCGTGATATGTTAGGCAAACGAGTTGATTTGATTATTGATGGTGGACCGTGTGGTTTAGAACCCAGTACAGTGGTTGATTTAGTGGCGAATTCCCCTAGGATTATTAGGGGAGGGAAAGGAGATATTACCCCTTTTCAATCGGCAAAAGAGTCGTCTTTTGATTAATTTTTTTGTTGGGTTGTTGAGCGCTGCACTTAAGGACATCTCTATACTAGACTTCTTGCGAAACTCAGAAATGGAGTCAAGTTCGCGGCGAACGACTGGCGAGGATATGAGATTTTTTTAGTAGTGGGTCCTTCTTTATTTTTGTACCCTACAGAGCAGGGATCTAGCTGTATTGAGTTTTTTAATAAAAATTTAAGAGTGATTTATGATAGTTCGTACACGTTTTGCACCAAGCCCAACAGGATATTTGCATATAGGTGGTGTAAGAACGGCCTTATATTCTTGGCTTTATGCAAAAAAGAAGCAAGGACAATTTATTTTACGTATTGAAGACACTGACTTAGAGCGTTCAACCCCTGAAGCCATAAAAATCATCCTAGAGGGCTTATCCTGGTTAGCCTTAGATTATGATGAGGGTCCTTTTTATCAGAGTCAACGACTGTCACGCTATCAAGAAGTATTGGATCAACTACTCATTGAAGGCAAAGCCTATCGCTGTTATTGCACAAAAGAGCGTCTTGACAGCTTGCGTGCAGAACAACTGTTGCATCAAGAAAAGCCGCGTTACGACGGCTATTGCAGAGATCGCAAAGCAGTTATTCCAAATCAGTCTTGTGTTATCCGATTTCGTAACCCCTTGCAGGGAGAGGTTATTGTTGACGATCAAGTGCATGGCAAAGTTATTTTTCATAACGAAGAACTAGATGATTTAATTATTGCCAGAAGTAACGGTGCACCTACTTATAATTTTACCGTAGTTGTTGATGATTGGGATATGAGAATTACTCATGTGATTCGCGGAGACGATCATCTTAGTAATACGCCACGGCAAATTAATTTGTTGTTAGCTTTAGGCGCTGATTTACCGACCTATGCGCATATATCGATGGTACTGGGACCCGACGGTAAAAAACTTTCTAAACGACAAGGTGCGGCTAATATATTGCAATACAGGGAAGAGGGCTATTTACCTGATGCACTGTTAAATTATCTTGTAAGATTGGGTTGGTCACATGGCGATCAAGAAATTTTTTCGCGAAAACAAATGATTGAATATTTTGATATCAGTAATTTAAATCAAGCGCCGGCGGCCATCAATCTGGATAAATTGATTTGGTTAAATCAGTATTATTTAAAAACTGATGATCCACAACAATTGGCTGTTCTTTTAGGAAAAAAAATGCAAAATTTAGGGGTTAATACACAAAGCGCTGGGTCACCCGATCTAAAGGATATTGTTATTTTGCAGCGCGAACGTGTTAAAACTCTGCAAGAAATGGCTGAAAAAAGTCGTTTTTTTTATGAAGACGTTTTTTCTGGTAAGCAAATAATTCCTTCAGAAGTTTTATCTGCCCTAAAAGCTTTACAAGTTCACCTTAGTCAGCTCCAAAATTGGACTGATGATGCACTGCACAATAGGCTGTTGGAAACGGCTGCTCAATTTTCTTTAAAATTGGGAACGCTCGTTCAGCCTTTTCGTTTAATGATAACCGGAAGCAGTGTTTCTCCGCCCATGAACACAACGCTACGTTTGCTAGGTAAAAACGAAGTATTGGCAAGAATGAATCGAAATTTAGTATAGATTTTTTACCTATTGGCACGTAGAGTCACTTCTTTTAAAATAAATGTCTTATTGTACTGCACCAGACGCTGAGTCAGTTGACAAGTTTTTCTTTATCAGCCTAGAATTGTGAATTTTACGGGGCTATAGCTCAGCTGGGAGAGCGCTTGCATGGCATGCAAGAGGTCAGCGGTTCGATCCCGCTTAGCTCCACCAGTGCTCCCCCAACCGCTTAAGATAATTTTAAGAAAATTAATACACAATAGACTTCTTTCGAAACTCAGAAATAGAGTCAAGTTCGCGGCGAACGACTGGCGAGGACCGGAGTTTACTGCGGGTAAATGAGGACCGTAGCCAGGCGTTCAACAATGAAATTGACTAACACCACGTTTCGAAAGAGGTCTAATGGAACAGATCTTTCCCACTTTGGGGGCTAATCTGCGATGCCTAAGCAAACCGTTTTTTATTTACTTACAAAACCGTTACCTGACGACGGACCTGATCAATCCCATTTTTTAGTTGATTGGATAGCCAGTGAGTTAGCTAAAAATTGGGAACACAACAAACTGTTTTCCACGCTTGAATCTGCTCAAGATACTATGTTTACCAATAGTTCATTAGGAGCAAGAAAACACTGTAAGCCGAGCATTGTTCAGTTGAGCTTGGATAGTTTGAATGGAGATAAAAATATTGAAAACTTGAGGGGTACTTTGATAAAAGAACCCGAGAAAACGAATACTATCAACAAATCCATTGAGGGAATATACATCCATGCTAAGTTTATTCCTCGCGAATATCTGAGCAATAAACAAGAGCAAGAGAACGATCATATCTCAAGGCTTGATAGTGATTGTTTTATCAAAAATGTAAGTCAGTTACAGTTACAAGAACCTTGTTCAAGTTACTTGTTTAGATTCCCTGAGCCTCTACGTTACTTGTTTTTTATAGACTATGCCCAATTTGAAAGTGGCGAAAATTGGATCTCTTATGATAGAAGGGAACCAGGCTGTATAAAAGATTTTTTTAATGCTTACACAAAAATCCTGAATGACCTCGATCAACCTAGAAAACCTCTTGCACTTGAGCATATAATCGAGTTACATCGGATTCTCAGTCAAAGCAGATTTTCAGAAGAAGCAAGGCCTAGGAGTGGCCTCATTCGAGAAGATCCGTATAATTGCTTTATGCTTTCGTTTGGTACGGTAACCAAAGCAGGCTTAGTTGAGCTTATCAAACGAATTCAAGCAGACAATTTGCCAGAAGGCTTTGCGCTTGGCCGATATGATGAATTCCTAAACATCATTTCTCGGTGCTTCAGCCATCTGCACTGCTCCGATGGAAGCTCATTCGATGAAAGCTCATTCAATGAAAGCTCGATAGATTCTGCCGTAAACTCCGTATTAAAAGAAATAACGGAGGAGAACAAAGTTACTATCAAAAATGATCAGCAAGTTGAAGAAAGCTGCCGCCAGCAAATTAAACAAATTTTTCATTCCTTACTTTGCGAACAAGAAATCGATTTAAAGCATGTTGATGACGATTGTATTTTCCGTTTATATTGTAAGAGCGGGAATCAGCAAACAAAACTTGAATACGACTTCACCGTAGCACTTTTTAGACAGCAGGCATACATTTCTCTGGAAACTGTGCATGATTTATCAGAGAATGCAATAGATGCCTTGGCTGAAGAGGTCATTGACAAGTTTAAAGCAGGAGAGCAATTGGCATTATTTTCCCCTCACATTCAGCTCGCAGAAAGACTAACGGCCGAGGCAATTAATAGATTTAATACGGCTATTAGCGAAGCTAAAACCCCTGACGAACTTATCTACTGTTGCATCATGCTCACTAGAGAATTAGTACGATTGCATCTATTCTCTGATGTAAATGGTCGTACTGCTTATATGTTGCTGAATCAACTATTAATGCGCAATGGTATTAAGCCTTGCATACTATATGACCCTAATCGAATGGATGGCTTTAGCGATGGAGAATTTTTTGAAGAAGTGAAAAGAGGTATTGCATTGTTTCAATTTATAGTGGATCACAAAGAAGAGTTTTTGAAAATAAACGAGGCTTCTACCCGATATTTTGTGAGGTTTTACTCAGACTATCGCAGTGCCATTGCAAGCGATGTTACAGAATTGGAGAATTACTACAAGGAAATCGCTCAGCCGCTGTGTGATCAAATAGCGTGCTCTGAAAAAAAACATTCATTAGCGATGCATAAGCATAGTTTCATAACGAGTCAAACAACGAAATGTTTGCCAACAACAGGCTATCTAGTCGAGGAAGCTATTCCAGAAAATTGTAAAAATACTGGACCAGTTTGTGCTTTTCCAAAAAGGTATTTGATACGGTAAAGCTCCCAAATTTACCCCACTGAACAACTAGAGTAATTTTGGTTTGTGATTTTGCCCAGTTTTGAAATACGTTGGATTTTGAGAAGAATATGTTTTTAACAAATCTTCAATCAGTTTATTATCCTTTCTTTTCTTCGGTTGATAGCGATATGTTTTATGAGCACTGTTAGCAACGCGACATGCCTGTTGGATTGGTGCACCGCATTTTTCAATCATTTCCTTCGCTATTTCCCGTCGCTCAGACCCGCGCCGTACTTTTTTTCAAACGCTTTGTACGATTAGGTCGGAACTAGTACAATTTTATAATTGATATTTTTACATTAGCCAATGCACACCCTAACGTGTAGAATGGGAGAGCTTATCGCTGTGAGTGATAAGCTCTTTACATAGGCGTTTCTAAAAATTAGGCACGCTAATAAATCTACAGAAAATTTTATACAGGAGTCTTGCATGCCATACGACCACTTAAAAGCATTAGAAAATTTATCAGAAAATACTTCATCCTCCCAAACACCACAATTAGATCAATCCATGGTAATGAACTTTTCACCGGGATGGAACGAGGAAAAGATAGCTGGCCTACTAACCAAGGCTACGTATAGCGCTGATGCTAGGGCTCAGATTCGCCAAATTCCAGATGAAGATTTAAAAAAATTTTCTACAACCAGCAAAGGCATTCCAAGAATGTTTCTCTATCCAAATGCTCGAGTCATTCGGCAAATCCCCCCTGACGCGCTAGCGGAATTTGCTAGAACAGACGAGGGAATACAAACAATATTGACTTCTCGTAACTCCCATGCCATTAGGGCAATCTCTGATGAAAATTTACGAAAATTTTCTAAAACCATCGAAGGCATTTCAAGAATGTTAGTCTCTCAGGATATTCGGGTCATTGAGCAAATCCCCCTTGACACGCTAGCAGACTTTGCTACAACAGACGAGGGAATAGAAAAAATATTGGTTTCTCATAGTGCTTGTGCGATTAAACTAATTCCCCCTTACAGATTAGAGCAGTTTGCCACAACGCTCGGGGGAATACCAAAAATAGTGGCTTCTCACAATCTTGATGCGGTTAAACTAATTCCCCCTGACAGATTAGAGCAGTTTACTGACACGCCCGAGGGAATATCAAAAATATTGGCTTCTCGGAATCCTAGTCTCATTGAGATAATCTCTATTAAACAGTGGAAAGCATTTGCTAAAACATCCACGGGCAGTCAACGAATATCAACTGCTTGGAAATGTGCATCGGCAAGGCACTTCCCTTATCCATATCTATATCAATATGTGCTGGATCTTTTTGGTACTGAACCGATGTCGGACCTTCAATTATCTGCTAAACGGCAGTATATTCTTAACTCAACAGTATCTCGGACATGTAAAGAGTGCTTGCTCGCAGAAATATCACCAGAACGGTATGAGCAAATCGCATCTTCGTGGAAAACAAAAACAATAAAAACGTGGACTCCAAGAAGTAGGCCTAATTTTTTTACAACGAGGATAAACGATCATTCTAACTATCAGCCTCGTGATCAGCAACGTCCAGAAAAACGAGTACTTGCCGAACCTTGGCTGCCTCAAAAAAGAAATAAAATTGATGATGCAGCCAATGAACTCATTCACTATCCCCATAATTTTCCCGCTCAAGCGGCGGATAACCGTGATCTAGAGCCAAACCAAAACGGTTTGTGGCGCCCCTGGTCCCGATGAAGGATTATTGGCAGTAATAAGTTTTTTCTTTCTGATGTGTAAAACGGAACCTTCTTTAATACGGATATAGAAGTTAATCTGTTGCTGTCTAACAAAACAATCTAAGTGAGCCTTGTTCCAAACAAACGTTTCACCTAAAATACGTTTTAACTCGCTGATCTTATTCATATTTTTATTAGACCTCTTTCGAAACGTGGTGTTAGTCAATTTCATTGTTGAACGCCTGGCTACGGTCCTCATTTACTTGCAGTAAACTTCGGTCTTTGCCAGTCGTTCGCCGCGAACTTGACTCCATTTCTGAGTTTCGAAAGAAGTCTATTCTCTGTTTTGATAAAAAATTAATTATATGAATTTAGTTTAATCAGCGAGTTCTTTTTATTCCATTACAGGGCAATATTTTTACTCTACAAATTATAAAAAAATTTCCTATTTTCAATTATTTAGAACAACATACTGATTTTTTTGTAGTGTACATAGAATTGCTTACTGTGCACAGAATTTCTTACTCTGTAGGGGACAAAAATCGTAAATCATGATAAAACCCTATGAAAAGAGGCAGGAAAAGGATAAATTATTTGCTTAACAAACAGTCGAAAAGCAATGAATGGCCTGCATGGATTGAGCAAAGCTT
>Ga0210402_10004503_pt1 | contig 12691 bp, 11 predicted proteins | sample IncBWC7MmetaG_FD_161055 | JGI IMG/M metagenome (GOLD analysis project Ga0210402, IMG submission 161055) | Forest soil microbial communities from Barre Woods Harvard Forest LTER site, Petersham, Massachusetts, United States - Inc-BW-C-7-M | ecosystem: Environmental > Terrestrial > Soil >...
CCCCGCGTGCGTCCGGCGAGCCCCAGCAACAACGCCGCTATGGCGGTGACGAAGCCGTAAAGCCGAGGCCGCTTTGCGAAAAAACCCCAGAAGGCAAGTCCCGTGCGTACGGTCGCTGGCGACAAATGCTGCTCGAACTCGCGTTCGCGCCACGTACGCATCATCCGGGGCAGCGGGATGCGCACCGGACACACTTCTTCGCAGCGCCCACAAAAGGTCGAGGCATTCGGCAAATGCCCGGCCTTGTCGATGCCGATCAGGCTAGGCGTCAGCACGGCGCCCATTGGGCCTGGATAGACCCACCCGTACGCGTGCCCGCCGACCGCGTGATAGATCGGGCAGTGATTCATGCAGGCGCCGCAGCGGATGCAGCGCAGCATGTCGCGAAACGCGCCGGCGAGCATTGACGAGCGGCCATTGTCCAGCAGCACAACGTGGTATTCGCCGGGCCCGTCGGGATCGGCGGGTCGGCGGGGGCCGGTCGAGAGTGTCGTATAGACCGACATTTCCTGGCCGGTTGCCGACCGCGCCAGGACGCGCAGCAGCTGGGAGAGGTCCTCGAGCGTCGGCACCAGCTTTTCGATCGACGCCAGCACGATATGGGCCTTTGGCAGAGTCTGGGTGAGGTCGCCATTGCCCTCGTTGGTGACGATCACCGAGCTGCCGGTCTCGGCGACCAGAAAGTTCGCGCCCGTGATGCCGACATCGGCGGCGAGGAACTTTTCGCGCAGCACGCCGCGGGCCTCCGCCAGCAGGCTGGCCGGCTCGACGAGGTTGCGATCCCGCGGCAGATGCGTGTGGACGCGCCGAAAATCGCTTTCGATCTGCGCCTTGGTGAGATGCACGGCCGGCGCGATGATGTGAGACGGCATCTCGTGGCGAAGCTGGATGATGTATTCGCCGAGGTCGGTTTCGATCGGGTTGACGCCGTTGGCCGCGAGGAAATCGTTGAGCCCGATTTCCTCTGCCACCATGGACTTGCCCTTCGTCACCGTGCGGGCGCCAAGTTTACGGCAGATATCGAGAATGATCCGTTGGGCGTCCTCGCCGGTGACGGCGTAATGCACGTGGCCGCCTTGCTCGATGACGCGCCGCTCATAGGCTTCGAGATAGAGATCGAGATGGGCGAGCGTGTGATCCTTGATGTCGCGGGCGCTGTCGCGCAGCGCCTCGAATTCCGGGAGCTTGTCGGCCACCTCGCGTCGCCGCGCGATGAAATTCGTCTCGACGAATTTCAGTGCGTTCTGCAAGTCCACGTCGGCGAGCGCGGCCCGGGCGTTATCCTCGAAGCGCGGCGAGGTCGCCGCATGAGTGGCGAGGTCAGTCATCTCTTCGCCCCAGCAGGCAAGCCAATCGCCGGCTCGTCCGTCATGCCGGCCAGCACTTCAGCAACATGGCGTGCTTGAATATTGGCGCCGTCGCGCTGCAGCTTGCCGGCCATGTTCATGAGGCAGCCGAGGTCGCCGGCGAGCAGCAGATTGGCGCCGGTCGCTGCGATGGCGGTGGCCTTCTTGCCCACGATGGCGTTCGAAATCTCCGGATATTTCACACAGAAGGTGCCGCCGAAGCCGCAGCAGACATTGGCATCGCGCATCTCGGCAAGTCGCAGCCCTTCCACGGTAGCGAGCAGGCGCCGCGGCTGATCGCACACTCCAAGCTCACGCAGGCCCGAGCAGGAATCGTGATAGGTCGCGGTAGCGTCAAGGCGCGCCGCCACCCGGTCGACGCCGCAGACATCGACCAGGAACGAGACCAGTTCGTAGGTCTTGTCCGCAAATGCATCGGTTCGCGGTTGCCAGTTCGGATCGCCGCGAAACAATTCCGGATAATGGACCTTGAGCATCCCGGCGCAGGAGCCCGACGGCGCCACAACGTAATCGCAAGGCGCAAATGCCTCGATCACCTGCTGGGCGATATCTCGCGTGGTAGCCCGGTCGCCGGAATTGAATGCGGGCTGGCCGCAGCAGCTTTGGAGCGGCACCTCCACCACGCAACCTGCGTTCTGGAGGAGCTTGGCGGCCGCGAAACCTACCGAGGGGCGGATCAGATCGACGAGGCAGGTGACGAACAGCCCGACGCGCTTGGCCATGGGCTCGGCCATCAAACGGCTCCAATCGGATTACGGAGATCAACGCGACATTGAGGCAATCGGACCCGACCCGCAAGCGGGACCGACGGTCGCGGGCGCCACGAACATGCGAGTTGAGGGTTACCGGCCCAAGATTGGGTGAGGACTGTCGTTAGTGAGGACCGTCGTTAGAACGTCAAGGCGCGTTCGGGTGAACTGGGAGCAGATGCTCTTGACCCTCTCCCCGCGGGGAGAGGGAGAAGAGCGGCCATGCGGTGATCCCAGACCAATTCACATTGGCGGCGTAATGCCGTTCTTACCGACGTTGATGCCTGCAGTCTCGACGTCGCCGTTCGGCAATTTGGTGCCGGCGGCGACGAAAATCTTCGCGCCGGGCTTCAAGTCGCTCTTGTCGCCGTTGACGAACTGCACGATCGTGGCGTTGTTCGGCACCGAAATTTTCGTTTCGCCTTCCTTGTATTTCATGGTGAGCATCGGGCCGTCGACCGCAGTCACGAGCTGCTCTACGTTGGCGTTCGTCATGGTGCTGTTAGGCACGAGGTCCCACGGCCGATGACCTTCGCCGGCGCCCCGTCGCGCTTCCGGGAAGATGTGGACTTCGATCGCTTTCTGGGTGCCATCCGGCTGCGGCATCGCGGTGATGCCGACGAACGAGTTCTGCTTGATATCGGCGAGCGCTGCCTTCTCGACCCCTGCTATCAAGGCGTTGTCCTTGAGCACGACCTTCACGGTCGCGCCTTCGCGGCTCTTGACGGTCAGCGTATTGCCGTCGACCTTCTCGATCTCGCCACGTACCCGTGTGGGTGCGGGTTGCTGCGCCGACACCGAAGCGACGGTAAGCAGCAGCGCTAAACCCGCGGCGCCAACGACGCCGTATTTGAAATTCGTCATAATGTCCTCCACCTGCCGCCCGGGGTGTTGCACGCCCTCATGCGAAGCAAATCCCGGAATGCGAATTTGTTCTGGGCGTGTTCTGTGACGGCCGGGCGACACAATAGAGCATTTTTCGCGGCTGTGTAGATGGAATCCGGCGAGCGGCCGCGATGAGGCAGGCTCCCGTCGCGCCTCATTCCGGGGGTGTCGTGAAAGCCTAAGGGGTTGCACGTGCAGGCAACGACCGGGACGCACCGCGACCAAGATATGCGTCGCGCACGCGCTCATCCTCGCGCAGCGAAGCGCATGAACCGCGCGCAATGACTGAGCCGGTCTGCATCACATAACCGCGGCTAGCCGTCTCAAGAGCGTAGCGCGCATTTTGTTCGACCAAGAGAATGCTCACGCCCCCTGCATTGATCGATCGAATAGTGCGGAAAATGTCCGAAATCACCATCGGAGCCAGGCCGAGCGACGGCTCATCAAGGCACAGGAGCTGCGGTTCCGACATCATGGCGCGCGCGAGCGCCAACATTTGCTGCTCGCCGCCGCTGAGCGTGCCGGCATTCTGCGCTGCACGCTCCTGCAGACGCGGAAACATCGCGAACATCCTCTCGATAAGGCGGCGCACCTTCGCGGTCTCGCGGCGGTACTTAAAGCCGCCAAGTTCGAGATTCTCGCGCACCGTCAGAAACGGAAAGACATGCCGTCCCTCCGGAACGAGTGCTATGCCGAGGTCAACGCGATGATATGACGGCAATCGGGTGAAATCTTTTCCCCGGAACCGGATTGCCCCGGCCCGCGGCAGCAGGTCTCCCGCGACGGCGCGCAACGTCGTGGACTTGCCCGCACCGTTGGCGCCGATCAACGCCACGATCTCGCCTTCCCCGACCTCGAACGAAAGGCCGCGACAGACCACTGCGTCTCCATAGGCGAGTTCAAGGCTTTCGGCGAGGAGCAGCGGGTTCATTGCAGATGTCCGCCGAGATAGGCGTCGATCACGTCCGCATGCGCCTGCACTTCGCCAGGCACTCCCTCGAATAGATATTGTCCATGGTCGATGACCAAGACCCGGTCAGCGATCTTCATCACCAGGTCCATGTTGTGCTCGACGATGCAGATCGTGATGCCGCTGCGGCGGAGCGCCTGCAGGCGATCGAGCAGCGCTTCGACTTCCGCGGCGTTGAGGCCCGCAGCCGGCTCGTCGACCATCAGCAGGCGCGGCGCCGTCGCAAGTGCGCGGGCAATTTCAAGTAGCCGCTGCTCGCCGTAGGACAACGAGCCTGCCGGCAGGTGGGCACGATGCTCGAGGCCTACGAAAGCGAGCAGCTCCACGGCCCGGTCGCGCTGCCTGGCGTGATTGCGCCAAAACGCCGGCCCGTGCACAACATACTGCCAGAACGGGATATCGTGATGGATGTGAAAGCCCGCTGCGACATTCTCGATGGCCGAGAGACGCCGAAACAAGCGGATCTTCTGAAAGGTCCGCGCGACGCCGTGGCGGACGCGCCGATGGGCAGGAAGTCCGGTGAGATCGATGCCATCGAGAACAATCGAGCCGTCGTCGGGACGATAGATTCCGCTCAACAAGTTGAGCAGAGTGGATTTGCCGGCGCCGTTGGGTCCGATGACGGCGAAAATGGCGTTTTCCGCGATAGCAAATGAGATATCGCGCACCGCGTGAACGCCGCCGAAGCTCTTGTGCAGACGCTGGACGTGCAGAAGCACACCTGTGTTCTGCGTCGTGCGTCTTGGATCGTTGCGTCTTGGATCGGGAGAGCTCGCCGTCGTCATCGGGCGATTCCCGGCCGCGCTAAGCCATGCAGCCGTGTGGACGCGAGTCGCACCGCCTCGACGATGCCGCCTGGAACGAACAGGACCACCAACGTGATCGCAACGCCGTAGACGATCAGCCGGAGATCGCCAATGCTGCGCAGGAATTCCGGCAGCACGGTCAGGAGAATTGCGCCGCACACCGGTCCGATCAGAGTTCCCATTCCGCCGACCACGACCATGGCCAGGATGGTGAAGGATTCCGTGACGAAGAACGCATCGGGCACCAGCGTCCCGACAAAGCTCGCGTAGAAGCAGCCGGCCGCTCCGGCGACCGCCGAACTCACGCCGAAAGCGAACACCTTCCAGAGCCCGCAATTGATGCCGAGCGAAGCCGCCGAGACTTCGTCTTCGCGGATCGCGGTCAAGGTCTCTCCGATTGGGGAGCGAATGAGCTGGTCGAGCACGAGATAGCTCAGCAGCGCGAATCCGGCCACGAGGTAGAGCAGATTCGCGAGATTGTGGAAATCGATCGCCGGCAGACCGGGCAGGACAACGGCGGGCGGCGGCGCTATCGCGTATATCCCGAGCGGCCCCTGGGTCAAGCTGATCCAGTTCAGGAGAATCTGGTGCGTGATGACCGCAAAGCCAAGCGAGGCGATCGCGAGGTAATGGCCGCGCAGCCGGATGGCGAACAGCGAGAGCACGACGCCGGCAAGGCACGAGAACGCGACACCGCCTGTGAACGCGATCCAAAACGAAATGCCCAACTTCGTGATCAGGAGCGTCGAGACATACGCGCCGAGGCCATAAAACGCCGACTGACCGAGGTTGAGCTGGCCCGCATAGCCGAGCACGAAATCGAGCCCGAGCGCCAGCATCACGTTGAGAGCGCAAACGATCAAGTTGGTTCGCCAGTAAGCGTCGGTGAAGAGAAGCGGCAGCACGGCAATCGTTACGGCGGCACAGAGAAAAGCCATGTGCCGCCGCCAGGCCGGCCCAAGATGAATCCCGATCATGTTGAAGCATTCTCACGAGTCATGGCCGGGCTTGTCCCGGCCATCCATGTCTTAGTTGCTGGAGTCCCGCGAGAAAGACGTGGATGCCCGCGACAAGCGCGGGCATGACGATGGAGAGTTGATTTGACCACATTGAGGTACGGCTTAGACATTCTCTTCGCGCTTTTCGGCGATCAGTCCGGTGGGGCGGATGGCGAGCATCACAAGCAACAATCCGAACACGACAATGTCGATCATTCCGGGCCCGAGATATTGCGTCGTGAAGCTTTCGATCAGCCCGACCAGCAGACCGGCGAGGATCGCGCCTTCGAAATTGCCGAAGCCCCCGATGATGACGATCGCAAATGCCTTGACAATCACGGACGTTCCGGCGAACGGCGTCAGTACCAACACCGGACCGAGCATGGCTCCAGCCATTCCGGCGAGCGCCGATGCGATAACGAAGGCGAGCATTATCAACCGGTCTGGATTGATGCCCATCAGCCCGGCGGTCGCGCGGTCCTGTGAGACCGCGCGCAATGCCTTTCCCAGCAATGTGAACTTCATGAATGCGTAGAGCAGAGCGATCGTCAGCACGGAGACCGATACGATCAGCGCATTCTGCACGGTGATGAAGGTGCCGCCGAAGCGGATGACGTGGTTGCTATAAGGCGAGTCGAACGCATAGGGAACCGGGCCGAACCAGGCCAACATCGCATTTTCCATCGCGACCGAGACGCCGATGGTTGCGATCAGGGGCAGCAGTTCGCTGCCTCTATCCTGCAGCGGAGCAAACACGGCTGCGTTCATGACCCATCCGAGGATGCCGCCTGCGAGGAAAGCCACCGCAAGGCCCGGGATGTATCCACCACCAAGGCCGTGCACAAAGAAGTAGGCCGAAAACGCGCCCAACGTCACGATATCGGCATGCGCGAAGTTGATTTGCCCGAGCACGCCGTAGATGATGGTAAGCCCGAGGGCCACCAGAACGTAAAGGCTCCCCAGGACGACGCCATTGATGGCCTGCTGCAGAACGACCGCCATGGCTAGTTTAGAGATTTCGAAATTCGAATCATCCGCTCGGTCGTTCCGGGGCGCGCGCTTGCGCGAGCCCGGAACCCATAACCACCGGCCGAGGGGTATAGATTCCGGGCTCGCCACCTAGAGGTGGCGCCCCGGAATGACCGACCCAAGTTCGTAGACCACTCCACGCGTATGATCGGTTTCATCGCATCGGTCCGCTGCCGGCCGGTCAATTCCACTTCAGCGCCTTCCATGACAGATCGGGCAGCGTCTCCATGTAGTGGATGGTGTCCATCCTGACATTCTGGTTGGTCTTGTCGAACTCCACGCTGCCGGTCACACCCGAAAAGCTCTTGGTTGCCGCAAGCCCGTCGCGGATCGATTGGGCATCCTTGGCGCCGCGCTTCACGGTGTCGGCGATGAGCGTGATCTGGTCATACGCATGGGCGTGGAGATGGGTCGGATCCTGATGATACCTTGCCTTGAAGGCGTCGATGAAATCGCGAACGAGCGCGCGCTGGTCCGTCGGATCGAATTGCACGATCCGGATGTAGCCGAGTGCAGTCTTGCCGGCCTTTTGTTCGAAGCCGAAGGGCAGCCAGATGGTGCCGAGTTGGGTCGCCTGTCCGCCGCCGCCTTTGGTCACGGCGGCCTGCGCAAGAGCCTGCGTGATCTTCAATCCCTGGCCCTCGAGCGTGTAGGTCGGGATCACGTCGATCTTGCCGACGCCGGCGATCCGCGTGGCGATGGAGGTGAAATCGTTGATGTCGCGGCCAAACCCGATATCGGCCAGGACTTTGCCGCCAAGCCTGGTGAAGGTGTCGTTGAACACCTTGGCGTTGCCGATTCCGGCGTTGGTATTCTCGTACAACAGTACCGCTGTGCGGGCATTCAGGCGCGTGTAGGCATTGGTCGCGATATCCACGCCTTGCATGACTTCGTTCGGCATGATGCGAAACGTCCAGGGATTGCCGGGCTCGGTAATCCTGATCGCCGACGATCCGGCATTGAGAAGCGGCACCTTCGCCTGCTCCATCAGAGGCATGATTGCGAGGGTCGCATCCGAGCACTCTTCGCCGATCACGACATCGGGCTTGTACTGATCAAGCAAACGCTTGGCCGCTTGCGTCGCCGGCAGCGGGCTGCAGCTCGAATCCTCGAACTTCACTTCGAACTTGTACCCGCCGGTCCCAGCCTTGTTGATCTCGTCAAGGGCGAGCTCGATGCCCTGCTTATCCTGTGAGCCGAAATATGAACCGGGCCCCGACATCGGCAGCAGTGCCCCGATCTTGATGATCTTGCTTTCGGCGCAAACGGCTGCTGAGGTCGCGGCCGCTAAACAAACCGTGATCGCTCCCGCAGCGACTCGGCAAGCACGCAGTCGTATGACCATGGCCTTAACTCCGTGATCGGGGACTTGACCTAACTAATCGAGCATACGTGCAGCTTAGTCCGGCGCCGTAGACGACGCTAGTGGAGCGCGTTAACCAAATTGAAGGGTGGCAAGACATTTACCTTCGTAGGGGCGGCCCTTGTGGCCGCCCTGTGGGCCGCACCGCCCGGCAGTGCGGGCGGGCACAAGGCCCGCCCCTACGCAATGCACTTCCTCTTCAATTGATGAAGCACGTGACTAGGCCGTCCTCGCCCTCCGCGGACTGATCCTGGGCTTGACCGGGCGAACTAATTTCACACTTCAGATGACACGTCTCAAATGATGCGTCACTTCTCGTCGACTACCTGGTTCCGCAGAGTACCCAGTTCAGGCGAGAAGATTTCCACGATATCGCCTGCCTTCAACCAACGCGGCGGATCCGCTTTCGGACCGAGCTTGACCGGCGTTCCTGCCACGATGATGTCGGCCGGCCTGATCGTCATGAAAGTCGTGATATAGGCGATGAGATCCGTGAAGGAGAAGATCATGCTCCCTGTGTTGTCGTCCTGGGTGACTTCGCCGTTGACCTTGACGGTGATGTGCATCGGCCTCCTGGGATCGATCTCATCGGCGGTGACGATGAACGGGCCCATGCTGCCCGAACGGTCGAAGTTCTTGCCCTGGGTGACGTTGAACTTGCCGTGGCGCAGCCAGTCCCGCACGGTGCCTTCGTTGCACAGCGTGTAGCCCAGAATGTAATCCCGGGCGCGCTCTTTCGGCACGTGCCGGCCTTCGCGGCCGATCACCATGGCGATCTCGCCCTCATAGTCGAATTGCACCGATACTCGGGGGCGCACCAGCGCCTGGCCGGCGCCCACGAACGAACCCGGATGGCGATAGAACATGCTCGGGTATCTCGGCACATCGGGGTCGTCGAAATCGGCATTGCGGTTGGCGTAGTTGATGCCGATGCAGAGGATTTTTTCCGGCGCCAGCAGAGGCGGCAGCAGTTCGATCGCCGAGAGCGGAAAATCTGGCCGCACGCCGGCCAAAACGGCGCCAACCTCATCGATCACATTGGCGCGGATCAGGTCGACGAGCGTCGCGAAGCGCGAGCCGAACCGCACCCGGAAATCCACCACCCCGTCGCCCACCACGGCCCCGAAGCTCGTCCGCCCGCGGGCAATGTAGCTTGCCAGACGCATAGCCGCGCTCCACAATCGTCGACGTCACGCGCGCCGAATCGAAAACCGGCCGCCAATCTCCCGCCCGCTCGCCATATACACCGAAAATCGAAAAGCCCAAGCACTCCATGAAAACCCTTTTTATCGACTGCGGCACGCAGCTGGAAAAAGTCTTCCGCAAGGTGCACCGCGCCGACGATCCGGCCGTCACCGTCAACACCGCCCGGTTTCAATCGAGCGATCTGCCGCGGCTCCTCGATGGCTACGACATCTGCATCGATGACCATTCCTACATGCCGACGCCCGAGATCGCGCAATGCAAGTCGCTGCGCCATATCGTGTTCTGCGGTACCGGCGCGTCGAGCTACATGGACGTGCCGGCGCTGGCCGAACTCGGCGTCACGGTGCACACCTATCGGGGCTACGGCGATACCGCGGTAGCCGAGCACACCATCGCGCTGATGTTCGCGTGCGCCCGCGACGTCGCGCTGTCGGACCGCAAGGTCCGCGGCGGCGTCTGGGAGCCGCTTGAGGGCGTGCAGCTGTTCGGCAAGACGCTCGGCGTCATCGGGCTCGGCGGCATCGGCCGCGAGGTTGCGCGCATCGGTGCCGGCATCGGCATGACGGTGATCGGGTGGAACCGCACGCCGCGGAGCGCGGACGAGATTGGGGCCGGCGTGCCGCAAGTGCCGATCGACGAGCTGCTGGCGCGCGCCGACGTGATCTCGCTCAACCTCTCGCTCGCCGACGAGACCCGCGGCTTCCTCGATGCCGGCCGCGTAGCCCGCATCAAGCCGGGTGCCATCCTGGTCAACACCGCGCGGGGCGCGCTGGTCGACGAGGCGGCGCTGATCGATGCGCTGGCGTCGCGGCGCATCGGCCGCGCCGGCCTTGACGTGTTTCATGCTGAGCCGCTCAAGCCCGACCATCCGCTGGCGCGGCTAGACAACGTCACCCTGTCGCCCCACGCCGCCTTCCGCACTCCGGAGGCCTCCGAAAATCTGCTGCGGCGCGCGCTCGACATTGTGCGCAAGGTCCAGGGTCATGCGCCGGTGTAGGGCGACTTGTACACGACTTTGAACCGTTCGCACACGAGCGGCATGTCGAGCGTTGGCGTTCGCCCGAGCGCGCGGCACCGTTTCGAGTTATAGGCCCAATTCTCCGTGCGCCAGGTTTCCAGCGTACCATCCCACTCGCCGTAAGCGGCAGCAAAGGCAGCGTCTATTTGCTCGAAAGGCAAGATTTCAAGCCAAGTGGTTTCCACGATGCAGACCGGCTCGCCTTGGCCATTTTCCACGACGCTCAGCGAGCCGATTTGAGGTCGCGCCTTGTCGAGTTGCTCATATTCCCACTCCAGCGAACTGGTTGCGGTTTTTGCGCCGCTCAAAATCAGCTGCGCTCCGTGATTGCCGCTTTCTCGGGTGTCGCCGATCCGCATCGCCTCATAACGCCGATTTTCGGCATCGGAAGCATTGGGCGTCGACCGCAGGAACTCGGCCCAGAACGCCTGTGTGGAACCATTGACAGCGTGCATGGCAGGAACCCCAATTCGCTTCTCAATTGCTCCGATACCATTCACAATATCACCAATCTCCCAAGGGCGATCTGCCGCGAACAGCATCGACGGACATCACATGACCGAACATTCCCGTTCCATCGCCCTCACGGTGAACGGCGAAGACGTGCGCGAGACCGTGGAGGCGCGCACCTCCCTCGTCGATTTCCTGCGCGAGCGGCTCGGCCTCACCGGCAGCCATGTGGGCTGCGAGCAGGGCGTGTGCGGCGCCTGCACGGTGCGGCTCGACGGCGTGACGGTGCGCGGCTGCCTCGTGCTGGCGGTGCAATGCGCCGGCAGCCGGGTCGATACCATCGAGGGCGTGTCGGACACGGGCGAGATCGCCGACCTGCAGGAGGCATTCGTGCGCCGCAACGCGCTGCAATGCGGCTTCTGCACACCCGGAATGCTGCTGAGCGTGCAGGAGCTGCTGTGCCAAGGCGGCGTGCCGAGCCGCGTGGACATCCGGGCGCACCTGTCGGGGAACTACTGCCGCTGCACCGGGTATCAGGCGATCGTGGATGCCGTGGAGGCGGTGGCGAAGGCGCGGGTTTTCTTCTCCCTCTCCCCGCTTGCGGGGAGAGGGTCGGGGTGAGGGGGCTTATCCACAAGGCTCAGACTCGCTGAAAGGCCCCCTCACCCGGCGCGCAAGAGCGCGCCGACCTCTCCCCCCAAGCGGGGCGAGGTGAAGGCTGCGGCAGCCGCCAAGGGCAATACGTCGTTTGCAGGAAAGTGGCCATGAAAATCACCCCCGACCTGCCCTCCGAACTCACCGCCCTCGACCGGCCGAATTCCTATATCGGCCGCGCGGTGCCGCGGCCGAACCTGGCGCGGCTCACCCAGGGACGAGGCCAATATGTGAGCGACGTGATGCTGCCCCGCATGGTGCATGTCGGGTTCGTGCGTTCGCCTTACGCCCATGCGCGCATTAAATCGATCGACGCCACCGCCGCGAAACAGGCGCCCGGCGTGATCGCCGTGGTCACCGGCGCCGAGCTGGCAAAAATCATCACGCCGTGGGTCGGCGTGCTCACCCATCTCAAAGGCATCAAATCGGCGCCCCAGCACGCCATCGCGGTCGATGTCGCGTGCTGGCAGGGCGAGGCGGTGGCAGCCGTGGTGGCGCGCACGCGGGCGGAGGCCGAGGATGCGCGTGCGCTCGTCGCGGTGGACTACGAGGAGCTGCCGGCCGTCACCGACCCCGAGACCGCGCTTGATCCGGCAACGCCCTTGATCCACGCTTCGCTCGGCGACAATCTCTGCTTCGAGCGCCGCCATACGGCCGGCGACCCCGACGGCGGCTTTGCGGCCGCGGACGAGACCATCGAGACCACCTTCGTGTTCGGCCGCCACACTGGCGTCACCAACGAGCCGCGCGCGATCGTAGCTGATTGGAATCCAGGCGAGCAGCGCCTCACCGTCTATCAGGGCACGCAAGCGCCCCACATGATGCAGAACCTGTTCGCGAAACACCTGGGGCTGGAAGAGCACCAAGTGCGCGTCATCACCAAGGACGTGGGCGGCTCGTTCGGCATCAAGGTCCACACCTATGCGGACGAGATGGCCACGGCGGCGCTGTCGAAGCTGCTGCGCCGCCCCGTCAAATTCGTGGCCGACCGCGCCGAGAGCTTCGTCACCGACATCCATGCCCGCGACCATCGGGTGCGCGCCAAAATCGGCGTCACCCGCGACGGCGCCATCACGGCCTGGGAGATCGACGACCTCACCGGCATCGGTCCCTACTCGGTCTATCCGCGCACCTCCGGCATCGAGGCGAACCAGGTGGTGAACCTCGTGGGCGGCCCGTACACATGCCCAAACTAC
>Ga0210402_10004504_pt1 | contig 12690 bp, 10 predicted proteins | sample IncBWC7MmetaG_FD_161055 | JGI IMG/M metagenome (GOLD analysis project Ga0210402, IMG submission 161055) | Forest soil microbial communities from Barre Woods Harvard Forest LTER site, Petersham, Massachusetts, United States - Inc-BW-C-7-M | ecosystem: Environmental > Terrestrial > Soil >...
CAGGAAGCGCTTAGTGGTCTGGGTTATTACAAAGGGCCTGTGGACGGCATTTTCAGGCGAGGGACCCGCACCGCAATTCGCCACTTCCAGCGTGACATCAAGGCCGCCGCAACCGGTCACCTCACGGCGGACGAGGCCACTCGCCTGGTCACGGCCCGCTGAAGCGGCTTCCCCGTGCGCTGCTCGGCGGCTCGTCGAGCGTCCTGTGGGCTCACGATTCCGCATACCAAGTTCCAGAACTTCACTTGGAGTGACATCGGTCCTGACGACGCGGGCGGACCGACGCGGAACTCGGCAGCTCCATTCGTCCAGCGTAGCGGCCGACCTTCGTGGCGTTCCAGATCGTGCAGGCCGGCATCCGGTTCGTAGGACACCGGCACGGCGGCCAACTCCATTGCGGCGCCGATCTCCAAGTCTGCCCGCCATTCCGAGGCAGCTTTAACCCTGCCGCCAACCCAACCGCGGGCCGCACCCGAACACAGGTCCGGAATGACGCCTTCGATCAGATCAGAACGCATTCCCCTGATCGCCACGCTGTTCCAAATGCTCTCCAGCGTCTGTGTGCGCAGGTTGCCGATGGGCTTAGGCCCCCAACAGCACGCGAAGACATCGCCATCATAAGTCACGCGGAGCTCCTTCCACGGCAGATTGCAGCGGATGGAATCCGGATTCCAAGGCACCGCCGGGTCACTCCCAGGCAACTGCCAAGCATCCGGAGGAAAGTTCTCCGTTCCACGGCCCTTTCCTAAGATGAGGGAAACAACAGCTAGGCCACGTTTGCGTGCATGCTCGTAAAAGTGATCGACGGCTTCGTCCAGAACTCTTTCCGGCAAGGAGTCGACCATCTCCTCGGCGTAATCGAACGTCCAGCCACCTTTGACGACTTTCCAATCCCTCAATGAATCCTCGGTGATGTGGTTGAGCGACCATATCTCCAGGAAATCGACGCCGATCTCGGCGCATAAATCGATCATGTCGCAGACGCCGCCAAGATTGGCGCGCATCAGCGTCATCTCGACTCCAATCTTTGGGAGATTGCGGCCCAGCGCGTTCCGCCTTTGCACGAGCCTGTGCACACCATCTACGATCGCATCGAGATCGGTACCGCGGACCTTGCGGAACAGGTCACTGTCGGCGGAGTCCAACGAAATCCTGATCTTGCGCACGCGCGATTGCAGCACCCGCTCAATGTTCCTCTCATAGAGAAGCGTTCCATTCGAGTTGAATGGTGAGAAAGAATTGGCTATCGACCGACTCCGGTGGAATCGGAAACTTCTGTAGGATGTTCCAGAACAGGTCGCTCTACATTGGCTCGCCGAGGCCGGTCAGGTCCACCAGAGACGCGCTGGCGATGAAATCACCGGCCATATCCACCAAATCGGCCTTGAAGTCCTCCTTCTTGACATTGCGGATGCCGCGGTCGCACATCACGCACCGGAGGTTGCAACGCGAGGTCATCGTCATGCTCACGATTCTCGGCGGTTTGGTCGCCCAGCAGGCGACCGTCTCGATTTCCATCTGCATGAACCTTTAGCATTCCCTCAATGATCGGCGGCGTGCCAACACGTGAGTTTAGAGCGTGGTTTTCATGCTGCCAATGCCGGGGCTTAGGAGACGCGACGCGCCAGCCTGCCCAGACCGATTGGCAATACGGGCGCTCCGAGTCAGAAGCGTCAAGGGCATAATCTTGAGGAGCTGCGGTCTCATCTATATAGTTGCCGTTTGCGCCGGCCCCTTTTTGCAGGTATTGTGGCTTCTATGATCGGATATCGCTCGACTTCGCTAAGCATGATGGTCTCCCGCGGCGAAGCGGGAATTGGTGCGTCCGGTGAAGCCAGGGCTGGGCAAGTCGGGGACGTTTGGGACATTCATCCAGAATTCCGAGATTTGCCAAAGGATCGTATCCGCGACTCGAATAAACGGATTAGGCCGCTCTACCTGCGCATTGAGACGGTCAATCTTTGCAACAACGATTGCATCATTTGCGCCTACGGCGACCAGACGCGCACCAAGACATTCATGTCGACTGCTGTATTTGAGAAAACGGTGGACGACTATCGCGACATGGGTGGCGGATATGTATCTCTCACGCCGCTCGTTGGCGATGTCCTGTTGGACCGCCACCTTCGAGAACGCATAGATTACCTGCGGAAATGCTATTTCATTTCTGGTATTGGTTTTACAACCAATGGCGCCATGGCGCACCGTTTCAGCGACGAGGAACTCGACGCCATAATCGGCCCCCTCCAGCGCCTCTCGATTTCCGTCTATGGATTGGATGCGGCGGAATATGAGACGATGGCTCGCAAGAAAACCTATGCACGGATGGTCACAGGCCTACGCCGGATCGTGAACGCAGCATCTGTGCCGGTATCTCTGGAATTCCGACTGCTCAAGCAGCGCTCGGATGGATTCATCGAAGCGTGGCTGCGCGACGAGGTCGGGTTGAAGCCGGACGACGGCCGGACGTTCGTCAATTCGGTTGTGATGAACTACGCCAACTGGGGCAAATACGACGAAGCAAATCGTCCCCTCCCAGACCAGGCCGAGTGGTTCGTGATGCAACCGGCACTGCAGAGGCCGCAGTGCCTCATCCCACTCTTCGCCTTCATTGTATTTTCTAACGGAAATGTTTCCTTTTGCCCGTGCGACAATTTTGATGATATCGACGAGTTCCGTTTGGGCCACGTGATGGCCGAATCGCTGACGAACCTGTACAACTCGGACAAGGCCAAGGCGCTTTGGGACTGGTCCCGATCGGGCGTTCCGAAATTCTGTCAGAACTGTTCCTTCCATATCCCCTTGAGTGTCCTGGCCGATAGACCGAGTATTCTGGAGGATCCCTATCAGATCGTGGGGGCCGGATGAGAATAGCCGCCGATCAACTCGTCATAGGCCGCTTGCGGCGGTCCGTCAGCGCCTTGTGGAGTCGATTGAAGACGCCCAACGCAGAATCTGCGCCGTCCGGCATCGAGGCTCCCGTCGATGTGATCCTCGAAGAACGCGCGGAAGATGTACGTCCGCGGGAACCGGTGGCGGTCCGGGATACCTTTTGCGTGCTGGCGTGGAATCACCTGCAGGTTGCACCCAACGGCACCGTGAAGATGTGCTGCATAGCGAGCGAAGACATTCACGACAGGGGGCGACCAATGTCCCTTTACACCGATACATACGAGGAGATTTGGAACTCGGACTATATGCGCGACGCGCGGCGCGGCATGGCGAATGGCGAAATGATCTCGCCGTGTATGCGCTGCTACCAGGAGGAGGATTCGGTCGGCCAAAGTCGCCGAACGATTCAGAACGGGGTGTGGCTGACAAGGTCCGGAAAGACGCCCGAGGAGTTAATTCAGGTCGTCCGGGATCATTCCTGGAAGGTGCACAACCGCCCTAGTGTCCTCCAGTTGAACATGGGAAACCTGTGCAATCTCGCCTGTCGGATGTGCTCCAGTCAGTATTCTTCCCGGATCGAGAGCGATCCTGTTCATAACAAGTGGATGCCGGCCGCCTATCCCGACGTGGCGCGCTGGCGCGGGGAAAAATTGCATTTCGGGCCGCGGCCTTTCTTCGGCGTAAGCTACGAAGGCTTTTATGCCTATGAAGTGGGCGGCGGCTATGCCCTCCGTTGGAGCGACGGCGTCGGCATCGTCAATTTCGAGATTCCCGTCGGCACCAAAATTTTTCGTCTTGGTCTGTCGTTGCGAACCGTGGGTGGCACAAATCCTGTTGTCGTCCGCCTGAACGGACGAGAAATCTTCTCAGGCCCGATTGGGCCCGACTGGAAGCAGGAATTTGACAGCCTGGGACCCGCCAACCATCCGACGCTGGAATTAGAGATCGAGTCAGCCGCAGTGGATGTCGGTGGCCGTCAGCTGGGCGTTGCCTTGCTTGACGCCTGGGTCGAGCGCAGGCCGCAGGGCACAGCCCTGAGCAACAACGAAAGGGTTTTGACCCGTTCGTCCGCCAACAAAGGCTGGTGGGCCGACGAAGCGATCATGTTTGATGAAATTCTCGGTCAACCGGATATCCTTGAATGCATCACCTTCCAGGGGGGTGAACCCTTGCTGGTCAAGGAATTCGATAGGATTCTGGATTTACTGATAGATCGGGGCATTGCTGCCAACGTCATATTTGAGATCGTCTCGAATCTGACTAGTCTGAAAGACTCCACCATCCAAAAGCTGTCGCAGCTGAAGCAGATCATTCTTGGCGTGAGCATCGATGGTATCGGTGACGTGTTGGAATATATTCGCTACCCCGCTGTATGGTCCGAGATCGAAGCTAATATCGCACGGGCCAGAAAGATTCCGAATTTGGCCCTGAACTTCAACACCGCAGTGCAGCTCTACAACCTGCACCAGGTACCCGAGATTCTGCATTATTGCGACGCGCATGATATCAACGTCAACACGCATTTCCTCGTGGGACCTCGATACCTCAACGTTCTGGTGTTGCCGCCTGCCGCCCGGCAAGTGGTAGTGGAGCACCTCCGTGCCTACCTTGCCGGTGACAACGTGCGTCCTGTCAATCGTGGCTCAGCGCAGTACATGGTCGCGTTTCTGACGGAACACGCAGGCATTCACTACCGCGATGATTTCGACACATTCGTCAGATTCACCAACGATCTTGACGTCTCACGAGGCCAATCCTTCCGCGCAACCTATCCCCACCTGGTGGATTGGTTCGCGCAAGCGTCGCAGGTCTGGTCCGATCAGACCGTGTATGCCCGTGGTGCGGTTGCGTAAAGCAGCGATCGCTGACAGGAATGTGCTTGATGCCGCTGCGATGGTCTATGCCCCCTGTCGGCAACGCTGCCGGTCGTGCCACTACCTACCTGGATCGATTGCGAAGCCGCATGACGCGCCGCCAAAGGGGAGACTCCTTTTCCGGCTCGCCGAGCGGCAGCATCTTCCCCTCTGTTGATTTTGGGTCAATGTTGCAGCCGAAAGGCTGGCCGACCAGTGCCTCGAGATCAGCCGATGTCCGTGGCGAGGCAATATCACCCACGGTCCCGTCGAAAACGAGCGTCACACCTATCTCTGCTGCCATACGAACGGCAGTTCGTATCTGTTCGTCGCTGTCGTTATGATTGAATAGAATGTATTTCCAGATTGCGCGCGTCGGGCTATTGGTATCCCGGATGGCCTGGGCCAGGTCGCGGGCGAACTGCAATGCACGATCGAACTCGCCATTGCGGCGGTAGGGAGCATACGATGGTTGGTCGACGCCATCCAAGGCAATGCGCACCTCATTTATGCCACAGTCAGCCAACTCCTCGGCACGCCGTTTGCCAAAGTTCCCATTTGTGTCGACATATATGAATGCGTTGGGGAATAGTTCGCGGGCAAAACGCGCCATATCCGGTGTGCGCGAATTGAATAGCGGTTCGCCGAAGCCGACCAATGCTAGTCTGGTAAGATACAGGTCGGACCGGTGAATATCCCGGAGGATCTTTTCATATACCTCATAATCCAGGGAAAGCCGAACAGGAGTATTGTCCGAAAACCTCTCGTAAGTGCACAGACATGCCTCACAGAACAGGTTGCACTGGTTGCTGGGCTCTATGTGCAGACTGATCTGTTTGTGGATACGATCCGTTGAAGCGAAGGATGACATGCGCGACGCGCAGTCCTTACAGAAATCGAATGGCTCATACCCTTCCGCGAAACACTCACGCATGTACTGCATTAGCTTGCCGTTGAAGAATTCACCGGCATCCACCTCTCGAGCATCCGCCAGGATGTCCCAATATCGCATGCACGAGCAGCTGAGCATTCCGTTGGACTTCACGAACAATTGGAATAGCTGCGTGCAACCCTTGAACGTAGTGGGCATCCGATTGGCTCGAAGCTCATCGATCTTGCCTTCGGGCACAAATCTGAGTTCCGGCGTCGTAGGACGGCTCATTGGGAATTCCCTCGCCAATATGTAGGAACCCTACCAGACAGTAGTGATCGTTGGAATGGGACGGCCGAAAAAAGGAGATGACAGATCTGTCGGCAAACAGCATATTGGGTGCCATGGTGGACATGCGGCGGCAGTCAGAGGCGCGTGGAGGCAGCCTCGAATCTGCCATTCCGATAGACGGTACCTCTCCAGAGATGTATAAGGTGGCACTTGGCCCGTCGGCGTGCATGACTGCGCAGCCGTATGCGAGGCTTGGCATAATCGCAGCTGCCGGATAAGCTCAGAAATCGGATACTGCACCGGCAGTGTCTGAGTTGTTGTTGAAGTCCTGATAAGTCCAGCCAGTGGCCAGTGGCCAGTGGCCCGTGAGCCACTACTGTCGCCTACACCGCTGAGGCTTCTCGTCATTGGAGGTTCTGCTTCGTTAATGGATGCGTTGATGGAGCGTGGCTTTTCCGAGCTGACCACCGCAATATCCGAGCACAGTATTGGCTTTGTTACCATGCATAAGGCTGGCAGCGTCTTTGTCGACCGGGTTCTTAGCCAACTGACGGGACCAATGGGTTTCGAGCACGTTGACCTGGCATTACAAGCATTCCAAATGGGAAAGTTGGAGCACTTATACTGTGTTGCGCAAGCTCATACGCTCGCGAAACCGCGGTGCTACTTCGGCCCGTTTCGCGGCCCATATATACGCAAGATGAAGGAACTGGAGCGGCTTCGTTTAGTCGTCCAAGTGCGCGATCCGCGCGACTGCATAGTTTCACTTTACTACTCTCTGAAATACAGCCATCCGGCACCCGCACAGGGACCAGCCAATGAAATGTACGAGCGGAATCGGGCCATCATTCAAACAGCAGACTTTGAGACCTTTGTCCAAAAGCAGGCACGACAGTATGCGGTGCGGATGCTTGTCCTTCTACGAATGCTTGGGAATACGCAGCAAAGTCTTCTGCTGCGCTATGAGAATATGGTGGACGCTCCATTGGAATGGCTGTCGTTGCTGTGCAGATTCCTACATATCGATATGTCGCCACAGATTTCCGGCTGGGTGAACGAAGAAATGTCCACCATGGGTATGGTAGAAGATTTGTCGCGCCATAAACGGCAGATGCTGCCGGGCGATTTCCGCCGCAAACTGTCGGCCGGTATGCAGTATCATCTGACACGCATGTTGCGCCCGCATCTGGACGCATTTGGCTATCGCTGAATGCGGTGTTCCTCGACTGAAAAATTAGACCATCGTTTCTCTGCATACTCGTACAACTGACGGTCCTCTGAATTCATTGCCAAAAGCGTCGCGGTCATGTTTGCGGGTAATTCTGTCATGGTCTCCTTGTGGTCCGTCCCGTTTTCATGGTGTAGTTCGGGCACAAATGGCCATTCAAGCGCTTTCGCCAATACCGGCGGTGCCTCCGCGAGACGGGGAAGTGGAATCACAAACTCGAAATTCTGTTCCAAATTGCTTCGGGCCTTTTCAAAACTCTTTTCACCGCACATGAGCAGGCATTGTAGGTTTGATACCTCTATGTCATTGCTGTCTAGCAAATATTCAAAGAATTGCCATATGTTCCTTTCCTTTGCGATCTCGTGATGGTGATGTATCTCCCAATGCTTTACAAAGTTGTAGTACGACTCAAGGCGCAACAATGGTTCTCGCACGGTTGTTATGTAGCGTGCTGAACGTCCGAATATCTCGTGAATGCCAAACGCATGATGTCCCGAAAAAGCTTGATAAAATCCTGGTCTGGCTCTGATGTCTCGGAGGACATCGTCTGACAACACTTGAGGCCACCCCTTGGGATGTGCCACCAGGAGCTTGTCCCCATATACATCCCGTAACATCCGCATCATCGACCTTCCGCCGGCCTTGGGCACATGAACATAGACGACAAGCGAATCTGAAACGGAGCGACGATCGCGCGGGAGGGCCGGCCAGTCGAGCCATGAGTGTCTTCGCTCGGTTTTGTCAACACTGCTATCCATGGATTCGGCAGTCCTTTATGAGGTCAGTAAGCTTTGTAGGACTTCTCTTCGATCAGGTCAGAGCCGAGCGCAACGTTGATCTGGCGCTTCACCGCGGCCCGTTCGTCGTTGGTTCGGTAGATGCTCCGCGCCACGGCGATGAACTTCGGCCCGAAATCCACCCGCCGCTCGCAGTCCCGGATGCTGTCCTCCAGCTCCCAGATGCGCTCGTTGACGGCCTTCAGCTGCGCACCCAACGCATCGAGTCGCGGCGATTGCGGGACCGCCTGATCGCGCCGCGCGCGCAGCATGGTCAGTTCCGCCACCACGTTTTTCCTTTTGGCCGCGTCGGTGAAGCGCTCGGCCTTGATCTCCAGGATGGTGATCTTGTCGATCAACTCGCCGATGGCGACCGGTGTCTCAACTGCATGTGTCATCAAGAGCCTACCGAAAATCCTCCAGGAACCCGTCGCTGTACAGCGGCTCCAGCCCCCTCATCGCAACCAGCCGTCCGCTGGAAATGTCGACCACCGGCATGTCGGCGACAAGTTCGTATCGGCCAAGCCCGCGCACGAAATCAAGCTCGCCGCGCAGGTCGCGCGAATCCCGGTGGCGCGGCGCCCAGGCACGCGCCTCCCCGAGCGACTCGGCAATCGGCCCCGCCAGATCGTCGCGCACGAAGAAGGCGTTCACGCCATTGGTGTTAGTACCAAGGAAGGTGTAGCCCTTGCGGCGGCACAGCAGCTTCACCGCGGCCAGCGAGCAGCCGAAATACTGGCCGGAATAATGCGCATCCATCCGCTGGAAATCCGGCCTATAGGGCACGGTGAACGCCTTCAGGTCGCCGAAGACCCCGTTGATCTCGCAGATGATGATCGCCGGATCGACGCAGTCGATCGCCTCCAGCACCCAGTAGTCGTTGCCGTCGATGTCGACGCTGAGGATCCCCAGATCGCCGGCAATGCCGTTCTCGGTGATCAGCCGATTGATGTTCTCGGCGGTGACGAAGGCCGCCACCGCCGTCAGATCGTGCCGCCAATACAGCGCATCCTGCCGCAGGCTGGCCATGTGCGTGGCGCTGCCGTCCATCACCAGCCCGCGCCACCCGCGATTCTCCAGCAGAAAGCGGGTATTGGCCTCGGCGAAGTTCTCCACGCCGAATTCGACGAATGAGCGGGAGATGTTCGGGATTCGCTGGCAAAGCCATTCGATGATGCCGTCCTCGCCCCATTGCGAGCACACCCGAAACTCGACATCCCCCAGATGGCCGATCTTGTCGCGGGCACCGATCTGCATCGCAGCGATGCGGCCCTGCAGCAGCAGCGCCCGGTCCAGCCGGCTCAGACTATCATACGTCAGCATTGCCTGCTGACCCAGAATCTGCCGCCCCAGCTCCGTCGCCTGGCCATCCGCGACGATGACCGGATCCATCGCCACGCGCGGCGGTCCGACCGGCGGCGGCACTCATGGCGGGCGGCGATCCTCACTGCCAGCGCATCCAGCCCGTGGCGCGCGAGCGAGCGCACCCAGGACAGCGGTGGATACCGGATCAGGCGGCTGCCCGCGGTACCGCTCATGCAGCGGTGCCGTCTATGTAGTCCTTCTGCAGGCCGGTGCCCGACATGGCGTCCAGTCTTCCCAGCAACTCTGCCGCAAGGTCCTGTTTGTTGTAGCAGCTGTGCGCAATGACGGCGGCTCGGAACAGATCATCGGCCGACAACGCGCCTTCGGTATCCAGGCCCCTTACGTAGATGCAGTCGCCCCACAGGGTTCGCCCGCGATGGAAGGCTCGGGCAGGCGAGATGTCGAAAGCGCCATAGCGCTGCCGCCCCAGGCTGAAGAAATCCACGAAGCAGAAGCCGGCCGCACGCAGCTGCGTGTCGATATCGCCGAACAGCCTCTCACCGAGATACACCGGTGCGAATTCGATCTCGACGTGGCAGACCAGCGTGTTACGCAGGACCTTCGGGGCGTTTTCCAGCAGCATATGCGCTGCGCCCTGCACGTCGATCTTCAGCAGATCGATCCGGGCGGCCTCGCCCTCGACCGGCAGCACGTCGTCCATCCGATGCGACGGCAGCTGGCGGGTTTCGACGGTCTCGACCGCCATATCGAGCAGGCCGAACTGCCTGGTGAGCGCATGGTTGCTCGGCAGGATGGACGAGGTCGGATCGTAGCGATTGACGTGGAGGGTCACGATCCCACCGTCTGCGAGCAGCGCGGGAATGGTGCGGATCTGGCGACCGTCGCTTCTGGTGACTTCGACACTCGTCCTCGCGGTGCCGGCATCCGCGGCATCCGACACTGCGAAGGGATCGAACCCAATGATCTCGACGGGTGCCGCGGCACGCAGCGGCGCGTGCATGTCGCTTTCCGAGTCGAGTTCCTGCGATCCGACATCGACGATCCGCAGCGCCGGCAGGTCAGGCCGCCACGGCAGCGGAAACGGCCGCACCGGGGCCAGGATCGGCACCGCATGCTGGAACGGCCGCACGCCGTGCGAAGCTTCCGACAGGTTGATCAATGTGGCCAGGGTTTCCGCAACGGGTTGGTCGGCCAGCACCAGCGTCGTCGCGCCCTCGCTGGCGGCGGTGTTGCCGGTCACCTCGAACAGCATCCGCTGCCATTCGTTCATCATGGCCTGCACGCCACGACGGGCAGTCTGGAACGCTGCGGATACCTCCGCGTTTGCGTTCCGCAAGGTCTGGTTCGTGAGCAGTATTTGCTGGTTTGTGATCTGGATGTCCCGATTCCAGTCCTGCAGCCGGCTTGCCTCGGCGGCGGTCCGCTCGGCTAGTTCAGTGGCTTTCACATAGGCGGTCTCGACACGGCGGAGATGCTCGATCGTGCGTGTCGCCTGTTCCAGATTCGCTGCCAGGGTGTTGTTGCGTGCCGCCATCCTGCCGGCCATCTCGACGGCTGCCGATTGCGCGGCGAGCGCCTCGTGGTGCGATAACGCCAGGGACTGCAGATGCGCAATCAGGCCCGATGGTGTCTCGAGTTCGGACTCGATCAGCGGCTTGTTCGATGCCACGGACCACCAGGACATGATCCCGCCACGCAGAATTTCGGCTTGTTCCGCGGCCTGATTCAGTATTTCGGCTTGTTCCGCGGCCTGATTCAGTGCTCGGAAACGTTCCTGTGTGATCGGCCGCACGCCCCAGCGCTCGAAGCGTGTCACGCGCATGGCGATCCGAATGACCTGCCTGGTGGTCAGCGCTCCCGAAAGCCACTGTCTCAGAACCGAGCGGACACGCATCTGCAAGCCGATTGAGCCCGGCGCTGCTTCAGGAGATCCGTTCATGCCAGGCCGACTTCCGCTTGAACGGCGGCTAGCATGTCGTCGTATTCATGGAGGATCCCGACGATCTGCCACAGATACATCTCTTCGGACGTCGTCTTTTGCGCCGCGTGTTCTCGGCTGACACCCAGTATGTCGGGAATGCGCACGATGGTGGCGCCGGCCAGGGCACAGCGCAGCCACAGGTCCCAGTCCATCGCCCAGAACAGATGTGGCTTCAGATAGCCGCCGGCCCGTTCCCAGATCGCGCGTGTGAAGAACACTTCCGGCTGGAAGAAATAGTCGCCCTTCTCCCAGGCCGTGCACCAGTCCAGAGGGCCGTGCGGCGCGAACGGCTCCCGGCGCAAGGCCGGCAGTGCGGCATGATGCTTGTACAGCACACGGCCGTCGTCGCCGCCGATACGCTCGCAGGTGCCGGCGACCAGGTCGGCGCCGGTGGCGCGGATCGCCATCGCGGCGCGCTTAAGTGATAGTGGCGCCAACATGTCGTCGCTGTTGACCCAGGTGAGGATCTCGCCGGTGGCGAACCGGAAGCCCTTGTTCAGGCCATCCGATTGCCCCCGGTCCGGCTCCACGATCAGCCTGGCAAAGGCGTGCTCGTAGCGTCGCAACAGCTCAACGCTGCCGTCCGTCGAACCGGCGTCCACCACGATGTATTCGAGGTTGGGGTAGTGCTGGTTCAGCACCGACAGCACGCACTGCTCCAGATAGCAGCATTGGTTGTAGCTGACGGTCACCACCGAAATGCGCGGCCAGTCGGCATCCGGCGCGAGGCGGAACCGTCCGGACGGTTCACGAAAATGGCGAGCCGGCTCGGACAGTATGAATACCTGGCCATGGCGGGTGGCGACGCCATCCCAAAGTGCCAGCAGCCAGGTCAGGGCGGGTGATCCGGCTTCGACGAACACCCGCTGATGCGCATAGACGCGGTGGCGCAGCAATTCCACATCGGCACGGCCGGCCTGGCGCCCAAGCACGAAAACCCCGACTTCGGCGCGATCGCTTTCTCCCTGCACCGCCTGCCAGGCGCTGAAGGAATTCGCACCCGGGCGTGAGCGTCCGCTGAAAGTCTGCGTGGCCTCGCCGTCGCCGGGTGTCACCATGGTTGTGATGGAAGCAACTCGGCTCAGGGCGTCTCGCAGCGCGGGGTCCGTCATTTCGCCGACGCACATAACCCGCCGCGACCGGCGCAGCATCTCGCCGAGCGCCACATCGGAGTCGGCCACGGCCTCCTGACTGATCGCCGGCGCGGGGTCGATCGCGCGGCCAGCCGGAGCAGACAGCGGATTGGCCGCGGCCAGCTTCAATGCGAATTCGCGGCGAATCTTGGAGCTGGCATAGCTCTTGTGGCGCAGTGCCTGCTCGGGAAGTGCCCGCTCCAGCGCATCGCAGCGTGGCGCCAGCTTATCAAGATCGGTCCGTATACCGGCGCGGAGTCGCGCTATGTCGCTCCGGGCCGCGATGTGAAGGGCGAACGGGGACGGATTTTCCCAGCCCTCCAGCATGAGGGAGACATT
>Ga0210402_10004505_pt1 | contig 12690 bp, 7 predicted proteins | sample IncBWC7MmetaG_FD_161055 | JGI IMG/M metagenome (GOLD analysis project Ga0210402, IMG submission 161055) | Forest soil microbial communities from Barre Woods Harvard Forest LTER site, Petersham, Massachusetts, United States - Inc-BW-C-7-M | ecosystem: Environmental > Terrestrial > Soil >...
GCCATGCCGCACCACCATCGCCTGCAGCGTACTCGGCTGTGCGCCCAATGCGATTCGGATACCGATCTCACGCGTCCGTTGCGAGACGGAATAGGAAATAACGCCGTAGATCCCGACCACACCAAGCAACAAAGCCATGGAGCCTGCGATGGCAAGCATGACCAGCGTGAACGAACTGCGCGCCATCGATCCGCGATACACCTCCGCCATGGTTCGAATGCCGGTGACCGGGAGATTCGGGTTCACCGCCCACACGGCTTCGCGGACTTCCTTGAGAAAGCTCTCCGATCCGGCGCGCTGGCTCCGAATCGCGAAAGTCGCACCCCGTTGAACGAAGTTGGATTCGCCGTAGAAGTTCTTCAGCATCACTGGCCAGTAGACGATTGCGGGAGCCTTTTGATCGGGCCCGTCATCGTGGATATTCTGCATCACCCCGATGATTTCCCGCCAGTCATCTTTCATGCCTTCCCGGATCCGCTTGCCGATGGCTCTGGCTGGGTCGCCCCAAAATTCGCGCGCCAGATTTTCCGTGATGATCACCACCAGTCGACGCTCCCGAAGGTCTGTCCAGGTGTAATCGCGTCCTGAGATCAAACGCGTTCCCATGGTCTTAAAGAAGCCCGGAGCGACGAAATGGAAGCGGCGGATGGGCGGGATTTGTCCCTCGCGATACGTGCGGTCTTCGGCGTAGAGCAGATCGTTGCTGTTGTTGCCGTCGGTCGGCACTGAGTTGGCAAAGGAAGCCGAGGTAACGCCCGGAATCGCCGAAATTCGTTGCAGCATTTCCTGCTGCATACTGGCCACGCGATCCGTGTCCTTCACTTGTCCATCCGGAATATAAATGTGGAGGGTTTGCAACTGTTCGGCGTTGGTGAATCCCGGCTGGACCTGCCGCAGCGCGAAAAAAGTCCGGATCATTAAGCCCGAGCTGATCAACAACACAAGCGCCATCGCCACTTGCAGCACCACTAATGTGTTCCGCACGCGGTGCCGTTCTTTGCTCTGGCTCAACGAGCGTCCGCCGGCGCGAAGCACGGATGCCATGCTGGGCGTTCCGTATTTCAATACCGGAATCAGCCCGAACATCAGCCCGGCGAGCAGTGAAAGTGCGAGAGTGAACAGCAGAACCTTGGGGTCGATTGAAATCTCATCCAGGCGCGGCAGGGAGGCGGGCGCAATGCTCACCAGAATTCTGAGTCCGGCGTAGGCCAGACCCAGTCCTACGATTCCTCCGGCTACGCCGAGAGAAACGCTTTCGACGAGAAGTTCGCGGGCGATCTCGGTCCAGTTCGCACCCAATGAGGATCGAATTGCGAGTTCTTGCTGCCGGCCTTCCGCACGCACCAGCAGTAGATTGGCCACGTTGGCACAAGCGATGAGCAGCACCACCCCGATGCTGCCCATCAGGACCCACAGCACTCGGCCCAAATCACCGATCACGTCAAACTTCAAAGCTCGGACCTTGGGAAGAATCTTCACTTCCTCGAATATTTTCGCGCTGAAACCGGGCGGGGGCGGGAATTTCGTATTCACAATCGGGATCATTCGGGCCAGGTCCTGGTTCGCCTGCGCCAGCGTAACTCCAGGCTTCAGACGCGCGATACCCTGGAAGCTGAAATTTCCCAGCGTGACCTTGCTGCGATTGAACTGGAAGGGAGCAATCATGTCCAGTTTCATGTCCAGGAACCGGAAGCTTTGCGGCATGACGCCGATGATTTCCTTGGCTTCGCCATCCGCGATAATCCGGCGGCCGATGACGGAAGCATCGCCGCCAAATCTTCGCATCCAGTAGCCGTAGGTCAGGATCGCGGTCGCGGGGCTTCCGGGGGTGTCGTCTTTCTCGGTGAACCATCGTCCCAGCGCCGGCCGAACGCCAAGCGCGGGCAGTATGCCGGCCGTGACGTCGATGCTTTGTACACGTTCCGGAGTCCCCATTCCAGTGATGCTGAAGCTGTTGCCGTTCCAGATTCCGAATTCCTGAAATGAACGGTTCTCGTCGCGGAACGTGAAGTAATCCGCGAAACCGAGCTGCAGATCATTAATACCGATTCCGGGAGCCGATTGCCAGACTCCGACCAATGTTTCCGCATCCGGATAGGGCAGCGGCTTCAGCAGTACTCCGTTGACGACGCTGAAAATCGCGGTATTGGCGCCGATTCCGATCGCGATGGTGGCCAGCGTTACTATGGTGAAAATCGGCGATCGCATCAGCCGGCGGAACACGTGTTTGATCATGGCTCTAGTAGTAGTACGCACCAGCGCCGCTGAAGTTCGCAACTATTTTTGACTGATGTGGCGCACGCACTTTGCGTGCCGCGTTCACACTCGTGTGAACGCCTTTCTTTTCGCAGCTTTGTGTTCGCGGGAGTGCGAACACGGCACGCACGAGTGCGTGCGCTACATGTCGAGTGTTTTGCGCGCATAGGCCAAGCTCGCGCGCACGTTCTCCTGCTCGGCTTGGAGTTGTGCGTCGGCGGAGAGTCCACTGATGCGGGGCAGTGGTTTCGCGCTTTTGTACTTCTGCACGAGTTGCATCGTTCGGGCCAGGAACACGCCGTTCCGCTCCGGGAAAGTAGTCCAATATTTGTCCGTGAGGCATGGAATCTGCAACGGATCGCGAGTGATCATCTCAAGCGAGAAGCGAACAGACGGCCGCGCGCTGCGCACCAGCGAAAGCATCCGTTGAAGGTCGAGAAAGCCCTGCCCGAGTACCATTTCTGAAAGCAGGAATCCATCGTTCGACCATTCCACGCCCATGTCCTTCACATGCGTGGCGATGGTGAATGGCGCCAGCATTTCTACGACGTTCATCGGATCGTCCAGCAGAGAAATGTTATTCCCGAAATCCAGGCACACGCCCAGATACTCGCTCGAATGGCTTTTCATGAGCGTGGCCATCTCATCCGCGGTCCAGTCCTTGTGATTCTCCAAGGCCAGCGGCATCTTATGTTTCTCGAGAATCGGGACCGCGGCTGCAATGTTGCTTTGGCTATCACCCACGAATTTGCGCCAGTCGGCGAGCGATGCGAACGTCTCGTACCGACGTCCGCTCAATGCGGCAGCGCGGACGCACAGAGCTCCGGCATCCGTGGCGTCCTGAATGCTTTTCTCGAAAGCGGATGTATCACCGCTCGCGGGAAGCGAGACCATGCCCTCGACATACATTTCGAACTGCTCGGCCTTTGAGCGCAACTGCCGCAAATCCCCGCGTAGCGGCACCTGGATTCCAGCCGCCCCCAGGTCATGGCAGCGCATAAGAAATTCGAGAGCATCCTTGGGCTTCGCCACTGTCATATAAGACGTCCAGGCGATGCCCATGCCGGTGGTGTTTGAACCTAGCGCTTTCATTGCAACGCCCGCGCCAAGCGCTTGCACGAAACGCCGGCGGTTCAAGAGATCAACCCTCGTAACACATCGTCCCACGGCTTTCGATAGGGACGAAACAGCATGGTGGATGCCTCCGCATCACTCAAGATTTCTTCTTTATCCGGATCCCAGCGGATCTTCCGTCCCACGCGCAACGAAATGTTCGCGAGATGGCAAGCTGTTGTGGATTGATGCCCGCCTTCGATGTCGGCGATCGGGCGTTGGCGGAATTTTATGCAATCCAGGAAGTTCCGGACATGCAAGTCGAACTGTTCATCCGAAGATCCGGGCTCTTTACGCGCTTCCACCCACGGCTCCGGCTTTACGTCTTCCCGCACCGGACCGCCCACAGGATGCCCTTGAAAAACCGGTATGGCATTTTCCGGGCTCGACTTCATGTCCGGAACCACTTCGAACCCTTTCCGATTAATCACCAGGCTTCCTTTGGTCCCGAAGAATTCCAGCGCTTGTGCGCCGGCGCGACGTCCGGCGCTCGCTTCCCGGAAGGAATAATCGGCCGTGAAACCGTTGTACTCGAAGACGGCGTCTTGGGTATCGGGCGTATCGCCCTCATCTTTCAGCGCGTAGCGTCCGCCGCTCGAAGAGACCGCCGAGGGTCCTTTCTGCCGCATGACCCACTGGATGATGTCGATCTCGTGCGCGCCCAAGTTTGTCATTTGGCCGCCTGAATAATCCCAGAACCATCGGAAATGATACAGACCGCGCATTTTGTTATACGGACGCGCGGGCGCTGGACCCAGCCACATGTCGTAGTCGAAATCGTGCGGCGCCGCGGAATCCGGAGGCGATCCGAAACCCGGCATCACGTTGCGGAACGATCCGGATCGCGCGCTCATGACGGGCCCGATGTAACCTTGCTCGATCAACTGCTTGGCGTGCTGATAATGCTTCCCGGAGCGCTGCTGCGTTCCCGCCTGCACCACGCGATTGTAGCGGCGCGCCGCGTCCACCATCCAGCGGCCCTCGCGCACGAACAGCGATACCGGTTTTTCCACGTAGACATCTTTTCCCGCTGCGCACGCCATGATCGTCATCAGCGCGTGCCAGTGGTCCGGAGTGCAAACCACAATGGCCTGCAGATCTTTGTTCTCCAGCATTTTGCGGAAGTCGGTATATGGTTTGGCGGTTTGGCCGCAGGCGGCAACGCCTTGCTCGAGACGCGGCTGATAGACATCGCACATGGCCGCGAGATCCACATCCTTTTGGTTCTTGAAATCGTGGACGTGCTGGCCGCCGATTAATCCGAAGCCGATGAATCCCACCTGCACGCGGTCGTTCGCGCCGAGAATGCGTTTATAGGACGCCGCAGCCAACGCCGTTAAACCAACCGCGCCTCGCCGTGTCATGGATTGCATGAGTCCCAAATGAGTTTATCGTAAACTGCCTGCGCAGGCTGCGGTGTATCCTAACTCCTATGCGCCGTGTTGTTCTTGCGATTCTTCTTTCGACCACGATCTTTGCTGAAGTCCCCACTCTTCCGCCGTTGCGCGAGCAGGCACGCATCCAGCAGGAGTGGCTGCGGCTGCGTTTAGAACGTAACCTGCCTGCTCTTATGCGCAAGCACGGAGCCCAGATGTGGATCGTCGCCTGCCGCGAGTACGCGGAAGATCCGGCCTTCTTTTCGTTGGTTTCCGCAACGGTGTTCGCGGCGCGCCGCACTACGATTTACGTTTTCTACGATCGTGGCGTGAATCAGCCGCTCGAACGGCTAGCGCTCGGCGGTGAGTCGAATGGCGGACTGTACACCGTCTATCGCGATCCGGACTCTTCCAACCGCGAAATTTATGGCGAGACGCAGTGGCAGCTTTTGCGCAAGCTGGTAGACCAGAGACATCCGTCGAGCATCGCGATCGATATTTCGCCGGTTCATGCGTTTTCGGATGGCCTCACTGTCGGGATGCGCGATAAGCTGATGGCCGCGCTTGGCTCGGATTACAAGGACAAAATCATTCCCGCGGAGAACCTGGCGCTCGAATACCAGGAATTGAGAGTTCCGGAAATGCTTCCGACGTATCGCGAAATGATGGAGATTGTACATTCGTTGATCTCGCGCGCGTTTTCGAACGAAGTGATCACTCCAGGCAAGACCACCAATGAAGATGTGGTGTGGTGGCTTCGGCAAAGAGTGAACGACGCGGGATTGGGCACCTGGTTTCAACCGTCTGTCACTGTCCAACGCAAAGGGCTCACCGCGACCACGCGGTTGAATCCGCGAGATGGTGAAGTAATCCAGCGTGGCGACGTCCTGCACACCGATTTCGGCATCACCGCGATGCGCCTCAATACGGATACGCAGCACATGGGCTACGTCCTGCGCGAAGGCGAGACCACGGTGCCCGCGGGAATCCAAGCGGCGATGCACAATACGGATCGTTTGCAGGACCTGCTGCTGGAACGCATGCGTCCCGGCCGGACCGGCAACGAAGTGTTAGGCGACGTGCTGCACGCCATGCGTGAGGAGAAGATCGACGGCAGCGTTTACACGCACCCAATCGGCGATCATGGGCACGCCGCGGGTCCGCTGATCGGCCTGTGGGATCTGCAGCAAGGTGTACCGGGTCGAGGCGATGCCCCGCTGGTCGCTGGCAGCTGGTTTTCTATCGAGCTGCAAGCCACAACGCCGGTGCCCGAATGGGACGGTCAGAAGCTAACCGTGGCGCTCGAAGAAGACGCGGCGCTGGACGAACAGGGCAAGATGTCGTGGATCCTGAAGCGGCAGACGGAATACCATCTTGTAAAGTAGACCGAACCGCGACCGCGAGGGAGTGACCATGGGCCTGCTGGCCCACCAAAGGTGATGAAGACGCTCAATGGTTTAACAGTTGGCAGGCGGAAACGCCTGCCCCACCTTGCGCGACAACCGTGGGGCAGGCGCTTTCGCCTGCCAACTCTGAGGGTGAAGGACTGGCGTCTTCAACGGAGCGCTACCACGACAGGTGCATACGTTACGCTCCCTTGCGGTCGCGGTTCGGTCCGATGCTATAATCGTCCGCAGGTTTGTGAGAGTTGTTATGCGTTTTTGGCTTGGTCTTCTGTTCACCGGCTTGGCGCTCGCCCAGCCTCCCCTCATCTATAATCGCTCCGTGTACAACGCCGCCAGCTTTATGCCGTCGGGCGTTCCCGCCGGTGCGATTGCGCAGGGATCGATCTTCAGCATTTTCGGCGCACAGATGGGGCCTGCGAAGCCGGTAACAGCCAGCTCGTTTCCGCTAGGAACCACGCTCGGCGGAGTTTCCATCAACGTCGTGCAGGGTTCTACCGTCGTGAGCGCGATTCCTTTGTTTGTGAGCGCCGGCCAGATCAATGCCATCATGCCGTCCAAGGCGCCGCTCGGCGTCGCGTCACTCCAGGTGGTTGTGAACAACGCGCGCAGCAACATGGCTCCCATTCAAATCGCCAGTAGCGCGGTTGGACTCTTTACCGCCAATGGAAATGGAATCGGCCCGGGAAGCCTCTATAATTTCGTCGCGCAGAATAATCAGCCAATCAATTCGACATCGGTCACAGCCAAACCCGGCCAAGTGATCACGCTGTGGGCAACCGGACTCGGGCCCATATCCACTCCCGACAATGTAGCGCCAATCGCCGGCAATCTGCCGGTTCAGGTGCAAGTATTCGTGGGGGGACAGGCCGCATCCGTTCAATATAGTGGACGCAGCAGTTGCTGCTCCGGCTTAGACCAGATCGTCTTTACCGTTCCGAAAAACGCTCCCACCGGTTGCTGGGTACCCGTTTACGTAAAAACGGCGAGCACGACGATCAGCAACTTCGTCACCATGGCGATCGAGACCACGCCGGGAATGTGCACCACAGACGTACTTCCGCAAGTGACGTCGGCTTTTTTGAAGGGACAGAAACTCGCCGAAGCTCTCACCACCCGAACCACCACGCGCCAGGACGTCGGTGTGCTTGCGCCGGTAGAGGTCACATCCGATTACCATGTGGATTTCGCCTTCGAACCCAATCCCGGGCAGTTTCCATTTAATCCCGCTCTAGCATTCCCACCTGGGGGAACTTGTACGGTTTACGGACTGCAAGGCGACATGTTGGATAGCCACCCGCTTCCCGGCATGGCCCCCACGACGATGCCGCTGGATATGGGCGCTCCGTTCCTTCTGACTGGCCCGCTCGGCTCAAGAACCCTCGCGGTTGGTTTCTCGGGAGCGCGCGCCGGTTATCTGGGCGGATCCATTTCGAACAATATTCTGGGGAGTTCTCTTTTCCTCGATCCTGGAGCTTACACGTTGCAGGGATTCGGAGGAACGGACGTCGGTCCCTTCTCCACCTCTTTCACCATTCCGCAGCCCCTGACTTGGACCAACCGTCTTTCCACGAATGCTGTGGATCGAACCCAGCCTTTGACCATTTCCTGGACCGGCGGCGACGCCGGGCAGAGAGTGGCAATGCTCGGCTTTGGCGAGGATCTGCCCACAAATTCGAGCATCGTTTTTGTGTGCATGGCTCCGCCCGGCGCAACAAGTTTTACGGTGCCGACCGATATGTTGGCGAATCTCCCGGCAACCCGGGCGAATCCGCTGCAATCCAAGGACGTCATCTATGTGATCGCACTCGCCGGTACCAGCGTCAAGAGCATTGCCGCAAAGGGGCTTGACGTCGGTCTGACGTCCTTCTACTCCATCATCGGAAAAACGGTGGTGTGGCAATGACAATCCATTTCTCCCGCTCCACCAAGTTTATGTGCGCCGGCATCGCGCTCAGCCTGGGCTGGTTCGTTTTGGAAAGCTGCGATTGCGATAACACCAAGGAACAAGATTTTCCGGGCTTTTGGGTTGCCTGCGTAGACAACAAGCCGACCTTAATGACTTATAACGATAACAACGCTACCGTTGTAACGTCCGACCAGGCCGGTAACTTCAATCCTAAGGACTATGATTGCTCCCATGCCGGCTCACCCCAATACAAGGGTTCGGAAGATGCATCTCCATTTAAAATCAGTAGTCCCGCCGGACCTGGCGGGTATGCAAGAAAACCCCACGCGACCGGTTCGGACACGTTTGCATTCCTTCCGCAACAGTTGAGAATCCTTCCTTTCGTGCCGAATGTTCCACCTCCGGCCACGCCGAGTTGCGATTCAACCTTCCCCGACATCTTTCAGACCGATCATGCTGAAGCGCTGGTGACACGCGTTTCGACCTGTCCATTTGCAATCAAGGTGACTATTCCAGTGGTCACGCGGCCACTGCAGGTACAGGTGACTCCGGACGGCTCAACTGCGCTGGTCACCAGCTTTGACAACGCCGTGAATTTTATCGATCTCGCCACGAACAAGGTCACAACTACGCTGATGACCGATTCGTCGATCAACCCGCACGGCCTCGCCATTTCGCCCGACGGGACGCGAGCTTACATCAGCAGCTTCAACACCAACGGAGTGATCGCGGTGATTGATCTCAGCTCCCGCAAAATCATTGCGACGATTCCCACGATTTCGTACCCCCAAGGCCTTACGCTGACGCCGGACGGGTCGCAGATTTGGGTTACATCTCCTTTGGCTGCCTCGGTTGATATCTTTGATACGCTCACCAACACTCGTGTGACCGGCCTGAACATCAGCCAGACCAGCGATGTAGCCTTCAACTCCACCGGAACGCGCGCTTACATCACCACCAGTTCCACGATACCGGGCAGCGTGGTGGCGGTGGATGCATCTACCTACCAAACCATCAAATCTTATCCTGTGGGACTCGGTCCGACCGACATAAAAATGTCCTACGGCGATCAGTTTCTGGTGATCAACAATAATTCGGACGGTTCGATATCCGTGATCGATTTTCTAAAGGGCGCGGTTGTGACCACGAAGTTAGGCGGCAATTCCGCTCCCTCGGGCATCGCGTTTGTTCATTAGCTTTACCACAGCATGATCCCGTATTACCCGCAGCCGGTCCTTCCCGTGGGCCCTTTCCAGATCCATGCGTTCGGAATTCTGGCTGCGACCGCCGTTGTGGTGGGCGGACGAGTGATCCTGCGCCGCGCGCATCGGCAGGGAATCCCGGTGGAACAGACGTTCCGCTTTTGTTTCTGGGTGTACATCAGTGCGATGGTGGGCGCGTTTTTGTCCAAGACCGTACTGGAAGATTTTCACGGATTCCTGGCCGATCCGGGCCGTATCTTCCGCATGAGCTTGGGAGTCAGGTCCGTGGGAGGAATCAGTTGTGGATTCCTGGCCGGCGTGGTCTGGTGCCGGTATCACGGGCTCTCTTTGCTTGAAAGCATGCGCAGGTTGGACATCATAGCCTACGCGATGCCCACCGGTTGGATGATCGGCCGCTTGGGCTGCGCGCTGGCGCACGACCATCGCGGGTTCGACTCCACCAGTTGGATCGCTGTGAAATTTCCGGAAGGTCCGCGCTACGATCTCGGCTTGATCGAGTTTCTTTTTCTGATTGGGATGGTGATGGCATTTCGCCTGCTGGATCGCAAGCCACGTCCCGTCGGGTTCTTCTTCGGTCTTTACGGCGTGGTGTACGGCGGATTTCGCATCTGGCTGGATACGCTGCACCAGCAGCCAGCTCGATTCTATGGCGGCGCGGCCGGCGTTTTGGTGGGCCTGGTGGGCTGGGCGATCATGCTGTGGCTCCAGCGATCGCGCGCGGCCGAAGCCATTTCGACGACGGCGGTCGTTTAATAGCCGGAATGAGCATATAATATGCGATGTCATGGCATATGCGGAAAGCGATTCCGCCGTTATTCAAGCGGCCGGCGGGGTCTTAACTCGCCCAGGGGCGGCCGGGCGTGAAGTCATGCTTGTGCATCGCAAGCGCTATGACGATTGGACCCTCCCAAAAGGCAAAGTTGAACGAGGCGAGCAGCACGCCGAGGCGGCGCTGCGGGAGGTTCGCGAAGAAACGGGGTGCGAGGCCGTTTGCGAAAAATTTCTGGGAGCTTTTGGCTACGAAGTGCACGGACGTCCGAAAATCGTTCTGTTCTGGGAGATGAAACTGGTCAGCCAATCTCCCCTTCTAGAGAATGATGAGGTGGACGAAGCCGTCTGGCTGCCGCTTTCCGTTGCGGTTTCCAGAATGAGCTATAGCCAGGAGTCGTCTCTTGTGAGTGGATTAATCTCGCCGCCGTCAGCCGTGCGTGAGACTGCAGAAATCAATTCTAAAGCCTGGGGATGGTCCTGGATTATGGGAAAGCGCTCCTATGCCAGGCTGCTGCGCGAATTTGAAACATTTCGGACCGAGTTAGCCTTTTTGGAAGCTCAGGCCGGAAGGAATTCGAATTGGAGCGTGGCAGCCCATCACAGCCTGGACGCTCTTGAAAGGCGCATCCGAAACGAGGACGTCGAGGCCGGTTGGCATTTGCTGAATCAAGCGAAACGATGGACACTGTATGGATTCAACGATGTCGAAATTCTCAATCGAGCGCTGGTGCTTTTCCAAGAATCCGAGAAACTGACACCGTGGAGAAAAGACGCGGTGCGCGGCCTGTTGAGCGGATTGAAGGAGCGGCCTCCGGCAGTGGCGATAGAGAATCTAGTGGAAGCGACCAGACTACGCGATGAACATGCCGAAGATCGGTATCACAAGATCTGGCTAATGGCCGATCAGCTCGGTATTTTGCTTTGGCTGGCGTTTGTTGCTCCGGTCAGCCTCTTATTGATATTGGTGGGAATTCTCGCGCACAGCGATCAGACATTGGCGAGCCTGGTGGATTGGGATTGGCATTTGATTCTTGCCGTCCTTCTGTTCGGCATATTGGGCGCCGGGTTCAGCGCGGCCCAATCCATTATTCGTTCTAGCGCAAAGAATGCTCCAATTCCGGAACGGGTCTCCAACCATTGGGTAACAACCGCACGCGCTTTGTTCGGCGCAGTTGCCGGACTTGCGGGATATGCGTTTCTGCAATCTAAGATATTCAGCACCACGGTGGTTGATGGAAAAATTGGTTCTATGCTGGCCATTTCCTTCCTATTTGGTTTCACGGGGGAGAAGCTGATTTTAGGAATAGTAGCGAAGGCCGTTGGAGGTAATCGATCCGACGAGGACCAGCGAGGTCAATAATCCGCTGGCCGGGCAAGCGCCCCTTAACGCTTCCGCCCAAAAACGCCGATAGAACCGTATGCCGGTGGCTTAGTGCGGACGCGTTGCCATAACCTCGTCTGTAACCTCATACTGTCGCTCGGGTGCGCTGCTAGCGGTGTCGCTCAGCGGCTGCCTGTCCTCACGCATATACTGCAAGCTCACCAGCTCACGGAAGCACAAGCCAAACAGAAGTATCCAATACACTTTCGCGCGGTCGTGACCTACTCAACCGCGGGTGATCTGTTTATTCAGGATTCCACAGATGGCATCTGGATTTCGCGCCCGCCCGAAGTAACGTCGCCAAAAGTTGGACAGTTGTTGGACCTTGAAGGAGTTACCACGCAGACGGACTTCGCGCCGGATATCGCGGAACCCCGCTGGCGAGTGATCGGCGAAGCGCCCATGCCGACGCCCCGGCACCCAACTTACGACCAGATGGCGTCCACCTCGGAAGACTCGAAATGGGTGGAGCTGGAGGGGACAGTGCGCACGGCGATCGAAGTCCCGCCGGATAAAAACAACAGCCGGCATTTGCGCCTGAATCTGGTTGTGGAAGGGAATCGGCTCATCGTTGAAGTGGTGGACGATTACAGCCGGCCCGAGCAGTGGGTAGGGGCGAAAGTTCAAGTCCAAGGTGTTTGTGCCGCGCTCTTCAACAACAACAACCAACTCACCGGTTTGATTATCCGTACTCCCAATCCGAGATATCTCAAAGTTTTGCAATCCGCCCCGCAGGAGGATTTCGCGATTCCGGTCAGCGATATCGCCGGCATCCAGAGATTCACCTTTAGCGGAACTCCCAACGACCGTGTGCATGTGCAGGGCATGGTCACGGCATCCATCGGCGATCAGGCTTTTTACCTGGAGGACAAATCCGGCAGCCTGTATGTGGAGGCCAGTCAATCCACGCGGCTGCAACCGGGGGCGCGCGTGGATGTGATCGGCTTTCGGGGAATCGTGGAAACACGGCCAGCGTTGCAAGACGCCGTGGTTCGCCAGATCGGCCTGGCCCCGGCTCCGGCGCCGGTGCGCACCACTCCCGATGAAGCGCTCCGGAAAATGCAGGACCGGCTGGTGAGCCTGGAAGGGCGGCTCACCGCGGTGTCGCTTCTGCCTCACGAACAGGTGTTGGTATTGCGCAACGGCAACGCGTTGTTTACCGCCGTCCTGGACAACAGCATCGGAATGCTCCAGCCAGCTTCTCTGCGCGAAGGCAGCCTGCTCCGTGTATCCGGCATTTGTCTGATGGAAAGGAGTG
>Ga0210402_10004506_pt1 | contig 12689 bp, 10 predicted proteins | sample IncBWC7MmetaG_FD_161055 | JGI IMG/M metagenome (GOLD analysis project Ga0210402, IMG submission 161055) | Forest soil microbial communities from Barre Woods Harvard Forest LTER site, Petersham, Massachusetts, United States - Inc-BW-C-7-M | ecosystem: Environmental > Terrestrial > Soil >...
GTTGATTCGCGTGGGGCTTCAAAGCATTCCATGAAACGATTCAAGGGTTTATCGCAGGCAGGGGGATCGAGACGTCAAGTACCGGGGGTAACCAGGGATGGTTACCTTGAGGTGGCCGAAAAGCATACGTTCTCATCTAAAGACTATTGTTTTGTCTAGGATGGTATGAAAACATGGTGCGCAGATTTCTGATTAGAAATGATTGAGGGGAGCGGCGGAGAACTGTTCCCAAAAATATGGAGAGTACTTTCCCCACCAACGGAGTCATCCTGCCGGCGCTCGTGGCGCTGTTGCTGTTCCTGTTGTTCACCTACCTTTACGAGCAGAGCCGGCACCAATATTTCCGCGCCTGGCAGCTGGGTTGGGCCGCCTACACTTTGCATTATGGGTTGAAGGCGTGGGTATCTTACCACCAGCCCTCGGCGCTCATTTCGTTCCTGAGCTCGGTGTTGCTGATGGCGATGGCGTTGTGCATCTTCGTCTCGACGCGGCTGATGAGGCGGCAGAAATTCGTCCTGCAATGGTATGACGTGCTGATTGGGGTTGCGGGACTGGGGCTTGCCTGGTGGGATTTGCGGTTGCCGGCGGCGATGAGCGGACTTGCCTCCGCGGGCGCAACCAATGCACACCTGCCGCTAGATATTGGTTTGGGCGCGGTGCTGCTGTATTGCTCTTTTTATTTTTATCACTATGCACATCGCAAGAATTCGGTGGCGTTTTCGTTCCTGGCGATTTCGCTGGCGCTGTGGGCGGTGCTACGGATTTTTGGCGGAACCCACAACTCCGTCCTGGCCATCTTCGGAGTTTCAGGGGATTTTCCCATTCCGCAGATGCTGCTAGGCATCGCGATGGTGATGGTGTTGTTCGAGAACGAGCGCAATGCGGTGCAGGAGAATGCGCTGGCATTTTCGACTTTGGGCGTGGATCCCATGCGCCTGCTTTCGGCGGAAGAGCTGGTGCCCAGCCTGCAAAGCATCCTGGACCGGCTGGTGGCGCCGTTGCCGACGGGCCGGGCCATGATCTATGTTTCCGAACGCTGGCGCGCGGTTCTGCCCTCGGTGCAACAGGGATTCTCTCCGGAGTTGGTCAGCAAAATGGAAAAGCGCGGGGCCGGAGAGTACGTAGCTGAGCTGGCCTACCGGCGGGGCGGCTTTGTGACCTTTCACAACTTCGCCGAGATGTCCGAACCGCTACCGGCGTTTCCGGGAGCGCGCTTTGAGCAGTTTCGCCAGGTGATGGCGGAAGAAAATATCCGCAACATTACCGCCGTCAGCCTGCAGACGCGAGAGCACAACTTTGGCGTGATCATTTTTCCGCACGCGGAGCGCCGCGTATTTGGCTCTTCGAACCTGCGTCTTTTAATTGGGCTGGCACTGCAGATAGGGCTGACGCTGGAAAACTACGTGGTCATGCACAACGCGCAGCGGCGCACCAAGGAATATGAGCTTCTGACGCAAATTGGGCAGGCCATTAGTTCGCGCCTCGATCAGGATGAAATCCTACGCACGGTTTACAACGAGCTTGGGCAAATCTTTGATACCCGCGATTTCTACGTGGCATTCCAGGAGGGCGAGCATATCCGCTTCGAATTCGAAGTGGAGAAGGGACAGGTTCTGTCCAAGCGATCGCGCAAGGTCGACAATGGTCTGACCGAATACATCCTGCGGACCGGGCAACCGCTGCTCATCCGCGCCGATCTGGAAAAGGCCCGCGAACGCCTGGGCACGACCTACATTCCGGCACGCCCCTCCAAGTGCTTCTGCGGCGCGCCCATTATGCAGGGCGGCAAACCTGCTGGAGTCATGGCGGTGATGAGTGCGGAGCGCGAATATGTGTTCGAGCAACGCGACCTCGAAGTGATCCAGACGGCGGCCGGCCAGGTCTCAGTAGCAGTCGAGAACGCGCGGCTCTTTGCCGAGGAGCAGCGCCGCTCCCGCCAGTTCGCGTTTCTCAACAGCATTTCGAAGACCGCCATCTCGAGCGAAGATGCGGAACAGATGCTGCTCGAGATTGTGGGCCACATCCAGAAGACTTTCCGTTTTGATCACATCGGCATCGGGATTTTTGACTACGTTCGCAAAGACATCGAAATCAAGGCGGAGGCTGGCGTCACGGCAAAAGCGCTTGGCATGCGGATCCCGCTGGGCGTGGGAATTCTCGGCCGCGTGGCGCGAACCGGCGAGTGGGCGTTAGTGCAAACTACCCGGGAAGATCCGTTACAAGGAGTGCTGCCCGACTCGCGATCGGTGCTGTGCATTCCCATCACCTACGGTGAAACCCTGCTGGGTGTGCTCAACGTGGAGAGCCGTCAGGAAGATGCGTTCTCGCCGGAAGATGTATTGATTATGAATACGCTGGCCGACCTGCTGGCCACGGCGCTGCACAATTCGTTCGTATTTCAGAAGCTGCAACAAACCGCCATCACCGATGGTCTTACCGGCATCAAGACCCGCCGGTTTTTCTGGGAAGCGCTCAGTTCGGAGTGGAAGCGAGCCTCGCGTTCCGGGCGTCCATTTTCTGTCGTGCTGATCGACCTCGACAAGTTCAAAGAAGTCAACGACACGCTCGGGCATCTTGAGGGAGATCTGGTCCTGGCGCGCGTGGGCCGGTTGCTGGAGCAGAAATGCCGCCAATCGAATGTGGTGGCGCGCTACGGCGGCGACGAGTTCATTATTCTCATGCCGGAAACCGGGGTTGAGCAGGCCCAGGCTCTGGCCGAGCGTTTGCGCCTCTGGCTGTCCACCGACCCCATGCTGCAAGAGCATCTCATCACCGGCAGCTTCGGCGTGGCCAGCTTCCCGGTGCACGGATTCACGGCGGAAGAAATCATTCGCGTCGCCGACGCGGGCATGTATGTCTCGAAACACGCCGGGGGCGACCGGGTTTCCACCACCGACCAAACGGAAGTCAGCGAGCACGGCGCGGTGCAGCGGCAGCTGATCGCCGGATACATCGAGGGCTTTCTGCATCGCGAGCACACCGGACCCGAACATCTGGATGAACTCCTAGGCACGCTGCGAAAGCTCAGCACCGGGGACGGCGAGGACGAAGAGGGCAACATCCAGATATTGCGGGAAGCGATCGAAGCGCTGACCCGGGCCGCGGAGTTGCGCGAAGTGAACGGCTCGGGACACGGTGAAATGGTTGCCCGCTACTCCGAGCTCATGGCACGCGCTCTGGGCTTGTCCCCAGAAGAGGTTGACGATCTCGCTTATGCAGCGCGCGTGCACGACGTGGGAAAAATCTTTGTGCCGGAGCGCGTTCTCAACAAGAACGGGCCGCTTACCGACGAGGAATTTTATCTGGTAAAAATGCACGCTCGTGTGGGAGGGGAAATTGTTGGTACCTTGCCATCGAGCGAGCGGCTGCAAAAGGCAGTCGAGCATCACCACGAATCTTTCGACGGCGCGGGTTACCCCGGCGGCCTTCACGGCGAGCAGATTCCTTTGGGCGCGCGGATTTTGTCGGTGGCGGACGCCTACGTGAACATGACCACCGAACGTTCGTTTGCTCCGGCCAAGAGCAGCGGCCAAGCTTTGGCGGAACTGGAACGACTCAGCGGCGTTCGCTATGACGGAATGCTGGTGCGGGTGCTCATGCGGCAATTGAAAACGGAAAGAGCGTCGTCGAGCTTCGGGAGTTGAAGGCGGGGCGCGATCCTGTAGTAATCTTTGCAGCCCGAGAAAACCAAACCTCAGCGGCTGAAAAGCCTAGTATGATTTCCTTTCATCGGCACGACTGAAGTCGCACCCTTCCCTAACGCGCGCAAGGCTGGGCCTCTTTCTTGTTTGGGCCTCTCGCTTGCAACTTGCAACTTTAGCCCTGAAACTAGGCCATATGCATCTCTCCCTCTCTGGCAAGGTTGCGCTGATTACCGGCGGGTCGCGGGGCATCGGCACGGCTGCGGTGCGGATGTTCGTGGCTGCGGGCGCGCGGGTGCTGTTCAATTACGAGAAGTCGAAAACGCAGGCTGACGCACTGGTGAAGGAGTTGTCTGGCGGAGAGTTTGCGAGCAACGTTTCTACGGTCGCCTGCAATCTTTCCGGAACAGAGACGGCGCACGAACTTGTCGCCGCCACGGTGGAACGTTTCGGACGGCTCGACATTCTGGTCGCGAATCATGGGGTGTGGCCGGCGGAGGATGTTCCCATCGATCAAATGGACGACGCGCAGTGGCGTCGGACAGTCGCCATCAATCTGGACAGCGTCTTCGCACTTATCAAACATTCTGTTGCGCAGATGAAGAAGCAGGAGAAGTCCGGCGGCGCTGCGGGCCACATCGTGTTGGTCAGCTCTACTGCCGGACAGCGCGGCGAAGCCTTCCACTGCGACTACGCCGCAACCAAGGGGGCGTTGATCAGCATGGTCAAGGGACTCTCGACGGAGCTCGCCCGCGATGGCATTTATGTGAATTGCGTGGCGCCGGGCTGGGTGCATACGGATATGTCGTCGTCGACGTTGAAAGACCCGAAAAGTGGGGCGGCGATCTTTGCGACGATTCCTTTGGGACGGGTGGCGACGCCGGAAGAGATCGCGGCTCCGATCCTGTTCTTGTGTACGCCTGCCGCGGGCTTTATTACCGGGGAAGTTTTGAATGTGAACGGCGGAGCGGTGCTGGTGGGATAGCGGCGAATCACTGCGCGCCCGTGTAGAGCGGACACTCCTGTCCGCTGGTTTAGGTCAAGTGCAGATTCAACCGCGAAATCAAGGTCAAACGCGGCGGGCAAGAGTGTCCGCCCTACACGGGCAGCTACAATGAGTGTTTTGGCGTCTAACCTGGTGGAAGCATGAAGTATCTTTTATCCGCCTTTTTCCTGAGCGCGCTGGCCTTCGGGCAAGCGAGCAACTCGACGTCTGTCGCTGCCGCTCACGGAATTCCGGTTGACCAGGAGAACGTCCGCAAAGCCAAAACCCTGCTGGATCAGATGCTCCAGGCTCTCGGCGGAAACGCTTATCTGAATGTCGAGGACGTCAGTCAGGAGGGCCGCAGCTACGGCTTTCATCTGGGAGAATCGGAGGGCGTGGGTGCCTTGTTCTGGCGCTTCTACAAATTTCCTGACAAAGACCGCGTCGAACTCACCAAAAAACGTGACGTGGTGTACGTGTATCGGGGCGACAAGGGTTTCGAAATCACCTACAAAGGCACGCGCTACGATGATCCCAAAACGGTGATCGATTATCTTCGGCGGCGCGAATATTCGCTGGATTGGATTATACGAAAATGGCTGCCGCAGCCGGGCATCGCGCTATTTTACGAAGGGCACACCATCGCGGCGCAAAAAGACGCCGAGCAAGTCACGATCATGAATGCGAACGATCAGAGCGTGACTCTGTACATCGACACCAGCACGCATCTGCCGGTGAAGAAGAGTTTCTCATGGCGCGATCCCACCGATAAGCAGCGTAACATCGAGGACGAAGTTTACGACAACTACCGTCCGGTGCAAGGCGTGATGACTCCATTCAGCGTCACCCGCTACTATAACGGCGATATGTCCAACCAGCGCTTCCTGAACTCGGTGAGCTACAACAAGGGGCTGAGCGACTCGATGTTCTCCGCCGACGTTACTTACGACCCATACAAAAGTGTACCCAAACGGTGAACGGGGTTCGGTCCGCTTTTTTCACAGCCTAAGTGATTGTGGGGTTTGACTTTAGCATCTCACTATCGCTCGCAGTTGGAATATATCCACGAAGTGTGGCTAAACTGCCACAGCCGGAGTTGCGGCCGAAGGCGGTAATCTCTTCATCAAACAACGGACAAGAGAACTGAAAACTGAGACACGAGCAAACAATTCGTGAGGCAGTGGAGTGCGCCGGGGTCGGTTTGCACAGCGGGGCTCCGGTTCATTTGCGGATTCTTCCCGCGACCGCGGGGTCGGGCATCGTGTTTCGCCGCGTCGATCTGGATGGTTTTGAGGTGGAGGCCGTCAGCCGGAATGTGGCGCGGGTCAGCTACGCCACCAGCCTGATGAAGAAGGGCGTGCTGATTTCGACGACCGAACATTTGCTGTCGGCTTTTATCGGAACTGGTATCGATAATGCAATTGTGGAGCTGGATAATCTGGAGTTGCCCATTCTTGATGGGAGTGCACGGCCGTTTGTGGATTTGATTCAGCAGGCGGGAATCCGGAAGCAACGCCGCCCGCGGACCTATCTTCGCATTCGGCATGCTCTGGAACTGCGGGAAGGCGATAAGTTCATTGCGGTATATCCGGCGGACCGTTACACCGTGTCTTACACCATTAATTTCCCGCATCCGCTCATCGGTAAGGAAACATTTCGGGTGCACCTCGCGAACGGCAGCTACCTGCGGGAGATTGCGTCAGCGCGCACGTTCGGCTCCCGACAGGACGAGCAGACGTTGCGCAATATGGGCTTGATTCGCGGAGCGTCGCGAGAGAACTGCGTTGTGCTTACCAGGGACGGTGTGGAGAATCCACCCTTGCGCTTTGATGATGAATTCGTCCGGCACAAAGTACTGGACTTGATCGGTGACCTCGCGCTTCTGGGCAAACAGATTCTGGGAAATGTGGTTGCCGACCGGGCTGGCCACGCGATGCACACGGCGCTAGTCTCCCGACTACTGCGTGATCGCACTCTGTGGGAAGAAACGACCGTCGAAGACGAGCATGAGCCGGCGTCCCTTTCGGTTCCGGCTATGGCGGGGCAGATGGCCTAGTCGTCTCTTGCTTTGATTCCCTTGCATCGACGTTGTACTCTCTTGGCCTACACGGAGGTGTAACCGATGCTCAAGTCCGTCGCCGTCGTAGTCGGCAGCTATCTACTCTCGGTTGTTCTTGTCATGGCAACCGACCCGTTGCTCTCGCGGCTATTCCCGGGCGATTTCGTTCAAGGGCAGGTTCCCTCTGACGCCGCTCTCGTCGCGAGCACGGCGCTATTCGTGGTCGTATCGATTCTTTGTGCCTGGCTCTGCGCTCGCTTTGCTCCGGGCCGCGCGGCGCGGCATGTGCTGTGGTTCTTTATCCTCGGGGAACTAATGGGCATCGGCGCGATTATTCCCAACTGGAGCAAGGGCTGGCCACGCTGGTACTGGCTGTCGTGGCTGCTCACTTGGCCGGTGAGTTGCTGGATCGGGTTGTTGCTTGCGAGGCGTCGAGCCGATTTGCGCTCCGCCTAGTCAGCAGCCTGCGGGGTGGGATCGTTAGCATCCCAGAAGTATCCTTCCGCCAGCAACTTTTCCAACTCGGCGCGGGCATGAGCGGTCAACTGGGCAGCGTACTCTTTCGCCGACTGCTGGCGCTCGGGGGTTAGCTGGGCGACTCGCACCGCGAGCAATGGCGCATCTTCTTCGAGCATCCGCAGCAGCCTCTGAGTGCGGTCGATCTTGGCATGAATCGAAAGCATTCTTTCGTCCTCTTCGCTCAAAGTGTTCGGCGCGGGCGTCCTCGCCCCGGCTGCGCCAGTCAGAATTCAAGTTGTTGACCCGCGCCGTTCCTATAGCGTGCCGGGAATTGGCCAAGCCCGCCAAGTCTTTATCTGGATACCCGTCGCCAGACGCTTGTCTGTAAACTGGAAATGACACACCGGAATCGCATCGAGTGCATAAACTTGCCTATCTTTCGCTTGGTTCCAATATGGGCGACCGTGCCGGAAATTTACGCGCGACTGTCGATCGCCTGCGAGATTTCGGCGAGGTAGTTGCCGTTTCATCCCTCTACGAAACCGAGCCGGTCGAATTCACCGCGCAAGCCTGGTTTCATAATTGTGCGGTCGCCCTGAGCACGGAAAAGACGCCCCGGGAACTTCTCGCCGGCATCCTCGACATCGAGCAGAAACTGGGTCGGCGGCGAGGGCAGGAGAAAGGTCCTCGCATCATCGACATCGATATTCTGTTGTTTGATGACTTGATCACCGACCATCCCGGTCTGAAGATTCCTCACCCCGCCATGCACGAGCGCCGATTTGTCCTCGAGCCGTTGACCGAGATTGCACCAGACGTGCTTCATCCAGAGTTCAACCAGACGATTCGACAGCTACGCGATGCGTTGCCGCAGGGGCAAGAAGTGCGCAAGGCAGGCTAGCCACGGATTGCAAGGATGAACACAAATAAGGCGTTTTCATTTCCGCCGTGAATCCGTGGAGATCAGTGGCTGATTTCGTTTACGGAATAATGATCCGGCTGCCTGCTTCTTCCGGTGCGGCCACCGCCGATTGTTTCTCGGGGAATTGCGAGAAGAGGTAATCAACGAATGCTCGCGACTTCGGCCTTCCTGAAGTGCGAGCATGCCCCAGGCGCAGGAGAAAGACCAATGCGCGGAGAACGTCGGATTCATGGAGCCGGGTGAAACCGAGGTGCTTCTGCTCCGCCTCGCGATACTCTTTCAACATCTTTTGCACTTCGCCGACAACTGCCTGCCGACTCAGGCTGGTGATCGGAGTCTCGTAATGTAAGCCAGAGTTTGCGAAGGTTTCCTGCCTTTTTGCCATGGACGAAAGCGCGGCAATCAGATCTGCATCGTTAATCGCGTGATCCGTCTGCCCACTTTTCGCCAAGGCGTAGCTCAGACCCATGATCAAGTGTTCATGCTCATAGAGAAACTGCTCGCCAATCTCGACCTGGGGAAATAACGCGGCTTCTTCCAAATCCTGCATGGGGCGGGGTTTTTCATGCTCCCGTGCCTGCTGGAGATAGCCGCAGCTGCTGGGGCAATCGAGCGTCACCTCGCGCTGCTCGCCGCAACACTGCGGGCAGATGCGCCCATGAACCGCGGGGCAAAAGCGTTTTTCTTTTCGCTTTTCGCAGATTGCACAACTCACAAAAGATCGGCTCCTGAATTCATTATCCCACGCAAAATCGATTTTCTCGGGCGGCCAGGCCACTCTGCGAGGAACGCGCAGAAAGCTGCTAAGAAGGACCGTCCGAGAACTTCAAGTGCGAAAAAACGCGATATTTGTGGGCTTTCGAGGTTCCTAAATGAAAAAAACCGCATAAAATGCGGCTGAAACGCTATTTTTCCACAGGAACGTGATATAAGATGGCTGCCATCGCAGGAAAATCAACGTTCCACCTAGAGGAGGATTCATGGCTTCAGGCATGACCAAGACTCAACTCGTCCGGCATCTGGCCGAGAAACTTGAGAGCAACAACAAGACCGCGGCCGCGTTTCTTGAGAACCTAACCGACACTGCCATAAAAGAAACCAAGAAGAATGGCTTGTTCGTCATCCCCGGCCTCGGCCGCCTGGTGAAGGCCCATCGCAAGGCCCGCATGGGACGCAACCCGCAGACCGGTGAACCGATTCAGATTAAAGCCAAGACTGTCGTAAAGTTCCGCGTAGCGAAGGCGACGAAAGACGCGATCGCGCCCCCGGCGAAGAAGTAGTCATCAAGCTTGCTTAGTGCGAAGGCCGGCGCGAAGCCGGCCTTTTGTATTTGCAGGAGATGCTTCTATGTCTGACAGCAAGCGTGGAGCGACAACTGTTTAGACGCTGGGCTAAATTATGTTTCCCCTTCGGGACCGGATTTTCCTTAGTGCTCGGACACGCAGAACCAGGACCTAGGTCCGAGTTTGCCGGGCACGGCACAGACGGGCGAGTCGCCCGTCGCCACACACCATCCTCGTGTTTAGTCTTCTATCTTTTTTTCTGAATGGCTTGCTGGGAGCGGTTTTGCGGGTAGAATGCTGGCTGGAGTTTATCCACGGGACGGGGGAGAGATGACGAGAAAAATACTTTTGGGAGTGCTGGTTTTTGTGAGTATGTCTGCACTAATGAATATCGCTGCCTGGGGTCAGGCTGGCAACGGGGAAGCAGTTAAGTTAAACGGGGGGCGAAATGTGGTTTTGATGGGGGCTCCCTCGCAACCGATTACGCCAGCGGTCAATCGGTCGGCGGGGTTGATCACGATCTATAGCAACCTGGGAAAAGGCAGGAAAGTTTATAACCAGAATGCTGGTGTAGGCGTTCTTGGAAATGATGCGGGGCAGATGTTGCCAGAGATGGTGGGGACTGCCTTCCGGCCGAAGGCCGACCACGTTGTGACTGAGATCCAGGTGGGTGCGACGTACGTCCAAGGCACGAATGTCTTGGTGGTGAGTTTGAATCAAGACGACAAAGGAGTCCCGGGCAAGGTGCTTCATACCTGGCATTTCTCCAACCTGCCACGTTTTGGGAGCTGCTGCACGCTGCAGACCGCAAAGTATGCCAAGGGGATTCCGGTCAAGAAGGGCAGATTGTATTGGGTGGTTCTACGTCCCCAAGTGAAATTTCAAGATACGTACGACGTTTGGGACAACAACTATGCCGGGAAGCAGGGAACGTGGGCAAACAACACCGGCTCAGGTTGGAATGCCAGCTATCAGGTGCTGGGATCGCTCGGGGTGTTTGGCAAGTAGGTGAGGTCGTTCAACCGGCGCGAATCGTCGGTTGGCGATCGTCGGTTAGCGATCACCGGTTTGACCTGCTGCTTCTAAAATGTTATAAAAATTGGTCTTGTGCCTTAGGTTTTGAGGAGGTCGCACTTCTCTGTCTGGGGCGCAGTGAACATCCGACGCGGCCAAACTCAGCATCCCTGTTCAAGTCTTGCAGTGGAAGCGTGTTCGGAACTCCGGCCATGCGCTCCGCGCTCTGGTTACAAGGGCGTGGAGAAACTTTGCGCCGGTTCGAGGACCTGAACCCGTAGTCATCCTTAATATTGTTCTCAAAGAGTGGAGGATTTCCCTATGCGCACCTGGCTCACTGATCTTGTGTCCCGAGGATGCCATTTCGCCCGGAGTGGGGCGACTGCAGCGGCAGCATTTGTGACTCTGGCAGCATCTGCGGCTTTGGCCCAGCCGGCTTCGGAGGCGGGCGGCGAGGCGGGTTTGAAGCTGCCTGACCTTTCTTCAGTTTCGTTTCTTGGGGTCGATGGACACAAGCTGCTGATGATCGGGATCCTGTTCTGTATTGCAGGGTTGGGTTTTGGCATGGCGATTTATATGCGGCTCAAGAATCTTCCGGTGCACCGGGCGATGCTCGAGATCTCTGAGCTGATCTATGAGACTTGCAAGACATACCTGATTACGCAAGGCAAGTTCTTGCTGCTGCTTTGGGTGTTCATTGCAGTGGTGATTGTTCTCTACTTTGGCGTGCTGTCGCCGGTGCCGGGGAAGCCGGTGATCACGACCCTGCCGATCATTCTGGCGTTCAGCCTGGTAGGGATTGCGGGCAGCTTCGGCGTGGCTTGGTTCGGCATTCGAGTGAATACGTTTGCTAACTCGCGTACCGCTTTCGCCGGATTGCGGGGGAAGCCTTATCCGATTTACGCGATTCCGCTGCAGGCTGGGATGAGTATTGGGATGATGCTGATCAGCGTTGAGTTACTGATCATGCTTTTCATCCTGCTGTTCGTTCCCGGCGATTACGCAGGGCCTTGCTTCATCGGATTCGCAATCGGGGAGTCGCTTGGAGCCGCGGCCCTCAGAATTGCGGGCGGGATCTTCACCAAGATTGCCGATATTGGGTCGGATCTGATGAAGATTGTTTTCAAGATTAAGGAGGATGACGCGCGCAACCCGGGCGTAATCGCCGATTGCACGGGCGACAACGCGGGCGACTCGGTTGGGCCTTCGGCGGATGGCTTCGAGACCTACGGTGTGACTGGCGTGGCTTTGATCACGTTTATTTTGCTGGGGGTGAAGAATCCGACGGTGCAGGTGCAGTTGCTGGTCTGGATTTTTGTGATGCGCATCATGATGTTGGTGTCGAGCGCGGCGGCTTACTTCCTGAATAGCGCGGTGGCGCGGGCACGTTTTGCCGATGCGGATGTGATGAACTTCGAGGCTCCGCTGACTTCGCTGGTTTGGGTGACTTCGATCGTTTCGATCATTCTCACCTACATTGTTTCGGCGGTTATCGTTCCCGATATTGGCGGCGATACGACGCAATGGTGGAAGCTGGCGACGATTATTTCTTGTGGGACGCTGGCGGGGGCTTTGATTCCCGAGTTGGTAAAAGTGTTTACTTCGACCGAGTCCCGGCATGTCAGGGAGATTGTGGCCTCGGCGGAAGAAGGCGGGGCGTCGCTGGGGATTCTGGCTGGCTTCGTCGCCGGAAATTTCTCGGGCTACTACCTGGGCCTGTCGATGGTGTTCTTGATGTCGGTGGGCTATTACATGAGCACCATGGGTTTGGCCGCGGCGGCGACCATGATTGCGGCTCCCGTGTTTGCCTTCGGTTTGGTGGCATTTGGCTTTTTGGGGATGGGTCCGGTCACGATTGCGGTCGACTCTTATGGTCCGGTCACGGACAACGCGCAGTCGGTCTATGAACTGTCTCTGATCGAGCAGGTGCCCAACATCGCGAATGAGCTCAAGAAGGATTTCAACTTCAACGTAAACTTTGAGCGGGCGAAGGACATGCTGGAGGAGAACGATGGAGCTGGCAACACGTTCAAAGCGACTGCGAAACCGGTGCTGATTGGCACGGCTGTGGTGGGCGCGACCACGATGACGTTCTCCATCATTATGGCGCTGACTAACGGATTGACCGCGAACGTCGAGAAGCTGTCTCTGCTGCATGCGCCGTTTCTGCTTGGACTGATCAGCGGTGGAGCCATTATTTATTGGTTTACCGGAGCTTCGACGCAGGCCGTGAGCACGGGCGCGTATCGAGCGGTGGAGTTTATCAAGGCGAACATCAAGCTGGAAGGGGTTACGAAGGCTTCGGTGGCCGACAGCAAGAAGGTCG